>Ga0315274_10017760_pt1 | contig 10028 bp, 7 predicted proteins | sample YL17G02_20_MG_FD_203700 | JGI IMG/M metagenome (GOLD analysis project Ga0315274, IMG submission 203700) | Sediment microbial communities from Yellowstone Lake, YNP, Wyoming, USA - YL17G02_20 | ecosystem: Environmental > Aquatic > Freshwater > Lake > Sediment | place: USA: Wyoming | collected... | reverse complement strand
CGTCTACGTGACGTTCTGGGGGACCGCCACGAGCAGCCACTTCCAGTCGGCGACCGTCACGGCCACGGAGATCTACTTCTCGGCCCCGGACCCCGTGCCCTCCGGCGAGACGGTGACGTTCGACTTCGACGTCCTGGTGTGGAAGAACGGCCTGTTCAACTTCACGCTGACCCAGGAGCCGGTGCCCGAGCCGGCCACGCTGGCGTTTCTTGCGGTCGGCGTCTCGGGCCTGATGCTCATGCGCCGGCGCCGCCGCGGCGCCTGATCCTACGGCGCCACTTTGCGCGGCGGGTCTCCGCACCCGCCGCGCACCAGGCGCCGTGAGGCGCGGTGGGTACGGAGACCCACCGCGCCAACCCACAGGATCGACTGTGGCGAACTATCAGGCCGCGCGCCCCTGCCAAGAGGAACATGCTGCGCGCCGGGCAGCCAGTCCGGATGCCCGGGGCGCAGCATGTTCCTTTTGCGGCGTCAGCGGCTGCGCGAGGTCACCAGGTGCCGGTGAATCTCCATCCGGTTGCCCCAGTGGTGCGAGTCGATGGGCTGGTAGGCGGCCGAGCGGGACCGCCGCCCGCGATCGCCGTTGCGGCGCTCGCCCAAGAGCCGCCTCCAGAGGGCCCGCAGGGTTGTCATGGCCCCCTCCTTCCTCTTCCCTTATCGGCCAGAGAGGCCCTTCGGGTTTACCCTTCAGACGCGCCGGGCGCCTGGCGCATTCGGCGGGACGGGCGTACCGGCGGGCGAGGTCTACCGGGCCGGTTCCTCGGCGGGGGCTACGAGCGTCAGCGAGTCGCTGAGGCGGAACTTGCCGCGCTCCTTCAGGCTGCGGTACGTGTCGAACCGCAGGCTCTGCCGGTCGGCCGTCACGATGAGGAACGCGTCGTACTTCCACGACGACTTCGAGTTGCGGGCCTGGGCGGCGTCGATCTGCCAGACGCGGCTCCCCTTGGGCTGGTAGCGGCTATAGCGGTGCGTGTGGCCGCAGACGTAGGCCGCCGCCCCCTCCTCCTCGAGGACCTTCCAGAGCGCGTCGCGGTCCTTCTTGTAGGCGTTGAGGGAACTGCCCGAGTGGCGGCTGCCCTTCCAGTCGCGGTCGTCCTGCGGAAACGCCGGCTCGTGGCCGAAGACGAGTTTCCAGGGCTTGCGGCTGGCGTGGAGGTCCTTCTTCAGCCAGTCGCGCAGGGGGGCGACGGCGTTGCCCTTCAGGGCCGCGTCGCTGCCGCGCCGGGTCTTGCCGTCCCAGTACTCGTTGATCACGGCGACGTGGACCTCGCCCGCGTCGAAGGAGTAGGTCGTCTCGCGCGTGCCGTCGGGGCCCGGGTGGACGCGGTCCGCGAGGCGCTTGTCGAAGTAGTCGCGCAGGTAGGCCATGCACTCCTTGGGGGGGAGGCCGGCCTCGGCGCGCTTCTCGTCCGCGGCCGCGTCCTCCGGGTGCGAGCCCGACGTCGCGTCGGCCTCGTGGTTGCCCATGACGGGATACCAGGGGAAGGACTTGCCGAACGCCTCGTCGAGCCGGCGGCGGGTGTCGGCGGGGGGGTTGAAGTCGCCCACGGAGATCATGAACGCGCCCGGCCCGCCGGGCACGCCCTTCATCGCCTTCAGGACGTCGGCGAAGCCCTCGTAGGCCTTGTTGTCGGCGGTGATGGAGAAGCGGGCGGGCCCGGCCGTCGCCTTGGCGGGCGTCGCGACCTCGGCCGCCGAAGCGCCGGTCCCGGCCGCCCCGGCCGCTGCCGCCGCCGCCAGCGCCGCCGCAAAGACCAGGACCGCCGGGAGGGCCGCTCGCATCGGCACACCGTTCGCGCCGCCGCGCGGGCGCCTCCGACACGGGCCCCGCGTCACGCGGTACCCCGCTTGAACCCCGCGGCAGCGCGCGGGTTCCGCGGTCACTGCGGGGCGACAGGGACGGGCGCGCCCTGGCCGGCGGGAACCTCCGGCGGCGCCAGGTACAGGCCCACCGCCGAGAGCGTCGGGCACGCCCGCGCGTCGAGGATCCGCAGGCGCACCCGCGCGGCCCGGACGTCCGGGAACCGCAGGATCCGCTTGTGGCCGATCGTCTGGCCCTTGCCCAGTTCCTTCCACTGGCCGTCGACGAGGGCCTCGAAGGCGAACGCCTTCACGCGCTGGCCCAGGGCGATGTGCTCCTGGAAGAGCGCGCGGTTGAACGCGGCCGGGCGGCCTAGGTCGACCTCGAGGGCGGCGGCCGTGACGCCGTCGTCGGCGGCCCAGTAGGTGGCCGGGTCGCCGTCGAGGGCCCGGGCGGGGGCGAACGCGGCCGAGTTGCCGCGCGTGTTCGTCGCGGTCGCCTTCTTCCCGCGCGCCAGGTCGTCGCGGAACGTCGCCCGGATCGCCGCCCCGAACTCGTTCAGACGCGCCACGTCGTTTTCGTGGAACAGGCCGCGCCGGTCCGGCGGGATGTTGAGGAGCAGGACGCCGTTCATCCCCACCGAGGCGTAGTAGATGTCCAGCAACTGGTCGAGCGACTTGACCTTGCCGTCCTCGGCGGCATGGTAGAACCAGCCCGGACGGATGGAAACATCGACCTCGGTCGGAACGAAGTCCGGCCCGCCGTAGAGGCCGTGCGTCTGGTCGGCGTTCGTGCGGCCGATGCCCATGGCCGCGCGGTCGATCGTCGACCAGTTCGGGTCGGCCGCGTAGCCGCTCTCGTTCCCCACCCACCGCACGTCCGGCCCGGCGTCGCTGAACATACACGCGCCCGGCGCGAGTTTCCGCACCAGCGCCCAGTAGGCCGCGAAGTCGTACACCTGCTTCTTCCCGTTCGGCCCCTCGCCGCACGCCCCGTCGAACCAGACCTCCGAGATCTTGCCGTAGTTCGTCAGGAGTTCCGTGAGTTGCGCGAGGTAGTGGGCGTTGTAGCGCGGCGAGTCGCCGTAGCAGGGCTCGTGCCGGTCCCACGGCGACAGGTACACGCCGAAGTCGAGCCCCTCGGCGCGGCAGGCGTCGGCCACCTCCTTCACCACGTCGCCCTTGCCGCCCTGCCACGGGCTGGAGGCGACCGAGTGCGTCGTGTGCTTCGAGGGCCACAGGCAGAAGCCGTCGTGATGCTTGGCCGTCAGGACGATCATCCGGAGGCCGCCGTCGCGGCAGGCGCGGGCCCACTGGCGGGCGTCGAGCGCGGTGGGGTTGAAGACGGCGGGGTCCTCGGTCCCCTCGCCCCACTCGCGGTCGGTGAACGTGTTCACGGTGAAGTGGACGAAGGCGATCATCTCGCGCTGGAACCAGGCGAGTTGGCGCGGCGTCGGGACGGGCAGGACGGGCGCGGGCGGTTCGACGCGGGAGGTCTCGGACAGTTTCTCGTACATGTGGCTCCTCAGGGCGCCGTCGGCCTCGCAGCCCGGCGCCGCGCAGGCGCAGGCCGCCGCGGCGACCAGGGCGACAGGCAGCAGGTTCCGCACGACGCGCCTCCTTCTTTCGGCACGGCACGGGCAGAGTGTACCACATACGCCCCCGCGCCGCCACGGAGCGCCGTGGTGCTTGCGGGCCCCCGAGCGCCGTGGTAGGCTGCCGACCCTGGCGTGGGCGCCCCGCGCGGCACCGGTGCCGCGCAGGAGCGCCCCGCGTAGACCCACGAGCGAGGCGAACGATGAGCGAGGTGACCTTCGACAGCCGGGCCGTCCGGATCGACGGCCGGCGCGCCCTGATCCTCTCGGGGGCCATCCACTACCCGCGGAGCACGCCGGCGGTGTGGCCGGACCTCCTGCGCCGCAGCCGCGAGGCCGGCCTCAACACGATCGAGACGTACGTCTTCTGGAACCTGCACGAGCGGCGGCGGGGGGTTCTGGACTTCTCGGACCGCCTGGACCTCCCGCGCTTCTGCCGCCTGGCCCAGGAGGCGGGCCTCCGGATGATCCTGCGGATCGGACCGTACATCTGCGCCGAGACGAACTACGGCGGCTTCCCGCCCTGGCTGCGGGACGTTCCGGGGATGCAGATGCGGACCCATAACGCACCCTTCATGGCCGCGATGGCGCGGTGGGTGCGGACCCTGTGTGAAGTCCTGCGCGACGCGTTCGCGCCGCGGGGCGGGCCGATCATCCTCGCGCAGATCGAGAACGAGTATAACAACGTCGCGAAGCAGTACGGCGAGCAGGGCCGCCGGTACCTCCAGTGGGCGGCCGACCTCGGAGGGTCGCTGGGCCTGGGCATCCCGTGGGTCCTATGCGCAGGCGGGGCCGAGGGCGCCATCGAGACGATCAACGGCCACTTCCCGCACGAGGGCCTGGCCGACCACTTCCAGCGCCACCCGGACCAGCCGGCCTTGTGCACGGAACTCTGGCCGGGATGGTACGACGCGTGGGGCGCGGCCCGGGCCTGGCGGCCGCCCGAGAGCACGGCCTACGCAACTGCCCGGTTCATCGCCGGCGGCGCGACGGGCGTCAATTACTACATGTGGCACGCCGGGACCAACTTCGGCCGCGAGTCCATGTATCTCCAGCCGCCGCACTACGGCTTCCAGGGCGGCCTGGACGAGTTCGGCCTCGAAAACACCCAGTGGGGGCATCTCGGGCGGCTGCACCGGGCCCTGGCGGCGAGCGCCGACGCGATCCTCGCGAGCGACCGGCCGCAGGCGCTGCCCCTCGGACCCAGGCAGGCGGCCTTCACGTACGGGAGCGGCGCGGACGCGCTCGTCTTCCTCTCGAACGACGACCCGGCGTCCGCGGCCGAGGTCGCCCACGCCGGGAAGACGTACGCCCTCGCGCCGCGGTCGGTCGTCCTGGTGCGCGGCGGGCGCGTGGTGGCGGACACCGGCCGCGTCGATCCCGCGGACGTCGTGCGGCGGTCGATGCAGCCGGGCCGCACGCGCCTTTCGCCGTTCGCGCGGTGGGCCGAGCCGCTCCCGTCCGACCGGCCGGCCGACATGCCCGGGACCGTCGTCGCCCGCAAGCCCGTCGAGCAACTCGCCCTGACGCACGACGAGTCCGACTACTGCTGGTACGACGCGACGCTCACCGTCGGCGGCCGCAAGGCCGTCGAGGGGACGCTCCTGGTGGAGCGGGCGGGCGACGTCCTGCACGTCTTCGTGGACGGGCGGCTGCGGGCGACGACGCCGACGCCCCTCGTGGAGGACCGCGGCCCCGTCGACGGAACGGGATATCGACAAGAGTTCCGCCTGACGCTCGCCCCCGGGCGGCACGACCTCCAGGTCCTCTCCTGCGCGCTCGGCCTCGTCAAGGGCGACTGGTCGCTCGGGCACCGCAACATGGTCGAGGAACGCAAGGGCCTCTGGGGCCCCGTCCGGTGGGACGGGAAGGCCCTCGGCGGCCCGTGGCGGATGCGGCCGGGCCTGGTGGGCGAGCACGCGGGCCTGGCGGCGGGCGGCGGGACCGTCGCCCCCTGGAAGGCCGCGAAGCGCGGCCGCGGCCGCCCGCTCACCTGGTACCGCGCCACCTTCCCCGCGCCGAAGGGGCGCGCCCCCGTCACCCTCGACCTCGGCTCGATGGGCAAGGGACTCGCCTGGGTCAACGGCCGGTGCCTCGGCCGGTACTGGCTCGCGCCGATCGGCGACCCGCGGCAGGAGTGGATCGGCTGGCTCATGACTGACCCGGGGCTCGGCGAGCCGACCCAGCGCTACTACCACGTGCCGCGCGAGTGGCTCGCGGAGGCCAACACGCTGGTCCTCTTCGAGGAACTGGGCGGCGACCCGGCGGGCGTGCGGATCGCCGAGTGGCGCTAGCGCGCAAGCGCGCAAGGAGGCGGTGCGGCATGGGCGAGCGGCTGGCGATCCGGGGCGGCGAGAAGGCGGTGCCCGACGGCCTCATGCGCCGGTGGCCGCCCATCGAGGACATCGACCGGCGGATGGTCCTTGCGTCGCTCGAGGGCGGCGAGCACACCTACGGGCCGAACTGCAAGGCCCTCGAGCAGGAGTTCGCCGCCTGGAACGGGAACCGGTTCGCCCTGGCGTGCAACTCGGGGACGGCCGCCCTGCACATGGCCCTGGTGGGCTGCGGCATCGGCGCGGGCGACGAGGTGATCGTGCCGGCCTACTCGTGGCCGTCGTCGGCGACGTGCTGCCTGCACCACAACGCGATCCCCGTGTTCGTCGACATCGACTGGGCGACGATGAACCTGGACCCCGCGCGGATCGAGGCCGCCCTGACGCCGCGCACCCGCGCGATCGTCGCCGTCCACCTGCACGGCCTGGCGGCCGACATGGAGGCGATCCTCGGGATCGCGCGGCGGCACGGCCTCCAGGTGATCGAGGACGCCTGCCAGTCGCACGGGGCGACCCTCCGCGGCCGCAAGGTCGGCGCCTTCGGCGACTGCGCCGCCTTCAGCACCAACCAGAACAAGTGCCTCTGCTCCGGCGAGGGCGGCCTCTTCGTCACCGACGACGAGGCGACGTTCGAGCGCGGCAAGACCCTGTGGTACTTCGGCGAGAACCGCGTGCCCGAGGCGTCGGTCGAGTACCACACGTACGGGATGGGGTGGATGTACCGGCAGAACGACCTGACGGCGGCGTTCGCCCGGGCGCAGCTCGCGCGGCTGGACGCGTACCTGGCCGCCCAGCGCGAGAACGCGGCCCGCCTGGCCGAGGGGCTGCGGGGCGTGCCGGGCCTCCTCCTGCCGACCGAGCCGGCGTGCTACGAACATACCTATTACAATTACACGATCCGTTTCGACATGGACGCCCTCGGCCGCGCCGCCGACGCCAAGGCCTTCCGCGACAAACTCCTGGCCGCCCTGCGGGCCGAGGGGGCCGACCTGGGCGTCTGGCAGGGCTGGCCCGTGCCCGCGATGACCGTCTTCCAGGCCCGGAACGCCTACGGCAAGGGGTGCCCCTGGCGGTGCCACGCGTCGACGGTGCGGTACGACGTCGCGCAGTTCCCGGTGGCCCAGCGGCACAGCGACTGGCACGTCGGGATGACGACGCCGCTCCGGTCGCCGAACGGGGCCGAGTTGGCCGACCGCGTGGCCGCCGCGTTCCGCAAGGTCATGGCCAACCTCGACCAGGTGGAGGCGGCCGACCCCGGCCAGGGCGGTTAGTGCCACAAAGCAACTTGGCGCGGGTTGCGTTGGAGCGCTAGGAGGCGCGGACCATGGCCCCGAGGGCCGGCTTCGCCGAGGCGGACATCACGCCCCCGCTCGGTACGCACAAGATCGGCTGGCTGAAGGTGATCGTGTCGGATCGCGTCCTCGATCCGGTCATGGCCAAGGCGGCGGTGCTCGAGTCCGAGGGCGAGCGCATCGGGTTCGTCCAACTCGACACGTGTTTCGTCGAGGCGGCCGACGTGGCCGAGATGCGGCGGCGGATCGAGGCGCGGCACGGCCTGCCCGGGGCGCACCTCATGGTGGCGGCCACGCACAACCACGCGGGGCCCGCCGTGGCCGACTGCGGCGACGTGCGCCGCGACGCCGCCTATACCGAGTCGATGATCGCGCGGGTGGCCGACCTGGTCGGCCGCGCCGTCGCCGCCCTCCGCCCCGCCGAGGTCGGCATGGCGAGCGTCGCCGAGTTCGACGTCTCCTGGAACCGGCGCGTGGTGCTGCGCGACGGCAGCGTCGGGACGCAACACCTCTTCGACGCGGCCGACTCGCTCTGGGTCGAGGGGCCGATCGACCCGGAGGTGGCCGTCCTGGCGGCGCGGACCCCCGCGGGCGAGCCGCTCGGCGCAATCGTCAACTTCGCCTGCCACCCCACCCACCACGGCGGCGAGACGGCCCTGTCGGCCGGGTACCCCGGGTGCCTGGCGGCCGGGATGCGCGCCCGCGGCTGGCCCGTCACCGTGTTCCTGAACGGCGCCTGCGGGAACCTCATCCACTTCGACGCGACGCACGGCGGCGCGGGACGGACGAAGGAGGAGGTCGGCCGCGCCCTGGCCGACGACGCCGCCCGCGCGATCGGCGGGATGACGTTCCGCCGGTCGGTCGCCCTGCGCGCGGCGTCGCGCACGGTGCGGGCCCCGTGGCGGAAGGTGACCGAGGAGGACCTTCGCGGGACCGCGCGCGGGGCCCAGCGGTTCATCGACCCGGCGATTTACGAGCGGATGATCCCGCGGGCCCTCGCCGAGATGCGGGCGAGCGACGGCCGCAACGTCGAGGTCCAGGTCCTCTCGGTCGACGAGTACGATTACGCGGGCATCCCGGCCGAGTACTTCGTCCAGAACGGCCTGCGGATCAAGGAGGGGGCGCACCCGCGGCACGCCCTGGTCGTGTCGAACGCCAACGGGATGATGGCCTACGTGCCGCACGAGGAGGCGTTCGCGCGCGGCGGGTACGAGACGACGTTCCCGGGGAGCCTGTTCGCGCCGGAGACGGGCCGCCTGCTGGCCGAGGCGGCGCTGGCGCTCATCCGAGGAATGTGACGCGGTGCGCCGGCCGCGCGCTACCCGGCCTGCTTCGGGCGGAAGAGGGCCGACGCCGGGATCGGCTGTTTCAGCAGGCCCGGCCCTTCCCAGGAGACCTTGAGCGATTCCTCTCCGCCGCGCTCGAAGTAGGCGACCGTGATCGGGTGCTTGCCCGCCCGCAGGGGGATGAAGCCGCGCCGCTCCGCGGCCGGGTGCAGGCCGTCGTTGTCGACGACGAGGCGGTCGCCGATCCAGAGGCGGCTGCCGTCGTCCGAGGCCGTGTAGAACCCGTACACGCCGTCGGCCGGCACGTCGAGGTAGCCCGTGAAGCGCAGGGCGAAGCCGTCCTTGCCCTGGCCGGGGCCGAGGTCGAAGGCGTCGGCCTTGGCCGTCTCGGCGGGCTTCAGGGCGGCGAAGTCGGGCAGCGCGTCCCACTGACCCGTGTACATCTCTCGCGTAAGGCCGGGCTCCAGGTCGGCGGCGGCGACCGGGGCGAGGGGCTCGATCGCCGTCGGGTGGGCCGTGAGGTCGAGGAACCGCCCGCCCCGCAGGACGCGAAGGATGAGCGGCTCGCCGCCGCGGACGCCCAGCAGGGCCAGGTCGACGTCGAGGCCCGAGCAGGTGCTCGCGCCGCCGACGCGGACGACGAGGTCCCCCGTCCGCAGGCCGGCGGCCTGGGCGGGCGAGCCCTCGGCCACGGCCGTGACGCGCGCGGGGCCGTCCGCCGCCACGTCCATCCCCAGGACGAAGCCGCCGCGGCCCTCGGGGTCGAGCATCTCGGGCAGCGCCTCGCGGATGCGGTCCACCGGGATGGCGAAGCCGATGTTGTTCGCCCCCAGTTTCGTCGTCGTGCTCAGGCCCACCATCTCGCCCAGGGCGTTGACGAGCGGGCCGCCCGAATTGCCCGGGTTCGTGCTCGCGTCGGTCTGGATCATGTCGGGGTGGAAGGTGTAGTCGGACTGGGTAGCGCGGCCGACGGCGCTGACGATGCCGGAGGAGACCGAGAGGCCCATGCCGAAGGGGTTCCCGAGGCAGACGACGGGCTCGCCGATGAGGAGGTCGCGGCTGTGGCCGAGGACGATCGGCCGCAGCGGCTCGTCGGGCTCGATCTTGAGGATCGCCAGGTCGCGCCGGTCGTCGAGGGCGACGACGCGGGCCGGATGGTCCTTGCCGCCCTGGAGGCCCGCGGCGCTCTGGCCGCCGTTGCGCAGCGAGTGGGCGTTGGTCAGAACATAGCCCGACGCGCTCAGGACGACGCCGCTGCCCCGCTCGAAGTGCGTAACCTTCGGGTCCTTCGGGTCCGGGCGCGTGACGCCCACGTTGACGACCGACCGCCGGCACGCCTCGTAGGCCTCGACGGCGATCGAGCGGCGCGCTCGCAAGCGCCCCTCGGCCCCGGCCGCGCGCCCGGCGCTGGGACCCGTCGCGGCGCAGCCGGCGACGGCGAGCAGGAGCCCCGCGGCAACCCATCCCGTTCCCGTGCGTCTCATGGCAGCCCTCCGTTCGTGCGCTGCGTTCTAGCACTACAACGCCACTTGCGCTTTTGCGCGGTGGGTCTCCGTACCCACCGCGCATGAACCGACCTTCCTGGCTGCGCCACAGGCCATGGCGCGGCGGGTGCGGAGACCCGCCGCGCAACGTGGCGTTGTAGTACTAGGGGACGCGCGGCCGAAATGCAAGTCCTATCACCACCGCCTATTCCCGTGGACACGGCCGCGCGCGCGGGCT
>Ga0315274_10017756_pt1 | contig 10029 bp, 8 predicted proteins | sample YL17G02_20_MG_FD_203700 | JGI IMG/M metagenome (GOLD analysis project Ga0315274, IMG submission 203700) | Sediment microbial communities from Yellowstone Lake, YNP, Wyoming, USA - YL17G02_20 | ecosystem: Environmental > Aquatic > Freshwater > Lake > Sediment | place: USA: Wyoming | collected... | reverse complement strand
CGGGCGAGCCCGTGAACCACTCGACCTCAGGGGAGATTATCTGCTGCGTCCCATGGTGACCACCGATTTTATTAAAGTAGCTGAGATTGACCAGATTTGCTTTGAACCGCTCTGGCAGCAATCGCCGGATGCCACACGGCGGGCTTATGAACAGTCTTCCTACACAACCGTGGTGGAATTTCACAATGAAGTCATCGGTTATCAATTCAGCACCACCGCTTCCTTCAATGCCCATCTGGCACGCTTGGCAGTATTGCCGGAGCACCGCGGTAAGCAGATTGGGTCTGCCCTGGTGCAGGATATGCTCTATCGATTCAATCAACCCTTGATCAGGGAAATAACGGTCAATACCCAGCAGGATAATGAAAATTCGCAGAAACTCTATCTTAAACTTGGATTTGAAAAGACCGGAGACAGTTTTCCGATTTTTGTCTATTCAGGCTAACGATTGCTGTACCGGCATTATTTGCCCTGTAAATCATTTTCCAAATGCAACTGCAGAACATAAATCAGAGAGGATAAACGATTCAGGTATCTGAGGATTTCTGGATTGTTGATTTTCTTTTTTTCAAAACACTCGACTAATCTTCTTTCAGCCCTGCGGACAACCGTGCGGGTGACATTCAATAAGGCACTGGCGGGATTCTTCCAGTTATTGATAAATTCATGAGACAGCTCTAACTCTTTACCCCAAAAATCAATTTTTTCTTCCAGCCAGGCGATACGTGTTATGGATAATTTAGTTTGATCATCCCCGGCAATCTCAGCCATGATGATGTATAGGTCATCTTGAGTTAGTTTGATAAGGGCTTTCATTCCTTCATCTTGGATATGGATTGCGGCCAATGAAAAAAAGGCACTGGCTTCATCGACTGTGCCGATGGCTTCAATAATCAAATCGCATTTGGAAAGCTTGCCAGAACGAAGAGTATGCGTTCTGCCGTCATCGCCTTGGCCAGAGTAAAAGTTCATCATGCACCCATACTGAAATTAAAAATCTAATTTTATTTTCCGGATTTTGATACCAGGAACCAGTTATTGACATTGAAAAACCGGTCGCTGGGTTCAAATAAAGGACCCATACGGATGCCCTGAATACTTTTATCCACACCATAATTATAGATTGGGTAAAAAAGCGGCAGGGCTGGCAGTTCATCGGCGAAAATCACCTGGAAATTGCGGTACAGCTTGGCTCGTTCTTCAAAATCCTGGGATACGCGTGCCTGTTCCAGGTATTCGCTGGCAATGCGGTTTTCCCACTGGGAGTAATTCTGGCCGCCAGATTTTTGGGATAAATCCCAAAAGGGATATGGGTCAGGATCGGGTGAATTGAAATAATTCAGGTCCACCAGGGCAGCCTCGTAATTTAATGGCTGCAAATGATCCAACACCAGCAGGTCATAGGCCACCGGCTTTAGGTTTGCTTCAACTCCAATTTTCGCCCAATCCGCCTGGATGGCCTCCGCAATGGCTTGATGGACGTTATCTTCAGGATAAAGCAATTCAAAACTTAATGCTGTGCCATCTTTTTCACGCACCGTACCGCCAGCTTGAGCCAGCCCATAGCCATCTTGTTTGAGCAAATCAATGGCTTTCTGGGAATCGTAATCCACAGGGGTCAAGCCATCATAATATGCCCACGTATCCGGCAATAGAGGCACGCTGGCAATGATCCCCTGCCCGTTATAAACTTGGTTAATCATTGTGCGGCGGTTTAGACCGGTCAGTAAAGCCCGACGGACGACCTTATCCTGAAAGAATTTCACCTGGGTATTATTGAGGTTAAATAGCACCATTGCCACCTCAGGTTTTCGACCGCTGAAAATGGAAAGGTTGGGGTTAGCCAGCGCCTGCGGCAGGATATCCAGGGTCACCTCACCGATACCCTGGACGTTGCCCTGCTGATAGGCGGTGAAGGCAGCCTGGCTATCTGTATAATAGCGAAATGCCATCTGAGAGATGAAAGGGACCTGACCATAGAAATTATCATTCACATGCAGCACCACTCCCTTGATTTCACCATTTTCAACGATCAGTTTTTCAAAACGATATGGTCCGCTGCCTACCGGCTGTATATTAAACGAGGCATTGACAATATCGTTATAACTGAAAGTGCCCAGCAAATGCTTGGGGAGAATACCAAAGGTAAGGTAATCCTTAAAAGGCGTAAAGGGTTCGGTGAGTTGGAATTGGAGTGACTTTTCGCTGAGGGGGATGACTTCAACCCCTTTCCAGAAGGTTTTCAAATCCTCAGGCAGCACAGAGGCAGGATCACGCATTTTCTCAACCGTGAAAACAACATCGGCGCTGGTTACCGGAGTACCATCGTGCCAGACGGCCTTGGGCTGAATGTCAAAATTATAGACAAGCCCATCCATGGAAACACCCCACTTTTCAGCCAGGTCTGGCTGGGGCAACCCGCGGGAGTCAAAGCGCAGTAAACCGCTAAAGATGAGGCGGTCCACATCCCGGTCAGGTTGATTGTAATAATCCAGCAAAGGATTTAAACGCTGCAGTCCGCCAATCAGCGTTTCGGTATAGGAACCACCTTTAGCAGGTGCGGGTGAAATCAACCGAAAACCGGATTGCCCGCTCAAGAGCAGTGCTCCCACAAGCAAGCCTGCCACCAGAATGATGATTAGTTGCCAGCGAATACTTTTCATGTGCTTATTTTATATTAAAAAAAGGCAGTCTCCCAACCTGCAGGAGACGCCCTTATTCGATTGAAATTTAGAAAATATTGGTTATCAGGACCATGCTTTTATTTACTGACCGCGATGGTCACCATTACTAAAACGATGAAGAATACGCTCAGCGCGATGGTAATGTAGAATAGGGTTTTTTCGATGCCACGGCGGGTACCAAATACACCACCGGTATCCTGCCCGGTCAAACCACCCAAGCCGATGCCTTTGTTCTGCAGTACCACGGCGGCAATGAGTGCAATCGAAGTTATAATCAATGCAATTTGCAAATAAGTAATCACAATCAACCTCCGAAGTTTTAACGGGTTGATTATACCTTTTGAACTTGGGAATCGTCAACCATGCAGGAAATTATTCTAAACCTTCACATTCATACCAACTATTCAGATGGCAGCCTCCCGCATGCCGAGGTCGCCAATGCCGCCATTCGCTGCGGATTGGATGCCATTATTATCACCGATCACAACATCCGCCCGGAAGGATTGCAAGGTTATTACCATGATGGTGGGAAAAAAGTGCTGGTCATGATTGGTGAAGAAATTCACAATCAGGATCGTCAGCCACAAAAGAGCCATCTGCTTGCTTTTGGAGCAGACCGCGATCTTGCCAGCTTTGCCTATGATCCCCAGATACTCATCCAAAAAGTAAATCAAGCGGGAGGAATAAGTTTTCTGGCACATCCCTATGATCCTGCCCTGCCGGCGTTCGGGGAAGATAATATTTCCTGGGACGACTGGGAAGTGAAGGGTTACACCGGCATCGAACTGTGGAATGGATTCAGCGAATTAAAGGTGCGCGCCCATAATAAATGGCAGGCGGTTTTTTACGCCTTCTTTCCAAAATTAATTGCCCACCAGCCGCCGCTGGAGACACTGAAAATCTGGAATGACCTGCTTGCCTCAGGCAAAAAAGTGATGGCGATCGGGGGTTCAGATGCGCATGCCACCCGCCACCACATGGGGCCTATTTCCAGAATCATCTTTCCCTATGAGTTTCACTTTAGCACAATAAATACGCATTTGCTTTTACCTGAATCCTTGACGGGCAATGCGGATGAGGACAATCAATTAATTTTGCAAGCCATGCGCAATGGACATGCCTTTGTGGGATATGATCTACCCGCACCCACCAGAGGATTTCGCTTTTGGGCTGAGAACGGAAAAAATGAGGTCGAAATGGGAGATGAGATAATATTCAAGAGAATTTTGAATTTGAAAATTCATCTCCCCTCACCCGCAGAGTGTCACCTGGTCAAAGATGGAGAAATAATAAAACAATGGGCAGGTGAGATTGAAATTCAATATACTTTGAAAAAAACCGGTGTGTATCGGGTGGAATGCTACCGCAACTATTTGGGGCGGAAACGGGGATGGATTTTCAGCAATCCAATCTACATTCGTTAGACTTCAACCCTTGATTACTGCCAGTGGTTTCAGGCGTGCCACTTTATTTGCCAGCCCGGCACCAATGACACACTCCACTACTTGATCCACATCTTTGTAAGCTTCGGGGGCTTCTTCAGCCAACCCAGAAAGAGATCCGGCTTTTACATAGATCCCGGCTCTCATCAACCGATTGCGCAGTTCATCTCCGCGGATTTCGCGTTTTGCCTGACTGCGGCTGAACACGCGACCCGCGCCGTGACAGGCGGAACCAAAGGATTTTTGCATGCTGGTTTGTGTGCCCACCAGAACCCAGGAAGCTGTGCCCATGCTGCCAGGTACCAGCACAGGCTGGCCGATTTTCGCGTAGCGCTGCGGGATGCCTTCTGCTTCTGGTCCGAATGAACGGGTTGCCCCCTTGCGGTGGACAAAAACTTTTTCCTTTTTACCATTCACCAGATGCGTTTCAACTTTGCCCATATTATGCGCCAGGTCATAGACGAGGTGCAAAAAGGGATTTTTTATCTTACCGGCAAATACCGATTCAAAAACCTGCCGCGCAAAGAATGCCAACACCTGGCGGTTGCAGAAGGCGTAATTGGCAGCACTGCGCATGGCGGAAAGATATGCCTTTCCCTCAGGAGAGCTCAACGGGGCACAAACCAGTTCCCGGTCAGGTAATTGAATGCCATATTTCTGGGATACACGCTGAAAGTCATGCACATAATCGGTACAAATTTGATGTCCCAGACCGCGCGACCCGCTATGCAGCATCAGACATATGCAATTTTCCTTCAATCCCATTGCCTGTGCAGCAGCGGTATCAAATATCTGCTCCACCCGGTCAATCTCTATAAAGTGGTTGCCGGAACCCAGCGATCCCACCTGTGGCATTCCCCGCTCCAGAGCCCGAGGACTGATGTTCATCGGGTCAGCTCCCTGTAAACATCCTTGATCCTCAGTCAGGTCAAGATCCTCGTTGGAGGCGTATCCATTTTTCAGCGTCCAAAGCGAACCTTCATGGCAGACTTTTTCCAAAACTGAACGGGACAATTTCAGCGAACTTACAGACCCCACCCCGCTGGGGCATTCAAAATACAACCGGTTGGTTAGTTCTTCCATATAAGGCATGGCTTCTTCAAAATGAATAAACGAAGCCATCAACCGGACTCCACAGTTGATATCATAACCAATGGCGCCAGGTGAGATCACCCCATCCGGTAATAGAGTGGCTGCCACACCCCCGATGGGAAACCCATAACCCTGATGGACATCCGGCATTACCGCCACATTGCCGGCCAGCCCAGGCAAGGTAGCAGCATTGACGGCCTGTTCGAAGGAACGGTCCTGAAGACCTTTTTCCAGCATTTCATAAGAAGCAAAGACACGCACATTGCCGCGCATGTCTTTACGAATGGAACGCGGAATTTCCCACTCAAATTCCGAAATCTTCCTAAAATCCTGGAGCCTGACCATTCATACTTCTTTCTTCAATTAGATATCAAAAACAATTGTAGTTTGAAAACCTGATTTGGTTTTAGCGATTTTCAGGTTATGATAAGTCACTGCTTTTATCTCACGGCCAACACCACTGATCTTTTTTCCGGTTAAATCACCAATCAATTCAGGATGATTGATTTCCAGATGAAATTGGTCATAGACTTTTTTATTTAGTTGAAGATCAACCAATAATTCATTTAGAAATGACACCAGGAGATTTTCGAAATCAATTTCCTGCATATCCATTTTCCGGAACACTTCACTTCCCTCATGGTTTTCTATGCGCAACAGGCAATACATGCCTTTGGCTGCCTGGATGAATAAACCGGACAGACTGGCTGCCCACACCTGCAGAGCCAGATCAGCACTATGCGGTATTTCAAGAAAACCATCCTCTTGATTTTGAACATTCATAAAGTGAATTATATAGAATATATATAATACCTGCCAGCTATTTAAATATTGACTTAATTTTTACAATCGCTATAATGAATATTAGGATGCAAGTAAAAAAGATAAAAACGGGTGGGAGCAATTCAGTTTTGTCAGCTGATCCCCCCATCATATTCATTCAATTCACCATGGAGGGTCGAATGAAAGCAAAAAAAATGACTTTCGGGGGATTATTCGGTATTTTATTGATCGTTGCGTTATTGATCTCCTGCGGTGATGGTACACCAACGCTTCTACCATTAATACAAGCACCCATTGGAAACGAAGTGATGCAACCGCCGGCCAAACCGCCAAGCAAATACCTGGGAACGCCAGGATTGTTAGGTACACTGCCCTGGATTCATGACTTCATCGATAAAATCAAAATCAAATTTATCCCATGTCACTATTTTGGTCTGGGCAGCCCAGATTGCAATCCATTGTCGAATGGAAACAAGAATCAGGAAACGCGGGTGAAAATGCCCGGTTACTTCATGTTCGAAGGCCAGGTGACCAATGGTCAATATGCTGCCTGCGAAGAATCGGGTGTATGCACGCCTCCACAGACTAGTGACCAGGGACCCTGCAGCCGTTATCGCAACAGCAATTTTGCTGACATGCCGGTTGTTTGCGTCAACTGGTACCAAGCCAACACCTTCTGCCAATGGGCGGAAGGTAAATTACCCAGCCAAGCCCAGTGGGAAGCAGGGACCTGTGGAAGCGATGGGAAACCTAAACCTTCCGGCAACTTGCGCGAGTGGCTAAATGACTGGTATCAACCAGGCATTCAAAAAATCTCCTTATTCAATCCCAGCGGTCCACTGGAGGGAAAACTGAAACTTGTAAGTGGCGGAGGGGTGAATGATCCTGCCTTCGCGCCAGATACGACCCACGAAGACGTGGGTTTTCGCTGTGTGCCAACCCCAACCGAATATGCCCCCTTCTGCCCATCCCAGATCACCGAACTCTGCTCTGATCCGAACATCCCAACCAGTGAAAAACCCTGCACACCTGGAACCCAAGAAACAGGGGGCGGTAAAACCTCTATCAACAGTTTTGGCTGTCCAGCCAATGGTCAAGTCTCAATAGTCTTTGATACCAATGGGGGAGGTAATTCAGGATATGCCGTGGTTGTGGGTGACCAGAAATACCCCTGCGTCCCGTATACCGGTCCTGATTTGATTAAATGCAGCATCCCTGAACAGCATATGGGGTCGACGATCAGTCTCACGGTATGCGGAGGCGGAGGGGGACAGACTGTACCAACTCCAATACCAGCCAGCGACACCCAGAATGCTAGCGGCGGCATCATCCTGGCCAGCCTGGCCAAGAGCGACCCGCTGAACGTCCGCCTGATGATCATTCACAACTGTCCGGCTGGATACATCTGGCAGGATACGCAAAATCCAGCCACCGGCGCAAACGGCGCATGTGTGCGCGATCCCAATGCCGATTGTCCGCAGGGCTGGTTTATGAGTGCCCTGTTAAACTGTCAGCCAACCAATGATCAATCCTGTCCGCCCGGAACCAAGATGAACCGCGATGCTGGCGGGTGTGTCCCGGATAAAGACTGCCCGGATGGTTATTTGCTGACGGAAAGAAAAACCTGTGAACCAGAACAGAATGACCGCAAACTCTGTCCCGCAGGTTATTACTTCGATAAAACGGTTCAATGCTGCCAGCCAATCCGCGGCAATAACTATAAATGCGATGCCAACCATTACTTTGACCCCAACTATAAACGCTGCATGCCCATCGATGGCAATGGCTGCGGTTTCAATTTTATTTCTGATTGTTATGGAAGGTGCCTCCGCAATCCATACCAAGACCCACAATCACCCAGGGACGGTCAATGCCCGGGCAACCTGACTTTTGCAGCCGCCAATATCTGCAATACACCGCCGAATGGAGCCAATGACGAAAAACCCGACCCCCTGCGGATGGTCCTGCCCGGCGACACACGAACAGCTGATGGATTCGTAGTTGTTGGAGACAGCGGCCACGATTGCGGGCAAGGTGCCACTTTTCTGGCTGCGGCTAATGGTTGCGTAAGTCGGGATAAAAATGGATGTCCATATGCATATCATTTTTCTGATAGCGCGAAGTATTGCATTCCTGATTATGGGCCGGGTTCCTATTGTCCACTGGGAACCAAGTTTCAGTCACGGCTGGGATGCTGTGCGCCCATCCCTGGTTATGATGGATCCCGATGTCCGCAGGATGGGCAGACTGCTGCAGCCGCTAACCTGGATACATCTGATCCGTTGCAGGTTTACAGATTAACTATTTACGATCCACTACAAGGTGCCTGCGATCCAGGCACAAGCCAGGATGGGCAGACTCCGCAGTGTCCACCCGGATATCCTTCGACAAATAACCAGCCCTGTACATTCGACGAAGGCACAGCAGCCTTGATGATGACAGCCAACGGCAAGCAAATCCCAACATTTACCGCTCTCAATTGCCCGCCCGGCTACTGGGATCAACAGAAACAAACTTGCAGCTACAAGCCGCCCGAGTGCCCCGGCACGAATGAATATTTTGATTACATCCTGGGGTTCTGTGTTCACCTGAATTCCGACTGCTGCCAGCTCGGGCAGAGCTTCAGCGCCCTGCTCAAGCGCTGCGCGCCGGATAGGGTTAATCCATCTCCCGAAGGGAAATGCGCGGATGGCTATGAAATGGTGGATGGCCGATGCCTGCTGATCGGGCGCAGCGAGGGTGGACAATGCACAACCATCAGCGTGAATGTACCCACCTGTTTTGGTCCCTGCAAGGTTGGCCAAACCTATAACAAAGCGACTGGCCAATGCGAAAAACCAAAACAGGATCAATGTGCCAATGTCAACTGCGGAAACTACAGCATGAATAATTGTCCGGGAAATTGCTGCAAAGTCGATTCGTCAACATACCGATGCGTAAAAAAATAAAACCTTCATTCTAGTAAAAAATTTTAAAAAGTGAGCTTTTGGCTCACTTTTTGTTTATCAACCAGAGTTAAAAATTATTTGATGATTATTAATTCATAAGCTTGCTTCCCAAGCCCAATGGCTTCGGCATGCTTCAGGCAATCCTGCCAGCGGGTATCAGGAAAGAGCGTATTAAACTTGTCTTCACCAATTTTCCATTCTTTCTCAGCCATCAGACTGCCTGGAATCTGAACCGCGCTGTTTACCAGGTCCGCGCAGGCGCGGTCCAAAGCCACCGGATCAAATGAGGCTGCCATGCCAATATCAGGTACTATAGCCAGATCATTATTATCCCAGCAATCACAGTTGGGGGATACATTCATGATCAAACTGATATGAAACTGGGGTTTTTCTTTCAAAATGGCATAGGCATATTCAGCAATCTTCTCATTGAGCGCCACCGCACTTTCATCATAGCTCCCGCGGGCTGCCTCGTAATGACAGGAGGCGATACATTGCCCACACCCAATGCACAGGTCATAATCGATTGCGTTACAACCGTCCATTATATTTGATATTGGGAATCTGCTTGGCTGAAAAGCGATTCGGTTTCTGAAAATTCTGCAAACGCATTTGTGGAAGAGCCTCATCTTTTCAGTTCAGCACATCCTTTTGTACCTAAAGCTGAATTAAGCGATCTAACCTGTCATGTGGTAGAAACTTGTTTTGCCAGCGAAAGTATTTATTTCAGATTCTAGCTCAGATGCAAACTTTTCCATCGATCTACCCATTTTGGGGGCTGTCTTTATTAACATATTCCACACATTGTCTAATTCGTTTAACGTTGGATATTCTATAGATACCCCATATTCTGGTTTGGTTAAGTAAGGGATCATCAACTTAGATCTACCCCGGGCGCTATTCCTGTTTGCTATTACGGCAGTCATTGAGATCTCTGCGGCCCAAATCTGTCCCCTATTCACAGTGGACACTACAGGCCACCCCAGTTCATCTATCTTATGGGTACTAATAAACGACGCAGAAATTGTGACCGCGCCAATCCATGGAACATCATTTAGAACGAATTCATATTCAAACAGA
>Ga0315274_10017754_pt1 | contig 10030 bp, 8 predicted proteins | sample YL17G02_20_MG_FD_203700 | JGI IMG/M metagenome (GOLD analysis project Ga0315274, IMG submission 203700) | Sediment microbial communities from Yellowstone Lake, YNP, Wyoming, USA - YL17G02_20 | ecosystem: Environmental > Aquatic > Freshwater > Lake > Sediment | place: USA: Wyoming | collected... | reverse complement strand
CTATATCGCTCCCCGTGTAGATCCCGCCGGCCGGGATCACGGGGATCTCCTTGCCCTGCATCTTCTCGAAGGATTGCACCTCTTCGATGACCTCGGGGACGATCTTTTCCAGCGCGTAGTGCGGATCGTCTATCTGCTCCGATTTGAACCCGAGGTGCCCCCCTGCCATCGGTCCTTCGACGACAACCGCGTCGGGCAGGTAGTGGTGCTTCTCCCACCACCGTCTGCAGATGATCCGGAAGGCTTTCGCCGAGGATACGATCGGAACCAGCTTCGTCTTCCTGTTTTCGCCCAGGAGCTCGGGTAGGTTCATGGGCAGCCCGGCGCCCGCGAAGATGACGTCGATCGCCTCTTCGACGGCGACCCTGACCATGTCGACGAAATTCGTCGTCGCGACCATTATGTTTACGCCGAGGATTCCTTTCGTCGCCTCTCTGGCCTTGCGAATCTCCCTTCTCAACGCCCGGATGTTCGCCTCGAGAAAGTTGCCGAAGAAATCGGGCTCCTCCATGCCAATTACCGCGGCGCTTATGACTCCGATGCCGCCCTGATTAGCGACGGCGCCCGCGAGCCCTGACAAAGAAATCCCGACTCCCATTCCGCCCTGAATGATGGGTAACTTGGCGCCGAGAAGCCGCCTTCCGAGATTCGCAAGGCTTTCCATCTTCATCCACATATCCTTCCGTGCGGCTCGCTCTCCTGGAGCAAAGCTATATATCCTACTATTTTGATCAGCATTCCACAAGTGCCACACGCGGGAACACGGGAATCGGCGTGAACCTACGGAATGCCCGCCGCTTCCTTCAGGACGCTGAAGACTTCCATGTTGAACCCCCTCCCGCATCCCCACCCCTGGGATGCCTGCGTCCTTCGACTCAGCGGCTTACCCCATTCGGAGCCCACCATCACCTCCGGCTTTCCGTCTCCTGGGGCTATAGCTGTCACGACCATTAAAAGGGAGGACGCCGGCGTCGATACACCCGTCAGGGACCGTCCCGCAGCAACCGGTCGACCAGCTCGTCCACCGGGACGATCGCGATCCGCGTCGAGGAGTCGGAGACCGCGTAGGGGAGATACAGCAGATCCTCGTGGATAAGGGAGCCGCAGGAGTATACGACGTTGGGAACGTACCCTGTGCGGCCCTGCTCGGCGGCGATGATGAGCGGTTCTTTGAGGCGGCCGCGGATGCGGAACGGATCCTCCGTGTCGAGCAGCATCGCGCCAATGCCATAACGCCGCATCGGTCCGACGCCGTGCGTGATTAGCAGCCACCCCTCGGAGGTCTCCAGTGGAGAGCCGCAGTTGCCGATGAGGCGCCACTCCCAGGGGTATTTCGGTTCGGCGAGAATTGTCGCCGATTCCCAGAAGTGCACGTAGTCGGAAAACATGAGGAAGAGGTTTCGGCCGTCGATCCGAGAGCACATCGCGTAGTGGCCGCAGATGCGTCGGGGGAAAAGCGCCATGCCCTTGTTCTGAACGCAGGCGCCGTTGAGGGTGTGAAAGGAAAACGAACGGAAATCGGGGGTTTCCATCAGAAGCGGCAGAATGCTCTGGCCGTTGAAACCCGTGTAGGTGCCGAACCACGTGGCGGCGCCGCTTTCCTCGACGAACCGCACCAACCGCATGTCCTCGATCCCCTTGGACTCGCTGTCGTTTCGCGGGAAGAGGATCAGGTCCCCAATGTCGTCGTTTTCCGATAGTCTGAGGTGGTAGTTAGCCCGCACGAGCCACTCGAGCACGGCGATCATGTTCGCAAGCTGCGGGACCTCGCCGTACTCCGTGCGGACGGCCTCGGTGGCTGCGTCGAGCTCGGCGTGTGTGAAGCGATCGGGGAGACGCGCGAAAACTCGGTCGGCCATCTCGCAGTCGATTCCCATCTCGCAGAGCTTGCGCCTCAGCAGGTCCCTGTGGTATTGGGCATCCGGCACGACCCGAGGGCTCGCCGACAGGCCGCTCGACGGATCCAGGTGAAACGTCCGTCCTGGGCCGATCGCTCCGGTCTGGAAGACCGTCGAAGAGATGTGTCCCTCCCCGACCGCTCGAAGGCTCATGATGAAGCGAACCCCGCCCAGGGGAGCGCCGGCTTGCTCGGGGTGCGCCACGATCGACGGGTTGAAGAGCGCGGCCGCCTCGATCGAGTATTCCATGGTGAAGTACGCGCCGATCAGTAGGCGTCTCTCCCGCGAAAACCCATCCGTCGACCCGTGGATGCGGGCAGCGGTGATGTAGCGCTCCTCCAACCGTTCCTCGAAACGGCGGTGCCGATCCCCGAAGTCGGCGAGCAGGGAATGAAGGGTTCGCGACGCGTCGTCCTCTGAGAGGCTTTCGACGTAGGCGAAAACCGAATTCAGGTCGTGGCGTCCCCCCATGTTGAACGGGAGCATGATGCTGCGGCGCGCGTCCCCGACCAGTTGCACCGGAAGGTGTTCGACGGGAATGCGCGGATGAACGGTAACGCCCGGGTGCCGGCCTTTCTCGATCATGCGCTCCTCCTCGCCGCGGCGCCCGTCCTCGCTCGACCAAACGCGGCCGCCGTCCCGCCGTCCTGCTCGAGTTGATGGAAGGCAAGGAGGCTAATCAGCCAGGACAGCGTGGATTCCGCCCCCTCGTTGAGGTTGGGCCCATTGGGCTGCAGCCCGTCGCGACAGCCTCCCGTGGAGGAATCGTACAGCACGGACTGGGTGTCGTTGTTTCCGAGGAACCAGCCCAGGAACTGCCGCGCCCTTTCTTGCCACTTCGGCTCACCCGTGTGCTGCCAGGCCGCCAGGGACGCCTCCACCAGGGCCATCGTGTCTATCGGCTGCTGGTCGAAACGGGCGCGCGACCCGTCGCGGCGAAGCCAGCCCTGGTTGCCGATTATGCTCACGATGCCTTCGGGGGAAACCTGCTCGCCGACGAGCCACTCGAGGGACGACAGTCCCTGCTCCGCCATCGCCTCCTCGCCGAGCTCGCGGCCGCTCAAAATCAGCGCGTGGGCAAGCGCCGCGTTCGCGTACGTCACGACGTCCTCGCACCAGGGCCAGTCGTCGGAGGCGTTGCTCCGGAAAGCCTCGAGCAGCCGGTGCGCGAGGATCGACTGCACCCTGCGCGCGAGCGCGTCCCCCCCAAACCGCTGGAGGTAGAGATGGATGCCGACGAGGGCGAACGCCCACGCGCGCGGCGATGCGAGCGCCTCGGCGGCTTCCGCCGCATCGGAGAACAACCGGTAGGCGAACGCGAGCACCGCGTCGTTCGGGGCCAGCGCGACAACCGACCCGAGGGCCCAGAGGGAGCGGCCAAAGGTGTCCTCGCTCGCCGACTCGTCGTCCCAGCGGCGCTCGTAGCTGAGGAAGTTTCGGAACCTACGCGTCGAACGGTCGAAGGCGAAATGGAGGAAGGACATGTACCTCTTTGCCAGGCAGAGCACCGCGTCGTCCCGCGTGAGGGCGTAGTATCTGATGGCGGTGATGAGGGCGCGGGAGTTGTCGTCGGTGCAGTAGCCGTGGGTCCGGTCGGGGACCGTGTAGAGGGAATGTTGGATGATGCCGGTGTCGTCAGTGAGAACCTTCATGTGACCGAGGTTGATCTCGGGGATCCCATCGAAGATCGAGGGAATGTGCACGGGGTATATCGAGGGGTGGGGGCGGAGCTGCCTGTCTGCGACGATGTTTCCGACGAGCTCGATGTAACTCCGGGCGACCTCCTTCCATACCATGGAGCGGGAATCGGCATACGCGCGCGTGCGCATTGCGTTCCGCCTCTCCGGGTCGTCCAGCAGGTCGTTCACGCCGCGAGCGAGGGCGTTGGAATCGCCGAAGGGGAAAAGCACGCCGTGCTCCCCGGCGAGCATCTCCTCGGCGTACCGGTAGGGCGTGGACAGAATGGCCTTCCCCATGCCCAGTGCGATGGCGAGGGTGCCCGAGACGATCTGTTCCCTGTTCGAGTATGGGGTGATGTAGAGGTCGGCGCGGCCGAGGAAGCGGAGCATCTCCTCGGAGGAGAGGTAACGGTTGTGAAACACGACGTGGTCCCGGATACCGCACGTGGCCGCCAGTCTCTCCAGCGACGTCACGTAGGAGTTGCCCTCCCGCTTGAACTCGTACGGATGCGTGGCGCCAAGGACTAGGTAGATGACCTCCGGATGACGTTCCACGATCTTCGGCAGGGCGCGGATGGCGACCTCGATGCCCTTGCAAGGCGACAGGAGGCCGAAGGTCATCAGGACCGTGCGGCCGTTCAGCCCGAACTGGTGCTTCGAGAGCGTCGGGTCGACGAAAGGCGTATCCGGAATCCCATGGGGGATGACCGAGATTTTTTCCGGGGCGATCCCGTAGCTCTCGCCGAGGAGCTTTTGCGCCGTGCAACATAGCACGACGAGTCGGTCGCTGATGTCCGCCAGCGTGACGACGATCTTTTTCTGTTGAGCGGTGGGAGCCGCCAGGACGGTGTGGAGGGTCGTGATCAGGGGCATCCGCAGTCGTTTCGCGAAATCGAGCACGTGGATGCCGCTCTCCCCTCCGTAGATCCCGTACTCGTGCTGGATGACGGCGGCGTCGATCTCATTGATGTTGAGGAAATCTCCCGCGAGGATATAATCCTTGGGATTGCTGTCCCTCACCCGGAAACGGACCTCGGAGGGGTAGGCATAGACCGTCGCGGCGTCATCCATGCTCAGGACCGGAGTCTGAAGGCCGGCTTGCTCGCCCACAAGCGCGTCGCGCAGATCCTTGGTGAACGTCGCGATCCCGCACATGCGCGGAACGTACGTTCCGATCAGCGCCATGCTCTGGAGATTCGCGGGGGAGCCCATTTTTACACTTCCTTAATAACGTTCGAGAACGTCAAAGAAGTATATGAAGCGCCCCACGGAGCGTCAACCATTCCCTTATCGATATTGAGCATCATCGCACTGAAGCCTGTGGTCGAGCCCGGAGGAAGCGATAAAGGAGGACATGGGGAATGGGGATGCAGAAAAAAAAAGGCTACACTCCTCCGATCGAGATACCCAGACCGGCGCAGCCCCTCCGGGCCTTGACCCCGCCTCCGTCAGCTGAACCCCCTCCCGCATTCCCACCCCTGGGATGCCTGCGTCCGTCGACTCAGCGGCTTACCCCATTCGGGCTCCGTGTGCGATCTTCATGGTGCCATATACCGATGCCGTGGGTTGGCTGTATGGTGGATGGAGAAGATCTATCAGGGTGGAGCTAGACAACAGGGAGGATTTCGACCGCGTCATGAAGAGCCTGCGCACCATCCCGGCCGTGGTGAACATCCAGACCGGCGGCGCGTCCTGAGGGGGTCAACCGGCACATCTGGATGAGCTGCACGAAGCCGGATGGCGAGGCAGCGTCAAGTGCGCGCCCGACGAGGGGTGTTCGCGGCGGGGCTTGTGCTCCCGAAATTTCGGGTTTATAATGGTCGACGATCGAACGGTTGTGATCGAACATGTCGTAAGAAAAATCAGGAGGACACGATGAAAACGGGCTTTTCATTTACCCGGGTCGCCGGAGCTCTTGCGATCGTTATCGGCATCCTTTACCTGCTCATCGGCGTGAATTACCTGTTCATGCCCGAAGCACAGAAGGAATATCTGAAACCGGAGTTCTGGCCGGCTTTCTCGGCGCACCCCGCATCGGGCATGATCGAGTACATCGCCTTCGCCGCAATAGGCATTCTCGCTCTCGGCGTGGTGCCCATTATCTCAGGGCTGGCGGGAGGAAAAGTGTCGGGCTTCTTCCAATGGGTGGTCTCCCTTGGAATGCTCGGATTCGCGGTTCACGCGGTTGAGGAGATCCGGTTGCTCGCGCTCACCAAGAGGATCGCGGACGCGTATGTAGCGGGGGATGCCGCTACCCGTTCTGCGATCGCCGCTCTCGGCCTGCAGAACCTCGACCCCCTTCACCTCTTCAAGTTTGGTCTCGTAGGCCTGTGGGTGCTCGTCGTGAGCATCCTCGGTTTTTCAAAGAAAACTCTGCCCGCTGTTCTCTGCGCGATCGGTATAGTCGGAGGCGTAGCATTCTGGGTGAATCTCGTGGGGAACGTGCTTCAGCTCGTGCCCATCGTGACCGCCACGGCCATCACGGCGATCGTCCTGGGGCCGATCTGGTATATCTGGGTCGGGGTCCGCCTTTTGGGCGGGGGAGCTGCAAGCGCTCCCTGAAGGAAGCACCTCCCCCCGCTCCTTGCTTCTCTCCGCCCCCAGGGTGGTGTGGAACAGTACCTTGGCGCCTTGCTGCTGAAGGGCGACCTTGCTCAGAGAGATCGGTAGGCGAAAACGGGCTTCTCAGCGGTAGAACCGCATGAGCTGCACGAAGCTGTAGATCTTTTTGTAAACCGCGGCGATGAGGCCGCGGATGGTCGCCAAGACGCGGCGTGGCTCCGTCACCCTCTTCGACCTGGAGAATGACAGTGTGCGCCTGACCTCGATGCCCTCCGGCCCGACCGCGTACTGCCACCGTGGCCTGATCGCTTGGAGAAGGAGGGCCGCTTCGATGAGCAGACCGAAGGCGATCAGCCCAGCCCCTGCGAGCGGCCGCGAAACTAGGAGCAGGATGCTGCACATAGCCATCGCATCGAAGGCCGCGAGGAAGAGCACGATCCCCTTGAAGCTTGTCCGCACCTCAAAGACCGTTCCGGGCTGCATGCATCACCCGGTATACCCTGGATCGCTCCGGGTTAAGGGAGCGTGCAAGGTGCCACGCTACGCGATGTCGTACGGAAGGGCGATCAGGTTGTCGCCGAGGACCTGTGGCTCCTCGATAGCGGCCATCACCACACCCACCCCGTGCCTCAGCTGCGGATAGGTCTGTCGGAACGCGACGATTCCCCGCGCATCCGCCCGGCTCACCCGCGCCGCGCTCTTTACCTCGAGTGCGACGAAGATCCCGTCCCGCACCAGAAGGAGGTCCACTTCCGCCCCCCCGTGCGAGCGCCAGTACCACGCCCGCGGAGCAGGCGTCAACGAGAGGGACAGCTTGAGCACATCCAGCGCGACCTGCGTTTCGAACAGCGCTCCCAAGAGCGGGTGGCCGCCCAGGGCTCCCGGGCTCGAGATGCGCTGGAGCCAGGCAGCGAAGCCGGTGTCCGCGAAGTACCCTTTCGGCCGGCGCGACACTCTCTTCATGGCGTTCCCGTGCCACGACGGCACCTCGACCCACTGGAATGAAGCGACAAGGAGGCTGCGCCATCGTTGCGCGGTCTGGTAGCTGATCCCGAGGTTCCGGCCAAGCTGGCTGTGATTCGCCTCCTGGGCCGTGAGGGCGGCGCACAGCGCAACGAACCTGGAAAAGACGTGCTGATCTTCCACCGCCCCGAGCCGCCTCACGTCGCGTTCCACGTACGTCCGCAGGTACGACTCGAAAAGGTCCGGGAGGACCTCGTCGTCGAGGTCCAGGGCGCGCGGGAACCCTCCCCTCCACAGCCGGGAGTGGAGCGTCGGCTCGCGGGGGGTCCTCGGGAGACGGCCCCGGATCCGAAGACGCTCGAGTCCGTCATCGGCGAACATGTCCGAGAGCCACACGAGGTCAGCGCTGCCTGCCGCGCCGCAGCGCTCCGCGAGCGACAGGAAAGGAAGGTCCAGCACTGCAACCCGGCCCGCCATGCTCTCACTCACAGACTGGAGCGTCATGAGGTTTTGTGAACCGGTGAGAAGGTAGCGCCCGGGGGAGGGGTCCCTGTCGATCCAGCGCTTGATCACGGGCAGCAGTTCCGGTGCATGCGGGATCTCGTCGAGCACGATGGGAGTCCGGTGCTGCCCGAGAAAGAGCTCGGGATCGCTTCTGGCGCCCCCCACGTCAATCACCGGATCAAGGACGATGTGCTCCGCGCCCGGAAACATCGTGCCGAGAAGGGTTCTCTTGCCTGCTTGTCTGGCACCAGTGATAAGAACCGCCGGGAACGTTTTTACCAGCCTTCCCAGGCGATTCTCAACGTGCCTGTTTCGATAATTTATACTTGAAAAATAATTATATCATGTCTATTTTTCAAGCCAGAGCGAAGGGAAGGACGGCCTGAGCTGTTGCTTGCCAGGATTGGTTAATAAACCTTTCCAAGTTTTCTTTCGCAAACCCTGCCAGCTGTAACACACGGAAATGTCTCATACAATTGAGATTGTCTCACGGCGCGGTTTCGGAGCGCTCCGTTGTCCCGGGGGGCGGGGTGTCCCGGCTCTCTCGGTGCCTGTCCGTTTCCTTCACTCTCCCGTGCCCCCGTACTCTCAGGCACCAGGCCCGAACCCGCCGCAGTTCCTCCACGCTTCCTGTATGATCCAAGCACCCGATAACGTTCTGCCGCGCTTTTCCTCTATGTGAGAGCGAGCAGCTCCATCGGCTTGTGCGTCGCGATCTTGCTCAGATTCGAGCCAATCCGTACCAGCATGAACTCCAGAGCGGCCTTCGCCTTCCCTCGAAGCAGATGCTGTTGCCAGCCCTTGTTGTGCTGATCGTCCCCATGCCCGGCTTCCACGATGCCCTGCCTCTTCATGTAGATCTCTCTGCCCCGATCCGTCCGCAGCTTCTCGCGCATCTGCTCGCACAACGGCTCCCGGCTATCCACGTTCAGTGTTCGCTGGCTGGCTGTCGTGCAGTTCTCCCGAAGCAGGCACCCTTCGCAGGCGGTCCCTGCGTAGATCCGTACCGTGTGGCTTTCTTGCTGCCTCTCCGCCTTCAACACCTCTAGAGCTCGGCTTCGGAACTCCTCCACCTGCTCATCCAGTCCCCGGGTGATCTCCGAGACCTGGCTGGCTGACATGTCCTCGATGCCCAGCGCTTTGGCCAGCCGCTCTACCTTGCGGGTGGACACCCCGTTGATGAACGCCTCCTGGATCACCTGGATCAGCGCCTGTTCGGAGCGCTTGCGCTCCACCACGAAGAACCGATGTAGCCGCCGTTACGCAGCTTGGGCACGCACAAGTAGGTGGTCCCTCACCGCGTGTCGACCCGCCTCTATCGGTAGCCCGAGAAGTAGGTGCGCCGATCCGCAGCATGCTTTCCCTTCTCGGCTCCCACCTTGTTCTCCGCTTCGACCTGCATCAGCTGCTGGGTCATCCACTGCAGCATGGCCAGCAGGGGGTCTTCCTCCCCAACGAAAGCGATGCGCACAGTCATGCATTTTCTTCCTATACCTTTCGCGTGCCGGTCGTTTGACGAGGCTGCAGGGCCGGCCGCGTCTCTCCCTGAGTGGTAATAAGTCTATGCATAAGGAGTACCTTGAATACCTGGGGGCCTTGGAAAAGGCTGCATACGCTCACCTTTTACACAACGATAGATTGACATTTCTAAATTTCTATGAAACGCTGAAAAAAAGAAATTGCTTCTGTTCATCTTGCGAAGGAGGTTAATGATGGATTCCGTCCTTGAGACGCATGACCTTAAGACTTATTTCTCTGTCGACGAAGGAACCCTTAAAGCTGTTGATAACGTTAGTTTCCACATTGGCAAGATGGAGACTCTTGGATTGATCGGAGAGAGCGGATGCGGAAAGAGTGTCACGGCGCAATCGATCTTAAGGATAGTTCCACCGCCGGGCAAAGTCATCTCCGGCCAGATCCTCTTTCACCGAGAGGATGGCAAGGTATTAGATCTCGCTCGCTTTGATTCCAAAAGTGAAAGCATTAGGGCGATTAGGGGAAAGGAAATTGCTCTCATCTTTCAGGAGCCGATGACGAGCTTTTCGCCGGTTCACACTATCGGCAACCAAATCATTGAAGCCATCTTGCTCCATCGAACACGTGACAAAAAGGAAGCGAAAAAACTCGCCATCGACATGTTGGCAAAAGTGGGGATGCCTAATCCTACCCTTCAGATCGAATCTTATCCGGGCCAACTTTCGGGGGGGCAACGTCAGAGAGCGATGATTGCGATGGCTCTCTCATGCAGTCCCAAACTCCTGATCGCCGACGAGCCGACGACGGCTCTCGATGTTACTGTCCAGGCTCAGATATTGGAACTCATGAAAGTCCTGCAGCAGCAATTTGGAATGGCCATGCTTTACATCACCCATGACCTTGGGGTCATTTCCGAGATATCCGACAATGTTGCCGTGATGTATTTAG
>Ga0315274_10017752_pt1 | contig 10030 bp, 7 predicted proteins | sample YL17G02_20_MG_FD_203700 | JGI IMG/M metagenome (GOLD analysis project Ga0315274, IMG submission 203700) | Sediment microbial communities from Yellowstone Lake, YNP, Wyoming, USA - YL17G02_20 | ecosystem: Environmental > Aquatic > Freshwater > Lake > Sediment | place: USA: Wyoming | collected... | reverse complement strand
ATGGACAATGAGGCTATCTAACTGGAACAGGATATTAGCAGAGCTTTCAATTCACTTCGGAGAAAGGGTCAGCAAATATATATAAATAAGGCGGAATGGGAACTTACACAAAACTATTGACAAGCTCCTACCTCTGCTATAATATCCTCTGATGGATTAAGTTTTGATTTGTTTTTTTATGCTTCGGAATATGAGCATAGTGTTTTTATTCCATCATTATATGGTTCACAATATGGTTCACAATATGGTTCACATTCAACATGACCTTATTTTAGAGTGTTTCGGGATTTGACTAAAAATGATTACCCAATAATTTAGGACAGATACAAAAGAAAAATGTATTTGACAAAAACCGTGTTATCTGATATATTATCATAAGGCAGTTTGCAAAGTCCATCCATAAAAAAGGCTTGACAAATCCCTTTACAGCTTATATACTTTTAATTTACTGTGTTCATAATCTGCTTGGATTTTTGAATATAGGCTGGCGTAGCTCAGGGGTAGAGCAGCTGATTTGTAATCAGCATGTCGGGGGTTCAAATCCTCTCGCCAGCTCCATAATAGTGATGAGTAATCGGTAGTTACTCGAAAATAATTCACACTGAATCACTCATTACTGATACTGCTTATTTATTTGGGGTGGTGTCCGAGTGGCCAAAGGAGTTGGTCTGTAAAACCAATGCTTATAGCTTCAAAGGTTCAAATCCTTTCCGCCCCACCATTATGAGCGGGAATAGCTCAGTTGGTAGAGCATTGGCCTTCCAAGCCAATTGTCGCGGGTTCGAGTCCCGTTTCCCGCTCCAAAATTTTGTTTTTTAGTTTTGAATTCAGTTAAGTTTGAAATTAGCACGACAATGTGCCCACGTAGCTCAGCTGGTAGAGCACATCCTTGGTAAGGATGGGGTCACCGGTTCAATTCCGGTCGTGGGCTCCATTAGGTTTTAAACAAACGTGCAAGGGAGGAACTAAAGTTAATGGGAAAGCCAAAGTTTGAACGTAAAAAGCCGCACGTAAACATAGGGACAATTGGTCATATTGACCACGGCAAAACTACTTTAACAGCCGCAATCACAAAAGTTCTGTCTGAGAAGGGAATGGCACAATTCCGCCCCTTTGATTCTATTGATAATGCTCCAGAAGAAAGGGAACGTGGTATTACGATTGCTATACAGCACGTGGAATACGAAACCACAAATAGACATTATGCACACGTTGACTGCCCCGGACACCGAGACTACATTAAGAACATGATTACCGGTGCCGCTCAGATGGATGGAGCTATACTGGTCGTGTCAGCAGACGATGGTCCAATGCCGCAGACACACGAGCACGTATTATTGGCTCACCAGGTTAACGTTCCAGCCATGGTCGTATTTCTCAACAAATGCGATATGGTGGAAGACGAAGAACTGTTGGAACTTGCTGAACTTGAAGTCAGAGAACTGCTAACAAAACACGATTTCCCAGGAGACGATGTTCCAGTCGTCAGAGGTTCTGCACTGAAAGCACTGGAAGGTGATTCTAATTGGACTAAATGTATAAATGAGCTAATGGATGCGGTAGACAATTATATTCCATTGCCCGTCCGTGAAGAAGATAAGCCGTTCCTGATGTCCATAGAAGACGTTTTCTCGATCGTTGGACGTGGTACGGTCGTCACTGGAAGAGTAGATCGTGGTAAAGTGAAACTTGGAGACCCTCTGGAAATAGTAGGACTCAGTGAAACCAGACAAACTGTCTGCACCGGTGTTGAAATGTTCCGCAAGATACTCGACGAAGGCAAAGCGGGTGACAATGTAGGTGTTCTGCTCCGTGGTATTGAGCGCGGTGACGTTGAGCGTGGGCAGGTTCTGGCGGCTCCAAAGACTATAACCCCGCATACCAAATTCAAGGCGGAAATATATGCTCTGTCACCAGAAGAAGGTGGACGTGATAATCCGTTCTTCACTGGTTATAAGCCGCAGTTTTATTTCAGGACTACAGACGTTACTGGAACGGTAACGCTGCCAGAAGGCGTACAGATGGTAATGCCTGGTGACAACGTAAATATTGAGGTTGAGCTTGGTAAACCTATAGCCATGGAGACGCAACTGAGATTCGCTATACGAGAAGGTCGAGTCACTGTTGGAGCCGGGACAATCTCTGAGGTTATCTAATAATTATTTTAATTGGTAACGCATAATGCGTTACCAAAAATGGAGTGTTTGGCAGTGCGTGAAATAGTCACTCTGGCTTGTGAAGAATGTAAAAGCCGTGGTATAGATCACCGAAATTATAACACCACCAGGAACAAAAGACGAACACCAGATCGGTTTGAACTCAAGAAATATTGTAGATTCTGCCGTAAACATACTGTTCATAAAGAGACCAGATAATAAGTGTAGGCCCGTAGCTCTAATGGCAGAGCACTGGTCTCCAAAACCAGGTGCTGTGGGTTCGAATCCCACCGGGCCTGCCATTTTTGTATTTTTGGTTGAACTTCTGGTTTTGAAACAGGGAGCGTATGTATACAATGTTTAAGAAATTGTTTAAGTTTCTTCGCGAGGTCAGGCTGGAAATGAAAAAGGTTATATGGCCAACCCGTAAGGAAACATCAGGTTCTACCGGTGTGGTCATTATAACTGTTATTATAGTAGCAATATACCTGGGAATAGTAGATAATCTCCTGCAACAAGCAATGATGTGGTTGGTTAATCTTTGATTTGTCTGCTTTTCTATTCGCAGAGCTTCTTATACCATTTTTCCTCAAAAAAATATTGTGCATTATCACTGGCAGCAAACTGCCAGTGGCGCAAAATTCCTGGAATAATAAATGCACAATCAAAAGTGGAAATTGATATTAGCAGAATCCTTCCTGTGAGTGTTGAGCCACTGAATACTGCGAAACAATCTTGTTTGATGGCAATGACAGTATTCAGTGTTCTTTATTTGCCGAGATTTTTATAATATTTCGGCTCCTCAAACAATTAACAATTGGAATAGAATTATGACTGCTTCTTGGTATGTTTTACATACTTACTCGGGACATGAAAACAGGGTCAAATTGAACCTTGAGCAGAGAGTTCGCACAATGGAGATGAGTGAAAACCTTGAGCAGATTCTCGTTCCTACACAGCAGGTCACCGAGATTAAAGATGGTAAAAAGAAGACTTCGACAAAAATCTCTTTTCCGGGATACGTTCTGATAAAGATGGATTTGAGTGACGAGCTATGGTACGTTGTCAGAAACACACCGGGTGTCATGGGGTTCGTTAGTAGTGGCACAAATCCAACTCCTCTGGAAGATGAGGAAGTAGAAAATATACTGAGCAGCGGTGAAAGAAGAACTCAAGAAGATGCGAAACGGGCGTTTGAATTTTCGATAGGTGATCGGGTCAAAGTTATAGACGGGCCTTTTACAGGATTTTCTGGATTGGTTGATGAACTCAACGAAGAAAAGAGCAAACTGAGACTTATGATCTCTATCTTTGGAAGATCAACGCCGGTGGAACTAGAGTTCCATCAGGTAGAAAAAGTATTGGATTAGTAAAGCATGGGACATTTACTTTTGTCCCTTAGAGATTAGCTAACTGGAGGAACCCGAAAATAAAATCGGGCATTAGATGAAATGGCAAAGAAGATACTCACAACAGTAAGACTTCAAATTCCGGGAGGACAGGCTACCGCTAGTTATCCTGTTGGACCTGCACTTGGACAGCATGGCGTTAATTTAGGTGAGTTTGTACGATCTTTTAATGCGCAGACTCAAGGGCAGGAAGGAATGATCGTTTCTGTGCTAGTAACAGTTTATGGAGATAGAAGCTTTAGCTTCATATTGAAATCCCCCCCAGCATCAATCCTTTTGAAAAAGGCAGCAAAGCTTGCAAAAGGTTCAGGAATACCCCATAGCAATAAGGTTGGTTCCGTGACAAAAAAGGATATAAGGGAGATTGCACAGATAAAAATAGCGGATCTTAATACAAATGATATAGAATCAGCAATGCGAATGATCGAAGGAACCGCTCACACTATGGGTATAACAGTGGAGGAAGGTTAGCTCCACACATTGATTGCAGTAGATCACCAGAAAAACGTGATTGATAGTTATTTTAGACTGCAAATTATAGACTAAAAGAGGTTTTTTAAGAAATGAATAGAGGCAAAAAGTACTTAAAAGCCAGTGAACTGGTAGACAGGCTAAAGTATTACGAACTTAATGATGCTGTTGATCTGATAAAGAAAACAGCTAGCGCCAAATTTGACGAAACGGTGGAATTGGCTACTAGGCTGGGTGTTGATCTAAGGCACGCAGACCAGGCTGTTCGTGGGGCAGTAAGTTTACCACACGGCACAGGAAAATCTCAAATCAGAGTACTTGCTTTTGCTCAGGGAGAGAAGGCGACTGAAGCACAGAATGCTGGAGCAGATTACGTAGGTGGAGAAGACCTTACAAAAAGAATAACCGAAGGATGGCTTGAATTTGAGGCGGTCGTTGCTACTCCTGATATGATGCGAGTTGTCGCTCCTTTAGGACGTATTCTCGGTCCAAGGGGACTTATGCCAAGCCCTAGAGCAGGTACTGTGACAATGGAAATCGGAACCATGGTCAAGGAGATTAAAGCTGGTAGGCTGGAGTGGTCGCCAAGCACTCGTATGGATAGAGAAGGAGCTGTTTTGCACGTACCAGTGGGTAGAGTATCCTTCACTAATGAGCAGTTGAAAGAAAACATAATCGCTATGATTGATGCAATTATGAAAGTCAAACCATCGGCTGCCAAAGGTCGCTACCTGCGCAGCGCATCCATCGCCTGCACAATGGGTCCAGGAATAAAACTTGATACGCAGAACCTGATCAATCTCCTTGAGGGATAGATCTCTCAGTCTGTACGGCTGTAAAGGAAAAAATGGAGTCCTGCCCCAATAAGGAGGGAAAGATTGCCAACGCTAGAGAAACAAGCAACAATTGATGAAATCAAAGGTAAGATAGATTCTGCCAAAATGGCGATCCTTACGGAGTTTCAGGGACTCAACGTAGCTGAGATGACTGAGCTACGAAAGATACTCCGTAAAGCTGAAATAGATTATAAAGTATACAAAAATACCCTGGTACGACTGGCAGCAGAGCAATTAGGGCTAACTGGAATAGAAAAATATCTGGTAGGCACAACTGCTCTTGCCATCATCAAAAAAGACGAACTTGCAAGTCCTGCAAAGCTTCTAAAAGATTTCAGCGCAAAGCACCAAAACCTTAAGGTGAAGGGTGGAATACTTAATTATAAAGTGATTTCTTTTGATGATGTTAACTCGCTGATTAATATGCCACCCAGGGAAGTTATGATCTCCATGGTTCTTGGAGGAATGCAAGCACCCCTTACAAAACTGATGGGTGTGCTTCAAGCACCGTTAAGGAACTTTATGTCTGTCCTGAAGAATCTGGCGGATAAGAAAGAGAAGGGAACCGGTGAAACGCCTGTTCCGTCAAACAATCAAGAAACCGAAAGCAACATCGAAGAAAACAAGGTTGAAGAAAGTAAGGTCGAAGAAGGTAGCTCAGACCAACAAACAGCCGAAAACCAATAAATTTTCGTAAGCTGATCGGAACTACAAGAAAGGTGAAATAATATGTCTATCACAAGGGATCAAATAATTGAAGCCATAGGCGGCATGTCTGTTCTTGAACTAATGGAAATGGTCAAGGAAATGGAATCAAAATTCGGTGTGTCTGCTGCTGCCGCAATGCCAATGGGAATGGGATTCATGCCAGCACAAGCTGAAGCCCAGGAAGCCGCTCCAGAAGAGGAAGAAAAGTCCGAATACAGTGTTATCCTGGTTTCATCTGGAGACAAAAAGATACAGGTTATCAAAGAAGTTCGTGCAGTCACAAGTCTGGCTCTGAAAGACGCCAAAGAATTAGTTGACAATGCACCATCCGCTATAAAAGAAGGAATCAGCAAACAGGATGCAGAAGACCTAAAGAAGAAACTGGAAGAAGCTGGCGGTACGGTAGAACTGAAGTAAAATTGCCAATTTCGTAACCTCCTCCCATCATGAGGCTTATTTTACCCACAATTTGTAAAGTCTCATTATGATCGGGAATGAAAATAAACACTAAGGCACAAAGATCACTAAGAACACAAAGAGATAAATTAGAAACTCTTGGTGTTCTTATGTCTTTGTGTTTTAAATTTTGCAGCGCTTGTGAAACTTGTTACACACTGTAATAAATTGAGCGATTCGCATAAATCTGCGTTTTATCTCTAATCTTATAATGACTGAAATTACGTCAAAATGGTATTTTTTTAACGAATACGTTAAAGATCATTATTAGCACCAACAAAATTCATATCACTGTAAACTGCATATATAGAACCTCCGTTTACTATCATCATAAACCTGTTTGTATTAGTAACTGCATTTTCCTCTTGACATAGTTATCTTTTTTTGTTATAATGTTAAATTTACGTAAACAAAAGAATCCCACTGATTTGATCGAGGAATGTCAAGGTTGCAACTTTGGAAGTTACATTGTCCTACCATGATTTACCCGTTTTCTCTTACACTAATAATATGCAAATTTTTATAGTTGTCAGAAATGCATCAAGCCAAGCTTTATTCAATTTACTACAAATGGCGAGAAGCCTTCACATAGAGTCGTTGTAAGCAATACGTCTTCAGTGTGCCATCCCAAAATGATGGAGGAGAGACTATGTATCATATCGAAAAATTTGGAAGACGCGAGAGGAGATCCTACGCAAAGATCCCAGCAATTATGGAACTTCCGGACCTGATAGAGATCCAGAAGAAGTCTTATGAAGAGTTCCTTCAGAAGGACATCCCTCCTGAAGAACGCCCCCCCGTTGGACTGCAAGAGGCTTTCCTGGAGGTCTTTCCAATTACTAACTATAGTGGCACATTAACACTGGAGTTTGTCAGTTATTCCCTGGGTGAACCCAAGTATGATGTGATGGAATGTCAGGAAAGGGGCATGACTTATGCAACTCCGCTCAAAGTAAGAGTTAGACTTATTGTTCAGGAAAAAGATAAAGAAACCGGAGCTAAAATTAAAGAGGAAGTAAGGGAACAGGACGTTTACATGGGTGAACTTCCTATTATGACCGAAACTGGAACGTTCATAATAAACGGGGCAGAACGAGTTATTGTCAGCCAGCTTCATCGCTCTCCGGGAATAATCTACGAAGATGAAGTCCACATAAGTGGAAGAAGGCTTTTCTCTTCAAGGATCATCCCTTATCATGGTGCATGGATCGAATTTGAATATGACACCAATGACTTGATATATGTTAGACTTGACCGCCGAAAGAAAATGTTAGCAACTTTACTTCTGCGCGCGTTGGGATGGGTAAGTGAAGAGGAAATTATGCGCCTATTCTCAAAGGTTGAAAAGGTAAAACTACCGCGCTGGAGCCATACTGAAGATACTCTGGAAAAAGGGCAATTCAGCGAAGGTATTGGCAGGTTACTACTAAAGGATGCTGTAGATGAAAGATATGGAGAGATTATCGTTCGGGCGGGGGACGTACTGGATGAAAACCTGATCGGAAAAATAGACACAGCCAATGTAAGTGATATTCTGGTGACCTCTTCAGATTTTCCGTCTAACCTTATTGGAAGAATAACAGCAACAAACGTAGTGGATAAATCTACTGGTGAAGTCCTTGTTGAAATCAATCAAGAACTTACCAAACAACTGCTTGAAACTTTGCGAGACGCTGGCATTAAAGAATTGGAGTTGCTCGATAGTAGAGACGCAAAATATACAAAATCTCTGCGAAATACATTGATGAAAGATACAGTCAAAAACCAGGATGATGCTATGAAGGAAATATTCAAAAGGCTTCAGCCCGGTGATCCCCCAACTGTCGAGAGCGCTAAAACTATTTTAGAAAGAAAGTTCTTTGACAGCAAACGGTACGATCTTTCACCAGTAGGGCGTTATAAAATTTGTAAGAAACTTGGTATAAATGTTCCGCTTCAACAACGTGTATTGCGTAGAGAAGACATTATTGAAGCTCTTAAATACCTGATGAAAGTAGAGCATGGCATGGGCGCCATAGATGACATTGACCATCTGGGCAACCGAAGAGTTAGATCAGTCGGAGAGCTTTTGCAGATGCAATTCCGACACGGATTGGCACGAGTTGAAAAGGCTGTTAAAGAGAGAATGACTCTTCAGGATACCGATGAGATCATGCCTCATGACCTTATAAATTCCAAACCGCTCAGTGCCGCTATTAAAGATTTTTTTGGCAGCAGTCAGCTGTCTCAATTCATGCAACAGACAAACCCGTTAGACGAGCTTACTCATAAACGAAGGCTCAGCGCACTTGGACCTGGTGGATTGCATAGAGATCGAGCAACGTTCGAGGTTCGTGATGTGCATTATACACACTATGGAAGGCTTTGTCCAATAGAAACGCCTGAAGGTCCAAGCGTTGGACTGATCGTGTCTTTAAGCACTTATGCACGGGTCAATGAGTATGGTTTTCTTGAAACACCTTATAGAAAGGTCGCCGGCGGGGTTGTCACAGACGAACTCGAGTATCTGTCCGCAGATCAGGAGGACCCGTTTGTTGTGGCTCAAGCGAACGCCCCTACGGATGATAAACGAAGGCTTACCGAAGCAGACGTGTTGGCAAGGATCGAGGACGACTTTCCCAGAGTCAAACCGGAGGAAGTCAACTACATGGACGTGTCACCGAACCAAATAGTCAGTGTTTCTGCGGCGTTGATACCTTTTCTTGAACACGATGATGCTAACAGAGCGTTGATGGGTTCAAACATGCAACGTCAGGCAGTTCCATTGATTAAACCACAGGCTCCCCTCGTCGGCACAGGAGTAGAATACAAAACCGCCAGAGACTCCGGCGCAGTGATCGTTGCCAAACGTACTGGAATAGTCGAAAGTGTATCCGCTGACGAGATTATAATTCGGGCTGATCTTCCTTCGACAAGCCCCGCTGAAGCGTCTTTCAAGACTGGATATGATGTGTATAAATTGACCAAATTTAAAAGGTCAAACAATGGTACTTGCATAAATCAAAGACCATTGGTTAGGCTGAGAGATAGAATCGAATCTGGACAGGTCATTGCTGATGGAACTTCTACAGAGCAAGGTGAGCTTGCCCTTGGCAGTAACGTATTAACAGCTTTTATGCCCTGGGAAGGTTATAACTTTGAAGATGCTATCGTCATTAGTGAAAGGCTTGTTAAAGACGATATGTTCACTTCAATTCACATTGAAGAATTTGAACTGGAAGCACGTGATACCAAGCTTGGCAGAGAAGAATTTACGAGAGACATCCCAAACATTCCTGAAGATGCTTTGAGGAGTCTCGATGATGATGGAATTATAATGGAAGGCTCCGTAGTCAAACCGATGGACATCCTGATAGGAAGAGTCACCCCAAAGGGAGAAAGCGAACTCAGACCCGAAGAAAAGCTACTAAGAGCGATATTTGGAGAAAAAGCAGGAGATGTGAGGGACGCTTCTTTGACAGCCCGACCGGGTGTTGAGGGAGTTGTCGTTGGTGTTAAAGTTTTCTCTCGCAGGGAGAAAGAAAAAGATAAGGCAACTCAACTCCGAGAAAATTCCCTGATTAAAACCATCGAGAGAAAATACGCTACTCAGGTTAATACGATTAATGAAAGAAAGAACGAAGAGATAAAAAGAATATTATTGGGAAAAACGCTTGCGAGTAGTGTATATAACGATGATAGGCTTGTGGCAAAGAAAGACACTAAAATTACTAAAGAGATATTGGATTCCGAAGTTTCTCTGGATGAGTTCGTAGTAAAAGATGAGCAAGTAAATTCTGATATTCGAAGAATACGCTATCTGGCAGAAGGTCGTATTGAAGAGCTAACACGAGAGCGCGATAACAAGGTTGAGAAGATTCAGAAAGGTGACGAATTACGCCCCGGTGTCATTAAACTTGCTAAGGTTTACGTTGCCAGCAAGCGCAAGATAGACGTTGGAGACAAATTATCTGGTCGCCACGGAAACAAGGGCGTTATAGCCAAGATACTTCCA
>Ga0315274_10017750_pt1 | contig 10031 bp, 10 predicted proteins | sample YL17G02_20_MG_FD_203700 | JGI IMG/M metagenome (GOLD analysis project Ga0315274, IMG submission 203700) | Sediment microbial communities from Yellowstone Lake, YNP, Wyoming, USA - YL17G02_20 | ecosystem: Environmental > Aquatic > Freshwater > Lake > Sediment | place: USA: Wyoming | collected... | reverse complement strand
GCGCTGAAGAACCGATTGCGGCCGGGTGGCGAAGACTGACCCGGCTCGGCGGCCGTTAAGCGCGCGGTGTCCAGAACGACAATCGCAATGGACGCGTGCCTCGGCGGAAGAAATGATGCGCCATTGCCGGTCGGTAGACCGACAACGGCGAGAACGCCCACACCCGGAGGGTGTGGAGTAGTAGACGAAGAAGACAACCACTCGTGACCGATCCCGCCAAACGCATTTGCACCATCGCCAATTTCGTGAGCGTGGGCCGCTTGCTGCTGCTCATTCCGCTGTTTTACTTCCTGCGTGAAGGCGACAAGGGGAACGGCAATCTGTGGGCGGTGGCGGTGATGGCGGCGGCTATGGTGTCGGACATGCTGGACGGACTTCTGGCGCGCGTCCTGCATCAGGTTTCGGACTGGGGCCGGGTTCTGGATCCGATTGCCGACAAATTGTGGATCTGCGCTCTGGCGGTGTTTCTAACTGCACCGTGGCGCGCGCATCCGTTGCCGTGGCGGTTCATGGCCCTCATTCTGGTGCGCGATCTGAGTATCGTGACCTGTGCGCTGTGGGCCTTCCGCCGGGTGGGCGTGGTGATGACCTCCAATTGGGTGGGCAAGGTCACCATGTTCGCCGAAGCGGTCACCCTGATTGCCTTCACCATCAACTGGACGCCATCCTTTCTGCCGATGGTGAATCCCTATACGCTGATGTGGATTACGGTACCGCTCATCATCATCTCCGGAGTCTCTTACGGCTATCGTTTCCGCGCCGTGGTGAAGGCGGCGGTGCGGAGTTCCTCCCTGCCTGATTCCTCTTCCCGTTTGAAAGTGAGTTCCTGAAGGATGCCGCTTCGTTTCTACAACACCTTGACTCGCGAGGTGCAGGATTTCGTGCCGCGCGAGCCCGGGAAGGTGGCGATGTACACCTGCGGGCCAACCGTCTACGAACGCGCGCACATCGGCAACTTCCGCACTTTTCTGTTTTGCGACCTGCTGCGCCGTTACCTTAAGTACCGCGGCTATCAGGTCTACGCGGTGATGAACATCACCGACGTGGACGACAAGACCATTCGCGGCGCGCAGGGCGAGGGAATCTCGCTGCGGCAATACACGGATCGCTACACGAAGGCTTTCTTCGCCGATTGCGACTCGCTGGGGATTGTACCAAACGACCTCTATCCGCGTGCCACCGAACACATTCCTGAGATGACGCGGCTGGTGGAGGACTTGGTGAAGCGCGGCCACGCCTACGAAGCGGACGGTTCCTATTACTACAAGGTGGACTCGTTTGCCGATTACGGCAAATTGGCCCGGCTGGACATGCGAGGCCTGCGCCTGGGTGCGCGGGTGGCCTCGGACGAGTATGAGAAGGAAGACGTGCGGGACTTCGCCCTGTGGAAAGGCCATGAGCCGGAAGACGGCGACACCGGTTGGGAGACATCGTTGGGCAAAGGGCGGCCGGGCTGGCATATCGAGTGCTCGGCCATGTCGCTGAAGTATCTGGGCGAGGATTTCGACATTCACTCCGGCGGAGTGGATTTGATCTTTCCGCACCATCAGAATGAGATTGCGCAGACCGAAGGCGCCACCGGCAAGCGGCTGGCTCGCTTCTGGATTCACGCGGAATTCCTGTTAGTGGACGGCGCCAAAATGTCCAAATCGCTGGGGAACTTCTACACGCTGCAGGACCTGCAGGACCGGGGTTGGAAGCCGCGCGAGATTCGCTGTGCGCTCATGGCCGGCCACTACCGGCAGCAACTCAACTTTACCTTCACCGCCATGGAGGCGGCGCGGGCGGCTCTCGAACGGATTGACTGTTGCGTGCAGAACCTGCGTCATGCCGGCGGAGGCGGCGGGCAGGCCAAGGTGGATGCGATCCTTGCCGAGCACGAGAGGGCCTTCCGCGAGGCGATGGATGACGATCTTAACTACCCGGTGGCCTTGGCGGCGGTTTTCAACATGGTGCGCGACCTGAATACGCTTTGCGCGCAGGGCAAGGTCGGCCCCGGCGAAGCGGCCAGAGTTCTCGACGCCTTGCGGCGGATGGATTCGGTTTTCGGATTCCTCATGCTTGACCAGATCGAGGAGTCGGATGCGGAGATCGAAGCGCTGGTGCGCGCCCGGGAGGTTGCTCGCACGTCGAAGAACTGGTCTGAGGCAGATCGCGTGCGTAAGTTATTGACTGAACGGAATATAGTGCTCGAAGATCGGGCTGGTGGAACGGTTTGGCGACGGAAGTGAAGAGAGGCGAGAAGGGGCGATGAGTTCACCAGACGGCGTAAATACAGGAAAATTGGCATGTGGGTGGGCTTTCTGGCCTTGACAAAGTACTGGATCGTAGTTAACTTAAAATCTTGACTTTTCCGAGGCGGCTTCTCGTCGCTGGCGTAGCTCAACTGGTAGAGCAGTTGATTTGTAATCAACCGGTTGCGGGTTCAAGTCCTGTCGCCAGCTCTGAGCTTTCGCAAAAGGACAGCGCCCCGCAAGCGCGGAGGCATCCGGTGGCGTGCCCGAGTGGCTAAAGGGGGCAGACTGTAAATCTGCTGGCGAACGCCTACGGTGGTTCGAATCCATCCGCCACCACCATCGAGCCCGGCCTCTGGGCTTGATTCAACTCGCTGACTTCTGGGGCCTTAAGGTGCGCTGCACGGGATGCGAGCACCCGAGGAGGTTTTTTTCGCGCTCTTGCGGGCGTAGCTCAGTTGGTAGAGCATCAGCCTTCCAAGCTGAGGGTCGCGGGTTCGAACCTCGTCGCCCGCTCCAAGCGGCCTGCATCGCTCGAGTAGCTCAGTCGGTAGAGCGCGTCCTTGGTAAGGACGAGGTCAGCGGTTCAATCCCGCTCTCGAGCTCAAAGCCGCGGGATCACCCCCCGGGCGCTCTCACCGACCTCCTGCGATTGGCCCCCAGCTCGGCAGCGTCGGTCCGCGATTCCAGCCGCAACAAATCAGTAATCCATAGGACGAAAGCCTTTTTTTGAGGAGGATCACCCAGGATGGCCAAGGCCAAGTTCCAGCGCACCAAGCCCCACGTGAACATCGGCACCATCGGCCACGTGGACCATGGGAAAACCACGCTCACCGCGGCGATTACGCAGGTTCTTTCCCGGCGCGGGCTCGCTCAAGCGCGGAAGTTCGAAGACATTGACAACGCTCCCGAAGAAAAAGCGCGTGGTGTGACGATCAACGTGCACCACACCGAGTATGAAACGGAGAAGCGGCACTACGCTCACGTGGACTGCCCGGGACACGCCGACTACATCAAGAATATGATCACCGGCGCGGCCCAGATGGACGGCGCGATTCTGGTGGTGTCGGCGGCCGACGGCCCCATGCCGCAGACCCGCGAGCACGTTCTGCTGGCCGGTCAGGTGAACGTCCCCGCGATGGTGGTTTACCTGAACAAGGTAGATCAGGTGGATGATCCCGAGCTTCTGGATCTGGTGGAAGAGGAAGTCCGCGACCTGCTCACGAAGTACAACTTCCCCGGCCGCGAGATTCCGGTCATTCGTGGATCCGCTCTGGAAGCGCTTTCCAATCCTGATGATCCGAAGAAGACCGAGTCCATCGTCCAACTGATGGAAGCGGTGGACGCCTACATCCCCGAGCCGGTGCGCCAGACGGACAAGCCGTTCCTGCTGCCGGTCGAGGACGTGTTCTCGATTACCGGCCGCGGCACCGTGGGCACAGGCCGCATCGAGCGCGGACAGGTGAAAGTCGGACAGGAAATGGAAATCGTCGGCATGGGCATGCACAAGAAGACGGTGGTGACCGGCGTGGAGATGTTCCGCAAGCAGCTCGATGACGGACAGGCGGGCGACAACGTCGGCCTCTTGCTGCGCGGCGTGGAAAGAGACGAACTGCAGCGCGGCATGGTCATTGCCCAACCGGGAACGGTGAAGCCGCATACCAAGTTCGAGGCGCAGGTCTACGTGCTCTCCAAGGAAGAGGGCGGCCGCCACACTCCGTTCTTCAACAACTACCGTCCGCAGTTCTTCTTCCGCACCACCGACGTGACCGGTTCGATCAAGCTGCCGGAAGGAGTCGAGATGATCATGCCCGGCGATAACGTGGTCATGACGGTGGAACTGATCACCGAAGTGGCCCTGGAAGACGGTCTGCGCTTCGCCATCCGCGAAGGCGGCCGCACCGTTGGCGCGGGCGCGGTGGCCAAGATTCTCGAGTAACCGGCGTGATGTACGCTCGCGCGAGCGGGCCGGACGGCCGTAGCTCAACTGGTAGAGTCCCGGTCTCCAAAACCGGTTGTTGGGGGTTCGAGTCCCTCCGGCCGTGCCACGATTGACCTGCAAAGGGCAGCCATGTTCAAGAAGATGATCACCTATCTGGCCGATGCGTGGACCGAACTCAAGAAGGTGAGTTGGCCGGCGCGGGTCGAGATGATGGAGTCTGCGCAGATCATTCTCGTGCTGGCCGTGGTGCTGGCCATCGCGGTCTTCGCGGTTGATCGGGTGCTGTCTTTTGCGCTGCAGAAAATCCTGTAGATTGTCCGGTTGAGCGGTGAATTTCGAGACCATCGCCTGCCCCGGCTGCGGCTCGGAAGACTCTCAGCCGTTCCTCGACGTCCGCGACCGGTTTGACGTCCTTCCGGGACAGTTCTTTTCCATCGTTCGCTGTGCGCACTGCCGGCTGCTGTTCACCAATCCCCGGCCGGACGCGGCTTCCATTGGAGCCTTCTACGCGGCGGGAAAGTATGATCCGTTTGTCAGCGGCGGCCGGCAACTGTCCCTCAAGACCAGCCTGTATCGCGCGGTTCGGTTCTTCACTGTGCGGCGCAAGGCGGCGCGCGTGATGAAGGGGTTGAGGACGGGCGCGCGGGTGCTGGATGTGGGCTGCGCCACCGGCGAGCTGTTGATCCGCTTGCGCCGGCGCGGTCACGAGGTGTTCGGGGTAGAGCCGAATGCGCAAGCCGCGGAGTTTGCGCGCAGCACGCAGGGGCTGACGGTCTGGACGGGCGGCATCGAGGCCGTTCCCGACAAGGCCGGGACGTTTGATCTCATTACTCTCTGGCACGTTCTCGAGCACGTGCACGATTTGCGGGGGACGCTGGCGCGTTTGCGCGATCTCTTGACGGCGGGCGGACGGCTGGCGATTGCGGTTCCCAATCCGCTTTCCGGCGAGGCGCGCGCCTACGGCGCGGCGTGGGTGGCGTGGGATGCGCCGCGGCACCTCTATCATTTTGAGCCCGCCGTGGTGCTCGCTCTTCTGAACCGCTCCGGCTTTCGAGCCGAGCACAGGGGGGCGGTGGCCTTCGACGCGTTCTATCATTGCCTGCTTTCCGAGCGGGCCAACGTGGCGGGCTATCTGCGGGCGGCCGCGCGCGGAACGGTCAGTTGGCTGAGGGGAGTCGGCGGCGGTGAAGGATCTTCCGAGTTGTACTGGGCTATCAAGGTATAGAAACCGATTGTGACTTCGACGGCGGACACCGCCATCCGTTACACCGACGAACCCGCGTGGTACGTGATTCACGTCTTTACCGGGCAGGAAGAGAAGATTCGCTCCTTCCTGCTGGAAGAGGTGAAGCGGCTACATTTGGAGGATCGCGTCACGCAGGTGCTCATTCCCAAGGAAAATGTCATCGAGATGCGCGACGGCAAGAAGAAGTCCAAGACGCGCGTCTTCTTTCCCGGCTACATGCTGGTCGAGATGAAACTGGACCGCAGCACCGAGCACCTCATCCTCAACACCCCGCAGGTCATCAATTTCGTCGGGCCCAAGAACCGGCCACAGCCGCTACGCAAGACGGAGGTGGATCGCATCCTCGGCCGCGTGGATCAGAGCAAGGGCGCGCAGGTGATCGAGGTGCCTTTCAAGGTCGGCGACAGTATCAAGGTGATTGACGGTCCGTTCAAGGATTTTTCGGGCGTGGTGCGCGACATCAATCTGGAAAAGCGCAAGGTCAAGGTGATGGTCTCGATTTTCGGCCGCTCCACGCCCATTGAACTCGATTTTCTGCAGGTGTCCACCGATCTGACGTTGTAGCGAAGCGGCGTCCGTTTCCCGGCGGATCAAACACGTCTTAGCGATACATCATGGCAAAAAAAGTCACCGGTATCATCAAACTCCAGTTGGCGGCGGGCAAAGCCACTCCGGCTCCGCCGGTCGGGCCTGCTCTCGGACAGAAGCAGGTCAACATCATGGAGTTTTGCAAGCAGTTCAACGCCCGGACGGAGAAGGAAGCGGGGATGATCATTCCGGTGATCATCACCGTTTATCAGGACAAGAGTTTCACCTTCGTCACCAAGAGCCCGCCGGCCGCGGTGCTGCTGCTCAAGGCGGCCGGAATCGAAAAGGGTTCCGGTGTGCCGAACCGCACCAAAGTGGCCACCGTCACGGCGGCGCAGGTGCGGCAGATTGCGGAAGCGAAAATGAAGGACCTGAACGCCAACGACGTCGAGATGGCCATGCGCATGGTGGAAGGCACGGCGCGCTCGATGGGCATCGTCGTTCAGTAGGAAATCTCATCGCTGGGAGGCTTCGCGCCGTTAGGACCAGCAGGGAGGAAAAAGATTGAGCAACCTTTCCAAACGAATACGCGAGAACCGGAAATTAGTGGACCGGCGCAAGGAACTCACGCTCGAAGAAGGCGTGGAGGTTCTGAAGAAGCTGAAGGCCGCCAAGTTCAACGAGACCGTGGAAGTGTCCATCCGGCTGGGAGTGGATCCCAAGAAGGCCGATCAGATAGTGCGCGGCACGGTCACGCTCCCCCACGGCACGGGTAAGACCATCAGGGTTCTGGCCATCACCAAGACCAAGCAGGGTGAGGCGGAAGCGGCGGGCGCCGACATGGCGGGGTTCGACGAGTTCATCGAGAAGATCAAGGGCGGCTGGACGGACGTGGACGTGATTGTGGCCACTCCCGAAGCCATGCCGGAGATCGGCAAACTGGGCAAGATTCTCGGCCCGCGCGGCCTGATGCCCAATCCCAAGGCCGGCACGGTCACTGCCAATATCGCTCAAGCCATTCAGGAAATCAAAGCCGGCAAGGTGGAATTCCGGGTGGACAAGTTCGGCATCCTGCATCTCGGTGTCGGCCGCCTCTCCTTCACCGAGCAGCAGCTTCGCGAGAATCTGGCCGAACTTTTTCGCAACGTGATGCGGCTCAAACCGGCCTCGGCCAAAGGCCAGTACGTGAAGTCGGTTTACCTGAGCTCGACCATGAGCCCGGGCATCCGGCTGGCGCGGTCGGTGGTCGAGGGCGCAAAGTAATTTCGCACGGACGCGCCGCGCGAAAGTGATGGAAACCCAATTGAAAATGGAAACGCAAACCGAGAAGAAACCGCCCAAGCCCAAGAAGGTGGAAGCCGTGCGCGATCTGACCGACCGGGTGCAGCGCGCGCGGGGCATTTTTTTCACCGACTTCAAGGGGCTGACGGTGGCCGAGATCACCGAGCTGCGCCGCCGCTGCCACCAGAGTCACGTGGACTATCTGGTGTGCAAGAACACCTTTGCCCGCCGGGTGCTGCGCGAGCAAGGCCATGCCGAGGCGCTGAAGCACTTGCAGGGGCCGACGGCGCTGGCCTTCGGGTACGACGACCCGGTGGCGGCGGCCAAGATTCTGTACGAATTCGCCTCCAAGAACGAGAAGCTCATTCTGAAGGGCGGCGTGTTCGAGGGCAAGGCGGTTTCCGCTAAGGATATTCAGGCAATCAAGAACCTGCCCAGCCGGGCGGCGGCGCTCAGCATGCTGGTGGCGGCCGTTTTCGGGCCGGTGCAGGGGTTTTACAATGTGACGGCCGCGCTGCTGCGCGACTTCGTGTCGGTGATTGACCAGATCATCGAGCAGAAGAGAGCCGCCGCGTAGTTCTTCGTCCTGCGAAGCGAACAAACAAGATACATGGAGAAAACGGTGAACCAGATCATTGAAGCCATCGAGAAGATGACGGTCATGGAGCTTGTGGAGCTCAAGAAGGCGCTTGAAGAGAAGTTCGGCGTGACGGCCGCCGCTCCGATGATGATGGGCGCCATGCCCGCTATGCCCGGCGCGGCCGCCGCTCCCGCGGCTGAAGAGAAGACCGAGTTTGACGTCATCCTCGCGACCTTCGGCACCAACAAGATTCAGGTCATCAAGGTCGTGCGCGAGTTGACCGGTCTGGGTCTGAAGGAAGCCAAGGACTTGGTGGACGGCGCTCCCAAGCCGGTCAAGGAAGGTGTTTCCAAGGACGAGGCGCAGAAAATCAAGGCCAGGCTGGAAGAGCAGGGAGCCACGGTCGAAGTCAAGTGACCGGAGCTTCCGTGGCCGGATGTTTATTCCGATTCGGTTTCCTGAGATTTGAGGTTGCCGGGTCTGTTCGCGCCCAGCGCGGAACGGACTTGGCAATCTTGCGTTTATTGGCGGGCGTTTTTCCGGCTGTTTTCCGGGTCTGAAAGACCGCTCGCCGCCGTTTTGTAAGGCGCGTTCAGCCCGATCCAATCAGGGAGATCCGCGGTGCGAGACACGCGAAAGACCATCCAGCGCATCAGCTTCTCGAAGATTCCCGAGGTGCTCGAGTTGCCGGACATGCTGGAAGTCCAACTTTGCAGCTTCGACGATTTTCTGCAGAGGGACGCGCAGCCGTCCAAGCGGAAAGCGCAGGGGTTGCAGGCGGTTTTCAACAACATCTTCCCGATCATTGACAACCGGGAAACGCACATTCTCGAGTATGTCGCGTATTACGTCGAACAGCCGAAGTACGACGAAGACGAGTGCCGCGAGCGGGGCGTGACGTTTCAGGCCCCGCTGAAGGCCAAGTTGCGCCTGTCCTCGCGCGAAGAGGGCAGCGAGACGGGCAGCTTCGACAACACCATCGAAAGCGACGTTTACCTCGGCAATCTGCCGCTGATGACCACTTCAGGGACCTTTATCATCAACGGCGCCGAACGGGTGATCGTGTCGCAGCTTCACCGCAGTCCGGGCGTGTCCTTCAGCGACGACATCCATCCCAACGGCAAGAAGATCTTCACGGCGCGCATCATTCCCTTCCGCGGGTCGTGGATCGAGTTCACCACCGACATCAACGACGTGCTCTACGTTTACATTGACCGGCGCAAGAAGTTTCCCGCCACCACGCTGCTGCGCGCGCTGGGCTACGCGGGAGAGCGCGACATTCTGCGGCTCTTCGACTACGTCGAGGAGGTCAGCCTCGGGCGCAAGGACGTGCAAAAGGAATTCGGGCGGACGCTGACGGGGGACGTGATCCACGAGACCACGGGCGAAGTGCTCCTGCAGAGCGGCGCGGAGTTCAACGAGGAGAGCCTCAAGGCTCTGCAGGCGGCCAAGGTGAAGTCGGTGGAGCTGCTCAAGATCCGCAAGCGCGACGTGATCTACGACATTCTGCGCAACACTCTGAACAAGGACAAGGCCACCACGCCCGACGGCGCGCTGGAAGTCATTTATCGCGAGCTGCGCAGCGGCGAGCCGCCGGACATTGAGACCGCGCGCAAGTTCCTGCACCGTCTCTTCTTCGACGAGAAACGCTACGATTTGGGCGCGGTGGGGCGCTACCGCATCAACAGCAAGCTGCAGGTCACCGTGCCGCTCGAGACCACCGTGCTGACCGAGCAAGACATGGTGGCCATTCTCAAGCACGTGCTCAAGCTGCGCATCGGCAAGCAAGGCCCCGACGACATTGACCATCTCGGCAATCGCCGCGTGCGCACGGTGGGCGAGCAGCTCGCCAACCAGTTCAGCGTGGCGCTCTCGCGCATGGCGCGCACCATCAAGGAGCGCATGAACCTGCGGGACAGCGATTCGCTCACGCCGCAGGACCTCATTAACGTGCGCACCATTTCCTCGGTCATCAACACGTTCTTCGGCACCAACCAGCTTTCGCAGTTTCTCGATCAGGTCAATCCGTTGACCGAACTCACGCACAAGCGCCGCCTTTCGGCGCTCGGGCCGGGGGGTCTGACCCGCGAGCGCGCGGGCTTCGAGGTACGCGACGTGCACTACACGCATTACGGCCGTCTCTGTCCCATCGAAACGCCGGAAGGCCCGAACATTGGTCTGATCTCATCGCTCTGCACCTACGCCAAGATCAACGACATG
>Ga0315274_10017749_pt1 | contig 10031 bp, 9 predicted proteins | sample YL17G02_20_MG_FD_203700 | JGI IMG/M metagenome (GOLD analysis project Ga0315274, IMG submission 203700) | Sediment microbial communities from Yellowstone Lake, YNP, Wyoming, USA - YL17G02_20 | ecosystem: Environmental > Aquatic > Freshwater > Lake > Sediment | place: USA: Wyoming | collected... | reverse complement strand
CCAGTATTTCACTTTCCAGAACGAAGGCACCGGAAAGGATGCATGGCCGTATGACCTGCCGCATTACCTGATCCTCAACACGGCGATCGGCGGAAGCTGGGGAGGGGAGAAGGGAATCGACGATTCTATTTTTCCGCAGCGGTTCAGAATCGACTACGTCCGTGTGTATCAGTAAAGTCGGGATTCGGAACCGTGAGGCGTGAACCGTGAGACGTGAAGCGTGAGGCGTGAGACGTAAGTCGGGAGAGATTTGATTGAGACCTCTTTTTACGACTTACGCTTCACGACTCACGAAAGGAATCGATGTCCAATCAAACAAAATTTGTATCCCTCCTGGCACTAAGCGCCTTGCTCTGGCAATGCGATCCGTTGATGCAGCCGGTCAGGGACGCGGGGAAATCCCTGGCCGCCTACCGAAAGGAACTCGCGGAGTTCCGGCAGTCCTGCGGCGGCGCGAAAGGAATGCCGGACGTCCGGTTTTACCTGTTTGGAATGGGCAGGCGGCCGAAATTGCTCTATAAAAACGGCGAGCTTCAGAACGCATTGACAGGCATGGCTTTGAAGAAGTGGCCCGTCCGGAGGGATTTCATCCTTCCCCATGAATACAAGGTCGTGATCCTCGATTCCGCGGGCGCGGTAACCACCATCCGTGAGGACAGCCTCGGCATCTGGCTGGAACGGAACGGCGAATCGGAACTCGTTCCGGGAACCGATGCCCCTGTCCGGCTGCCGGATTTCCAGGGAAAACGTTTCTCGAACGTCCTGAAAGTGCTTCATCAGGAGATTTTAATCAACGTGATTGACGGCAGGCCGGTTCCGAACTTTTTAATTTACCCGCGACCCTGGTACCGCGACGGGGCGATGATGGCCATGTGCCTCAAGGCCACGGGAAACCTCGGCCTGATCCGCGAATGGATCTTCGATCTGTCGGAACCGTTCGACCGGAACAACGCTGGGGAGACCGAAGCGGACAATCCGGGACAGGCGCTTGTTCTGGTCTCGCTCGTTTCGGACCGGACCCATCCGCTCGTTCCGAAATTGTTGAAGGCCTTGAAGACGTTTGAGATCCGCGACGGCGGAACGCGTTTCATCCGGGGCCGGTCGGATTTCTCGGAGCATCCCGTGTACCAGACCAAGTGGGCCGTGATGGGACTCGAGGCGCTGGGTCTTCCCAATCCCTACACGGTTCCGGACGTGCAGGACAGTTATGGCGCGCTGTTCTGGATGAAACGCGAAGGCGGCAGGAATGCGCCTCTGAATTCCGGCGTTTCGTCGCTTTATCCGTATCTCGACTGGGCGTCGGACCATTTCTTCAAGACCCGAACGGGAAAAATCAGCAACAGGGATTATCCCCTCACTTGGGAGATCGACGCGAGCCAGGCTAATTACGCAGGCATGCGGATCGTGGACGAAAGATACGTCCGGGAGAAAACCGGATCGCCCCATACCTGGCATTCGGCGGAGGTGTTTCTATCCCTCCTGGATTTGGATGAGAACAGGATCAAACCATAGGTGAGGCCATGAAAATCGTCATTGTCGGCAGTTCGAATACGGACATGATCATCAAAACGGCCCGGATCCCAAAGCCCGGCGAAACGGTCATCGGCGGCACATTCTCGATGGCGGCGGGAGGAAAAGGCGCCAACCAGGCCGTGGCCGCCGCACGCGCCGGAGGAAAAGTGTCGTTGGTCGCCCGCGTGGGATCCGATCTTTTCGGCGCCCAGGCGGTGAAGGGGTTCCGTGCGGACGGCATCAACGTGAGCCGCATCGTCAGAGACAAAAAAGCCGCGTCGGGCGTGGCGTTGATTTTCGTGGATGCGGCGGGCGAAAACAGCATCGCGGTCGCCTCGGGCGCGAACGCGACGCTCTCGCCGGCCGACGTCCGGAAGGCGAAAGCGGTCATCTCCTCGGCGGACGTTCTGCTGATGCAGCTCGAGACGCCTCTTGAAACGGTCTTAGCCGCGGCGGACATTGCGGCGAAGCTGAAAGTCCCCGTCATCCTGAATCCGGCGCCGGCGCAGCCCCTACCCGAAGCACTGCTGAAAAAGATCTCGGTTCTCACGCCGAACGAACATGAGACGGAATTGCTGACCGGCATTCCCGTGCAGAGCGGAGAGGACGCGGCGGCCGCGGCCGAAGCCCTGATCGCCAAAGGCGTCGGAATGGTGATCATCACTTTGGGTCCGAGGGGCGCCTACGTCCATTCGGACGCATTCAAAGGCCTCATCCCGGGTTTTCCGGTGACCGCAGTCGATACCACGGCCGCGGGAGACGTGTTCAACGGCGCGTTCGCCGTTGCTTTCGCCGAGAAACGTCCCCTGCCCGACGCCGTGAGGTTCGCCAACGCGGCGGCAGCGCTCAGCGTGACCAAACTGGGAGCCCAGCCCTCAGCCCCGACGCGCAGGGCCATCGAGAAACTTTACAAGACCGGCTCGTGAAGGAGAATCCCATGAACAGACGGCAATTCCTGTCGCAATCCATTCAGTCAGCCGCTTCCGCGCTGATTCTGCCTTCGATTGTTCCCTCCACCGTATTGGGAAAGACCGCGATCCCCCCGAGCGGGAAGATCGTTCTGGGATGTATCGGCACGGGCGGTCAGGGAATTGGCAACATGCAGAGCTTTCTGCAACTCGACGACGTCCGGATCGTCGCGGTTTGCGACGTCGACGTGAAGCATCTGCAGGAAGCAGGGGAAATCGTGGATGCGCATTACGGGAACCGCGGTTGCGCGGCAACCCGTGATTTCCGCGAACTTCTTGCCCGGGATGACATCGACGCGGTGTCCATAGCCACTCCCGACCACTGGCACGGCATCGTCGGTGTGCACGCGGCCGGGTCGGGTAAGGATATCTACGGCGAAAAGCCGCTTACGCACAACCTGGCGGAAGGCCGCGCGCTGTGCGACGCAGTCCGGAGGCACGGACGCATCTGGCAGACGGGCAGCTGGCAGAGGTCCGTCGACAATTTCCGGTTCGCGTGCGAGCTCGTGCGGAACGGCAGAATCGGCAGGGTCCGCCGGGTGGAGGTGGGGCTCCCCTCGGGCTACAGCATCCAGAAACCGGACGGTGACATTTACCGGATTCAGACCCCGCCCGCTGAACTGGACTACGATTTCTGGCTCGGCCCCGCGCCCGAAACGCCGTATTTTCCGGGACGCACCCACTGGAACTGGCGGTGGAATCTGGACTACGGCGGAGGCCAGCTTCTCGACTGGGTGGGGCACCATGTGGACATCGCGCATTGGGCGCTCGGCTTGGACGGGACGGGCCCCCTTGAAATCGAAGGAAAGGGGGAATATCCCGCGGACGGGCCATTCAACTCCGCCACAAAGTACCGCATCAATACACGGTATCGTGACGGCCTCGACATGGTGATCGCGGGCGGACATCCTGACATTCGTTTCGGAACCAAATGGATCGGGGAATCCGGATGGGTGTGGGTGACTCGGGGCGACACGGACGCAGATCCCAAATCGCTGATGAGAGAACGCTTCGGTTCCGGCGACGTCCGCCTGTATTATTCGGACAACCACCACAGGAATTTCATTGATTGCGTCAAGAGCCGGAAGGAGACCATCACGCCGTGCGAGACGGCGCACCGTTCCGCGACGCCGGGGCATCTCGGACAGATCGCCATGCGTCTCGGCCGCAAGATCGCCTTCAATCCGGACACCGAGGAGATTCTCAACGATCCGGACGCGACCCGGATGCTGTCACGTCCCATGAGGAGCCCATGGGGATTGGGAGGATGATTCCGGTTAAGACCAAGTTACCACAGAGGACCGTGGGAACTAGAAAACTAGAAAAAAGAAATTCGATTGCGGAAATAAACGAAATGAAAACGGCATTCATCCCTCGACGGAGTTTACCCTGAGTTTTCGAAGGGCTCGGGATGAATGCCTTGATATTTTTATTATTCCTCTACCTTTAACGATTCTCCGCGCCTCGGGGACTCGCGGACTTCCAATTTTCCAATCTCAAGCCCTTTACTTGTTTAAATTCGCGGATGTTTCCGGTTGCAAGCGTCAAATCGTGCGCCAGGCAGGTCGCGGCGATCCACGCGTCATGAATACCGATGCGCTTTCCGGAGGTTTCAGGCGATGAGGCCAATTCCGCGTGGACTCGAGCGACGATCAGATCAATTGAAAGAATCGGGAAAAGACGGAGGACGGATTCAACAAAAGCGTCCCTTCTGGACCGAATTGCTATTTCCCGCGCCTTGTGAACGCCGTATAACAGTTCACTCGCGCTAATCACAGAGATAAAGAAATCCTCCTCCTCCCTTCCTCGAACGATGCGCGAGATGTCGATTGCACCCCGCTCTAAATCTATGATTATATTGGTGTCGATCAGGACGCCCAAGGATCACGCATCCTTTCCATATCGGACTTTTTCTTTGTGCGCGCAATATCCTTCTTGAATACTGCCGCTTCTTTCTCGGATAATCGGGGAAGCCTTGAGACCAGTTCGGGAAGTTCTCCGAGTTTTTTCCCGATTGCGACCGGGGTGATACGGGCCATTGTTTTTTTACCTTTCACCAGGATAAAATGCTCGCCGCGATAGGCTACACGGCTGATGATGTCGGAAAGATGCCTTGCCACATCGGTGACGGTTATTTTAATTTCGGACATAATCGAATTCTCTGATTTTATGATTATATGAATATATGATTTGTATTGGAGATAATCAAGACTTTTTTTCACGTGGTGTTCAAAGATTAAGGCTTTACAGGAAATGAGCATAACGGCATTCATCCCTCGACGGAGTTTACCCTGAGTTTTCGAAGGGCTCGGGATGAATGCCGTTTTCGTTTTATCCAGTTGTTTTTTACACCCGCGTCAGGTGCCTGTACTTGATCCGGTGGGGCTGGTCGGCGTCGGTTCCCAACCGGCGGTGGCGGTCCTCCTCGTATTCCGAATAGTTCCCCTCGAACCAGAAGACCGAACTGTCTCCCTCGAACGCGAGGATGTGAGTGGCGGTGCGGTCCAAAAACCAGCGGTCGTGGCTGATGATCACGGCGCATCCGCCGAAATTCTCGAGTGCGTCCTCGAGCGAGCGCAGGGTGTTCACGTCGAGGTCGTTTGTCGGTTCGTCCAGCAGGATCACGTTGGCGCCCAGCTTCAGCACGCGCGCGAGGTGCACGCGGTTGCGTTCGCCGCCCGACAGCATGGACAGTTTTTTCTGCTGGTCCGTTCCCGAAAAATTGAAACGCGACACGTAGGCGCGCGAATTTACCTCACGGGTTCCAAGCTCGAGGATGTCCTTTCCCTCCGAAATCGCCTGCCACACGGTTTGATCCGGATCCAGGTTGCGGTCCTGGTCGGCATAGGCCAGAGACACCGTCTCGCCAACGCGGATGGTTCCCGAATCGGGTTTCTCCGTTCCCGTGATCATCCTGAAAAGCGTGGTTTTTCCCGCTCCGTTCGGGCCGATCACCCCGATGATGCCCCCGGGAGGCAGGGAAAAGGTCATGTTTTCAACGAGGATGTTGTCGCCGTACGCTTTTGTCACGTCGTCGGACTGGATCACGACGCCTCCGAGCCGAGGTCCCGGCGGGATGAAAATTTCAAGCTCCCTCGACCGTTCGTCGTTTTCCTCCGACAACAGCTTCTCATACGCCGTGATGCGGGCCTTGCCCTTGGCATGGCGGGCCTTTGGAGCCATGTGGATCCAGTCCAGTTCGCGCTGCAGGGTTTTCTGGCGGTCGGACTCGCTTTTTTCCTCCTGTTTGAGCCGGTTTTTCTTCTGGTCCAGCCACGACGAATAATTGCCCTTCCAGGGGATGCCTTCCCCGCGGTCCAGCTCCAGTATCCATCCCGCGACGTTGTCCAGAAAGTACCGGTCGTGGGTGACGGCGATGACGGTTCCCGCGTACCGCAACAGGTGTTGTTCAAGCCAGGCCACGGTCTCCGCGTCCAGATGGTTGGTCGGCTCGTCCAGCAGCAGGATGTCCGGTTTCCGGAGGAGGAGGCGGCAGAGCGCCACGCGACGTTTCTCGCCGCCTGAGAGCACCTTCACCGGAACGTCTCCGTCGGGACACCGGAGCGCGTCCATGGCCATCTCGAGGCGGGAGTCGAGGTCCCACGCGTCGAGGTGGTCGAGTTTCTCCTGCACCTTTCCCTGGCGCTCGATGAGCTTGTTCATCTCGTCATCCGACATGGGCTCGGCGAACTTTTCGTTGATCGCGTCGTACTCGGCGTGAAGGTCCACGATTTCCCTGACGCCTTCCTCCACGATTTGGCGCACGGTCCGGGTTTCGTCGAGCCTGGGCTCCTGCTCGAGCATCCCGACGGTATATCCGGGAGAGAGGATGGTCTGGCCGTTGTATTCGGCGTCCGCGCCCGCGAAAATCCGGAGCAGGGAACTCTTGCCAGATCCGTTGAGGCCGATGACGCCGATCTTGGCGCCGTAAAAATACGAGATCGAAATGTCCTTCAGCACCTGTTTGGTGCCGTAGAACTTGCTGACGCGGATCATCGAATAGATGATTTTATCCGGGGGGGGATTGGCCATGAATGTAAAATCTCCTGATTGGTAAAATTTGGAACTACTTGAGGAGTTGCAAACCTGAAGGGATGTACGCTTTGAAATCCGGATCTTCCGTAATCAGCGTCAATTCGTGACGGATGGCCTGCCAGGCCAGCATCCGGTCAAACGGATCGCGATGATCTTCGAAATTCAATCGATAATAAGTGGATGCGTCTTCCACGGAAAGGGGCAGCGATTCAAAACCCATGTCCAGACTCGCTTTCGGGAAATCCTCCGGAGTCAGGACCTTCAAATCAAGCTTTCCTATTGCATATTTAAAAGCGATTTCCCAGAATGTGACCGTACTGACGAAAACGTTGATTTCAGTAGCCAGGAGGATTCGGGTGGTTTTCTTGGGAAGTTTTTCGGGTGATGTCGCGGCCCAGATCAGAATGCGGGTGTCCAGAAGGCAGTTCATGAACCGAGGAACTCTTCATCAGTCATCTTGAAATCATCCTTGAAGATAGCATATCCTTTGCCGCGAAGGATGCCGAGTTTGCGTTTTTTTTTATTCCGGTATTGATCATAGCGAACCAGTACAGCCACGGTTTCTTTGCTTCGACCGTAGGAAATGCCGATTTCGCGGCCTTTTTTCACCTCATCCAGAACTTCAGAAAAGTGCGCTTTCAGTTCTCCGACTTGCATTGTTTTCATGATGATAATTTAACAACTATTTGTCAACTTGTCAAGTTAAAACACATTAAAAAATAACAAAAAATTAAAAACAGATTGACAAACTGATAAACAACCATTATATTATTTCATCATATTGATTCACTTTCGGCTTTTTCCCAGGGCTGAAACTTCGTTTTAAGAAGCGTCCGACCGTACGAAATGGATTGCGAGGGTTTATCCGTGGAAGCTTCCGCCCTTCATCCCGCACCGGGGCACAATCACCCGAAATTGCTCGATCGAATCCGCTCGGAGATCCGAGTGCGAAATTTCAGCTTCGTCCGCTTCCACGCATGTTCTGAACCGCGGCGGCCTGCGCGTGAAAAACCCGGCGGACGATTTTGCAGCCGAATCACCCATACGGATAAAAGCATATATATTCATTTTGCCAAAGACCAGATGTAATAATTTTGCGCTTGGAACTCAATTACAACGCACAAGCGATAAGAGAAAAGGTACAATATGTTTTATGATTTAATATCCAGCGTTTCTATAAATAGATTTGGTGGTCAAAAAAATTTTGCACAGAATACTTATATGTATATCAAACAATATCTCAAAGACACGGATTTCATATTAGATGTCGGTTCAGGTTCGGGTAGGGTGGCAAATCTAATTAATAAAAATTTAGGCATAAAGGTGATTTGTATTGATATTAGGGATAAAAGCAGAGTTGATAATAAACCAATTCTATTTGACGGAATAAATTTACCTTTTAAAGATAATATGTTTACGACAGTGCTTGGGTGTTTTGTTCTTCATCATGCTCAACATCAAAAAGCAGTTCTTGAAGAGATGAAAAGAGTGACAAGTTCAGAAATCATAATAATAGAATATATTCCCAATACAATATTTGATGGTTTACTGATTGTTTGTCACCGAATAGCAGCAAGAATAAAACATAAATCAATCAACATGAAATTCCGGAAGAGTGATGAATGGCAAGAGCTGTTTTGTAAAATTGGATTACGCGTTAAAAAGGAGATCAAGATAAAAAGGAATAGAGAATTATTTTACCCTGTTTCAAGGCAGCTATATTTATTATCAAAATAAAAGAAAGTATCAAGAAGAAGGAAATAGATTTAATAATCAAAAAAAAATAAGTATATCAAAATATATAGAACCTGAGGGCCTTTGGATGGTTATTTGAAGAAGGTTAACTATCTGAAGAAAAAATAATCGGATTATCTGAGAAGTTGGATTCTGTTTTATTTTATGGAGCGGAAGCCCCATAGTCATAAGTCCCGGGGTTCACAGCCCGGGGCGGTCATGGAAGCCTATACGAGGGACATGCGGATGTTCAAACCAAAATCTCCCGGATCCATTTACAGTGAAGCCAACATCCTGACCCTTCTGAGGGTCGGCGCCTGTCTGGTTTTCTTCACCCTGGCCGTGGTGCGGCAAGATCCCGTTTATAATTACATCGGATTCTTCATCCACTGGTTCGTGGATTGGCTGGACGGATTCATCGCGCGTTCCTTCAAGCAGGAAACCGTGCTCGGCGCCGAGATGGACCTCGTCGCCGACCGCCTGGAGATCATCATTTTTTACGTTATTTTTCTTCACTTCCGGCCGTTTCTGGTCCTGCCCGCCATGCTTTACCTCGTCGACTACGCGTTCGTGGATTTCTATTTGAGCTATCAATTCGTCAAGTACAAGATCATTTCGCCGAATTATTTTTACAAGGTGGACCGGACCGTCTATTTGTTGAATTACAGCCCGGCGGGAAAGTTCGTGAATTCCAGCGTTGTGACCCTGACGCTAATTTTCCTGCCTCGGATTTGGCCGGCGGTGGCCGTCTTTGCCTGCGGGCTCATCGGCCTGAAAACCTACTCGGCCTTTCGTTTGTTCCGGTTGAATGCATCCGCCGCAAGCGACGGGCAATCGTTCACTTCCCGCCGCAGGCGGGATTGAAACCATCCACGGAATCGTGAAGAAAGGGGATGCTATGCCCACCGTTCATAGGACATTGTCCATGGCAGGCAAGGGAATCCGCAATTACCTGGAACACCGTCCGTTAAGCGTGTCGTTCGAGGTCACCTACGCCTGCAACGCACGCTGCAAACACTGCCATCTGGGAGGACCGGTGCCTGACGAAAAGCGTGCCACGGCGGACCAATACGCGGAATTGTGCCGCGAGATTAAACCGTTCGTGGCCCAGATTTCGGGTGGCGAACCCCTTTTGCGCAGGGACATCGAGGAGATTGCGCGGGCGCTGGCGACCCGGGGAAAGGCAGCGATGATCGTCGTGACGACGAACGCCGCTCTGTTGACCAAAGATCGATACCTCCGGCTCCGCGAGGCCGGCGTCGACGAGTTTTCCGTGTCCCTGGACTACCCGGACGACCGCCACGACGCGTTCCGCGGCATCCCCGGTCTGTTCCGGAAGATCGAGGGCCTGATCCAGGAACTCCACGAAGAAAAAAGGAAGGCAATCACCTTCAGCTGCGTGGTCCAGCGCGACAACTTCCTCGACCTCCCGGCCCTGGCCCGTCTGGCCATTGAATGGGACGTAAGGATCAACTTCAGCACCTACACATGGCTACGCACGAAGGATATGGGTTACATGGTCCCGAAGGAAAGGCTCGACGATCTGCGTTCCATTACCGGGCATTTGCTGGAGATCCGCCGGAAACACAACAACGTCTTCGCCTCTGAATACGTTTTCAACCGCATGATCGAATTTTTCGAAAACGGGGGCATTCCCGATTGCCGAGCGGGCGAGCGGTTTTTCATCGTGAATCCGGATGCGACCCTATCTCCTTGCGGCTTGATTCCGGGCCAATACAAGACCAGGAAGGAGCTGAAGGCCGATTTCATGCCGCGCAACAC
>Ga0315274_10017748_pt1 | contig 10031 bp, 9 predicted proteins | sample YL17G02_20_MG_FD_203700 | JGI IMG/M metagenome (GOLD analysis project Ga0315274, IMG submission 203700) | Sediment microbial communities from Yellowstone Lake, YNP, Wyoming, USA - YL17G02_20 | ecosystem: Environmental > Aquatic > Freshwater > Lake > Sediment | place: USA: Wyoming | collected... | reverse complement strand
GCGCTGCCGGGAGGGGAGGCGGCGCTATGCGCGCCTCGCCGCCGGGGCGCCCGGCCGGGCCGCGCGTCCAAGGAAAGGAGGGTCGCCCCGGTGAGCTGGGAAGCCTTCGAGGAGGACAAGGCGTTCGTCGTGGAGGCGCTCCGGCGCGGGGAGTTCGACCACGTCGAGGTGGTGGGCAAGGTGACTGAGACGGACTTCTTCCGCCGGCTCCTCGGCGACGGCGTGCTCGGGCGTCTGGCGGCGGCGTACCCCACGCCGCGCCCCTCGTCGAGCGCTTCGTCGGGGCCGTCGGCCCCGGCGTCATGAAGCTCCTCCTCTGGGTGGGGCAGGCATCTTGCCTGCCAATTCCAGGCTTGCAGGCGGGACGCCTGCACCACTACGACCGCGGCCTCGTCGACGGCGCGACCGTCAGCCGCCTCAAGGCCCTCGGCGTCGACAGCCTCTTCCCCCTCAAGCACGGCATGGACCTCTGGACCGACGCCCAGGCCCTCGCCGCACTCGACCCGGCGCCCTGGGCGCGCCACGTCCTCCCCAAGCCCGCCGCCCCCGCGCCCCCGCCCGACCGCCCCGAACCCGTCGCCCGCCGCGAGGCCGCCCGCCAGAAGACCCTCGCACGCCAGCGCCGCGAGGCCGGCCCCAAGCCCCCCGCGCACACCCTCGAATCGATCGAGTACAAATGGATCGAGCCCAGCCGCGTCTGGGAAACCGCCACCGTCCCCGTCAACGTCCTCCTCGTGCGCAACCACTACGCCGACGGCGAGACCCTCGAGTGGGCACTCGCCTCCACCCGCGTCTTCGCCGACCCCCTCGAGATGTGGGCCACCTACCGCCTCCGCTCCGCCGTCGAGGAAGACCACCGCCAGGAGAAGTGCTTCTGGGACATGACCCGCTTCCGTTCCCCCGCCTTCTCGCTCGTCGTCAACCAGGTCCTCTTCGTCGAGCTCGCCTACTCCCTCATCCAGATCTTCCTGCGCCAGGCCGAGCGCGGCGACCTCGTCGGCGCCACGCGCCAGCGCCTCCTCGACGCCCTCCTGCCCCAGGAAAACCAGATCACCTTCTACACCCGGCAGCGCTTCGGCCTGTTCGCTTCCTACGAGTATCAGGAACTCCTTCTGACGCTCCCCGAAGGGGCGCGTCGGAAGGCACTCGGCAAGACGCGCCGGCTCCGTCGAGCCCAGCTCTGACCGCCCGACCTTCCCTGGCGGCGCCCCTGACCTGGGCCCCATGCGAGCCGGTGCCCGGAGGGTTCCGGCCCGTCCTCCCCTGGGCCGATCCCTCACCCCGCGGCGGGTTCCGCCCCGTCCACCCCGAAGCCGTGCGGGCCCCGCCCCGGCCCCCGCTATGCCCCGCCGCATCGCCCGAGCCCCCACACCTCCTTACGTACTGTCTGTTTCACTGTCCCGGGTCAGGCTCTCTTGAACATGATGTGGCGGCGCACTATGATATGCTGCAACTCGACCAAGGAGAACAACCATGATGAAGACGCGGCTCGCCGCCAGCTTCTCGTTTCTGGTGGCTGTGTCGGGGGCGTGGGGCCAGGCCCCCAGGGAGTTCGATTGGATCCCGAGCGGGAAGATCGCGGTCGGGGATGAGCGGTCGGAAGCCGCCGCGGCGTACCGTGGTGACGCTTCCGCCGTGGTCCGCGTCGAGTTGCCGTACCTCTCCGGGCGGAAGGTTGCCGCGACCGCGCGGCAGGCGAAGGAGGAGAGCTTCCGGGTGCGGGTCGCCACGTACCGAGGAGGGCCTTGCACGGGAGCGCTCGCCATCCGCCGCCGATGGGACACGGCGCAGCCCGCGGCCACGCTCAAGCTCAAGGTGGGCGACAAGGAGCTGGCCCCTTGGGCCATCCCGGCCTTCGCGGGGAATCGCCGCTGGATCGACCTCTTCTACACGGTCCCCGCGAAAGCCCTGATGACGCCCGACGGGAAGGCGATGCGGGCGGAAGTGCCCGTCGCCGTCTCCAGCGAATCGCCAACGCTGTCCAGCGAGTATGCCTTCTTCATCACGCGCGACTGGGAGGTGCTCGGCGAGGATCACCTCGGGGCCATCGTCCGCAAGGAGGGCGACGACCCGAAGCTCGCCTATCTGAACGGCATCGCGGCGCTGGGCGAATCGGACCACGAAGCGGCGCGGAAGGCATTCGAGAAAGCGGCTGCCGAGCCTGCCAATGAGCTGGCGCGGCTGGCCCGACGCATGGTGCGCCTCGTGCAGCTCCGCAGCGGCGCGGATGCCCTGGCCGCGGCCGGGCCGCTGCCACCCCGCGAGGCCGCGGCGAGAGGCGAAGCGTTCCGAGCCCACTATCTCCTCGGCCTCTACGCCTCGGCGAATGGCTTCTGGGAGGAAGCCCTCGACGAGCTCCAGAAGGCCGTCGCCTGCAATCCCACCCACGCCGATGCGACGTACAAGCTCGCGGAGGCGATGGAATACAACCGCATGCCCGTCGAGACCTATGCCCCGGTCCTCGAACGGGCTGGCAGCCTCTACAATCGGCCCGACACCCACGTCGAGGACGTGCTTGTCGCCATCAACACACGGGCCGTCAAGGACGTGTGTGGCGAGCTCTCGCTCGGGAGCCTCGATGCGCTCTACCGCGACTGGCGGATCGTCGAGCAGATGGTCTACGGCGCCTCGCGCGGCGCCTGGCGCCTGCGCACCACCTATCGCATCTGGGGGCCAGGCTCCGCCGAATGGGTGATGCAGGCCGGCTGGATCTTCAGCCCGCCCGACTCCGAAATCCCCATCCGCGGCACCTACGACTACTCCATCGGCACCGCGGAATACGGCAGCAGCCACGCGGGCGGGGTGGACTGCGGGGTCGCCGGCGCGGGCGGCGCCCAGATCGGCCCCACGCGCGGCTGGGAAGTCCTCCTCCACGAGTGGAACCACGAGTTCGACTGGGTCTGCATCTTCGGCGAGCAGGTGCCCGGCTATCCCGTCACCCACGACTCCGACGGCTGTGGCAAGCAGCCCATCGTCAACATGGGCTGCGGCCACCGCTCCGCCATGCACTACTACGTCAACCCCGCCGAATACCGCCGCCACGAGGCCGCCAGCCCCGAGCTGCCCGGCAACCACATCAAGCTCTGGGGCCTCGCCGAGCTTACCGTCCCGCCAGTCTCCGGCAACCTCGAATCCTGGATCGTCGAGAGCAAGGGGATGACGAAGGAGGAGCTCGACGCCCTGAAGAAGCAATGGGAGGCCGAGCGCAAGAAGGATGCGAAGACACCCGACTGGAAGGACTGGTTCCGCCCGCGCTGGAACCGCGTGAGGCTCCTCGACAAGCTCGCCAGCCCCAGAGAGGCCGAGCTCGCCGCCAGGCCCGATGCCGTCCGCTGGACGCGCCACGAGAGCAAGGCCGACTTCGTGGACCTCCTCCAGGCATTCCCGAAGGCGCCCGACAAGGCGGTCGCTTACGCCCAGACCTTCATCTTCTCCCCGAAGAAGCAGGAGACCCGCCTCTGGCTCGGCTACAACGATTGCATGGCCGCCTGGCTCAACGGCCGCAAGATCCACAAGGGCAGCTACTACGCCTGCGCGAAATGGGACGACGCCAACCGCACCGACATGGTCGCCAACACCGCCAAGCTGGAGGAGGGCTGGAACCGCCTCCTGTGCAAGATCGAGCGCGGCGGCGGAGGCTGGGGCTTCTCCGTCGGACTCACCACGTTCGACAACCGGCCCGTCGAGGGGCTGAAGTACGACAACAAGCCGCCCTCGAAGCTCGTGCCCCTCTACCAGCCCCCCAAGGCCGGCCCGTACTACAAGTGGGACGACGTGAAGGAGGACTACATCGAGCTCCTCCCCACCCTCACCGAGAAGGACCTCCAGGCGATCACCGGCATCGCCGCTCTGAAGGCCCGGGAGACCATCTTCTACCTCGACGCCGGCGCGGCGCCCGCGGGGGCGCGGGTCGTGCCCGACCCGATGCCCGACCCGAAGGCGCCCTTCAAGCCCGGCGACCACCAGCTCAACAACTTCCTCAACTGGGACAGCGAGGCGGTGGCGGCCATCCGCTTCCAGAGGGACGGCAAGCCCCGCGACCTCCTCCTCATCCGTCCCGAGTACTTCGAGGAATACCTGGAGCTCCTCGCGGAGAAGGGCGAGGGCCTCCCCGGCTCCGGCCCGAAGGGCCGAATCCTCGGCACGATGAAGATCGAGAACCCGGTCTATCCCTCAACGGGCAACCGCGTCGGCCGCCGCTACGTCCTCGTCGTCGAGACCTCCCTCGGCGACTACCCGCTCGACGAGCAGGACATCCTGATGGTGAAGGCCAGGTAGCCGCCGAGCCTGCGGCCCTTGACAGCGGCGGCCGGCCCGACTATAGGCAATGCGGACAGCGGCGCTGGCGGCGCGCCGGCGCGGGAGGCTTTCGCGCTCTGGGCGGCTGAGGAGGGGCGTTCTGGCCGCCGCTTCCCCCTGGGAGCCACGCGGAGTTGACTCCATGCCGGAGGCGCCCGACATCGAAGTAGCCGGTGAGGAGGCCAGCCTGGCCGAGCTGGCGGAAACGCTGGAGAACATGGGCCAGAGTCTGGCCGAGATGCTCTCCGGCGGCGCGAGCGAGAGGATGGGGCAAACCGTCGAGCGGTGCGTGGCGGGCCTCGATCACGTGAGCGCCAGCTTGCGCACCATGGCGCAGCTCCACGACCCCGGCTGCTCTCGCGAGCTCCGCAAGGAGAGCGGGGATGTCAAGACGGTGGCCCTGACCCTCTGCGAGAGCATCGGCGAACTGGCCGAAGCCAACCAGCGAACCGTGACCACGCTGGGCGAGCGCGTGGGGGAGCTCGGACGTCTCGCCGAGCTGCCGTCCGCCGAAGACATCGGGTCCCGCCTGCAATCCGCCCTGGTCACCGTGCGCGAGATCGCGGGGGAGATCCAGCGGAACCTGGCCGCGATCAACAACAAGGTGGACAGCGCGAGCTCGAGCCTCTCTCTCCTCGAGCGCGAGCTGACAGAGGCCCGCCAGATGGCCGCCACCGACTCCCTGAGCCAGCTTCACAGCAGAGCGGCGCTCGACGAGTACCTCCACGAGGCGGTGCAAGACGGCGACTCCAGAGGCCCCTGGTCCCTCCTGCTCATTGACGTGGACAAGTTCAAGCAGGTCAACGACACCCACGGCCACGTTGTCGGCGACGCGCTCATCTACAATGTCGCCCGGGTCCTGGAGCGCTCGCTCCGCCGGAAGGCCGGCGGCGACCTCATGGCGCGCTACGGCGGCGACGAGTTCGCCATCGTCCTCGCCGGCGCCACCCAGGCCGATGCCGCCAGGGTGGCCGAACGGCTGCGCGAAGGCGTCGCCTCCACCCGGTGGCAGCACCTCGGGAAAGCCGAGGAGGTGGTCGTCCGCGTGACCCTCAGCATCGGGGTCGCCCAGTACCAGAGGGGCGACACCGCACCGGATCTCATCCAGCGCGCCGACGGCGCGCTCTACAAGGCCAAGAGCGCGGGACGGAATCGAGTGGCCCTTGCCGCGCCCCAGGCCGGCCCCTGCTCGCCGGGAGATGCTGGCCATGAATGAAAGCCCCCCGCTGCCCCCCCACGGCGGATCGCCCGGCGCCTGTGCGCTCGCCAGCCTGTTGGAAGAGGTCAGCGCCGTCCTGGCCCGGGTCTCCAAAGGCACCCGGAATGCCGCGATGCGGGAGAGGCTGGGAGCGTGTCCCGAGGCGCTCCAAGGCATTTGCTCCGGCCTGCGCGGCATGGCCGATGCGCTCGACGCCGGCCGCACCGATCTCCTCGCCCGACGCCGCCGCGAGCTCCACGCTCTCCTGTCCGACATCGCCCAGGGCATGGCCACGTTGCGCGAGGCTGACCGGCGAGCGGCCGCAGAGGTCGGCCGGCGAGCCCGCGAGCTCGACGCCGCCAGCACGCTCCCCCCCACCCGGGACCTCGCGGCGCGGCTCCGCGACATTGCCGCCGCCCTGCGCGATGCTGCCGCCGAGCTGGGGGGCCACCTCCAGTCCGTCGCCGAGAAGGCCAAGATCGCCGGCCGACGAGCCGCCGCCTTCGAGACCCAGGCCGAGCCGCCGCTCAAGCCCGACTCGCGCGACCGCCAGACGGGGCTCCACAGCCCCGACGCGTTCGCCAAGCGGCTCCGGTTCGCCGTGGCCACCGGGCCGTTCCGCGGCCCCTGGAGCCTCCTGCTCGCCGAGGTGGACCGCGTCGCCGAGATGACCGAACGCGTTGGCGTCTCCCCGTGCGAGATGCTCGTCACCCGCATTGCACGCAAGGTCGGGGCTCGCGTCCGGAGCAGATGCCCCGGCGCCTTCGTCGCCCGGCACGGGGAGACCACGTTCGCCGCCATCGTGCCCGGGGATCCCGCGGCCGCGCTCGACCTCGCCGAGCACGTCCGCCAGGGCGTCGCCTCCGTGAGCTGGTCCGTCACCACCCGCAAGGGGAGGACGGACCTCGCCACCACCGCCAGCATCGGCTTGGCCCCCTACCGCCGCGGCGACACGGTGGCCGCTCTCACCCAGCGCACCCAAAAGGCCCTCCGCCGGGCCAGAAGCGAAGGCCCCGACAAGGTCGTGAGTCAGGAGGCCGAACGATGAACAGGCTGCCTGCTGGCGTCGGATTCCTGGTTATCCTGTCGTGGCTTTGCAGGGGAGGCGGCCTCGCCGAGGCCGAGGAGAAGTTCGACCCCGGAACGCTCAAGCCGTTCAGCGAGGCCGTGCCGTACCTGGGCAAGCACGAGACCGGCCTTTACCCTGGCGGCAAGAACGAGATCCCCGAGGCCCATCAGAAGGCGGGGGTGCGGGTGGCGGCCGCGATTCGCCCGCTCGATCCCGATGGCCAGCCCGATGATCAGAAGGGCCGAATCCTCGCGCTCGTCCTCGGCCACTCCAACTGCGCCATGTACTTCCAGGCGTTCCAGAACCATCTGAGGACCCACGCCGCCGACCTGCACCCGCGCTTCGAGATGATCAACGCGGCCGTCGGCGGCCAGCAACTGCCCCAGATCCGCCAGCTCCGGGGCGGGGTGTGGGACAAGGCGCAGCGCCTGCTCGCCGGGCCAAGCTACACCCCGAAGCAGGTCCAGGTCCTCTTCCTCCACACCACCTGGCACGGGGCGGGCAACCGCGGGGGCATGCCGCCCGGGCCGTTCCCCGAGACCATGCAGCAGATGCAGCGGGACATGGCTGCCGTGCTGGAGCATTGCCTGAAGCTCTATCCGAACCTGCGGATCGCCTATCTCACCTGCGACGGCTTCCGCCACTTCACCGGCTTCGAGCCGCACGTCTGGCGGGAGGCCTTCGCCTTCAAGTGGCTCATCGAGAGCCAGGTCAAGGGCGACGACGGCACGGCCTTCGAGGACAAGGCCGGCAAGACCCGCCGCCTGCCCTGGCTTCAGTGGGGGCCTTACATCTGGGACAACACCTGGGACCGCAGCTACTTCACCGACGGCGTCCACCCGGCCCGCAAGGCCCTCGACATCTTCGTCGGGAAGTATTGGGACTTCTTGAAGGCCGACCCGGTGGCCCGTCCCTGGCTGTTCCAGGCCGAGCCCGCCAGGCGATGAGCTTGACGAGCCGACCTCCTTACCATATAATCCAGATGGTAAGGAACGAGTCCGAAAGGAGAAGCCGTGGCGGCGATCCGCATGACCGCGAAGCGGCAGGCGACCTTTCCCCGCGCCGTGTGCGAGGAAATGCACCTGAAACCAGGCGATACCCTCACGGTGGAGCCGGGGGTGGTGGACGGGGAACGGGTGTGGGTGCTACGCCCTCAGCAGGCACCCGACACGTCGTGGTTCGGGAGCCTGGCGCGATACGCCCGTGGCAAGCCCCACAGCATGAGTGCGATCCGCAAGAGCATGGCCGAGGCCCGTAAGCGTGGCATCCAATAAGACTCTCCAGGGTTTCGGGCTTGATACGTCGGCGGTCCTTCGGCTTCTGACGGGTCAGCCGCCAGCACAAGCGAAGCGGGCGTTCGCCCTCGTGAACGAAGCTCGCGAGGCCGGGCGTAGGGCGATCGTGTCCGATCTCGTGGTCTCAGAGGCCTACTTCGCCCTTCACACTCACTACCATGTGCCGAAGCGACAAGCCGTGCATCAGCTCCTGAAGCTCCTTCAGTCGGGGCTTGTCGAGCCCGAGCTCACGGGCTGTGCGCTCGATGCGCTCCAGGCCATGGCCACGGGGCCGCAGAAGCCCGGCTTCGTGGACCGGCTGATCCACGCGCAGTACGCTCGCTTGGGAGCGCGGTCCGTCTCCTTTGACAGGGCCTTTCGCAAGCTCACAAACGCCCTGCTGCTGGCGCCCTGACAGCGGGCTCAAGCACACCTCTGCTCATGGCCTTCCCCTTCGCATCATGGAGGAGTAGAAGGATGAAATACCTTGGGTGCGCCTACTATCCTGAATACTGGGGAGTTGGATCCTTACGGGGTTTGCATTATCCTGGAGAAAGGGAAGTGAAAGGAAAGGGGGCCGGAGTTCGCCCGATCAACTGGACGAGCCGCATGAGACGCCGGTCTTACGTTCTCTGCCTTGTCGTCTTCGCCACGCTGTCCGTCAAGGCAGCCGAAACCGAGCGGCAGGACCTGCCTGACCTCGATGTGACGTTCATCGAGCGGACGCCGCGATATGTGCCCGGCCCGTGGGTCTATCCAGGCACCGGGCCGCGGTTCATGGGCGTCGGCAACACCGTCTTCACGAAGGACGACTTGCGCGCCAAGCACAAGCAGTGGCCCGATCCAGGCCCAACGGCATCGGCTCCTTCTCCTTCGAGGACTGGGCACAGCGGCACGTCAGGATCATGAACGGCGTGATGGCGGGGAGCGCCTACCCCGCGACCGCGCCCCAGGGCATCCTCGAGCGGGTGCGGGTGGACGACGTGAAGGTCATGAGCCGCGAGGACATTGTGAAGGGGGAGAACACCCCGCAACGCTTTGGCTTCGACGGCGGCTGGAACTTCTACGACGATGCCTTCGGCAAGCCGAACGGCTGGTTCGAGTTCCACATCAAGGACGACTTCGTGAGCCGCGTGGACACGGGGCTTCTCCACGAGCTGACCCACCAGATCGGCATCATCGACATGTACTGCATCGTCGTCTCGCCCCACTGGAACCACGTCCGCGACGAGGACGGCGACCCCGTGATGATCGGCTACCACACGAAGCGGCCTCACCCCCCATCCCCCTCCCCACGAGTGGGGAGGGGGCAAGGGGGAGAGGTCGGCGGCGGCGGGCCGGCCGTGGACTTCGACGGCACGGTGATGCCTGCCCTCTGCTTCACGGCGGACGCCAATGGGAACGTGAAGGTGGGACCCCAGGGCACCTTCGCCGCCTACTCCGAGGAGACCGCCGGGGCGCTCAACGCTCTCCGGGGACTGCGGCGGGGGCACTTCGGCCTCTATCGCTTCGACCTCCCGGCTCAGAGCTTCGTCCAGGTCCTCGACAACACGGGACAGCCCGTCGAGACCCCGTGGTTCACCGCGACCGCCGTAGATGCCCAGGGGCGCGAGAGCGGCTACGCGAAGAATAAGGAGCTGGTCCGCTGGGGACCCTGGGGCAACGCCAAGGTCGAGCGGAGCGACCCCCAGAGCGTGAGCGTGACCCTCCTGCCCGGCGCGAGCTGGGTCCAGGTGCGGAACGCCTTTGTCGTGCGGCGCAACACGAGGCTCAAGCTCCAGTTCCAGACCGAGAGCCGCCGAGCTGCCACGTTCCGATTCGCGGTGGCGGGCATCGGGGGATTGGAGTATCTCCTCGACACCGACCCCGAGCCGAAGCCGAACACAATCCCCTGCCGCCGCGCAGGGGATGGTTGGCTCGAGGTGGACATCTCTCTCCGCGAGCTCTTCGACAAGGCGGCGGCGAGCAAGAAGGTCACGCCCGCGCCTGCCATGCGCGGAATCTGTGGTCGAACCCTCTTCCTTCGGTCCAGAGAGGAGAATTGTTGATCTCGTCCACAGATTTCCCGGCGGGGCCTGGGGCGTTCCGCCCTCGGCCTCAACCAAACCCGGAATCCGAAGGGAATTCGAACACGCAAATCCCAAGCACCAAACGAGTTGCGAACCGACACACCCGAAAATGTGCTCAGAAA
>Ga0315274_10017740_pt1 | contig 10034 bp, 7 predicted proteins | sample YL17G02_20_MG_FD_203700 | JGI IMG/M metagenome (GOLD analysis project Ga0315274, IMG submission 203700) | Sediment microbial communities from Yellowstone Lake, YNP, Wyoming, USA - YL17G02_20 | ecosystem: Environmental > Aquatic > Freshwater > Lake > Sediment | place: USA: Wyoming | collected... | reverse complement strand
GGTTGCCAAGAACATGGGCGTCAAGACCGCCCTCGAAGTCAGTATCGGGCTTCCCGTCCTGGTTCCCGATGAGCCTCAGATCGTGGGAGCCCTTGGGGCGGCGCTCCTGGCCGCCTGTGAGGCGAGCAGCCCCACGTAGTGGCGTCCCCGAGAAATGCGCCGAGGTACTTCCCGTAAGGGCGCCGGTCCCGCCAGTCCGTCGAATTGGATTGCCGCGAGAATAGGCTTCCCAAACCGTTCGCCCTGAGCCTGTCGAAGGGCGAGCATCCCGTTCATGGTTCGACAGGCTCACCACGAACGGGATAACCTCTTCGCTCAGCGACATGACCTTTTCATCCTTGGTGGCTTAGATGACAATCGCAAAGGCAGATTGCTGCGCTGGCCTGAGAAGTTCCTTGAGCAGAGCTCTGTCAGCCTCCGCCGATGGAGGGCAGGAATGAGACGGTGTCGTTGGCATTCAACAGCGTGTCCAGCGCTGCCATCTCCTGGTTGACTGTGATGAGGACGGTTCGTTCGTCCAGATGGAGATCGGGGTATTCGCGCCTGACATGCTCCAGCGCATCGATCACCCTTGTCCGTCTGGTTATGGCCATGTCTATTTTGTTCGTCTTCGTAATCGCGCGCTGCATTCCAAGGAACTCGATTGAGACCGTCATCTTCAAGGCATGACCCATCGTGTTTCCTGGCGGTGTTGTCTCCCCGCCTGCCTCAGACACCAAACTCGTCGAGTAGCCGCTTGGCCTGGTCGTCCATGAGCCCGAATGTCCGCACGGTTTCACGCCGCGGTATGGCGTCGGAGGTGAAACCCTTCTTCTCGTAGACAATGTCGCAGAGCTGCTGATAGGCCTGCATCCTCTTCTCCATGAGCAGTCTATGCCTCTGCTCCGGACTGGCGGGGAGCTTGTCGCCACCGGGCTGTTCCTGCAACCACTTGTCATAGTACTCGGCTCTGGACTCGTATTCATTCAAATAAGCCGGACCCATTGCCCTCAGGGGAATCTGATCGCTGGCCCGGGTGCCCTTTCCCTGACGCAGGTTGATAAGCTTCTGAAGGATGTACAGCCTCTCTGAATCATCCAGAACGTCCTCGAGCTTCTTCTTGCTTCCCGTCGTGCCGTTGAGGTACTTCACGTAGTATTCCAGCGTCGGGATGTTCTTCGCCGGCTCGCTGGTGCCGGCGGCCTCCGGATTGCGCACGTCAATCCAGGGGAGCTTGCAGAGACCGGTTGCGTTGAACCACGTCCGAATCAGTGGGAACCACTTGAGCGCATTGGCCTTGTGCTCGAAGGTCGGCAATTCCTTGTGAACCTGGTCTATGAAGATCAGCCACGCCTCGTCATGCTGCGGGCCTTTGAGCGCGAAGCCGTACCCGCCCTGCTGGGCGAGCGACTCCTTCGTGACGTACAGGGAGAACTCCAGGCCCTTCACCTCCATCCCGAACTTGTTCAGTTCAGCCATGACGGCCTGCTCGGAGGTGCCGTGCCGGGCGGCGTACTTCTGGGCCACCCACTTCTTGCCCCTGGCCACGCCCTGCCCCGCGACCCTGCCGAACCCCTCCCCGCTGGCCATCTCGTGCACCAGCCTGTCCGCAGCCTCGATGTTGCCGAAGGTCAACTCGTAGCCCACGTCCTCGGCAGTCAGGAATCCCCGCTGGAAGCACTCCATGAAGAACGCCGCTGTTACACCCGTGGAGATAGTGTCCAGGCCGTATTCATCACAGTACCAGTTGTATTCCAGGACGAAATGCGGGTCAAAGATGCCCATGCAGGAGACCGAGCCGACGGTTTCGTACTCAGGCCCGTCGACGTTGACTTTCCGCCCCGCCCGTGGCCCCCTCGTCAGCTCAACGCCCTCAGCGCCCTTGGCGCAGGCCAGATTGCAGCCGTAGTAGCAGCCGTCAGGCATCTTCTTGCTGAAGTACCCCTCCAGGAACACTTTGGCAAACAGCCTCGAAGACTCCGGGCTCTGGCCGTACTGATAGTTGTTGATTGGGAAGAGGTGGAACTTGTCCATATACTCGGACAGACCGGTAGTACCCCATGCGCCCAGGTTCAGTTGCTTGTGGTCACAGTCCGAGATGACCTCTTTCAGCCGGGCGCCTGCCTGACGTACAGCTTCCCGGTCTACGGCATTGTTCCCGTTTGCCTTTGACAGGCTCGAGCGTACAACTATGCCCCGGAGTCCCTTGAACCGCATGACAGTTCCTGTGCCGCCTCTGCCAGCCTGCTTGCAGCGGATGCGGTTCCGCCTTCTGTCATAGAAAAGGCTGTTGACAATCCCGAACCTGGTGTTGCGGGCCCCCTTCCCCACGGTCACAGCAGCAAGTGAGTCGCTGTATTCACCACCGCCCGCGTCCTTCAGCAGTTTCTCGCCAAAGGAGAGTGATCCCTCGTCGGCCTCCCCGTCGTAGTGCGGCGCTGCGGCAATGCTGACGCTCCCGGCATCGCCGTCCACCAGAATGACCACGTCTTCCCTGGATACTCCCGAGACAGCCACCGCATCGAAACCCGCGAGCTTCAGCAGCGGCCCGAAATGACCGCCGACGTTCGAATCGACGAAAGTGTCCGTCAGAGGCGAAATCGTACCGACGATGAACTTCCCGGTCCCTGGGAATCCAGGCTCGTTGCCAAGCGGCCCGCTGGCCATTACGAGGATATTGTCGGCGGTGTCGTAGCGGGTTTGACGTGTTGTGCCATCCCATATCAGCTTCAGCGCATAGCCTCGGCCGCCAACGTACTTGTCCTTGAAGTCAGGCGGCAGTTCCTGGATCGCGATTTCCTGCCTGCCCAGATCGACCCGCAGTATCCGGTCGGTGTATCCCCCCACGACTCTGGCGGGTTCGTACCTAGCCTGCCTCAGTATTCTCATATCCGCTCCTGTATTCTTCAGCCTGATTGACCGATGACCTTCAATGGCCGCCGCCATCGGCCGCGCCGAGAAAGACCACGACGCGGGTGCTCCGCCTCCTGCCATTCCGGGCAGGAAGCCAAGCTCCTACCACATAGTCCATCAAGCAGCCCCGTTCACGGCCGGAGCGCCAACTGGACGACCTCTTTCACAAAGAAGGATGGTGCCTACGCAATCGTAGCTCCTCACCACCCCAACCGTCTTCTTAGCCTGTGAGTTCCACGCGGAAGAAGTACAACGTGTCGTCGCGGCCACGCTGTGCCTGGGCGCGATTGGCACGCCTCAGCTATTGTAGCATTTCCTGTCCTTCGTGTAACGGCGGTGTGCTGAACGAGCACACGTGCTTGACATACGACAACCGAAATGTTACAAATGCAGGGCAGAATCACGAAGGTTTTACACGAGACCGAACGATGATGAAGTGCGCAGGAGGCCAGAGATGAAGGACAAGGACAAGACCAGGGAGCAGTTGACTGCTGAACTGGTGGCGGCCCGCGAGGACGAGGCACGATTCCGTCGCCTCCTTGACAACATGCCGGATGTTGCGTTCCGGTGGTCCGTGAAGAAAGGCCTCGAATATGTCAGCCCTTCTGTCTTCGCTGTTACCGGATACGCTCCGGAGGAACTGATGGGCGAGGACCCGATGAAGGGCCTCAAACTAGCCAAGTCCAAACAGAAGGACATCAACAACAAGTGGACGAAGTCGGTGACCGAGAAGGGCGCCGCGCCGTTCGAGGAGTTCATCTTCACACACAAGGACGGGACTGAGGGTTATCTCGAGGTCAGGTCCGTCCCCGTAATGGATAACAAAGGCAACCTCGTCGCCGCAGAAGGAATCTTGAGGGACATCACCGAGCGCAAGAGGCTGGAGCAGAAGCTGCGCGAGAGCGAGCAGAAATTCAGGCTGGTGTTCGACAATGCCCCCGACGAAATCTTCCGCATAAGCCCTGAGGGCGTATTCTGCATGGTCAACCCCAGAGTCTACGACATATTCGGGTACCGTCAGGAGGAGGTCGTAGGGAAAACGATGGCTGACCTCGACCTTATGCCTCCGGAGGAACTCGAGAGGGTAGCCACCCTCATCTTCGGAAAGCCCGATGCTCCAATACCACGGTTTCACCTCCGGGCCAAGCACAAGGACGGCCACGAGTTCGACTGCGAGGCTGACGTCGTTGCCATGACCGGCCCGAACGGGGAGTTCGACGGCTACGTCGGTCTCATCAGGGACATCACCGAGCGCAGGCAGATGGAGCAAGCTCTGCAGGAGAGCGAGAGGAAGTTCAAAGAGACCTTCCAGCACGTCGGCGACGTGATCTATCGCATAGACGCCTCTGGCCGGTTCGAGATGATGAACGACAGAGCCTTCGGCGTCTTCGGATACCGTCCCGACGAACTCATAGGGCGCAGCCTTTTCGAGATCGACGTCTTCCCAGCGGACGAGATTGCAAGGATGTCCGAGCTCTTCACTGATGCCGTCGCGAAGGGCACAACCACCGTGCCAGTGATCCAGCTCCGGGCCAAGCACAAAGACGGACACGAAATCCTGGTTGAGGTCAACGTAACCAACATGATGGGCCCAGACGGCCAATTCCAGGGCTTCATGGGCGTCATCAGGGACGTCACCGAGCGCAAGAGAATGGAGGACGAACTGCGCGAGAGTGAGGCGCGGTTCCGTCGCCTCCTGAACAACATGCCCGACGTCATATTCCGCTGGAATATGGAGAAAGGCCTCGAATACGTCAGCCCGTCTATACTGACCGTCACGGGCTTCGCCCCGGAGGAACTGATGGGCGCGGACCCGATGAAGGGCCTCAAAATCGCCAAGAGCAAACGCAAGACCATCACCGAAGACTGGAGGAGGTCAGTCACGGAAGAAGGCGCAGCGCCGATGGACGAGTTCGTGTTCGAGCGCAAGGATGGCAGCACGGGCTATCTCGAGGTCAAGGCCGTGCCCATCATGGACGACAAAGGGAACATGGTCGCCGCCGAGGGCATCTTGAGAGACATCAGCCAGCGCAAGAAGATGGAGGAAGCGCTGCGCGAAAGCGAGGCGCGCTTCCGCCGCCTGCTGGACAATATACCCGACGTTGTCTTCCGGTGGGATATGCAGAAGGGCCTCGAATACGTCAGCCCGTCTGTCCTGAATGTAACGGGATACAAGCCTGAGGAACTTATGGGCGGCGACCCAATGAAGGGCCTCAAACTCGCGCAAACAAAGCGTGAGACCATCCACGAAGACTGGACAAAGTCTGTGACGGAAGAGGGCGCGGCGCCGATGGATGAGTTCGTCTTCGAACGCAAGGATGGCAGCACAGGCTATCTCGAGGTCCGCTCCGTGCCCATCATGGACGATAAGGGCAACCCTGTTGCGGCGGAGGGGATCCTGATAGACATCACCAAGCGCAAGAAGATGGAAGACGAGTTGCTGCGCCACCGTGACCAACTGGAGCAGATGGTGCAGGAGCGCACAGCCGAACTGACGAAAGCGCAGGAGATCGCCACCCGCCAGGCCCAGGAGATCATCGAGATATCCACACCCATCATCCTGCTCCGCCGCGGGATCCTTCTCGCTCCGCTTATCGGGACGCTCAACAGCGACCGCGCCCAGCAGTTCACCGAGCGCCTGCTGAACGCGATTGCGCAGACTAACTCCGCAGTGGCCCTGGTTGACATCACAGGCGTGCCCACCGTGGATACGCAGACGGCGCACTACCTCACTCGCACCATCAGCGCCGTGCGCCTCTTGGGCGCGCAGGCAATTCTGACAGGCGTCGGCCCCTCGTTGGCAAGCACGCTGGTGGAGCTGGGCATCGACCTGTCCAACGTCATCACCCGCAGCGCTTTGTCCGATGGCCTGGAGGACGGCATGAGACTGCTGAGCGGTGCTCAGCGCTAAGAAGGCGGGAGGACCCAACGATTCGGGACGTGCCCATGTGCCCTAACGACGACGGCGCAGCTATATTGGCAGCCAGTGAGGACCAGCAAAGAGAGGGAGCAGAGGCCTTGGGCCGCAAACGACGGGAATTGAGGGACCCAGAGGCTTATGAGTTGATTGCGTTGGGAGGCTGGATCGCTAGAATGGCGGAGAAGCTCGAGTCCGACTCACAGTGGCAGGAGGTCAGACGCTGCCTGGACTATTTGGCGGAACTGGAAACCGTGAGGGGATTCGAGGCAATCGGGAAGGAAGCGAAGCGGCACAGCGTTGAGATTGCCGGAGAGTACCGCTCAGAACAGGCTCGTCTCAGAGAGAAGCATAGAACGCGACTGCAGATCGCTGTCAGCTTGTGGGAAGCCATGCTCCTGCAGACTGCGAAGCGTTGGGTTCTGACAGTCCGGCAGCCCGGGCAGGAATGCGGCCAGGCAACGCACCGCGTCCAGCCGTCCTCCGAGACCTTCTGAGCAGCCCTTGCCATATGCTCCGGCGCGGCTTGTTCTTGGACGAACCAGCGGCGTCTTGCTCGGTGACGGCATTGGCTCAGGGCTCAGTTTTACTCACTGCAAAGCCGGCAGCCGAGGACTGCCCACCCCACCGCTTGTTGAGGGCGTCATCAGCTTTGGCGCGCCATATTTCTCGTGGCGATGATGTTGGCGCCGGAGCCGGCGATGTCTCTGGCTATAATGTCGGATACCTTGACCGGCGCCTGCACGTCCACACCAGCCAGTTGTCTGACGGCCTCGAAGAACAGCCGCTTGGGGATCGGCCTGTCGCTGCGAACCGGAAGCATCGCCCATCGCGCGCCCTTTGCGCGGACGGTCGTGGTCAACACCCGCACGGGCTCCTTGAGCTCCTGCAGTACGAACTCCTCCGCTTTGGCGCACTTGTTCCCCTTCATGGAAACGACGCTGCCTTCGAGAAGCTCGACGTCTATCTCGCAGCCCACTGGGCACGTCACGCAGGTAAAATGCCTGGTCCCGGTGGCCATCCTCATCTCTCCAATATGCTGACCTGGATCGGCCCCGTGACGCCCTCCAGCTTCTCCTTCGGGATCTTCACCCGAAGCATCTCGTTTGGCCTGGCGTACAGCCTCTTGAGTTGCATCCCCGCCGGGGAGACGCCTATCGTCACAGGCTTCTCGACCGGCTCAGCGGCCCTGATGAACACGATGAGGTCATCCTGAAAACGATAGCGTTGCGGGAAGACGACTCTGACGTTATGCCCCGGCACCACCTCCACACACTTCCCATTTCTCTTCCACTCGCCCAGGGCGAATCTGGCGGCGTTCCTGCCCGCTGACACGCCTGTCTGGGCAACGTAGTCCACTAGGTCGAACACAGTCGAGACGTTGCCGCACGTGAATATGCCTGGAACCGAAGTCTCCATCGTCTCCGAACTGACAGGCCCCATGGTAGCGGGACTAAGCTCCACCCCTGCCCCCTTCGACAGTTCATTCTCCGGAATCAGGCCCACGGACAGGAGCAGCGTGTCGCAGGGTATGTCTTGCTCGCTGCCTCTCAGAGGCTGCAGCCGTTCATCCACTTTAGATACAACGACACCCTCCACACGTTCCTTGCCGCGAATCTCAGTGACCGTGTGAGACAAGTAGAGGGGAATGTCGAAATCATTGAGGCACTGCACGATGTTTCGCTTCAGTCCGCCGGGGTGGCTTAGAATCTCATACACCCCTGTGACCCGCGCCCCCTCCAGGGTCAGTCGCCTTGCCATGATGAGGCCGATATCCCCCGAACCCAGTATGACGACCTCTCTTCCCGGCAGGTATCCGTCGATGTTCACCAGCCTCTGGGCCACACCCGCGGTCAGGACCCCGGCTGGTCTGGTCCCGGGGATGTTGACGCTGCCCCGCGCGCGCTCACGGCATCCCATGGCAAGCACCACGCTCTTCGCCGCTATTCGGAAGACGCCGTCCTCCGAGTTGACCGCCGTTATCTCCAGGTCAGGAGATAACGACAACACCATGGTATTGAGCAGACACCGCACCTCGGTCTTTTCGAGCTCTTCGACGAGGCGCTCCGCGTATTCGGGGCCGGTGTAGTCCGTCTTGAACTGCTCCAGGCCGAAGCCGTTATGGATGCACTGCTTCAGGATGCCGCCCAGTTCCTCCTCCCTTTCGATGAGGAGGACGTTCCGCGCGCCGCCTCTGTAGGCCTCCACAGCGGCGACGAGCCCGGCGGGCCCGCTTCCTATTACGGCTACGTCAGCCTGCACTACCGCCTCCACACGGCGAAATCCCCCTCATCCCCCTTTGCGAAAGGGGGATGAGAGAGACTACTGCCCTGCCCGTCGTACATCGCGGGACGAAATCGACGCCGTCACCCTACCTTCGGGTATCCCGTGATCTCCGCTATCCTGTTGTGCAGCGGCGACAGCGAAGGATAGATCTTCTTGTAGACCTCGTTGAACAACCTGTCGTAGAGCCGGACATTCTCCTGGCGCGGGGTGAACGTCCTGGTGACCCTCACCATCTTGTCCACAGCTTCACCGAAGCTGCCGTAGACGCCAAGCGCAACGGCAGCATCTATGGCAGCGCCCAGCGCCGAGAGATTGCTGGTGTGCATCCTGCAAGCCGGCAGGTTGAAGATGTCCGCCGTGATCTGCATGATCTCATCGCTCTTGGAGCCGCCGCCGCCCACCCGAAGCTGTTCCATCCTGTGGCCCGAACGCTTTTCAATCATCTCACCGAGCCGCCGCAACTCGTACGCTATGCCCTCGATGATGGCCCTGTACAGGTGCGCGCGTGTGTGCTCCCCGGAGAAACCAATGATCGCGCCCTTCGACAGCGGGTCGTTCTCAAAGGGGTGCCAGAACGGCTGCAACATCAGGCCCATGGAACCGGGCGGCACCTTGAGCATTTCCCTGTCCAGGAGTGCCTCCGGCGCAATGCCCAGCTTCTTCGCCTCCTCCTCTTCGCGACGGGCGAACTCCTTTCGGAACCATGAGAGCATCCAGTAGCCCCTCCCCACAAAGCCCTCCAGAGCCCAGTGCCTGGGAATAGCCGCGCCGAAGGTGAAGAAGTCCATCTTGGGGTGCGTCACGTACTTGCTGGACAGAACCTCCAGCACGGCGGCCGTCCCGTAGCTGATCTCGGCGACATTGGGACTTATCGCGCCCGCCCCGAGAAGCTCCGACTGTTTGTCCCCCGCTCCGATGACTACCGGTAGCCCCTGTGGAACGCCGAAGTCTCTCGCCCCCTTTTCCGACACCCGCCCGGCGATGTCCGTGGGTCCGACCAGCGGCGTCAGCTTCTCACGCTCCACCCCCAGTATCTCAAACACAACGTTCCAGGGGTGCCATCGAAGGCCCTTCGTGTCAACGGGGAAGAGCCCCACTATCATGGACGAACAGTCCTTGAACTCTCCGGTCAGCGCATGGAAGATGTGCGATGATACCGTCAGGAACATATGGGTCTTATTGTAGCTCTCCGGCTCGTACTTCCTGAGCCAGTTGAACTTCGACCTCCTCTGGTACTCTTTCAGCTTAGCTCGCATTCCCGCGACCTGGAACAGCAGCGACCAGAAAAGGCCCCCGGGTAGCTTGAGGCCTTCTGTCTTGCGCTCATCAAGCCAGGTGATTGCCGGCCGTATCGCCTTGCCCTCACTGTCTACAGGCACAATTGTGCTCCTGTGGGTGGTGATAGCGAGGGCGACGATCTCATTCCTGGGGACGCCGGAGTTCTCAACCGCGCTCTTGGTCACCCTCTGCGCTGTCCTCAGATACTCCTCGGCATCCTGCTCAGCGAAGGTGGGCTGAGGCGCAGAGTAGGGGTTGACGGGTATCCCCTCGCCACAGACCTCGTTGCCCTTCTCGTCGAAGACGAAGGCTTTGACATTCTGCGTACCGGCGTCGATGACAACGAAGTACCTCATTGCTCACCCCTCTTCACCCTGCCGCAGAGTATGAAAGACTTGCCACCGTTCTTCGTCAGCAGCTCCCGATCGACTTTCATCTCCCTGCTCATCACCTCCAGCACTCTGGGCATGCAGAAGCCGCCCTGACACCTTCCCAGCCCTGCCCGCGTCCTCCGCTTGACCGCATCCACGCTGGTCGCGGAAATGCCCTCGTGCAACGCGTGGACGATCTCGGCCTCGCCAACGTGTTCACAGCGGCAGACGATATGTCCGAACAGAGGGTTCGTCCGGACAAGCTGCTGCCTTTCCTCCGGCGTCAGTTC
>Ga0315274_10017739_pt1 | contig 10034 bp, 22 predicted proteins | sample YL17G02_20_MG_FD_203700 | JGI IMG/M metagenome (GOLD analysis project Ga0315274, IMG submission 203700) | Sediment microbial communities from Yellowstone Lake, YNP, Wyoming, USA - YL17G02_20 | ecosystem: Environmental > Aquatic > Freshwater > Lake > Sediment | place: USA: Wyoming | collected... | reverse complement strand
CACAACCCATAGGGCCACTAGACAAAGTATATGCTTAATCATGAAGACCATCCTTGTAACGCGCAGATTAGTTTACCAGTTGGGGTTATTGTTACGATGCCACTCTCTACTGTGAGCCACCCTAATTTCTCAAGCTTATATACTGAATCCCTTTCACAATGTAGAATTAGATCCCAGTGATTCTTATGAAATGTTTCTAATACAGACCAATCCTCATTGGTAAGGGGCTCTATTTCCAACTCTGTCTGTTTCTCTTCGTCCACTGTAGGGAATTCACTAGGAAGTTTTCCCATTGCTCTACCGTATACCACAGGACTACTCCTCCATTTGGTTCTACTACCTCTATATACTGAGTAACCGGATTGTACCTGAATGTCACGTTACTAGACATGCTTACTCTTCCTCCTAACATTACGATGGCACATAGATATTAGTTTCTCTTTCAACTCATTGGGACTGAGAGATTTATGAAGTAGGGCTGCTATGGTAGCGGCCTCCATGTTGAGCGCATATACATTATTACATTGCCCTGCTATGAAAAATCCTGGTTTGACCCTTACTAATTCTGAGTCTCTTAGATCATCCTCAGTTACCCCTGTCTGGAGGTCACCTAAATCGTATATTATCTCTACATAGTTAACAAAGGGGCGTGTATCTCTAAGGTGAAGTAGGTATGCCTCTTTGTAGATAATGATCTTTTCTGATGGTGTCATCTTTTTCATGCCCCCCTCATGATAAGCGACCAATAACGTCAGGGTCGAAACAGTAGGACCGGTTAAACGAATTAACCTTTGTTCGAAGTCGCCTCTGAGCCAGTAACTTAGCCTCCCCTACTGTCTCTCTCCATTCTACTGGGCCAGATAAGTTTCCGTAGAATAGGAGGTCATGACCTCCAGCTACAGTTCTGTTTGGCCTAATGGTACATACTCTCTTATCATTGATATAACCATCGGCCCCTAACTCGCTGTGCTTCCATTGGATTCTCTTAATGTCCATCTATAATTCCCCCTCATTAATATTCGTTAGATTCGTCCCTTTACTGCGCGGTCCCAATCCTCTTGATACTTAACTCCCCTAATCTTATGCAAACCCAGAGCTGTCCTACACCTAACTGACCTAAATGGATACCTAAATGTAAGTACCTTTATCTCGTTTACTGGAATATCGAGAAGTGTACTTATACACATAACTAAACTGAATTCTCTACCATTTAGGGGAGAGGCAGCACCAAACCACTCCCCATCAGGTGTTACACCAACCCACCAATGGGTTGTCTCATCATACCAGCAGTAGAGTTTCATTGACACTTCATCCGTAGGATCAACACCATAAGCTCCTCATGTTTCTTAGGATTAAATACTACCTCATATGGCACATCGTGGTGGATTCCACCCTGGTCTTGTTTGTTCTTCATAGCTCTGACGCAGCTACCCATAGACGTATACTTTGTTGAGAATCCTATCGCCCTTTGAACTAGACCGTCTGTCTCTACTCTTAGTACCCCCATATGGTAACTCCCATCGGATGTTTTCTCTGGGTAAATATACAACTTTGCAGCACCGTGACCACTACTCATAGCATCTACCCCTCTTTTTGGTGCCCGTTACAACCCCTTATGGAGTGCTGGCCCAACTTACATCCTGGTGACTAATCGTGCATACTCTAGGTCGTCTCCATATACGTGTGCTCCCTTGCTACAGGCTATGAGTTCACCATCATCTACTCCTATTAGGTCTGCCATCATCTCCTTAGCGAGTTGTAGTCCCCCCAGGTTGGTTGGCATCGCCATTGCCATATCCCATGACCGGAAATAACATACCCAATGTAACTTTCCGTATCGTATTCGTGTGTCTATTAGGCGAAGACATGGTGGATCGGCTGAGTAAATCGAGTTCTCATTACCCACCATGATAGTGGCTTGATTGGTATTGTGACCTTGTGTCTGATACATTGCCACTACTGCATCAAATTGGGGGGCTATGTATTGCCCGTAGGTATATGTTTCTCCATCCCTCTTAGTGGAGGATAGCAAGTAATCTTCAGTATAGGACTGTATATATTCATCCGAGGTAGGTGGAGTCACCCCTATTGGCACATCAGGAACCAAAGGTCTTACTCCAGGATTAGTAATCTGAATAGTAACAAAGTCCAGTTCCTTTCGTGTCTGTCCCTCAGTACCCGAACTACCGGAGGTAATGTTATACTCATATCCGTTAGTCAGGATTTCCTTAAGGCACTTATACCACGCCTCGGAGATAGTTGTCGAACTTATGTTTGTAATGTTCATGAGATCCTCCCCTTATCAACACCCCTTACCTTACCTTACACTGGAGAAGAATGGCAAGTAGATCTCCTCTCTTTGTTATGTCCCTTACCGTATGAAAAGTCTGAGTTAGCGACACATGCGCCCTGTTATTCTTTCTAGCATGACGTGTTATGATTCTGAGATTAACTCTCTTCCGTGTATCCTCCACACCCCAGTAAGAGTAGTCATCGTACACATGCAGGTAGTTGAATTTGCCATCCCTATCTACCCAGTAGTAACTCTGATTTTGTAGTCTCTTAAGTATCTTCATTCTTATTCCCCAACTTCTGTAGCAACTGTTTCTTTCTGTCTGTCAGTTCCTCATAACTGAGAGACTTTCTGAGAAGTAGTACAACTGCTACTCCACCAGTCCCATTTGCGAGTCCTCATAGCCCCATCTCTGGTATTCCCAGGACAAGAGCTGTAACCAACATGTAGGCAAAGAAACAGATTCCCCCCAGTACTGCAACATCAGTTAAACTAATTCTCTTCTTGTTTCTCTTGTTGAAAACCTTCTCCGCTGCTGAAAAAACAAGTAGGATAAACGGTGCGAAGAAAGCTACAGCTACCAATAACGAAATGGCTAGAATTAATCCTGTATTCATCTAATCCCCCTCGCTCTGTCTTAGTCTTGTTCATCCTAGCGATCACCCAAATACTCATACCCAGATACTCCACACTTGGCTTTCAGAATGATGTCTAGCAAAGTCTTGTTCCCGCTAGCGTCCGGTACATACCTGTACTTCCACCCCTGATACTCTTTATCGTGGTAGGATGCATACTCAGAGTTCTTCGCAGAGATAAACTCTTTTATTAGACTCTCCGCCTCTGAACGAGTAGCGGGTTCTCTATTCCAGATGAACCTACGGATTGTTACCATATCCCAATAGCAGTGAGCTACCCAACCATCTTTCTCACCTACTATCCAGAAGTAGGATACCTTACTTCGTCTTTCTGCCACGTTTCTTCTCCTGCATAATGGTTACTCTACCACACAGACTGCATTGCACAGACCTGGTATGGTCATTCTTATGCCACTTGGCAGAAGTAAATATAGTTCTCTTCTTGCAAAACTGGCACTTCATAGTAGTATCCTCCATAAGAAATTGAATCCTACTAATCCCATAACGCAAACAATGTAAGATAGGAGTATAAGAATGAGAGTCTTGATGTAGTCTCGATCACTAGCCCCCCTTTGTGGACAGTATAAGACATATATAATCCATAGTGGAACCAGTGGCCCCAAGAGTATTAACGCTTCCACACTCTTCTCCCCTCATACGATAGGAGTTCCTCTCTCAGGTCAATAGCTCTCTTGCGTATCTCTTCTTGGGTAGAAATCCTTCTCATTAATCTTACGGCCCCCCTACCCTCCTCAGTAAGTTGGTAGAAATCGCCATATTCCTCTACTTTAATCATCAGGCTTTCAAATCCTGAGATACTGATCGAGTTTTTCCAGCTATCCCCAATCCCAATAATGAGAGTAGAGTAGATATGGTTTGGATCAGCCTCAAAGGAGTCCTCACTCGATTTTGAATTATCCGTTAGGGCTGCTTTGTAAATCAGAAATAGTTCTAGTAATTCATCTCTTTGCATCATGAGACTCCCATTTCCCACTGATCCTAGCTAATAGAATAAAATTCCATAGGTCAGTCCTCTTTGATATATCTCTCGTCCAATGGAATGTCCTGTTATAGGTTCCCATTTTATTGTTGTTACGAGAACGGCTAATAAGATCATTCAGAGTGCTCCTGTTTAAGTCTCTCCCCAAGATTATGCTAGCAGGGCGGAGGTGCAACCAGTTCCATCGGGCACTTTCATCTAACCAGTAATATGAATGCCCTACCAATCTCCCAGGAACTTTTGTCTCTTGGGTCCAAGACTCTACTCTCATATCGACTGCTCCTATTCAAATGGTCTAAAAACTCTGATATCTTCCACTCCACCAGCTGTGAATGCCACAAGTGTAAGAGCCTTTGCCATCTTAGGTTCCCTTACTATCTCAGCGCAGAAATCCTCTCCTGTTGTTACTATCTTGACTCGTACCTCCCCATCACTATCTACAGGAAGCAACTTGAGGTCTGATTGGTCCACTATCCTGACCCTAATGTGCTCCCCCTCAGTAACAAACTTAGCTTTGATAATCATAACTACGCCACGTTCCCTGAGTCTTAGCAATAAGGACTAGGGTTAAGATATTCCCCCTACTCCCTACATCCTGTATGTACTCTAAGTGTAGACCGCGGTATCTCCTACTACTCACAGTCATTCTGATAAATTCTAGCGCAGTATCACTGTCCCTATAGGGGTAGAGACTAGAACTGACGGCAACTTGTCCACCACCGTATGGCCAGGCATCCGCAGCAGCACCCGTATACAGTGCCCTAACATTGCGCTTACCCTCTATCCAGTAATAGGCTGCAGTTTTTAGTTTCATAACTTATACACCTCGCTCAAGGTGAGGACCATTCCTCACCAAGAGTAAGCTAACTAGTCATTTATCTCAAGAGTCACACCAAACGGAGCTTCATCCCCCGACCAGTGGCCAATCTTACACCACATGCAGGGATACCCAGGTTCCTCTGGAAAGCTCGAACAGCACATATCCGTCAAATATATGAATACGGTAGGGGTTATACCCTGCTCCTCAACCCAAGTGAATGGGGGTCTAAAGTCTGTTCCCCCACCCCCCCTAGCGTGCATCTGTACTGGATACTCTGCCTTTGTAAAAGTCTCCACACCAGCAATAGCAGAATCACAGTACACTACATAGACGGTAGCATCAAAGTCCTCTAGGATTCCATTCAGTTCCCCCTGAAACTGAGCAAGCTCGTCATTGCCTATGCTACATGAAGTATCTACAGCTATCACTATGTCCCCTATCTCGTTTGATCTCAGGGATGGAAGATATAGATTCTGATGTATGTATCTACGATTAGGAGGAAACCAGCTATAGTCATTACGTGCAGTAGAGAGTATGAACTCCTTAAACACATCTCTCCAGTCTATCTTTGGATTCAGTATCTCCTCAATAAGACGATCAATTCCAGCAGGTAGCTTACCCATGCTCTTTGCTACCTGTGCTGCCTGAACGGTAGCGATCTTCCACTCCTGCTCTTGAATACTCTTGTCAGCAGCTGAGGCAGTCTTTCCATCCTGCCCCTTGGCATCCACTACTCCACCTATTCCAAATGGGTTACCCTGCCCCTGCCCGTTACCCTTCCCATTACCCTCACCCTTCTTCTGATTGGGCAACTTGGAGTATACTTCTTCAGTAGACATATTGTCATACTGATTATCCAAGAGGATGCCCTCTGGAAGATGCAGCTTTGGTTCCTTACTGATTACCAGGTTGATTACGTAGTCTCCAGCGATGTTCCATTTCACTGCATCCCTGTCACCCCTGCGAGTATGGTGTGAGAAAGCACAGTGTAGTGCTTCATGTGCTAGGACTGCCACCACATTATCGAGTGTGATGGTATTAACAAACTCTGGGTTGTAGAGGACATTCTTCCCATCAGTAGCCATAGTGTCTAGAGGCTGGGCTACATTTCCACACACAATAACATTACACTCCTGCATCCTCATACGCAGAGCTAATGCACCAAAGAATGGGTAGTTCAGGACCAATACTGATCTAGCCTTACTTATCTTATCGGACGCTTCACGATCATTAGCCATGTGTTGACTCCTTTGCACTTTTCTCTCAGTAAACTTGCCCAAGGTGAGGAAGATTCTCCTCACCAAGAGTAGGATTACTAGTGATCAGTCATACAGTAGTTAGCTAGTTCGATTACCCCGTAGCACAAGAGAACGAATATTGCTACTACTAGCGTATCAGTTACGATCCTATACATCTATGACGTATATCCTTTCATCATATCAGCAATTCTCTTAGCCTCAGCAGCCACATTCGACCTCAACTGCTTGTTATCCCTAAGCTCCTGCGGATCAAGGTGACAGAGCTTCTGCTCAACCTCTCTCCTCTTAGCTTCAAGTACTGGATCATCAGTTACGTTCAGTCTAGGGAGTAAGTCAACCAGTTCCACTATGTTTCCAACCAAGGTCTTGTGGAATACTTCCTCAGGATCAGACAGCTTCACAGCCATCTTACTTACTACTGTGTGCAGCCTACTCCATAGGTCTTTCATTGCTGTGTCAGTAGTTTCCTTGAGTCGCTGCTCCATAGCTGCCCTTATCTTTTCAGTCTCAGTAGCTGATAGGGCAACCCTAAAGTCCTTAGGATCAGGGGCAGGAATAACATCCACACGAAAATAGAACTTAGTCCTCAACTGAATAACAGTGGGGTAGTCGTCATATCTGAACATACCCTTGAGTCTAGCCTTAGCCTCCTCTACCAGCTCAGGATACTTCTGAATAAATTCCTCAGTTACCTCTTCCCAATTCTTCTTAATATCCCGCAGACCCTCCATATACTTCCAGTAGTTCTTGGCAGGGAGAATCCTCATACCATCATCACCCCAAGGTAACGTCTGCTGATAGTTATAGAGATATGCCTGACTAACTACTGACTGTACCTTTTTGACTGCTTTCTTGCTGACCAGCAACTTATTATAACGACCAGCATCTCCATCAGCTTCATACATCTCAGCAGCCTTGTCACTAACCTTGCGGTCATACTTCCTTGCTGTCCAATTTCCTATGGACAGATTCACTATCATCGCATTTTCACTTAGATTCATTTACTTCTCCTCTCTGATAGCCCATTCACACACGTCAAGCAGCTTGTTACTGATTTGATTTAGTCTCCAGGCGATCATCTCAAGTACACCCGCTGGTGCCAAGCACATTACAAATATAACTGACTTCATACTCCCACCTTTCTTTGGTAGCGGGGGCAGGATTCGAACCTGCGATCTCCAGTTTATGAGACTGGCATGTTAGCCTCTGCACTACCCCGCATGCCCCCTACGCTAACAAAATATCGTTGTTCTTAGCAGCCCACTTTCTCACAGCTAAGGCGGCAGTAATATCAGAGTTCTTCTTGACTACATCTCTGACTAGGAGCACTTCAAACTCCCTCGGCATACGAGCAACATAAGTAAGAATAGGGGCTATGTTCTTCTCATTAGCCTTATAAGTTAAGGCCCCCACGATAGCATACTGAGCATCTGGCTCCTCAGGTACAGGAGCCTCAGTAGGATTCTTGATTACCAAATCGGGATCAGGTAAGGATCGGTAGGTTCGGTAAAATGCCAGCAACTCAATGCTAGGACCTTCCCCTACCACACCAGCAGCTAACTCAGCCTCGATCTCTCTGCTCGGCTGCTGCTCAAATACCTTAGACAGCTTCTCCCAGGTTCTCGGAGTAGCAAACGCTTTCTCATTCTTCTCTGGTGAGAAGTTCTGCAACAGAGATGGGCGAGAGTTTAAGAACGCTATGACCCAAGGCAAAATATCATGACTATATGCCCACAGCTTCCAGTCATCGAAGTCGACATCAAAGTTTATGTGGATGAATCTGTTAGCCAAGGCACTAGGCATCCTGTGGACTACCGACCTATCACTTTCCTTGTTACCAGCAGCCAGTATAACTGCATTCTCTGGCATGGTATACTCACCGAGCTTTCGATCCAATACCAGTTGGTAACAAGCTGCTTGTACCAGAGGTACAGCAGCGTTCAACTCGTCCAAGAACAGGATTACATTCTCTTCATTTGACAGGAAATCTGGAGGACACCAATGCGCCCTACCATCTCCGTTGATGTGGGGAATACCCCTCAAGTCTACTGGGTCAAGTAGGGTCGCACGAATGTCCACCAATGGTCTCTTTGTTCGTGCAGCTAACTGCCTTACTACATCCGACTTCCCAACACCAGGACTACCGTGAATAAAAACAGGCTGTTTTGTCGGCAGCACTAACTCTAGCGTTTGAATTACTTGACTCGGCTTCATATCTTTCTCCTTTACTATTCTAAATCCTACTCCTACCACCAATCTGAGGCAGAGGATGCTCTATTAGTGGTAGTTGGTAGGTGTAGAATTCTACCTAGATATTAGTCTGTTTCCATCAACTCTGGGGACATACTCTATTGCAACCTCTCCATCCCACTCTTCTCGGTCATACTCTTCCAAACCCCTGCCGCCATCAGTGAAGTACTCTTTGACAACTCTCTTCTCCTCAGCTGGTACAGTCACTATGACCTCATTAAGCCCCTTGAACACTACAAACCCTTGCTTTACCTTCGACATACACTCTCCCTTCTATGAAACTTGGGCTAACCTAGAAACTACATACGATCTGATCGGCCAACACTGACGCCAATGGAGAAGAGAATGAATCCCATACCTATTTGGTACTCCGAAGTTGGCTCATAGTTTATCCCCAATGTATACCCGTGACATCCACCACTTAGCCTTGCATTAAATTTGATCATATGCCCCCTTTCTATCTATAACTTGAACTATATAAATTAAGAATACCATAGTCAGGTTAATAGACGGGTAAAAATACCGTGAAGTTATCGTGAACTTATTTCTTGCAGCTTGTAAACCCTATGGGTTTTTCCTGAGACTTAGCTACCTTAGCCTTAGCTGCTATTGTGACTGTATTCCAGCCAGTCTTGAACAGATTGCTCAACGACATACAGAGTACAAATCCCAAGCACATCCCTGCCCCTGCTAGCACATAAAACGCAAAGTCATGTAACACTTATACTGCCTCCTTGATGATATACCGTACCGTCAAGATCAAAGACACTACTACGCCAAACAACACCCCACTTGCCATAATAAAGGCTAGAGGAATCCACATTGGGGAGGCTACCAACCACCAAGGGTAGTGTAATACTCCACCAATCTTAAATCCCATCAACATGGCTGTGATGATTGTGTTCGGGTAGGGGTAACCAAGCCATGACTTACCCTTGGACTTTGACACTTTAGCTTTGTCTGGATATTTCACATAACCCATCTACTTATATCTCCTTATGTCCCTGACGTAGAAATAGATCACTTCGACTATTGGTATTAAGACCATTATCCCAATCAAACACCATGCGAATGTTTCCATTTCACTCATTCCTACCTATCTTTTTGTACTAGACTGAACTCTATCTCTCCAAGCGTGAATGTGATCTCTGGTTCCTTTGGGGCTGTGAATATCCATATCTTACCAAACATACTCATTTGTATCTCCTCAAACTCAAACATAACTCGATCTTATAGACTCTGATCTCACATAGTCCTACCACAAACAAGATATGTCTATTGAATTTGATCCTCAGGTGTGGGGGTAGTAAAGCTACCCTTACTGATACGTGATGTTTATTCCCTACTATACACCGATGAATAAAATTTACCATCTTATACCCTCCGATAGCTGTCTGACTGAGGCTCTACCCAGTAGAGTTTACCATTCACCATAGTAATACACCTCACGTGCCCTACTGTATCGTCCCCTATCGTTTGAGTACACGGTACTGGGAGTAGGATATGATGCTGCTTAATTCCTGCAACCATCAGGTCCCATGAGAAACACTTACAGTCATGAGTGTACCTACTGTAAGACTGTGAATTAGTGTCATCCTCAGCTAGAAATTCTCTCAAGTCATCCGTGCTAGAGAATCGTCCAACACCTACCAGCCCAAAGAATAGGACAGCTAGCACGATGCAAGATGCAGCCATCACAAGTAGGATAGTCCCTATCGAAATTTGCTTTCTCATTTGTAATCCCCTACTGAGTAGCACAAGATCAGCTCTTATGCTA
>Ga0315274_10017737_pt1 | contig 10035 bp, 5 predicted proteins | sample YL17G02_20_MG_FD_203700 | JGI IMG/M metagenome (GOLD analysis project Ga0315274, IMG submission 203700) | Sediment microbial communities from Yellowstone Lake, YNP, Wyoming, USA - YL17G02_20 | ecosystem: Environmental > Aquatic > Freshwater > Lake > Sediment | place: USA: Wyoming | collected... | reverse complement strand
GGCACAGCGGACCTTTGAGCTCGAAGGGCTTGACTGCGCCGACTGTGCGGCCAAGTTGCAGACGGCGATTCTGGGCCTGCCCGGAGTGCTGGATGCCGACGTCTCCTTTGCCGCCTCGCGTTTGCACGTCAGTGCTGTTTCGAGCGACGGTCTCGAGCATCGGGTCGCCAACATGGCGGGCGCGCTGGGTTACCAGGCGCGTCCTGCTTCCGAGCCGGGTTCTCAGCCTTCACCTGTCGCCACGAACTGGAAGGCATACCTGTACGAGCGGCGCCGCACCGTGTCGACCGCAGCATCTGGTCTGCTGCTGCTGACGTCCTTTGTGTTGCGCACGCTGGGGGCGGCACCCGCAGTGACGATCACGCTTTTCGTACTCGCTACGTTGAGCGGTGGCTACTACATTGCCCGAAGCGGCTGGACTGTGTTGCGAACGACACGCAGCCTCGACATGAACGCTTTGATGAGCATCGCAGCCATCGGGGCCATGGCCATTGGGGAATGGGATGAGGGAGCTACCGCCATGTTCCTCTTCTCCTTCGGCAACACGCTGGAAGCCATGACCATGGATCGCGCGCGCCAGGCCATCCGCCGGCTAATGGAGCTCGCGCCTCAGGAAGCCACGCTCCTAACGGGCGGGCAGGCGCAGCGCGTGCCGACTCAGCGGCTCGTGGTGGGAGACCTCATCGAGGTCAAGCCTGGCGAAAGAGCGCCCATGGACGGGACAGTTGAGCGAGGCCAATCCACGCTCAATCAAGCTCCAATCACCGGGGAGTCCGTGCCCGTAGACGCGAGCCCCGGAACCGCCGTCTATGCAGGCAGCATCAACGGACACGGCGGGCTCGTCGTGCGCGTGACCAAACTCGCGCGTGACAACACCCTCGCCCGGATTGTGCAGATGGTCCAGGAAGCACAGTCGCGACGCGCACCTTCGCAGCGCTTTGTTGACCAGTTCGCCAGGTACTATACGCCCGCAGTAGTCGTTCTGGCCACCGTAGTAGCCCTTCTGCCACCCCTGTTGTTCCGAGCCTCGTTCTCGACGTGGTTTTACCGCGCGCTGGTCCTGCTCGTCATCTCCTGCCCGTGCGCGCTGGTAATCTCGACTCCTGTGGCCATCGTCTCGGCAATCTCCAACGCTGCGGCTCGCGGCGTCCTCATAAAGGGCGGCGCTCACCTGGAGGCCGTCGGGCGAGTCCGCGTCGTAGCCTTTGACAAGACCGGCACCCTGACGGAAGGTCGGGCATCCGTCACCGATGTCGTGCCGCTTGACGATGCGGGACCGGACCTTTCGGCCGGCGGGGGGACGTCTTCGCACCCTGCGCGGCACGCCGCCGACACCTTGCTTGCCCTCGCAGCGTCCATCGAGGCTCATTCCGAACATCCCATCGCCCGGGCGGTGCTGCAGGAAGCGCGCCATCGCGAACTGCCTCTCGTCGCAACAGAAGACTACAGAGAGCATCCCGGCCACGGTGCCCAAGCGCGTCTGAATGGCCACACGTACTACGTGGGAAGCCATTCCCTATTCTCCGAGCGAGTCCCACATGCCGCACAGGTCTGTGCGCAGGTAGAACGCCTGGAGTCTGAAGGCAAGACAGTTGTTCTCGTTGGCAACGAGACGGAGGTGTACGGGGCGATCGCCATTGCGGACAGCGTGCGTGCCACCAGTGCGAGCACCGTGAGGGAACTGCAACGCATGGGCATTAGCGAAATGGTGTTGCTCAGTGGTGACAATTCACGTACGGCACAGGCCATAGGCAGGCAGGCCTCCATCTCCAGGATAGAGGCCAACCTCATGCCAGAGGACAAGGTCACGGCCGTGGAACGCCTGCTGTCAGCTCACGGTGCGGTCGCGATGGTGGGTGACGGTGTCAACGACGCCCCCGCCCTCGCCAGGGCCAGCGTCGGCATTGCCATGGGTGCGGCAGGAAGCGATGCAGCCTTGGAGACCGCAGACATCATCTTAATGTCCGACGATCTCGCGCGCATACCTTATGTGGTTCGCCTTGGCAGGCGTACCGTCCAGCGCATTCGAGAGAACATTGCGCTTTCGCTGCTGATCAAAGGCGCCTTCCTGTTGCTGGCGCTGGCCGGGGTGGCGACACTGTGGATGGCGGTTTTCGCGGACATGGGCACGTCACTCATCGTGACCTTTAATGGCATGCGGCTGTTGCGACAGGAGTAGCGTAAACCGCAGTCCAGGACTCTGCCTCGGAATCAGGTGTCCTGGTTGTCATCACTGTTCAAGCCTACCCACTGACTTTCCAGGTTGACACCTGCCCGATTCCCGGTATAATCACCCTGCTGTGGATATCCACGGTAGACACACCCGCGGTTTTTTCGGTGCGCCTTGGACAACGCCGTCTATGGGAGCAGAGTCCATCTGACGGTGCGGCCGCGTTCGTTTGGGCCGCGAGGGGGAGGCATGAGAAGGGGAGTCAGTCGCGCAATCCTGATCGCGCTTGTGTGCCAGTTGGGGTTGGCGCTTCTGTTTTCAGGACGTCCATCAGGCGCAGGGGCCATCCACGCCGAGGCCCCGGATCCACTCCAGACGGTAGTCTTCCAGCAGGGTCTGGATGGCTACACAGGCTGCGCCGACACCCGGATCTCCGGCGAGAATCCCAACTCCAACTTCGGAAGCCAGGAGCTCATCCTGGGTATGCGTGGCCTTGCATCGAACCTCGTCGCATTCGACGTGTCGTCCCTGCCACCTTACGCAGTGATCGTGGAAGCCTCTTTCGCCCTTTTCGTGTCCAACTATGGTCAGCGTGACACGGACCCTGTCATCGCCACCACTTATGCCGTTACTCGCACGTGGGCCGAGATGCAGGCTACGTGGAACAAGGCCACCCATACTAGTGCATGGGGCCTTCCGGGATGCAATGACATCCTCACCGATCGCTCGCCAGTCTCCATGGGGAGCCAGGCCATCTTCGCGCGAGATACCTGGTATGAGTGGGACGTCACACCTGCCGTCCAGGCCTGGGTACTGGATCCGTCCAGCAACCATGGGCTGCTCGCTGCGCAGACCAACGTCGAGATCGGCGGCGAGTATGATATCAGACACTCTGAGTACCCCGGCATTCCGTTTCGTCCTAGACTCAGCGTGACCTACTTCCTGGTGCCACCGACCTCCACGCCGACTCCGACTGTCACGCGGACCGCCACCGCCTCGCCGACCGCGACCAACACGCGGGCCTCAACTGCTACACGCACCCGGACTTCCACGCCGACCGCGACGAGCAGTCCGACAGCGACACCGACAGGCACTGCGACGGCCACCCAGGTTCCGTCATCCACTGCGACCTCCACCGAGCTGCCGCCAACAGCGACTCCGTTGCCCACCTCTACGGCCACCGCTACTGAGGAACCGACCGCAACGGCGACAATCACACCCTTGCCCACTGCCACCGAGACCGCCTTGCCGACACAGACGCCCACACCCGTGGTCACACCTCTGGTACTCCTCCACCGGGTATACCTGCCGCTGATCACCAGGGGCTACCCCCGCGCGTGCATCATCTGGCAGAGAACCTTTGACGAAGAGTTCATCGAACCACGTCCGGAGTATCGGGGCTGGTTTGCAGACCTCGCTGGCGGTCAAATGGAGATCAAGGACAGCTACGTCCACCAGTGGACAGGGCCCGAAGAGGAGCACTTCCCGCTGCTCTGGCGCAATGATCTCTTCTATGGAGCTGAGAACGACTTTATGCTCGAGGTGCGCTTCCGACACTCTGGCTTCACCCCGTACGGGACAACGGTGGCACTCAACTCCCAGCCTTTCACGGGCCAGCGCACGCAACCGGGGGCGCCCTTGCCTCCAGGTATCGAGGACATCTTGAGCATACACCACGTCGTGGATCCCCAAGGTGGAGTGCAGCGCTTCGACGTGGCCCTGCTTGGCAAGCGGGTCCCGTGGCCCGCTGTGACCCCGGGTGATACCAATTGGCACACCCTGTTACTCACCCTGGAAGAGGGCGGCCTGTACACCTTGTACGCCGACGGGAAGGAATGGAGCTGGGTCTACAGCACGGCCCGCCCAACCAGTATCTACCTTGGCAACCCGACTACCCAGTTGTTCTGGGGAGGCTGGACACAACTCTACGTGGATTATGTACGCATCTCGAGGTGCATCGGAACAGGCGTGCACTAGCGGCCTTCGTTCGCTGCTACGCCACGTCACTATTGTGCCGCGCTCCTCGCGAACAGCCTACTCGATCTTTATCCTCCCCGCCCTTGGCGCCGGCAACCCGGGACCAAGAGCGACCACATCCACGTGCGCCACAGCACCAACAGCCGGCGTGCCACTGATTTGCGTGGAGGGTGTAACCACGATTCCACGCCCGCCTACCATCCACAGACCCAACAAACCTGGGGGGAAGCTCTCGATGGTGCCACTGAACGTGACATTGTCCGGTGGAACCATTGGCGTTGCCGCCCTGGTCAGAGTCGGACGTCGCGCCAGCCCGATTGCCGGCGTCGCGAATACTGCGCGCGTCGGCGTTGCCGAGGTGCTAGGCATAGACACACCTGTAGATGCCCGTGTCTCGCTACTCACAGGCGTTCTCGTGGGTCGGGCTTGACCTGTGGCCCAAGAAGTCGACGTCGCGGCACCAGCCACCGGAGTCGCGGTCACGCCGGAGTTCAACTCGTGAACCACGATCAAAGCGGCTTCCAGGGGCCGCGCTGCGTGTTTCAGGGCAGTGACACTCACTCTCCGGCCCACCGTGGGCAGACCAGTGATCTTGGTTTGAGAGCCCACGGCGATCGCTTCCCCTCCCACCCGCCATACACCCAAAAGCGAAGGCGGCAACCTCTCGATGATGCCCTTGAACTCCACGAGACTGGGAACGCGAGTGCGCGTGACCGCACGCATGGAGGTCGCCCGTGGCGACGGACTTGGCACCTCAGTCGACTTCGCGCTGTCAGCCGTGGACGCTTCGCTGGTAGCCGTCGGTGTAGAGCTTGGCGTCAGCCCTGGGCTTGACGCGGTACTCGGTGCTGTCACTGTTACAGTTGGCGCCAAGAGGGGCTCAGGAGGCAAAGCCCTCGGCCTTGGCGCGTCGGTCCCAGTAGGCCTGGGCCCCGGGCTGTTCGTGCCACCAGGCTTGGGAGCTGGCGTTAGGCTGGGCAGGTGCACCGGCGCCGCCCCCGCCGCCACGATGACTACCTCATTCTGGACCAGGGTCTCGTGCGATCCTTCGTTCACCACTTCCACACTGCCCTCAAGCACCTCAACCCGGCTTTCGTCGCTGCTGTGCACGATGACAACGAAACGCGTTCCACGCACGCTCACCCACGCTGCAGGCGAAGCCACCTTGAAACTCGACCAGGGACCGCGCAGCGCCTTCACGTCGTATGCCACCGCGCCCAAACTCTGACTCACCTCAACGCGCACAGCGATCCCAAAAAGACCGCTTCGCACTCCGGTCAGGATCAGCTCAGCTCCCGGCTCCAGACTCAGGCAGCTCCCGTCGAACACACCCAGGGCTACCGCACCTTCGAATGCGCGCACGCCGTCGCCCTCGTGCAGCCGCGCCCCTTCGCGCGCTGGCTGCCATGCAACCGAACCAGCACTCCTCAACCCGGCCGCGCCCTTGACCGCCAGAACTGTCGCCTCAGCACTGAGCAGATCGGGCGCCCAACTGAGGCCAATTGCGAAACACAGCAGCAGCAGTGTCAGAGCCGTCGCAACGCGCGGCGACCACATCGGCCTTCCGCACAGCCCCGCTTGTGTCCGACGTACCCTTGGACGACGGTAAAGAGCCTTTGCCCTTTCGACAACATCCTGTGGCAGATCGGACAAGGGAAGGCACGCCGCGACGCTGATTCTGCGCAGCCAGGCCAGGTCGCGCGCGCAGACAGAACATCCTGCAGTCAAATGCTCCTCAACCGCCGTCTGGTGGCCCGCAGCCAGGCGCCCTTCCTGCCAATCGACCAGATTCCCGAACGAAATCGGATGTGGGTTCACACGTCGACCATTCCCAGAATGCGCAGAATTCCACGCATCTTCTAAAGGCAACGCGCTCGCGTCGGCCCAACGCTGCCGCGAGGAATTCCAAACTTGCGGCTAATCGCCCCATATGAGGGCGCGCTGGAATCCAGGTACAGTAGTCGAAGCAATGCCCGGCACCGCTCATGCAGCTCCTCCAATGCAGCATGAACCAGCGCCTGATCCGCGAGGACACTGTCATCCGGTCCAGCGCTGTTCCATTGTTCAGCAGCGGCAGCCGAGGCAACATCGCCTTCGGGCTGCACGTCCTCACGCTCACGCCTCCTGAGCCAACGCCAGCTCTCTCGTTTCGTCGTCGTGATCAGCCACGCCGCCAAGCCCTGAGGAGACCGCAGCGTATGCAGATGCTCCAGCAGTGCAATGAAGACCACCTGAAAGACATCGGCTGCGTCCTCGCGCACAAGGCCGGAACGCAGCGCAACCGCGTAGACCAGCCGCTTGTGGCGGTCCACGATGGCATCCCACGCCCAAGCCTCATTCGAGGCGCAGGCCGCGATCAGTTGTTCGTCATTGTGTGTGGTAAGCAAGATGTTCCTCGACAGGCTTCTTGCCCCGCCATGCAATAAGAGCATTTGAGCACGTCGTAAAGTACAGCCGAGTCGGAATGGTCATCCCGCATGCGAGCACCACCGGCAGGACTCGACAATCACTAGCTGGATCCGGTCAACCCCGCCGCAACGCCTGCCGTATAGACGCGTCGGGCACTTGCATCCAACGCGCAATCCCGCTAGAATTGCGCGACTCACCACTGGCGCTGGTCGCCACCAAATGGGCTCCGCTACCGGCCTGGTCGGACAGCCCCGGAAAATGGAGGATCGCGTCATGGTCAGAATCGTTACCGATACTACCGCCACTATCCCTCCTGACGTAGCCCGGCAACGCGGAATCATCGTCATCCCCCAGATCATCACATTCGGGACTGACTCATACAGAGAGGGCATCGACATCGACAATGCGACCTTTGTGCAGAAGCTGGTAACGGCCCACGATCTGCCCAAGACCGCAGCGCCTCCACCGGAGCTCTTCGTGTCCGAGTTCCGCTGCCTGCTGCCCTCCGGCGAGACCATCTTCTGTATTCACCCCTCTGCTGAGGTGAGCGGCACAGTCAGATCCGCGACCATTGCGGCAAAGGAATTCCCCGGCTCAGATATCCGTGTGATCGACACGCGCAGTGTCGCCAGCCCGCTTGGCCACATGGTCCTTCTGGCAGCGGACCTGGCGTCCACGGGTAGCGACGCCGACCTCATTGAAGCTCATCTCCGGCAACTGATCCCCAGAGCACGCATCTACTTCCTTGTCGCCAGCCTCGACCATCTCGCGCGAGGTGGGCGCATTGGCGGGGCCGCCGCACTCCTGGGCGGCGTCCTGCAAGTGAAGCCGATCCTTGCGTTGCTCGACGGCCGTGTCGAAAGGTACGAGCAGGAACGCACTTGGCGCCGCGCCGTGGCTCGCCTCACCGAGCTGGCCGTGGAACAGTGCCCACGCCACGAGGACAGCCGGCTGACGGTCCTGCATGCCGGAGTGCTTCCGCAGGGCGAACTCCTCGCTCAAGAGCTGAGCGCAAGATTCGGCGTGTCGGATGTTCCGGTTGTCGACATGCCACCAGCGATCGTCACGCACGGGGGCCCCGGCATGCTGGGCGTCGCCTTTTTCGCGGCTGCTTGACAGTCATCGCGCGCTGCCGCGGTCCACACGGGTCGCCCCAGGCAGCAGACGCAAAATCGCAGGAGACTACGGGAGCGCCAAATGCACGTCAGGAAAATCGATACAGAGCGCGCAACGGACGTGCGGAGCTTCATTGGCTTTCCTTTCGATCTGTATCGCGGCTGTCTCCAATGGGTACCACCCTTTGTTCTCGACATGGAGACCGCCCTCAACCGCGGCAAGCATCCCTTCTTCCTGCACTCGAGCGCCGGTTTCTTCGTGGCCCAGCACAACGGCCGGCTAGTTGGCCGGATCGCCGTCTTCGACAATCGGAACTACAACCGGTATCGCCACAGCAAGACGGCTTTCTTCTACCACTTTGACGCTGTCGACGATGCGGCTACGGCGCGGGCGCTGTTCGCGGCGGCGTGCGCCTGGGCGCGGGTGCGTGGGCTGGACGAGATCATTGGTCCAAAGGGGCCAGGCGCGGGCGACGGAATCGGCCTGCTGGTCCATGGCTTCGAGCATCGGCCCGCCATGGGCATACCCTACAACCACCCGTACTACGCACAGCTCTTGATCGATTCAGGCTTTCAGAAGCGCGGCGATCTGCTCTCGGGCTACCTTGGCGGTGAGAGAGACCTCCCGCCCAAGTTCTATGAACTCGCCGAGAAGGTCCAAGCCCGGCGCGGCTTCTGGATCAAGTCGTTCGCCAGCAAGCGCGAGGGCAGATCGTGGATCCCACGCATTGGACGGGTGCTGAACGCTTCGTTTGCGGACACGCAGGACTACTACCCCATCACCAACGAAGAGATAGCGCGCGCTGCCGAGCAACTGCTTACGGTTGCCGATCCGCGCATGATCAAGCTGGTCATGCTGGCCGACGAGGTTGTGGGCTTTGTTTTCGCCTTCCCTGACCTGTCCGCGGCCATTCAACGCGCAGGAGGCCGGCTGTTGCCATTCGGCTGGTATCATCTCCTGCGCGAGCCAAAGCGCACCAAGTGGTGCAACGTGAACGGCCTGGGTCTTGTGCCTCAACATCGCGGCATGGGGGCGAATGTGTTGCTGTATACAGAACTCGCCAAGACCCTACGCGACCACGGCTTCGAGCACGCCGACATTGTCCAGGTCGGTGAGGAGAACATCAAGAGCCTGGCGGAAATGCAGGCCCTTGGAGTCTCGTGGTACAAGACCCATCGCGTATACCGACGGTCGCTGGAATAGGACGAAATGACCAAGACAATCCCCAAATGTCATCTGGCTCTGGTGGCGCTGGTCTTACTCGCATCGTGTGCCAGGTCGCCGACGCCTGTGCCCGCCCCAACTCCAGCCGCCGATATCGCGGTGCTCGCCGGCGCATTCCTCCAAGCCATCGACAACGGCGACTGGAGCGCAGCAATCCAGTCTTCCGACGCGAATATGAAGATGCTGCTGCCACCCGAGAAGCTGCGCAGCGTCTGGGACTCTCTTTCGAACCAGTTTGGACCCTTGCGCAGATTCGGTGCAACCCGGATCGAGAAGGCAGGAGCCTACGACTCGGTCTACGTGGTCTGCGAGTTCGAGAACGCCGTGCTTGACGCAAAGGTCGTCTTTGACTCACAGAAACGCGTGAGTGGCCTCTGGTTCGTTCCACACCAGAATGATGACTATCATCCTCCTCCATACGTGAGTGCCGCGTCGTTTCGAGATGAGGAGACAACAGTCGGCTCCGGCGCATCCTCTCTCCCCGTCACTTTGAGTATCCCGGATGGCCAGGACCTGCTTCCAGCAGTAGTGCTTGTGCATGGGTCTGGCCCAAACGACCGAGATGAGACTGTCGGTGCCTGCAAACCTTTCCGCGATCTGGCCTGGGGTCTGGCCTCCCAGGGCATCGCGGTGCTTCGCTACGACAAGCGGACGCGGGTGTTTCCCCAGGAGATGGCCGCGCTGCAGCAGACACTCACGGTGGCAGAAGAGGTCATCGCCGACGCAGTCGCAGCAGTGACGGCCCTGCGCAACAACCCGATCATCAATCCCGCGCGCGTGTTCGTGCTGGGCCACAGCCTCGGAGGTTCGCTCGCGCCACGCATCGCGGCGGCCTATCCATCCGTTGCCGGCTTGGTCATTATGGCGGGTGCCACTCGACCTCTGGAGGACTTGGTGCTCGACCAGACTCTATATCTGGCAGAGCTGGATGGCTCGATTTCGTCCGCTGAGCAGCTAGACCTCAACAGCATCAAGCTCCAAGTCCAGGCCGTGAAGGATGCAAATCTGTCTGCAGAGTCCGCCCCCGATGGCTTGCTGGGTGCTCCTGCCGCCTATTGGCTTGACCTGCGCGAGTACCGACCCGCCGAAGCCGCGGCTGCACTGGACCATCCCCTGCTTGTGCTCCAGGGTGAGCGTGA
>Ga0315274_10017736_pt1 | contig 10035 bp, 4 predicted proteins | sample YL17G02_20_MG_FD_203700 | JGI IMG/M metagenome (GOLD analysis project Ga0315274, IMG submission 203700) | Sediment microbial communities from Yellowstone Lake, YNP, Wyoming, USA - YL17G02_20 | ecosystem: Environmental > Aquatic > Freshwater > Lake > Sediment | place: USA: Wyoming | collected... | reverse complement strand
GACGTCCAGGCCCGAACCCGCGATGAGGTCCACGGGCCCTGCCGGAGTTAGGGCGACGCTGAGGTTGTAGACCTGGTTGACGGTTATGTAGACCGTCTGGCTCACGTTGGACGTTCCCTTCTCGGACCATGCCATGAAGGTGAGCTCGCCGACGGTCCCTGCCGCGGCCCCCTTCGCGACCGTCACGGTCGCTATCCTCGGGGCGAGCTGGTTCACGGCCAGTGTTGTCTTTACCTGGTCGAACTTGACGGCCCATCCGGTCGGTATCTTGCATGTGAGGGTCACGTTGTCCTGCGCATTGCCAAGGTTGCCAATGCTCATCTCGAGCGCTAGATCGGAGCCCGGCAATGCGTTGAACTCGGTTTCCGCCATGAGGAGCGATACAGCGAAGGTCGGGCCCGTTATCGAGACGAAGGTCAGGATCTTGGACTTGCCAGACAGGGCCGACGACACCGTGACGTTCACCTCGAGCCTGTCGCCATAAGAGAGGCTCCCTGTAGAGAAGGTGCTCACTTGGACCCTTGCGGTCGCGCCTGGCTGGAGCGCCAAAGTGACCGGTGTCACATCGACGTTCCAGAGACCATTGCTGACGGTGTAAGTGACCGTGAAGGTGTCCGCTAAGTTTGCCTTGTTCGTGATGTTGAACAGGTGCGCGCCGGTCGTAAGCGGCGGGACGACGAGTTGATACGTGAGCTGCTCCAGCGAGAACTCGAAGTGCTTGACGAAGAAGCAGGCCCCGGCTTTGTTGTTCGCCGTGTTCGCTTCTACCCGGCTCGATATCAACGTGACATTGATGCATGCCGTGCCGACGATGGCGGTCGTGTTGATAGAAGCGTTCAGGACCTCTACATTGATGCTCGGGGTCATGTTGTCCAGATGGAGCGGATAGGTGGTCATGACGGTCCCGTTCGATAATGTCAGGTTGGCCGTGCCCGTGAGGTTCGTCGAGACACCGCCGATGTTCGAGGCGGTGACCGTGGCTGCCAGCTTGGTGCCCTGCACGACTTCGGAGCTCGCGAACTTTATGTCCGGAGGCGTTACCTGCAGGTCCGGCCGATCAAAGGCGTGGATGTTGATGCTGCCCACATTGTTATCCTCTGTCGCCTCGCGGATCTTGTTGGCCGGGTCCACGACCACCGTGATCGTATATGAAATGGTGTCCGTGAAGGTGTGCTTGAGAGTGACCCATTTCCCCTGGCCCCTGGCCAGGGTTGGAATCAGAAGGGTCGGGCCGAGCTTATTTGCCGGGCTCGGGATCCCATTGTAAAATTCCACCTCGACGTTCGTGATGTCCGCGCCCCTGCCGTATATGCGGGCGCTGATGGTCGTGTTCTCGCCCACGGCCGGGTCCGATGGGGCGACCGTGATGTTGGTTTTGTCCACCATGGGGTCCGGCATGTCCCAGTAGGGGACCATCTTCGGGTCGCCGACGACGACCTCCTGCCAACCGACGAGGGCCAGGGACATCCAGAAGCTCTCGGCCATGGTGTAGGCCGAGGTGTACCTGTCGAAGAGGATATCGGGATGCCCGCAGGCTTCCAGGTAGGGCTCGTAGACATGGCCCGAGACGCCCGAGATGCCCTCGCGGACCAGATCTGCGACGAGGGACTGGCCGTAGTCCGTCGGGTACATGAAGGACCTGCCGCCGGTGGAGACGTAGGTCTCGCCTACGGCGCCCGGGACGTAGGTGTTGTTCGGCTTGATCATGTGGAAGGTCATATTGTCCACCATGACGGTCCCTGTGGACTTGTAGAACTCCACGCCGACCCTGAGCTTCGTCGCTCCCGGGAACGGCTCATAATGCACCTGGGGGAGCCAGGGCCAGTTCTGGTTCCCTATGTAAGTGTTCCCGTTTATGGTCCCCACGAGGTTGTTGGATTTGTCATAGGCCTGAACGAACATCCGGGCCCCACCGTCGTTGGACACGCTCGTGAGGTTGAACCTGCCGTCCAGCCAGTAGCGGACGCCGAGGCTCACAGGGATGTCCTGGTAAAGGAGGGTCGAGCCAGCGGTCACCGATGACCTGACGATCCGGGTGACGTTCCCTCCGCCATACTTCTTGTTGAAGGTGTTGTTGCTCACGCGTAACCAGGTCGCGCCATCGCTCTGGAAGAGCCAGCCGTCCGGGAGATTGTCACTGGGAGTTGTGTCGGTCTCCATCCAGGAGTTCGTAATGTTGTCGCTCCAATAGTTACCGTCGTTGCTGCCCCAGCTGACATAGCCAGACAAGTCCTTTTTGAACATCTGGAAGGTGCCGGACTTGTCGTGGCTGACGTTGTATCCCTTGTTGACGAGGGTCGTGTTGGCGTTCCGCATCCAGGTGTCCCCGATGGCGTAGCCGTTGCCCTTGGCCCCCTCGTCTATGAGGAAGAGGCCCCTCTTGCCGGTGCTGTTGTCCGCCAGGTCCACGAGCCGGGTGGCATCGGCGAGCGTGTATCCCGTTAGGCGGGTGACAAGGTATGTGCCGTATTTGGCATGCGAGAAGGGCCCGTTCTCACCGAAGTACGGGTTGTCCTCCCAGCCATCGTTCCCGATCGACAAGTTATGCGGTCCCAATATCAAGGAGAGTTCGCTGTCGACGCTGGCATAGCGCGAGCCGGAATCCTGGACACCCAACGGGATGCCCTTCGTGGTAACGATGACGTTGATCTTGTCCTTCAGGCCGTTCTTCTTCAGGCAGGCCTCGACCTGGGGTCTTACCTGGGTGTCGAATGTGTTCCGGTTGATGTGCTCGCTCGTGCTCGTGGTGAAGTTGCAGATGTTGTTCTGCGGGATGGGCCTGCGGGCCAGGAAATAGTTGCCAATGTCCTTGGAGAGCTGCGAGGCGTCGTTGATGACCAGCATGACATCGTCGTAGGAGAGCGGTACGCCGGTCTTCCGGGGGCCCTGGAGCCAGAGCGTGTTCAGCTTCTCGCCGGTCGGGCTGAGGTCTGACCTGTCATCCATCGGTATAGGTTTGTTCGTCACCTCGTGAGTGCCTTCGCCGATGGTCGAGGACAATGGGGCGCACTGCAGAAGTAGGATGGACACCAGAATCAAGGCCAGGGTTCTTTGCACTAGGATCCCCTCCCTGTCCATAATATATCTAATAATCAATATAATAGGTTTGGTTCTAGTATTAGATAGAAAGAACGCCCTAAGCGGTCGGTCGGGAATGGCCTATTCTTCCTCGGTGAAATCCTTCTTGCGGCCTTTTGGCCTGGACCGTGGTCGGCCCCTCTTCCTCTTCGGGGGCCCCCCCTCTTCCTCTTCATCCTCGGCCTCTCCCTCATCTTCCTCTTCCGGGAGCTCGCCCTCCTCCTCGGGGCCCTCGACCTCGACGGGCTTGAACTTCGGTACGGAGATATCACCGGGCTTCTCACAGGCCAGCGGTGTCTCGGTGGCCTTGACCGCCTCCTCCTCGCTGACGAGCTTTGCCACGGCCATGACCTTGTCCCCGGCCTTGCACCGCATTATGCGGACGCCCATGACGGCCCGTCCTTTCTTGACGGGGATGTCCTTGATGGGCATCCTGATGATCATGCCGTTCTTGCTCGTCACCAGGAGCTCCTCGTCGTCCTGGACGACCACCGATGTCACGACCTTGCCGTTCTTCTCGGTGATCTTGATGTTGGCCACGCCAAGACCGCCCCGGCGGGTCTTTCGGTAGGCCTTGATCTGGGTCCTCTTGCCATAGCCGTTCTCGGTTATGGTCAGGAGGATGTCCTCAGGCTCCGCCACGGCCATGGCGACCACAAGGTCATCGCCCCTGAGCCTCACACCGCGGACCCCGTGGGAGACCCGGCCCATGGAACGAACGTCGGTCTCGTTGAACCGGATGGCTTTGCCGCCCTTGGTGGCGATGATGATGTCCTTGTTGCCGTCGGTGAGCTTCGTCGCCACGACCTCGTCACCCTCGTAGAGCTTGATGGCCTGGACCCCGGTCCTGCGTATGTGGCTGTAGTCGAGCAGCGGCGTCTTCTTGATGCGCCCGCGCTTCGTTATGAAGACCACGAAGTGCCTGGCGTCGAATTCGTGAACAGGTATGGTCGCGTTGATGTACTCGTCGGGCTGGAGGCCCTCGATCTTCTGGACGAGCGGGACACCCCGGGCATAGCGGGACCGCTCGGGGATGCGATAGGCCTTGAGCCAGTAGGTCCGCCCTTTGTTGGTGAAGAACATTATGTAATCGTGGGTCATGGTGGCGAACAGGTCCACCACGAAGTCCTCCTCCTTGGTCCTGGTCCCGATGAGCCCGACGCCACCGCGGTGTTGGGCCCTGAAGGCGCTGGCCGGTATCCTCTTGACGTAATCGTCGTTGGTGATCTGGACGACGACCTTCTCGTTGGGCACCAGGTGTTCGATGTCCAGGTCCATTGTATGCTGCTCGATGAGGGTCCTCCGCGCATCCCCGTAGGCCTCCTTGAGCTCGCCCAGCTCCTTCTTGATGATGACCAGGATCTCCTTCTCATCGGCCAGTATCTTCTGGAGCTTCTCTATGAATGCCTTGACCTCTTTCTCCTCTTTATACAGGCTCTCGACCTCGAGGCTGGTCAGCTTCTGCAGCCTCATGTCCAGGATGGCCTTGGCCTGAATCTCGGACAACTTGAACCGGTTCATCAGCTTGTCCTGGGCCTCGGCCGCGTCCTTGGACTTCCTGATGGTCTTGATGACCTCGTCCAGGTTGTTCTGGGCGATGATGAGGCCCGCCAGGATGTGTTCCCGTTCCTGGGCTTTGTTCAGCTCCCACTCGGTCCTCTTGCGCACGACCCCGCGTCGGAAGTTGATGTAGCTCAGCAGGAGCTCCTTGAGGGACAGAACCTTTGGCGCACCGTCGACGATGGCTATGTTGATAACACCGAAGGTGGTCTGCATGGACGTGTGCTTGAAGAGCTGGTTCAAGACGACCTCGGCCATCTTGTCGCTGTCCACTTTCTCACGCGACAGCTCGATGACGACGCGCATGCCTTCCCGGTCGGATTCGTCCCGTAGGTCCACAATGCCCTCGATGACCTTGTTCTTGACCAGGTGCGCAATGGTCTCCAGCAGGGTGGCCTTGTTGACCATGTAGGGTATCTCGGTGATTATGATTCTGAAGCCGCCGCCCTTGCGCTCCTCGATGGAGGTCTTGGCCCTGACGGGTATTGGCCCACGGCCCGTGGTGTAGGCCTCGATGATGCCGCCCTGGCCGTAGATGATGCCGCCCGTCGGGAAGTCCGGGCCCGGCAGGACCTTCATGATGTCCGCGAGGCATACATCCTGGTTCTCGATGACCAGGTTGAGCGCGTCCACGATCTCGCCCAGGTTGTGGGGAGGCATGTTCGTGGCCATGCCGACGGCTATGCCCTGTGAGCCGTTGACCAGCAGGTTGGGCAGACGGGCCGGGAGCACGCAGGGCTCGTCCAGCGTCTCGTCGAAGTTCTTGGTCCAGGGGACCGTGGCCTTCTCGATGTCCTCCAGCAGCTCCTTGGTTATCTTGGCCATCCTGGCCTCGGTGTATCGCATGTGCGCCGCGGAGTCGCCGTCCACCGAGCCGAAGTTCCCCTGGCCATCGATGAGCGTGTACCTGAGCGAGAAGGTCTGGGCCATCCTCACGAGCGTGTCATAGACGGCTATGTCCCCGTGCGGGTGGAACTTGCCCAGGACCTCTCCGACGATCCTCGCCGACTTCTTGTATGGTTTGTCGTGGGGGCATCCGAGCTCGTTCATGCCGTAGAGTATCCGGCGGTGGACCGGCTTGAGGCCATCGCGCACGTCGGGCAGGGCCCTGCCGATGATGACGCTCATGGCGTAATCGATGTAGGAGCGCGACATTTCGTCGCTGATGCTCTGGTCTATGACCCTCCTCGCGACCGGGGCCTGCTCGGGCCCCGGGCCCTCCCCGCCGCTGCCGCCAGGCGTGGCCGGGGCCGGGGCTCCCTCGGAGGGCGTCTCCTTGCCCTCCAGCAGGACCGGGACCTCCTTCGGACCTTCGGGCCCCTTTCCCTCTCCGCCCTTGTCCACCTTTCGCTTCATTCGTTTGCCCCCGTGATGGTCATTAAATGTCGAGGTTCACGACCTCTTTGGCGTGCTGCTCGATGAACTCCTTCCTGGGCTCCACCTGGTCGCCCATCAGGATGCTGAACAGCCGGTCTGCCTCGACGGCGTCCTCGACGGTCACCTTCTTGAGGGTCCGGGTCTTCGGGTCCATTGTCGTCTCCCAGAGCTGGACCGGGTTCATCTCACCGAGGCCCTTGTAGCGGGACACGCCGATGCCCTTGGAGCCGAGCTCCTTCACCATGATGTCCTTCTCCGGGTCGCTGTAAGCGTACTGGAGCGCCTTTCCCTTCGTCAGCTTGTAGAGAGGAGGCTGAGCGATGTAGACATAGCCACCGTCGATGATGGGCCTCATGTACCGATACAGGAAGGTCAGTAGCAGCGTCCGTATGTGGCTCCCGTCGACGTCGGCATCGGTCATGATGATTATCTTGTGGTAGCGGATGCCCGCGATGTCGAACTCCTCGCTGATGCCCGTGCCGAAGGCCGTTATCATGGCCAGTATCTCGTTGTTCCTGAGGATGGTGTCTATCCTGGCCTTCTCGACGTTGAGTATCTTGCCCCGGAGGGGCAGTATGGCCTGGAAGTACCTGTCCCGGCCCTGCTTTGCGGAGCCGCCGGCCGAGTCGCCCTCGACGAGGAATATCTCGGACACGGCCGGGTCGTTGCTCTGGCAGTCGGCCAGCTTGCCCGGGAGGCCGGCGCTGCCCAGCAGGCCCTTCCTTCGGGTCAGGTCCTTGGCCTTGCGGGCCGCGATCCTGGCCTCCATGGCGATGATGACCTTGCTGAGCATCTTGTCGCCCTCGCGCGGGTTCTCGCTCATGTAGTTGTAGAGCTTCTCGGAGACTATGGTCTCGACGATGCCCCGGACCTCGGTGTTGCCGAGCCTGATCTTGGTCTGGCTCTCGAACTGCGGCTCCGGGACCTTGACGCTCAAGATGGCCGTGAGGCCCTCGCGGACGTCCTCGCCGCTGAGGGGGGAGGATTCCACCTTGAAGGAGTCCTTGAAGGATGGCCTGCTCTTTCCGTAATCGTTGATGACGCGCGTCAAGGCCGACTTGAGGCCGGTAAGGTGGGTCCCGCCGTCCATGGTGTTTATATTGTTGACGAAGGTGTGGATGCGCTCGAGGTAGTCGTTCGTGTACTGTATGGCCAGCTCTACGACCACATCGTCCTTCTCGTCCATGATGTAGATGACATCCTGATGGGCCGGTTCCTTGCCCTCGTTGATGTACTTCACGAACTGGACGAGGCCACCTTCGTAATGGTATTCCTCGGTCCTCCCGGTCCGGTCGTCCTTCAGGACGATCCTGACGCCCTTGTTCAGGAAGGCCAGCTCCTTCATCCTTGAGGAGAGGAGCTCGAAGTCGAAGGTCACCATCGAGAAGATGGTGGGGTCGGGCTTGAAGGTCACGGTGGTGCCCGTCTCGTTGGTGTCGCCGATGACCTCGACCTTGGTCTTGGGTATGCCGCGCTCGTACCTCTGCATGTGGATGTGGCCGTCCCGCTTGGAGCGGACCTCGAGCCACTCCGAGAGCGCGTTGACCACGTGGACGCCGACCCCATGCAGGCCGCCGGAGACCTTGTAAGCCGCCTTCTCGAACTTGGCCCCGGCGTGCAGCTGGGTCATTACGACCTCCAGGGCGGTCATACCCTTGGCCGAGAAGTCCGGGTCCGGATGAATCTCCACCGGGATGCCGCGGCCGTTATCTATGACCGTGACGGTCCCGTCCTTGTTGATGGTGACCTCGATCCTGTCGCAGTAGCCCGCCAGGGTCTCATCGATGCTGTTGTCCACGACCTCGTGCACCAGATGGTGGAGGCCGCGAGCGTCCGTGTCGCCGATGTACATCCCGGGCCTCCGGCGCACGGCCTCAAGGCCTTTCATGATCTTGATGTCGTCGGCTTGATAGCTGGAGGACCTGGTAAGCTGCTTCTTCTTCTGGGAGCTGTCAGGCTCTGGATCCTTGCCCATGACACCACCCTCCAAAACAGTTCCTATAGCGGTCTGAGGTGATGTTGGGAGATGGCGTTTGCATTATATATATATTATTATATTAATAGTATAACTAATAGTGGATGGGGAATGTTTATATATTAGAATGTGGCCAGATATTTTCGCCCAGAATCGCGACATTCCGAGGTCTCATAGGACCCCATTAGAACGCCTAGGAACGCGTTGGAACGGGAAAGTAGGTCCAGCGCGAGTCAATGTAGCCGACCCATTATTTGGTTAGATCAGCATAGTCGTTGTTAATGGAAATTCTCAAATGTCAAGACCGCATGAAGATGGGCGATGAGCGCAAGGACCGGAGGATTGAAAGACATCAAGGCCGCGGTGGCGGACGCATCGGCCTTCATCCAGGGCCTGCCGTTCACGGGTAGCGTGGAGCTCTTTACATCACCCCTCGTTGAGAAGGAGGTGGAGGGCCTCAAGGGCTTCGATATGCTCAAGGCCTCGAGCGTTCGGGTGAGGGCCCCGTCCGAGGCAAGCCTGACCAAGGTCAGAGCAGGCGCCAAGAGAACCGGGGACGATGCCCGATTATCCGATGCGGACATCGAGGTCCTGGCCCTGACCCTGGAGCTGGGTCTGCCCATCATAACGGACGACTACTCAATCCAGAACCTCGCCCACCATATGGGGATCGAGTTCATCACGGTCCGCGAGAAGGGCATCAAGGAGGAGCTCCATTGGTCCTACAGGTGCATCGGTTGCAGGAGATATTTCGACGAGAAGATGGAGGAGTGCCCGGTGTGCGGTTCCGAGGTCAAGAGCTCGCGGAAAGGGCCCATTAAAAGGAGTGCTCAGCAGAGGCCGAATGGAAAGAATTAATATCGGATGGTAAACCCAGCCAAACAGAAATGTTTTAAAGGTTAATGTGGTTCAGGTAAACGCGATATCTCATATGTATGGGATTAGGTTCATGATAACTTGGGGGGAAACTTGATGGACGGACAGAGTGGAGGCGGGATGCAGGGGAGCATCCTTGACAAGCTGTTCGGTGAGCTGAAGACCTACGAGGAACAGCTCAACGTACGAAAGAAGGAGCTCGACGAAAAGGAGAACGAGCTGAAGAGATACCGGGACGAGCTCGAGAAGATCGGCACCCAGCTCACCGACAAGGAGACCGAGATCAAGGCCCATGAGGACAAGAAGAGGGAGGTCGAGGAGGTCCTCGCCCAGAAGTACGAGTCCCTCAAGAGGAAGGAGGAGGAGCTCCTGAAGTACAGGGAGGAGCTCGAGAAGATCGGCCTTGACCTTACCGAGAGGGAGCGCAAGTCCCAGGACTACGAGCAGAAGAGGAAGGACATCGAGGAGGAGCTCGTGTCCCGGGTCCAGGAGCTCAAGGGCAAGGAGAACGAGATCGAGTCCCGGGAAGGCAAGATCCACGAGAAGGAGGAGGCCATCCTGAGCCATGAGAACGAGCTGGAGGAGCACCTCCAGGCCCAGCAGGAGCACATACAGGCCCACCTCGAGAAGGTCCGGGACAGGAAGGCCCACCACAATAAGAAGAGGGAATAGGGCTTTGGACTCGTAGCCTTGGCCCCTAGCGTTCTTTTGTAGGGGCCAACACTACAATAATTCTTTTATCATCTTTCATCTTTTCAGCAGTCTGTATCTAGGTCCGTGGCTTTAGTACCACAAGGTGGGCGCAAGGATGACCGACGAGAAGGCCCCGGAGGCCGAAGGCAAGGACGAACCCGTCGAGGCCGAGGAGAAGGCCGAGCCCATCAGGACGGATGAGGCCAAGCCGCCTAAAGAGCCCGAGCGGGACCTGTCAGAGCTCATGTGGGACCTGAACACGGACGAGAAGATCAAGAACCTGACCTGGTGGTGGTGGTGGTGGATATTCTTCGTGAAGAACCCCGAGAACCCCGCGAGGCCAAGGCAGCTCATGGTCCTCTGGTCGACCAAGAACTGCGACCGCATAATCGTCAACGATTACCTGTGGGAACGGAACCAGGACGTAGTCAAGAGCGGCGAGCCAGGTAAGGACGAGAACGGCAAGTTCAGGAAGC
>Ga0315274_10017735_pt1 | contig 10035 bp, 8 predicted proteins | sample YL17G02_20_MG_FD_203700 | JGI IMG/M metagenome (GOLD analysis project Ga0315274, IMG submission 203700) | Sediment microbial communities from Yellowstone Lake, YNP, Wyoming, USA - YL17G02_20 | ecosystem: Environmental > Aquatic > Freshwater > Lake > Sediment | place: USA: Wyoming | collected... | reverse complement strand
GGACTGGGCCGAGAAGATCGACATGAAGACTGGCCGTCCGGTGAAGGTGCGCGAGCACTCTCCGCTGGAGCGTGGCCGCAACGTCGCTGCCTGCCCGTCTGCTATGGGCGGCAAGGACCAGCAGCCGGCTGCAGTCGATCCTAAGGAGCCGAACCTATTCTATGTGCCGACCAACAATTGGTGCATGGAGCTGGAACCCCAGGAACGCACGCACACGAACCAGGGCACGGTTTACGTGTTCGCGAACGTGTACATGTTCCCGGAGAAACCCGGCACGACCGGCAAGATCAAGAAATTCGACGTCTTGACGGGTAAGACTGCTTGGGAACTCCCGGATCCGTATCCGAACTGGGGTGGCACGATGGTTACCGACGGCGGCCTGATGTTCTACGGCTCGCTCGGTGGTGACTTCCGCGCTGTCGATCGGGCAAGTGGCAAGATCGTTTGGAGCCGTAAGCTCGGTTCCGGCATCATCGCCAACCCGATCACCTACAAGCTCGGTGGCAAGCAGTATGTCGGTGTCTATTCGGGCATCGGTGGCTGGATCGGTGTTCCGGTTACGGCTGGCCTCGACCTCAACGACAAGTTCGGCGCTATCGGTGCCACGGCCATGACCAAGGCCGCTGGTCTGAACCTGATTCCTCAGGGCGGCGAACTGAACACCTTCCGGGTCTTCGAATAGTCTAGATCCTGAAGATTAGATTAAAGGGACGCCCGGTGCCTCACGGCATCGGGCGTTTCTTTTGTGCCTGCTAGATGCTATATATGCGTCAGCTGGGCCAACCGCTTCCAATTGCTGGGCAGGTCCTTTCTCCATGACCAAATAGCAACGGCAGTACCAAAGTGATGACATCAGTCTCCGTGTCCCCCGTCCTTTCCCGTCTTATCCTCACTCTCCTCCTCGGCGTCTCCGCCCTTAACCTCGCGCCTGTCGATGCGGATGCCGCAAAGGCGGCGCTCAAGCGAGATCTCAGCAAAGAATTCGACGAGCTCACGCCCAGCGAGAAGATTGCGATCCGGGCCGCCGCCAAGGCCGCCTACAAAGCGAAGAAGCTTTCGGTCCTGCAGATTTGCGGCGATCCTGGCAACATGCCGCTCTCCAACATCAAGCAGGAGGGCTTCCAGAACAAAATGGCGGACGTGCTCGCCGAGGCCATGGGCGCGCGTGTCGTTTATTACTGGCGTCCCTTCCTTGAGCGTGGGCTAGCGCGACAGACCTTCGATGAGACGAGCTGCGACGTCATGTTCGACATGCCGGCGAATTACGAACGGCTGCTTACCACCTCGCCGATCTATCGCACCACCTACGTCCTGGCCTATCGCAGCGACAAGGGCCTCAAGATTGAAAATCTCGACGACCCGAAGCTTAAAGACGCCACCATCGGTGTTTTCCAAACTTCAGGCATTCGCGAGGCGCTCGCCAAGCGAGGGATCGTCAACAACGTCAAACTGCAAGTTCAGACCCATGACGGCGACTTGGTGCCCGAGCACCAGCCCTGGCACATCGTGCAGGACGTTCTCGACGGCAAGCTCGATGTCGCAGCAGTCTGGGGCCCGTTTGCCGGCTGGCTCGTCAAGATGAAGCATGAGCCGCTGGTGATTCAGCCGGTCAATTTGATGGAAGACCGCGTGCCGCTCGAATTCGACCTTGCCATTGGCGTGCGCAAGACCGACGTGCTGCTGAAATACATGCTCGACTTCGCGCTGGACGATAAGAAAGATGAAATCACCAAGATCCTGAACGACTATGGCGTGCCGCTCGTGCAGTGCAGCCGCTGCCTCGTGCAGGGCGATCTGCCCTCGCATGGCAGCTATCTCGAAGTCGCGCAGACGGACTTCAAGGCGCGGCCGGACCTTGCGTCGCCCGACCAGGTCGTCACCAAAGAAAAACTTGAGAGCTGGCTCGCCGCCGGCGCCGACGTGAATCAGGAGCTCAGCAACGCCGTCAACGCTAACGACGCCGATCGCATCAAATTCTTGATCGGCAAGGGCGCCGACGTCAACGCGCTGGACAGTCAGGGCTCTGCGCCGATTCACACCGCGGCGCGCCAGCGCCATGACGAGCTCATCAAGCTCTTGATAGCCAACAAGGCCGACGTGAATCTCGTCGACAACAACGGCATGACACCGCTGCTGCATGCCATGATGCGCGACCATGTTCCCTCGGTCAAAGTCCTCCTCGAAAACGGCGCCGACATGGAAAAAGCCAATTCCGAAGGCTATCGGCCTTTGGCGGCCGCTGTCGCCGAAAACAAATTCGAGGCGGCGAAGGCGCTGCTCGATGCGGGTGCCGATGCAAAAGCGCCTGCGGGCCCCGACGGGCTTACGCCGCTGATGATCATCGCGAGTCAAAGCGCGCCTGCGGAGGGTGCAATGTTCCGCCCCGATAGCACCCGCCCGAACGATATCGCCCAGGAACTGATTGAGCACGGTGCCGACGTGAATGCCAAGTCGAAGTCCGGCGTGACAGCGCTGATGATTGCCGCCACGCACAACAATCCGCCGATGATCGGACTGCTGATCGATGCCGGCGCGGACATCAATGCGAAGAATGACCAAGGCAAGACTGCGCAGGACGCGGCGAAGCTGAACGGCAATGCCGAGGCGGCCCAAGCCATCCTCGTGCTTGGTTCGGCGAAGTCGGCAAGTGGCACGCCCGCGCCCGCCAATGGCAGTACCAGCCAATGATCGGCAATCGTGGTGTTGGTGTCGACTTGAGGGTATTGTCGATCGCGAGAGCTGCGGCACTCGCAATGGCTGTTAGCGTTGTGGCGCACCCTGCCTTTGCTCACACTCTTGAGCTGCGTCTGGCGCAGTCCGAGGCCCCCCAAGCAGCGGCGACAGAGTTCGGCGAGGATGACGTCACAAAGGCCGTCGACGAGACAATCGCCGCGCGCTCGAAGGACGGTGCCTTTGTCTTCCACGATCCAAAGCTCGATACCGATCTCAATCTTGTCTTCGAAAAGGTGAAAATTATCCGCGGCATGGAAGGCTATGGCTGGTTCGCCAATACCATCTTCCACGACAAGGCCGAGCCGAAGAAGCAATACGCCATCGACTTCTGGTTCAAGCCTGAAGGCGCTCAGCTCAAGTTGATGGACATCCGCGTGCAGAAGGGTCCCAAGCAAGATGGCGAGGGCTATATCATGGTGACGCGCATGCCGGTCGCCTGGTGGTGGCTTCCGGTGTCGGAGCATCCCGGTGATGCGGAGATCACCCGCGGCTGGCAGGTGATGAGCGCGATCCACAATTACATCGCCACGCATAAGGACGAGCAGGGCCATCTCGGTGTGAAGGACGAGAAGACCGGTGGGACCGTGCCGTTGCAATTCGTCGAAATCCACCAGCCCGTTCGCCATTTGAAGAAGGACGGGCAGTTTTTTGTCTGCACCGATTTCCGCAAGCCCGGCAGCAAGGACGAGTATTACGACATCGATTTCTGGCTGGAACAAAAATCCGGCAAGCTCGAAGTCAAGGACGTGAAGATGCACAAGGTCCCGGTGCAAGAAGACGGCATCTGGACCCAGGTGCCGCTCTATACTTTCGACGGCCTCGACTTCGACGTAACGAACTGATATCCAAGACTAAATTCCATAACACGCCAAAATGCCGCACCCCTCGGTCGCTATCCCCGCGCTCGCGAACTGATTATGACGGTTCGGGGGCGCGGGCCTCAGCGTGCTGAATAAGCCCAGAGTCCGGGGTTATGAGCACGCACTGGCCGAGCTTTATCTCGACGGGTTCAACGAAAACACTAACTAGGGTAAGGAAACGAAACTGTGCGCAAAATTCTCATCGGACTTTTAGCGGTTGGGTTTGCCGGTGGTGTTGGGGTGGGACTGTGGACCTCCCTAGCAGCCGAAGAGGAGCACCGGCATGAGGGCGAAGCCAAAGTCGAATGCTGTAAGGCGGGCGACACGACGCCACCGATTGAGCTGGTAAAGCTGGTCCCTAAGGGAGAACTGCATAGTCCCTATCAGGATTACGCCAAGCTGGCCAAGGAGGAGGAACTCGTCAAAGAGTTTCGGCTGCCAGGATGCAATGAGTGTCACGGCGGTGGCGGCGGCGGCGGCATGTGCCCGGCCTTGAGCCAAGGCATCTGGTTCTGGGGCAACACCGATGACGTGCTGTTCAGGCTGGTGACGCTAGGCTCCGCGGAGCTGGAAAAATCGGGCTTCACGCGCTACCAATGGGGGAGCGTGCACGGGCCAATGCCGCCAATGGGTTTCTCCATCAAGACCTCGGACGAACTTTGGAAAATCATCGCCTTCATTCGTTCGATTAATCCTCCCGGAACCAATCCTCCAGAAAAAGTGATCCCTGGACGATGACGGCTTCCGAGAGCAGCGGTCCGCTCGAGCCACTTGAGAAGGCCGCCTCCCAGCCTCCGGTTGGCGGCCTTCGTTTATCTGCGGAGGTGGCTGGAGCCGGCCCGTTCCCTTGCCCATCGGCGGCGATCTTCCATCACTATTTTCCACGACACGGCCCTCGACCTGACGCAATATGTGTGACGACCCGCGGCTCGCTCAGCGGGGTGAAAGGGCGCCCAGAGGTGTTGAATTCTGCTCGACCAGAAGGGGAGTCGGTCGTTGTCGGCGTAGGGGACCCAATTCTCCCCCATCGCGCAAGGACACGAACGGCGAGGTTCTAACTCCCTTTCTCGCCGATTTGATTACGTGCCTGCAACGAAAACGACACTCAACAAAGGTGAGGAGAAGATTTCCGTGCGCAATACGATCCTTGGAGTTCTAGCAATCGCATTTATATGTGTCGGGGCAGGGTGCACTCAGGCAGCCGACGAGTCCACGCCGCCGGCAGCACCCGCAGCCACGCCGGCACCTGCCGGTGACGCAGCTCCCGCCGCTGGCACGGCAGCCCCTGCCGGCGATGCCGCCGCTGCTGGAGCGTGCTGCAAGCCCGACGACACCACCCCGCCCCTCGACCTCATCAAGGCCACGCCGAAAGGCGGCCTCAAGAATCCCTACGCCGACAAGATTGCCGACGCCGCTTTCACCGAGGCAGCTCACAAAAGGTACCTCGCTTACGGTTGCAATGGCTGTCACGGCGGCGGCGGCGGCGGCGGCATGTGCCCGCCGCTGACCAACGACACCTGGGTCTATGGCCCCGACGACGACACGCTGTTCCGTCTGATCGCCCTGGGCTCCGACGGGCTGCAGAAGGACATGGGCTATAAACGCGTGAAGCAAGAGGTCGTCGTCGGCCCGATGCCTCCCTTTGGCGGCATCATCAAGACATCCGACGAACTCTGGAAGGTCATCACCTTCATCCGCTCGGTGAATCCGAGCTCGGCGACCAAGCCGCCGCTGCAATAGGCTGCTTCCCTGTATAGTTGCTGAAGGCCGTCAAGCTCAAGCTTGGCGGCCTTTCGCTTGGGCGCCTCAGCCGATCACTAAGCCGTGGCAGAAAACTTGCCGAGTTTAGGCAGGATCATTGCCAAAAGTTCACATGCAACAGTAGGATAACCTTGGAATAATTGGGCACTGGTATTCACCATTGCGCCTACCATATTGTGCAGTGCGCATTGCCAAAGGTTCGTATCTCTGAACAATTGCTCACGAAACGCGCAACAGTCCCCGCAATGTGGACGGCGCGTTCCAACGGCTCATCAAGCCCACCCAATAGAAGCGCCTTAGGGAGCTAATGCCGAGCCAGATGTCGAGTATGTTTGTCTCTGATCCGCGTCACCGCCGCCATGGACCTAGGACCATCGCGGCGTCAATTCTCCTGGCCTCGTTTCTGACCGGCTCTGCTTTCGCCGAAGAGCCGAAAGACTCGCCCGCTGCCGCGGGTACGCCTCCAGCCGCAACGCCGCAAGCGACAGAACCCGCGCCGTCCGCCGCGCCCGCTGCCGCGCCTGCGGCAGGGGACGCTCCTGCCGCCGCCCCAACATCCGGACCGCCAATGCCGATCATTTATCTCGGCAAGCATTATCCGGAGCCTCTGCCGCTCTCTTATGCCGAGAAGCCGATCACCGATAAGGGCATTCAGGGCGCGCGCCTCGCGATCAAGGAAGCCAACCAAGCCGGTAATTTCGTCGGCAATTCCTTCGAGCTGAAAGAGGCGATCCTGCCGGCTGACGGCGACATCATCGCCAAGGCCAAGGAGGTCTTGAAGAACGGCGACACCTTCATCATTGCCGACCTTCAGTCGGCCGATCTTCTCGCGGTCGCTGACCTGCCAGAGGCCAAGAACTCCGTCATCATGAATATTCGCTCCAGCGCCACCGCGCTGCGCCAAGAGCAGTGTAGGGAAAACGTCTTTCACATCATCCCCGACTATGCGATGCGCGCCGACGCGCTCGCTCAGTACATGATCTGGAAGAAATGGCCGCGCTGGTTCATGCTGAGGCGCGATACGCCGCAAGACCAGGACTATGCTGCGCAAGTCAAGCGCGCGGCGGCGCGTTTCGGCGGCAAGATCGTCGAGGATAAGGTCTATACCTTGCCCCCCGGCGCGCGAAACTTGGATTCGGGACATCAGCAAGTGCAAACCCAAATCCCGATGGAAACGGAAACCGCTCCCGACCACGACGTGCTCTGGGTCATCAATAGCGACGACGATTTCGGTGACTATCTGATGTACCGCACCGCGTTGCCGCGCCCCGTGATTGGCACGCAAGGTTTGCAGGCCGTGGCTTGGGATCCGTCTTATACCGAATCCGGCGGCATGCACTTCCAGAACGCGATTCCCCGCATCGCCAAGCGGAAACCCGTCGAGCGCGATTACACCGCATGGCTCGGCATTAGATCTCTGGCCGATTCCGCGATGAAATCCGGAAAGACCACCACCCAGGGCGTGAAGGCCTATCTCCTCTCCGACGAATTCAAGGTCGAGGGCTTCAAGGGCCAGGCCATGAGCTTCCGCACCTGGGATCATCAAATGCGCCAGCCCATCGTGCTTGGCGGCGGCACGCGCGTTCCTGTTTCTACGTCGCCGCAGGAAGGCTTCCTGCACGAGATCAACCTCACCGACACGCTCGGCTTCGACAAGCCGGAGAGCAAATGCAAATTCCCAACCGAAGGTAAGACCAAATGACCCGTCTCACTGTTCCCGTGACCGCCGCTGCCGTGGCTCTGCTGTTCGCTTCGCCGGTTATGGCCGAGACCATTTTCGTCTCCAACGAAAAGGACAACACCATCACCGTCGTCGATGGCAAGACCTTGGAGGTCATCAAGACCATCAAGGTGGCGCGGAGGCCGCGCGGCATTGTCCTGAGCCCCGACAACACCGAGCTGTTCGTCGCCGCCGGCGATGGCGACATCATGGATGTGATCGACACCAAGAAGCTGGAGGTGACGCGGCAGCTAGACTCCGGTCCCGACCCGGAGCTGATGGCGGTCGATCCGGCCGGCAAGGTCATCTACATCGCCAACGAGGATGACAGCCTCGTCACCATCATGGACATCAAGAGCGGCGAAGTGCTGGCTGAGGTCCCCGTCGGCGTGGAGCCTGAAGGCATGACCGTGAGCGCCGATGGCAAATTGACCGTGGCCACCTCGGAATCGACCAGCATGGCGCACGTGATCGATAACACCACCAACAAGCTGATCGCCAACGTGCTGGTGGATAGCCGGCCCCGCGAGGCCAAGTTCACCGCCGACGGCAGCCAGCTTTGGGTTTCCTCCGAGGTCGGCGGCTCGATTTCGGTGGTCGATCCGAAGACCTGGAAAGTGACCAAGAAGATCCGCTTCGAAGTGCCGGGTGTCCGGCCCGAGCTGCTCCAGCCCGTTGGCATGGAATTCAGCAAGGACGGCAAGCTCGTCTTCGTGGCGCTCGGACCGGCCAACCGCGTCGCCGTCGTCGATGCCAAGACCTTCGAGGTGCTGAATTACATTCTCGTCGGCCAGCGGCCTTGGCACTTGGAATTCAGCCCGGATGGCTCGAAGCTCTATGTCGCCAACGGCCTCACCAACGATTTGACCGTGATCGACACGGCGAGCCAGAAGCCGATCAAGTCGGTGCCCGTGGGCCGCTTGCCCTGGGGCGTCGCGGTGATGCCGTAAAGCATGATCCCGAAAAGTTGCAGACTTTTCGGACAAGATCATGCGTCAGAAGCAAAGACCTGGAGTGAGACGCGCGCGCGTCGTGATTCACTCCGGCGTGCTTTCGCTCTAAGGGGCGGCTTTGTTGCGGCCGCCCCGAAAAGCAGTGAGGGCTTCGGTTGCCCACCAGATCAGAAGCGCTCCCAGCAACGCGACGGCAAGGTTGACGAAGAAGCCGGTCACGCCGACCGCGATGGCCAACGCCCAATGCGCGCGTCCCTCCAGATCCTTGAGCAGAGCGATGTGAAGCAATCCGGCGATGGCAAGTAAGCCAGCGAGGATCGGTAGCGGAAAGCCGGCGAGCAGCGTGGCAAGGCTCGCACCGAAAATAATCGCCAGAAATAGCAGCGCCGCCCCCATGAGGATCGGGGCTCCGCCGGTCCGTGCACCAAAACTGTAATGCGCCGTCATGCCGCCGGCCCCGTGACAGACCGGCATGCCGCCAATGGCGCCCGCGAATAGATTGGCCACGCCCAAGGTCATTGCGAGGCGTCCCGGCCGCACGCGCGAAGCAGCCCCTCCGAAATAGGTCCGCGCCGCATCCGCGGTTGCGAGGCATGAATTGGCGAAGGTCAACGGCAGCTGCGGCAGAACCAGCGCGACGGCGGCGGTCGTGAAGGCGCCAGTGCTAAAGCCGGGCAGCTCTATCGAAGACGGCCCCAAGACAAGCGGTCCGTGTCCGGCAAGAGCGATGCCAAGGACCGCGATGAGCATAAGGACGAGGGCCACGAGGCGGCGGTCCATGAACCAGCATCCCAAAACCACGACAACCGTGCCTCCGGCAAGCCACCAGATGGGCAAATTATGATCTGTGAATGCGGCCGGCGGCTGGGTCGTCAGTTTCCAGGCGAGCTGGCAGAACAATAACCCCACCGACAGCTGCACTCCTCGGATGATCGGGCGCGGGAAAATCTTAGCGACCCGGTCGAGCAGACCTGAGCCCCCGAGCAGCACGAAAATTCCCCCCATGAGCAAGGCGCCGGCCGCGATCTCGTCAGTGCCGAGACCCTGTGCGATAGCGATCGCCCCGAATGCCTTGAGCGGCTGCACCGGCACCGGCAGCCGATAGAGCAAACCCGCGACCAAATAGAGCAAACCGGCAGGCAGTAGGACGGCCGTCGCGGACAAGCCATTTTGGACAATGAGCGCCACGGCGATGGGGACGAGAACCCCCAAATCCGCGACGGCACCGGCAAGCTCGGCCCCATCGAACCGCAATCGCTGCAGGGTTGCCTGTGGCAGTGCGGGTTGCGCTATTTCCGGCATGGGTTCGTTGACGGTTCTGTTGGCGACGCCCTGAGGCGCCGGTAAAAACCTGACCCCTACGTTCCTTGAAAGCTCGATTTTTCGCCAAGGCTCGGTTTGCCCTTCTGGCCCGCTTCCTCTTTCAATTTCAGCAGTGCCTCGCGCACCGGCGGGTTGATGCCTTCGCCGCCGGAATCCATATAGGCGAAGATGGCCGTGCGCATGCGCGGGTCCCAGAACTTGCCGATATGATTGGCAATTCCCGGAATCACTTCGTCAGCCCGCTGGGACTCGAAGAATTTGCCGATCTGGTTCGCCATATAGACGAGGCGGTCAGGCGACATGGCTGGTGCGCTCCCCTTCAATTCGTCCTGGATGCGTGAAAACTTCAAATCCGTCGGGCCGCGCGATCGCGACCAGCGTCATGCCGCAGAGCTCGGCCATCTTGACGGCGAGCGCCGTCGGCGCCGACACGGCGACCAGGATGGCTGCGCCCGCCGCCGCGGCCTTCTGCACCATCTCAACCGAGATGCGGCTCGTCAGCACGATGAGGCCGACCCTGGCATTTTCCCCGCCACGCGCCAGCGCCCCGCAAAGCTTATCGAGCGCGTTATGCCGCCCGACATCTTCGCGTAGCGCCACCAGTCCACGCCCCGGCTCCCAATAACCGGCCGCATGCACCGCGCGCGTTTCGTGGTTCAGAATTTGCGCGGGCGCCATCGAGGCG
>Ga0315274_10017733_pt1 | contig 10036 bp, 3 predicted proteins | sample YL17G02_20_MG_FD_203700 | JGI IMG/M metagenome (GOLD analysis project Ga0315274, IMG submission 203700) | Sediment microbial communities from Yellowstone Lake, YNP, Wyoming, USA - YL17G02_20 | ecosystem: Environmental > Aquatic > Freshwater > Lake > Sediment | place: USA: Wyoming | collected... | reverse complement strand
CACCGTATCCTGAGTCGAGCCGTAGCCGCCGTAGGCGTTCCTCTGTGACACCAGCCACTTGGCAGCGCGGGAGGCGTTGAAGGCGTCGCCGTGCTTGATCAGGGCCATTGTGGCGTAGCCCGTGGCCTCGATTGCCGTGCTCCGGTTCTGCTCCCACGAATTCGCCGGCTTGAGCGGCTCGGGCCGTTCGACGTCGCCCCAGTGCAGGCCGTTCTCGTCCTCCTGAGCCAGCTTCATCAGCTTCTCGTGGGCCTGCTGGCTCGAGGCGCTGCCCGAGAGCTCCAGCGCATAGGCAACGAGCGCGGTAGTATAGGCGTCGTCTATGTCGCCGAGCTTGCCCTCCAGGTAGCTGATCGCCTTCTGCGAAGCCGTGTGCTCGCCGGATTCAAGCAGGGCAATCGCGACATAGGCGGTCAGCGAGTTCTTGCCCTCCAGCCCGCCCATCATGTCCTCATGGCACACGAAGCCGACCGGGTCGAAGGAGCCGTCGGCGTTCTGGTGCGCGGTTATCCACGCCTCAGCCTCGTCGAGCACCGCGTCGTCTATGTAAATCAGGTTCCCGGCCTGCGAGAAGCACTTCAGAACGAAGGCCGTGAGGAAGAGGCTGCCTTCCTTGTCACTGTCCCCGAAGGCTGAGAAACTGCCGTCGCTGCGCTGGTAGGTGAGCTCCCTCTGGTAGCCCGTTATCATCAGCTTTTCCGCCTTGGCCATTATCTCCGGCTTGAGCTGCCCGCTCTCCTCCAGGTACTTCGTGATGAAGACATCGGGGGCGAACAGAATCATGTTCTGCTCGCCGCAGCCGAAGGGCATCTGAATCAGGCTATCGAGCCCATCGATGGTCTGGGTCAGGTAGCTGGAGGTCACGGCCACATAGGCGCGGCCCGACCCCTCCACCACCGACTTCGGGAGAGATGTGTCCACGACCCTGGAGGCGCCGCTGGAGAGGACGAGGTTGTCCACGACCTCCCTGGCCACGCCTTCCGGCTCGACGATGAGCGTCTTGACCATGGCGTCCGCAGCCTCGCTGCTCCGGGCCGTCACTTTGACTGAGCCCACGCCCAGCTTCGTCGGCCTTATCTTGAATTCGGCGCCGCCCACATCGTTTGCCGCGACTACCACCGTCTTCGACGAAGCATCCAGCAGGTCGAACCAGTCTGCCTGCTCGATCTCTACCGTAACGCTTTGCGCCTCAGCCAGGTAGTTGTAGAGCGCGACCCGCAGCGGGAACTCCTCGCCCCTGATTGCCGAGTACGGCAGGTCCACCGTCACGAAGAAGGGCTGGAAGGCCACGATCTGGCCTTCGCCAATTCCGAGGCCCTCGCTCTTCGAGACCGCGACAGCGCGCAGCATCCAGGTGGTGATCGTGTCCGGCACATCTACGGCCAGCGTCGCGTTCCCGTCGGCGCCGGTGACTACGTCCTGCCAGAGCCAGGTCTCAGGGAAGAACTGCCTCACCCTTTCCACCTCGGCCAGCCCGCCATCGGCGCCCTTGGACGCGCCGGGAACCGCGTTCGGGGCCCGGACCAGACCCCCGCCCTCCATCATCCCTCCGCCGGCGAACTGCATGATCCCGCCCCAGATGCCCGGCCGCCACTCCACCTTGTATTCCTTACCCTCGGGCACCTGCTTGTTGCTCAGCACCACGACGCCGGCGTCATCGAAGATGTCCCTGGCGCCTGCGGTATTGATCCCGTCGTAGATTGAGACCTCGTGAAGCTCCGCCTGAGGCGCCATGTAGAGCTTCTCCAGCTCGTCGAATACCTGCTGTAGATTGAGCCTGTTCTCGGCGAGGATGAACACCGACTTGTCCACGGCCGCCAGGCCGACCTTCGATTGCCCCACGCTCTGTATGCTAATGTCCACCCGGTCGCCCGGCTTCGCCTCATCCTGGCTGAACTGCACCTGCACGTCGTTGGGGTATTCCGCCACGACGTCGAACGGTATGTAGTCCGCCGCCACCTCGCTGTTGGGTAGAATCTGATAGACCAGAAGCTTCGCGGAGGGCGTCATCTGGGGAGTCGCTACGATGGATATGCTGTCGTTCCGCGTGAAGTCGGTGAAGACCACCCGGTCGCGCGATACCACCTCATAGTAGAAGTTGGCCGCCTCTCTGGTGGAGTTGACCTTGAAGACGACAGTGTCCCCGATCTTCGGGATGCCCTCGCTCACCTGCTCGACGTGGATGAAGTTGCCCGATGGCGAGTAACCAGCCTCGAGCATCCTGGAGGCGGTGGCCGGCTCCGTGGACGACACCGGGGTTAGCTCGAAGGCCTCTATGGCCAGGGCCACGCTGCCCTGGGGAGGCGATATCTCCATGAGCGCCTTGCCGTTCGCGGTATCGACCGCACTCTCCTCCGTGGCCTGCTCCGCCAGCTTGTCGTCAAGATACGTCACCTTGACGTTGACACTCGCGTCCACAGGCTTCCTGTCCGGCGTCTCGGTTACCACAAGCAAGCCGAAGGGCAGGCCCGGCTTGAACACCGAGCTCTCGGGGATTACCTGAATGCTGAGGGGAGTTGCCGAGACCGTGAGCAGCTCACTGGTGCTTTCCTCGTAGCCCGTGGCCGTCTCCTTCACCGTCACCTCGAGCATCACATTCCCCATGCCGCCCGCCGCCGGCGTGCCGGCGACGTACCCCGCCTTCGGCAGTTCGAACTGAACCTGGCCGTCGATCGCCTTAGTCAGGGTGGCGTACTCCTGCCACTCGCCGACGTACCGGGAGGCCTTGATCACCAGTTCGCCCTTCACCGGCTTCCCGAAGCTGTATTCGGCCTTCACCGTGCCCTGGATGGGCTCGCTGACCAGGAACCAGTCCTTCGGCAGTTCGACCGTGACCTCGTACTTGGGCAGAACGTACTCCTCGACACGGACGTCGAGCTGGGTCTTTCCCTTGTTGGTTGTGGCGGTTATCTTCCAGACGCCGAGGTTCGGCTCCTCGGAGAGAGGCAGGTCGAGAGTCGCCATGCCGTACTCGTCCGTGCTGACCTCGCTGCGGAAGACCTTTATCCCCTTGGCGTCGAGCGCCTCGATCGTCACGGGCTCGGTCGTCGGCTTGAGGTCGGGGTCGAGCGTTATCGCCCTGATGTGGACAGTTTGGCCGGGCTTATAGATGGGCTTGTCGGTCTCGACGAAGACGAGGAAGCTCCGCTCTATCCTCACCTTGGCTTCGTCCTGGAAGCCCGCTGCGCTGACGCTGATCTGATAGTCGCCCTCAGCCACCTCCGGAACCGTGAACTGAACGGTGCCCTTGCCGTAGACCTGCTGCTCGACCTGGAGCAGTTCGGTCCCATTGGCTGAGATGGCCACCTCGACCCTGCCCGAGGCCGGGCCCTGGGCGTCAAAAAGGGCCAGGGAGACAGTTCCCTGGCCGCCCGACTGGAGCACCTTGGGCACGACGGCCACATAGCTTTCCACCGCCTGGGCCGGAGTGCACGCAGGCAACGTCGAAGCCAGAATCGCGATGGCAAGAATGACGGCTGCGGCTATGGATGTGACGGACTTCATGTTCCCCTCCCCACAAGTTGATTGGCTGGGTCTCTAAACATAAAGACGCCCGCCGCCGCCAAAATGTTGCGCGCATCCTGCCGCCGCGAGAGCGCGTAGTCTTTCTGTCTTTGCGAGCCCGCCGCAGGCGGGCGTGGCAATCGCCCGGTACAACAGGCCGCGCAGGGTGGCCAGAGGAGGTCTTGCGGAGTGACGCGGGCTGTGCTATTGTGTGCGCACCCTCGGTTTTCCGAGCACCTCCCCTGAAAACGGGGTGGCCGAAGCTGGAGGGCTTAGAAAGCCTAGCTTCAGCGCCCGAGGTGCTCGGAAAATAGCTTCAGAAGCCGAAGCGGGGGCGGCGAGGCCTCTAATCCTCGGAAGGGGATTGCGACGTAAAGTTATGAAATATTCCCACTTCTTCCGGGCCCACCGTAGCGAGGGCTCTAATCCTCGAAAGGGGATTGCGACTTGTCGGTGCTGCTTCAGGGGTCGGGAGGGCAGCTTGGCGTAGCGAGGCCTCTAACCCTCGGAAGGGGATTGCGACCTTCCGCATCTTCGCTAATGCCCTTGTCAGTTCCATGCTGTGGCGAGGCCTCTAATCCTCGCGAGGGGATTGCGACTGATCTGCCCACGGCCGCTCGCCATCCTGTTCTTCGGGTAGCGAGGCCTCTAATCCTCGCAAGGGGATGGGCCGCGATCGGGGTAGGGGCGACTCACCGAGTCGCCCGCAAGCCGTAGGGTAGGTGGAGCGCAGCGCAACCCACCAGCGTCGTCTACCTGTCTTTGCGAGCCCGCCGCAGGCGGGCGCGGCAATCGCCCGGTCCGGCCGGCCGCGGAGGGCGGCCAGAGAGGGTCTTGCGCAAAGACGCCGCCTGTGCTATTGTAGTGCTTCCTAAATGTCGTTAGTTATGGTATACTGCTGGTCATGAGAACCAGCAAGCGAATACATGTGAGTGACAGGGATCGGGTGCAGTTGGACCAACTGGTACGGAATGGGAATACACCGCAGAAGGTGGCTCTTAGGGCGCGTATCGTGTTGCTCAGCGCCGATGGCGTACCCACGGGGCAGATCATGCGGCGACTGGGCACGACCACACCAACGATCAGCCGGTGGCGTAATCGCTATGAGACAACCGGGGTGCCTGGTCTGCTTAAGGACCGGGGTCGAACGGGACGCAAGCGGCGAATTGAGGAAGCTAAGGTGCGCGAGGTTGTAGAACGGACGCTTCAGGAGAAGCCGTCCCACGCCACGCATTGGAGCACACGAAGCCTGGCAGCGGCGGTAGGTCTGAGTCCAGCCAGTGTCCAGCGCATCTGGAAAGCCCACAGGCTGAAGCCGCACCACGTTCGTACCTTCAAGCTGAGCCGAGACCCACATTTCGTTGATAAGCTCCAAGACGTAGTGGGACTTTATCTCAATCCTCCGGAACACGCACTCGTTTTGAGCGTGGATGAGAAGAGCCAGATTCAAGCCTTGGATCGCACCCAGCCTGGCTTGCCGATGAAACGGGGTCGAGCGGGAACCATGACCCATGACTACAAACGCAACGGAACCACGACCTTGTTCGCTGCATTGAACACCCTGGACGGGAAGGTGATTGGACAGTGTCTGCCACGCCATCGCCATCAGGAGTTCCTACAATTCCTGCGCACCATCAATCGGCAAACTCGTAAGGACTTGGACCTCCATCTCATCCTCGACAACTACGGCACCCATACCTGCCCCGAGGTCACCGCTTGGCTGAGCAAGCACCCGCGTTTCCACATGCACTTCACTCCGACCTCTGCGTCGTGGCTGAACTTGGTGGAGCGCTGGTTCCGAGAAATCACTGAAAAGCGGATTCGCCGTGGCGCCTTCAAGAGCGTCCATGCTCTCGTCGCGGCCATCATGGAGTACCTTGACGCCAAAAACGCTGAACCCAAACCATTCGTCTGGACGGCTTCCGTGCAGACCATTCTTTCCAAGGTTCGAAGAGCTAACGAAGTGTTAGAGACACTACACTATTGTGTCCACACCCTCGGCTTTGCGAGCACCTCCCCCGGAAACGGGGTGCCCGAAGCTGGAGGGCGCAATAGGGGTAGCTTCGGCCGCCGAGGTGCTCGCAGAATAGCTTCAGAAGTCGAGACGCGGGTAGCGACGCCTCCAATCCTCGGAAGGGGATTGCGACTCTAGGAGTTGGCACAGAAGAAGGGGAATGTCCTCAATGGTAGCGAGGCCTCTAATCCTCAGAAGGGGATTGCGACTCGAAAACAGAGATCTCGGTAACCGCATCCTTCAAAGCGTGGCGAGGCCTCTAATCCTCGGAAGGGGATTGCGACTTCAGCGTCCAAGTGTTCACGTCAAGGGCCATGGTGGTAGCGAGGGCTTCTAATCCCCGGAAGGGGATTGCGACTTTCTCCAAAGGACTATCGGGTGCGGCTTGGGCAGCCACGTGGCGAGGCCTCTAATCCTCGGAAGGGGATTGCGACGTCGGCACCACCATATCTCTTTAGGTCTCTCCATGTTCCTGTAGCGAGGCCCTTAATCCTCGAAAGGGGATTGCGACTCGGCAACCTCTCTCCACTTGCTTGCGTCATACTCATGTGGCGAGGCCTCTAATCCTCGGAAGGGGATTGCGACTCCTGGCTTCCGCATCTTCGCCAATGCCCTCGTCAACTCGTAGCGAGGCCTCTAATCCTCGCAAGGGGATGACCATCACGCAGGGGCGGTTCGGGAACCGCCCCCACACTGCAACGGCAGGCCACCCGCAACGAGAACCACTACCGCCTTACAGCAGGCTCCGTGAAGCCGCCGGCCCTCTGCTGTCCCGAGCCTGCGGCGGACCCAGGGCCTGACCTACGCCACCTCTGGCGTTTCTCGAACGGCCAAAGCTCGCTGTGGAGATTCGGCGGCCAGACCCCTTTACAAATCCCGCGCGATGGTGTACTATCCCGCCAAGACTGTCCCAGTAGAAGACCCGCCTGTAGCCGCGCAGACATGCGTGAGGTGTGATGTTCAACCAACTGGAGTATCAGACAGTAGTCCTGGCCGCCCTTCTCCACGACGTTGGAAGATTTCTCAAACAGGGCACCCTGGACGGTATCGACACCACCGGTAGCTACCCCCAGGTCTCCGCCAACTTCGTTTCAACCTTCGCTGACTGCTTCAGCAAGGTTGCTGACGTTCCCCTGCTGAAGACCCTGGTTCAGAGACATCACGAGGGAGCGGGTTGGCCACCAGAGTTGAGGGTGCAGGACATAACGGACGAGCATACTCGCGCGCTTGCGCGCTTGGTGGCCAAGGCGGACAGGCTCTCCTCGGCAGAACCGGGGGGCGACGAGGCACCCGGAGACCTGGACCCTGGCCAACCCGTGCCTCTGACCTCCGTTTTCGGAAGGGTGAGCCTCGGCGGGGCGGGCGGGGCCAGAGGTCTTTGTCACCACCTGGTGGCGCTGGGCGACGTGGAGTCTCTGCGCGGCATCTTCCCCGAAGGGTTCGACCGTTTCAGGCCGGGTGAGGTCAGCGAGCACCTGCGCTCTTTCGAGAACGAGTTCCGCCGGCTACTTGGGAACCTTGACACGGCCAGCTTTGACTGCGTCCTGACACATCTCCTGGGCGTCCTCGAAAAGTACACCTGGTGTGTCGCCAGCGGCGGTTCGGACGAGACAGCCGACGTGTCGCTCTACGACCACCTGAGAACCGCGTCGGCCACGGCTGCCGCCCTGTACCATTACGAGGCGGCTGGCGGCACGCTCGACGGGCAACAGGCTAGGCCCAGCGTCCGCGAGTTCTGCATCGCTGTTGGCGACCTCTCAGGCATCCAGGAGTACATCTTTAAGATCGTCAGCACGCCGGCGGCAGGCCTCACCAGGAGGCTGCGAGCCCGCTCGCTGTATATCCAGCTCGTTACCGAGGTGGTAAGTCACCGTATCCTCAGGGACATGGGGCTGCCATTCGTGAACGCCATCATGTCATCCGGAGGGAAGTTCTATCTACTCCTCCCGAACACGGCCAAGGCGAAAAGCGTGGTCAGGGACGTCCAGACACAGGTTGACGAGTGGCTGCTCGACACGCTCAACGGGGAACTCGCTCTCAACCTGGCCACAGCGACTTTCGGCGAGGATGGGTTCTCGGCGGGAAGCGGTCCAGAGGCTGGTTTCGGTGGGGTACTTCGGGACGCCACTGCCGGACTGTCCCTCCGCAAACGGCGGCGGTTCGCGGAAGCCCTCGCCCACGAGGAGGAGTGGAAAGAGAGCGCCTTCCTTCTGAGGGGCTTTGAGCACGGTCAAGTTTGCGAGTCGTGCCGGAAGTTCCCCCCTGCGGTCGGGCAACTCTGTGAGCACTGCGAGCTCGACTCGCAGGTGGGAAGGGGCTTGCCCAGCGCGCAGTACGTGGCCTTCTTCGCCGACGGTGGAGGCAGCGGCGGCGTGCCCCTGCTCGGGTACTCGGTGCAACTCAGCTCAAAGGCCGAGTTCGGCAGTGCGCCCTATCTGGTGCTCGGGGTCAACGGCGCGGATTTGGAGAGACTGGCTCATTATCCCGCCCTGTCCAAGTACGTTGCCAACTACATACCTCGGGCAAGGCTTTTCGACTGTGAGAAGTGCAGGGCCAGTGCCGTGTGCGCTGACAAGCCTACACACCCCGACGAACCAGCCAAGTTTGACTGCATGGCCAACAGCGCCAAAGGCCGCGCCCTGGTCGGTTTCCTGAAAGCAGACGTAGACAACCTCGGTGCGACTTTCATCTACGGCCTGAAGCGGGACCACCCCGAGCGTAGCTACGACGCTGTCTCGCGCCTCACCACGCTGAGCAGGCGGCTCGATGCTTTCTTTAGCGGCTGGGTTCAACACCTGCTGAGCAATGACTTCACGCGCTGCTACACGGTCTTCTCCGGCGGCGACGACCTGTTCGTTGTCGGCCCGTGGGACGATATCATCCGGTTGGCGGACAGAACGAGGGACGATCTTGCCAGGTACGTTGGCAACCCCGACGTGACGCTGTCGGCCGGAGTTTTCCTGGGCAAGCCCGGGTTCCCGGTAGCGAGAGCCGCGGGCGAGGTGGAGGACATGGTTGACAGAGCCAAGGAAGGCGGGCGGAACGCGGTGGCCCTCTCAAATCGGACCCTGCCCTGGGACAGGTGGAAGCTGGTGGAGAAACAGTGGCTTGAGCTTGAGCCCGACGTGAAGAGACTCCCCACAGCGTTTCTCTACAGCCTATTGCGCTACGGCAGGATGTGGAAAGCTTACGTCGACGGGAATGTGCTGGGGCTCCGTTATCAGCCTCTGCTGGCGCACAATATATCGCGCAACGTCAGCAGGAGGGACAACCCGGCCGTCTACGACTGGGCTGCCCGATTGCTGAAGCTCGGCGAACAATCTGAGGAACACAAATTCGTCATGGAGAATCTCGAACTCATTGCCACACTGCTCATATTGGGCAGGGAAGGAGGCCGCTAGTGGGTTACGACGAGCAGCACGGACGCTACCCCCCGAGGAGGGAGCAGAAACCGCCTTCGCTTCCCGCCGGCTATCTGCAGGGGGGCTACTTCAACGAGAAGGAGAAGCTCAGGTCTGAGCTGATCACTCGAATGGCAGAAACCGTGGCAAAGGCCCTCGGCGATGCCGGCGTCACCTCGGCACAACTCAGACGTTTCTTCGGACAGGTGCGGTCCATCGAGCGAGACCTGAAGAATCGGGAGGATTTCGATGACGTTATGCCGGCGATTCTGAGCCTTAAGCCTAAGGCGGCCAACTACGTCGGCAGGGGCAACAACCAGTGGGAGCGCGAGAGGCGCGAAGTGTTCAGGCAATTCCTCGACCGAAACGTTGATTTGGTCGTCGAGAACAAGGAGAAGGGGTTCAAGGAGGGATTTCTTCCACACTTCGAGAGTGTGGTGGCCTATTTCAAGTATCAGTTTCCTACAAAGTGAGAGGAGGTTGACATGTCGCTCAGACTGAACAAATACGTCAAGATCGAGGGTGTGCTGGTATGCAAGACCGGACTGCGCATCGGCAGCTCCAAGGACGATATCGAGATTGGAGGGATGGACAACCCCATCCTTCGAGACCCGCTGACCAAGTTGCCGTACGTACCCGGCTCGTCGCTCAAAGGCAAACTCCGCTCAGCCCTAGAGTATCGCTACTGCGCTGAGCAGATAGGGGGAGGCGAGCCCTGCGGCTGCGGCAGGGATACTTGCCCTGTGTGTCGCATCTTCGGGCCGCACAGGAACGTAAAGCATGATTTGGGCCCCACCCGCATCATAGTGCGGGATGCCCAACTGACGGCCGAATCGCAGCGGGAGCTGAAGTTGAACCTCGAGGGTGATGCGGCCTACACGGAGCTCAAGCAGGAGGTCTCCATCGACCGGAGAATGGGCACGGCCAGCAGGGCCGGGCCACGCACGATGGAACGCATACCAGCCGGCGCGAAGTTCGACCTGAACATCTCGCTGCGCGTCTTCGACGGCGACGACGAGAAGGCCATGGTGGGCTACATTCAGGAGGGTTTGGAGCTTCTTCAGAAAGACTACCTCGGCGCATCAGGCACGAGGGGCTACGGTTGGGTGAAGGTCGA
>Ga0315274_10017732_pt1 | contig 10036 bp, 7 predicted proteins | sample YL17G02_20_MG_FD_203700 | JGI IMG/M metagenome (GOLD analysis project Ga0315274, IMG submission 203700) | Sediment microbial communities from Yellowstone Lake, YNP, Wyoming, USA - YL17G02_20 | ecosystem: Environmental > Aquatic > Freshwater > Lake > Sediment | place: USA: Wyoming | collected... | reverse complement strand
TTCGAATATATTCTGAGGTGAGTGTCAGATCCCCAGAGGAATCCTTGATGCCAACAATATTTTCTATCTTCGAGGCACGGACAACGAAGTTCGCTGAGATGTTCACTCCCGTCCTCACCGGATTATTGTAGAGAAGCACGGGGAGTCGTGTTGCTTTGGCAATGGCACTATAAAACTCAAAAAGTTCTGTCTCGTTGGGATGGATGAAAAAAGGTGTTAAGACAGAAACCGCACTGACCCCTGCTGCCTCAGCCATCTGTGTCAGCGCGATGGCCTCCCGAGTGGTAATAGCTCCGGTACCCGCATAAACTGGCACCCGCCCGCGGGTTTCCTCAACGACGACCTCGATCACCTTCTTCTTCTCCTCAAAGGTGAGGGCATAGAATTCTCCTTGGCTTCCCACGGGGAAGAGTCCGTGAACACCTCCTTCAATCAGATAATTCGTCAGCTTCCGAAGGGCTTCCACATTAAGTTTCCCATTTGAAGTCACCGGTGTGACCATTGCTGGAATGATTCCTTTGGGTTGAAAATCCATATTTCACCTCCGAATAAAAAGGCTAAAGCTTGTCCTACAAAATTTTATTTCATCTTTCAAAAAAATTCTTTTGTCTTTCTTTCTTCATAAGCCTTGTAAAGGGATGACATTTTGACCTTCGCCAAAGAAAAAACTTTCCATTTGCATCCATCATCTGCGAAGTTGTGAGACCGCGCTTTTCAAGAACCAGACATCACGGCCTAATGGAACAGAAAAATCTTCCTTATCTCCCTTTTCGCCAAACGTACAATTTCAGATTTGATGATTCCTTCACCCTTGCCCATAAGTCCGCCCTCCTTCAATTATTTAATAAACCCCCTTCTTGTCCCAACAACCCCACTTTCCAAAGTACTTAAATAGAAACCCTCTTGTCAAGGATTTTCCCGGTTAGGAGATTATCACCAGAGGGATAATAAATCACTTCATAAAAGATAGAAGACTTCATTCGGACAAACGAGAAGTTCTAACATTTGCAAGAATTGTCATCATAAACGATTTCTGGATGTAATCTACACTATTTAGTAAAAGGGTGTTCGTAACGAGTACAGGAAGAAAGTATTAAGGCCGCTCTTGCTCTTCCTGCCCGTGCTTTCCTCTCAGGTAGTCCTCATCCACTCTTGATCTTTTCGAAGATTTATAGGGCACGCGCGGTTCTTCCACCAGAAAACCAATCCGTTTCTTTGGCGGTTCGGGCTCTGGTGGCGAACTCAGCAATCGCTTGATTTGTCGCAACATCTCGTTGATTGCAGTTTCGTGAACATCAATTCTCGCGGTTAACTCTTTTTCCAACTCTGCAAGTTTTCGGGCAAGACTCCGTTGCCCAACCAGCATCTGCCGCAAGCGAATGAACGCACGCACGCACCACAAACACACTCATCTGAATGGCCTGCTTGCTGCGGAGCACGTTAGCCGCCATAATGGCACCATGCTCAGTGAAGACCATGGGCAGCTTTCGCCGTCCACCATGGGTAGAACCGGTCGCAAATTGTGACCGGTTTAGATCAAAGCTTGAAGTCGCAAATTGCGATCTCAAGTTTGTAACCTCCTGATCTGTAAGAGGAAACACAAAGTTTAGAAATGCATTGAAAAATAAAGAGAAATGTGTGGAATCATTATTTGAAATCTGCGTAATCAAAGAGCGAAAAGTAGTTTTTCAGAGCTCTCAATCAAATTTGCTTGACAAGAAATAAAAACACCTCCTAAGATAGCTTTAGCAGTAGCAAGAAGAGACTGGTTCGTTGGGTCATAATGGTGGAATATGGAGGTTAAAAAAATGAATTCATTTTCTGAAGAGCCTTGGAAAAAATTTCGAGAGACCTTGGGATTAAAAGAATCTCCTTTGGGAGTCTATTACACAAATGATAAACCTGAAGGAATCACCCCAAAAGAAGGAATCCAGGGGTGCATGATCGGGTTGCTCCAAAACGCAAGGAAGAAGGGGAAAACGGTCTATTTTGATAAAAGCCATTTCGGATGTCCTGGAGGTGCTTATTACATGGGATTTTTAGAATCTCCGAGGCCGAATATCGAATATTTCCTTTCCTGTGGCATTCCTGGAGAGATGGAAGGGGAACGCTACATCAAGACACCCGAACTGGCAAGGGAATTTTTCAAAAAGAGAAAACCGAGACTTGCACCGGCAACTTACTGTGTCTTTAAACCAATCGACCAGTTTCAACAAGGAGATCTAAAACCAGAGGTCGTCGCCTTCTTTGGTTCACCAGATATTCTTGCAGGCCTTTTCACTTTGACCAATTATGCTTTAGAGACCACTGAGGCTGTGTACACCCCATTTGGCTCAGGATGCAGCACCATTCTAACTTATCCTTTGAAGGAAGCTGAGAAGGAACAGCCCCGTGCTGTCCTTGGAATGTTCGATGTCTCTGCAAGACCCATGGTCGAAAATGAAATTCTCACCCTGGCGATGCCTTATCAAATTTTTTTAAAACTTTTAGAGAATGTTCAGGGCAGTTTCCTCGAAACCGAAAGTTGGAAAAAAGTCCTGAAGAGGATTTCCCCCTCACCCTAACCCTCTCCCACCAGGGGAGAGGGAGTTCTATTTTATTTCCGTCCGGGTGAATACCCCGCCCCTTGGGGCGAAGGATTTTCCCCGTTGTGGTCTGTGATACCCCGCTGCTTGCGGCGGGGTAGTTCATTTCCCCTCCCTTCGACGGGAGGGGATTGAGGGGAGGGTGAATAAAGATCGATGATTAGGAGACAACCATGATCTTTTCAGAGATGATTTCCTTAAAGACAAAAGGCTTTAGCGATTTCATCGATATGACTCCTCATGTGGTTGAAGTTCTAAAACGTTCAGGCATAGAGGATGGATTGGTCACGGTATTCTGTCCTGGCTCAACAGGCTCTGTAACAACGATCGAATATGAACCGGGTGTGCTCAGAGATTTGCAAAAAGCGATCGAAAAGATCGTTCCATCGGATATCCCTTATGAGCATGACAAACGCTGGGGTGATGGTAATGGTTTCTCCCATGTGAGGGCAGCTCTGATGAAACCGGGCCTCACCATTCCTCTCATCAAGGGAAGGCTTACATTGGGAACATGGCAACAGATCGTCTTCATCGACTTTGATAATAGAAGGCGGGAGAGAAATATCTTTGTTCATGTGATGGGCGAATGATCAATCATTAATTTCTGTAAGGCTCGATATGTATGTTGACTTGTGCTCCGGGCATCAGCTGTTTGATATCACGTTCCAAATGATCACAAACCTTGTGCGCCTCTTCTATATGGCTGTCTCCAACCATTAACAGATGCATGGTAACCAGATAACTATCTTGTTGATGTACTATATTTAGGCCATGATAGCCTATAAAAAGGTCTCGATGTTCCTTCATGATATCGGAGATTCTATCTTTTGGTTCCGCTTTAGAAGAGGCCTTTTCCCCTGGGTCGGCATGAACAATCACATCCGCTCCTGGAATCATTTCAGAAACCTTGACTTCGGCCATACTGGCTATCCGGTGCGCCTCAGTAAAAGAAAGTTCGCCAGCCAATGTGAGCCTCATATCCACAAATGTTTTTGTCCCTGAACTCCTAATTCGCAAAGAATCCAGCCTTTCAATCCCGGGTATTTGTCTTATAGCTTCCATCATCTCTTGGTGATTACCCATTGGGGCTCTATCCAACAGGACATTGACGGTCCGGATCCCCAATCTAATTGAAACGATTATTACCAGAACTGCCACGATCAAAGCAGCCATGGAATCCGCCAGAGGAAATCTTAAATATTTATACGACACCAAACCTATGATGACCACTGCCGAGCTCCAAATATCCGAAGAAAAATGAAGAGCGTCAGCTTCCAATGCCTGACTTTTATACTTTTTGGCCATTCGGTAAAGCGCTTTTGATCTTGAAATGTCCACAATAATGGAGATTCCCATCACCATAAAGGAGTATATATTGACTTCCACATGGGTTGATTTACTTGTTATCCTTTCTATTGCCTCAAAAAAAATGTAGCCACAGGTAACCAGCAATAAAAGGACCTCTAAGAAAGCCGAAATTCCTTCAACCTTTCCATGACCATAGTGGTGTGTTTCATCAGCCGGTTTGTCTGAGATCTTTACAGCAAAAAGAGTCATCGCGGCTGCTACCAGATCGAGCCCAGAATGAGCTGCTTCTGATAGAATTCCCAGACTATTAGTGGCTAATCCTACAACCAGCTTAAACCCGGTAAGAAATATCGCGGCTAGAACCGAGGTGAGAGCTACCCGGCTTTTTTCATTAGTTGCCATAAAACCTTAGGATTTTTTCAACTACCGACAATTCGTGGTGAACTTTATTTTTCTTCTGTCGGATCAATATGAATTATGCAATAAGGGCACCCTGCTTCATTTTTCTTTTTTTTGTAACTGCCATTACAGTACTCCCTAAAATAAAAAAAACCTGCGGGAGTTCATTCAAGGTCCCGCAGGTCCTTTTCCTGCTGCTTTAGAAAGCCCGGCAAATTTTAACAACTAAAAACTTGCCTGCTCCATTAAATTCCGAGTCATGATCAAAATATTGGTAAGGCTCTTGCCCCTATCCTCCACTTAAAAAGCAGCGCAATTCTTACCACCATTTTATATTGATATACTTTTTCAAAAAAGTCAAGATAATTTTCTTTTATCAGACAGCCAAGAAATACAGCACTTAAGCTCTTGAAGCACATGGGCTGCACCTTAGTGGTGTACCCCAAAAATAAAACTATGCTTGATAATCTTTTTGATGGCTTGCAATTGACCCAAGCGCTTTCGGAAATATAGCGATATTTTTGTGGTGCACCATTAGCACTGATATCTGGAGCTCTTATACATCAACGTAACAGATTGAATTTGGCTCAAATTAACAGAATCCCCTGGTAAGAAGGTGAGTATTTATGTCTTGATTCAGCGTTCCATGGAAATGAAGTTATGCGGTGTCCGCCTTGGGGCGTCGTAAGCCTTTCAGCGCCCATCGAATCACCGGGGTGAGGTAAGCAAGAATGGCAGCTCCTAAAAATAGTGCTGAAATCGGACGGGTGAAGAAGATGGATAAACTTCCCCCGGATATGGTAAGAGCCCTGCGCAGAGAGTCCTCCGCCAATCGTCCGAGGACCATGGCCAGGACTAAGGGAACGATTGGGTAATCAAGTTTCTTCATGATGTAGCCCAGCACACCGAAGCCAAGCATCATCCAGACATCGAAGAGGTTGTTGTTGACGCTAAAGGCTCCCACAGAGGCGAAGACGACGATGAAGCCCATCAAGATGGTATAGGGGAGGCGAAGGATCATCACAAAGGCGGGAATCATGAAGATGTTTATGAAAAGAAGGATGAGGTTCCCAATATACATACTTGAGATGAGCCCCCATACCATATCCGGCTTCTGTTGAAAAAGCAAAGGACCTGGACGAATTCCCCACATCATGAAGCCTGCCAACATGACCGCCGTTGTAGGCGATCCAGGAATCCCCAGTGCAAGTAATGGAGCGAAGCCGCTGATGGAGGCTGCGTTATTGGCCGATTCGGGCGCAGCAACCCCTTCAATCGCCCCATGGCCAAAACGCTCCGGATGTTTTGAGACTCTTTTCTCCGCGAGGTAAGCAAGGAAGGAGGCGGTGGTGATACCACCGGCCGGAATCATACCCGTAAAGAATCCGATGATCCCGCCTCGCACAATGGCCCAACGGGAAGCTACCCAGTCCTCCCATGTCAGAAAGACATCGCGCAGCCGCAATTTCGATTTGATCAACTCCCCCTCCTCCGGCTCCTCGAGGCTATTGAAGATCTCGGCAACTCCGAAGATCCCACAGATCACAACGATAAAATCAAAACCTCCGAGGAGTTGCGGCACACCAAAGGTGAACCTCGGAAGTCCACTCACCACATCCAGTCCAATGGTGGCGATCATAAGTCCAATCAAGGTGGAGATAATGATTTTAACTGGATGCTCGCCTCCGAAGACGGTGAGAAGACCAAAGGCCATGGCAGCCAATGCAAAATATTCGGAAGGACCAAACCGCAGGGCAAACTTGGCCAGGGCAGGAGCAAAAGCCATAAGGAGGACAACGGAGGCAGTACCGGCGATCCAAGAACCAATGGCCGCCACCGATAAGGCTGGCCCGGCCCGTCCTTTCAGAGCCATCTGATAGCCATCGAGACAAGTCATTACTGTGGAGGATTCACCCGGGACATTAATGAGGACCGAGGTGATCGTCCCTCCGTAGGCGACGCCATAATAGATGCCTGCAAACATGATGAGAGCAGAAGTGGGATTTGCTTTGAAGGTAAGGGGGAGGAGCAGGGCAATGGCGGTGGGTGCCCCAATGCCAGGAAGGACACCAATGATCTGTCCAAAGAAAACACCAAAGAGACAATAAAGAATATTGTTGAAGGTGAGAGCGATGGAGAATCCGGTGTATAAGTTATTTAGAAGATCCATAAGGGTCTGCTCCTACCATCCGATCATGCCCTCTGGCAGAGGAATGTAAAGTAATTGTCCAAAGATGAAGTGAATCCCGACCGCCGTTAGGACTGCTGAGATGCCGCAAAGGATCAGGGAATGCTTTCCCATGATGCGCATGGCGAAGCCGGTGAAGAGGGCGAGGCCAATGGGGAATCCCAATACAGGAAAGAGGAGGAAGGTAATAATGATTGTGACCAACATCTTTACAGCCAGTTTCGTTCTCGGTTTGAAAAATGGATCCGCCTTCGCATGTTCTTTAAGATTCTTCAGAATGACAAAGAGAGCACAACCCACAAGACCGATACCCAACCAGAGAGGTAAGAATCCAGGGCCGGGACCATATTCAGACATATAGGAAAGCTGCCGGGAAAAGAAGATCAAAGCAACTCCCAATAATAATACGACAATCCCACCGATAAGGTCAGCAATCAACATATTACCCTCTGCGGCTAAATCCCTATCAAATCCCCCCTCGCCCCCCTTTATTAAGGGGGGGATTGGGGGAATTAAAAAGGTTGCTTACCAATAACGATTTATTTGATGAGTCCGAGTTCTGTCAGGATGCCCTTGAAGGTCGGCTCATTCTGAACTACAAACTGGGTAAATTCCTTGCTTCCTCTCCATGTAGGGCTGAGCATATACTTCTTCAAATAACCTGTATTCCATGCAGCCGATTGAGCCATCTGTTTTAACATACTCTCATAAAAGGCGGCCACTCCAGGAGGGATGCCCGAAGGTGCACCCACACCTCGGAACATTTCAAACGTTACATTAAAGCCTTTTTCTTTAAATGTTGGGACATCTGGCAATTCAGGCATACGTTTTTCCTTAGCGACAACGATAGGCCTTACCATCTTTGCCTCCCACTGTGGTACGAATTCAGACGGATTGGCCCAGATCATCTCCACATGTCCACCTAAAACCGCCGTAATACATTCACCACCACTGTTAAAGGGCACATATCGAAACTTAAGGTCTGCCGCCCGTTCAAAGAGACGGTTGCACATCTGGTCTTCTTGACCGGTAGCTGTTCCTCCAATGGTTATTGTTCCTGGACGTTGTTTTGCTGCAGCGATAACATCCTCAATCGTTTTGAAAGGGGAGTCGGTCTTTATAACAATCAACTGTTCGTCGATAGCAAGACCCGCAAGCAAAGTAAGATCACGAAATGTAGGGGCCCCTTTTGCCGCCAGTGCCGCTGCCACCTGGCCGGAGATGAAGGTCAGCAGCATGTGATCATTCCCTTTGGCTTGAGCCGCCGTGGTCGTCCCGATCAAACCACTTCCACCTCCCTGGTTGACCACCATAAATGGGACAGGGCAAAGTTTTTCGCTTCCGATGGCAGCGATCATGGAGCGTGCGAGGACATCACTTCCCCCTCCTGGTGCATAGGGAACGATGAACTGAATCGGTTTGGATGGCTTCCACTCTGCGGCCTGACCTGCAATTGTAGAAGCGAGGATGATGAACAGTACGACCCCTGTTATGTGGAAAAACTTTTTCCCGATCAATCTCGTTCTCATTTCTCTTCCTCCTTTCTTGATGGTGAGTTTAACCGCTTTCCCTCATCTCAATAAGAAAAAATGTAAAAGTCTCTTATTATATTATCAAGATCTTAAGTTCTTTCAAGACTTTTGATGAGCAGTTCCGCCTTCTCTTTGTATTCCATCTTTTGGATGACGACGTGGAGCCTTGCGCCAAATTTTTCCTCACAGAACTTACCTAAAGCCTCGATCGTCTTCTGGCTACCGGTGACTGGAAGAAATGGCCAAAAATAGGTTGGAATCCCCATGGCTACGGTCCAGGTAGCCCTGGCCACTGCTTTAGTGCGGTTGGCTTCAGGAAAACAAGCCACGATCGGAAACTCCTTGAACTGTTTCTTTCCCGCGGTTGCCATGGAGAGTAAAAAATCGGTCACGCCGCTATTTTCACAGCTTCCCAGATCGACCACTGCTGGAAGGTTTTTTCCCATAGAAGAAAGAAGGCTCATCAAGCCCTTCCCGCAATGGGTTTCTCGTTGTTTCGGATTCAATAAGCCGTATTTGGCCAGACTGATGCTGGCACAACCCTCAGAAATACAAAAAACATCTCTCGCCAATAACTCTCGAGCCAATGAAACAATCTCATGATCCTGGGTGAACTTAACATTGTTACAACCAGCCAAGATGGCTACTCCCTTAATCTTTTTTCCTTGAATGGCATCTACAACCTTCTTTACGTTCACATCCTTTATGGAAAAACCCATCACGGCCGACTCTTTGACTGCTGGGATATCTTTGGATACCCCACTGCGTCCATCAAAAGCTTCCTGAGCCTTCTCTACAATCTGCCGAGCAAAAGCGGCCAGGCCTCCTCTGTTTAAAACCTCTGTTGAAACGATCTCCACTTTCCAGATCTTAGCCAACTCCGCCAAGGAGGGATTGACGCACTGATCGCCTGCTACAATAAGATCCACAGCCCCTGTCATTAAAGGAATCTCCTGGGAACCGTAATTGGTCACTGGAGCAAACCTATGAGGAGGAACGAATGAATCTGAGCATACACTCATGAGTCCAATCTTCTTTCCCTTGACTGCCTCAGCGATCTTCTGCTTCAGGAGAGGGGAGAAATGGCCATAAAGAAGGATATTGGGAGCCCCTCTTTGAAGAATTCCCAAGCTGACTTCTACTTCTGTGGGAGAAGTATCCCCAAAGACCGCCGTCTTCATTCTTCCCTGAAGCATCTGAGCCGCGCACCCGCTTAAAGCCCCCTTGAAAGCCCAAAGAAGGGTCTCTTCTACATTCCCAGTGCCCCCGTCCAGTTTCTGGGAGACCTTAAAGAGATCCCTACCAATCCCTTCTGGATAGACGCCTGTCCCCTTCCAACTCTCGGTCAGAACTTTCGGAAACTTTCCTATCACGCTCGGAGTTCCATTTCCGAACAACCTTTTAATATCACCCATTATCTTTTCCGCTTCCTTCTTGCGCTTGGGAGAACTCTCTCCAGACTCAACACCTTGGGCAAAATCAGCCAGTTGATCGAAGTAACCCATCGCCCCATGAACAACCAGCCTCACAAACGAATGAATTCCGAGGATATCTTTGTCCTTTCCACAAACACCCACTTTATTTTGATCACGAAAAGGATGACTGATACAGGGTCCTTGAAGACAATCCCTACAATTCAATCCGGTCTCACAGAATCCACATTGAGGAAGCGACCCCTCATAACGATCCCACACCAATGGTATCTCTTTCTCTGCCGCTTCCTTTAAAAAATGATCCACTGCACTATCCGTGGTCTTCCTTTGTACGAAATCCATCTCTTTTTCTCCTTTCTATATCAGTGGTTGCCCAATTAAGGAACCCTCATTACCCTCCCCCTTGATGGGGGAGGGTGAGGGTGGGGGTGAACAATTGATCTTATTTCCCCCCTCACCTCAATCCTCTCCCGCCAGAGACTGTGTCGTAATTGGTAGTCGCAACCTTTAGGTTGCGGTCAGTTTCAATAAAATCAATGAGTTGCACGCAGGCTAAAGCCTGCGGCTACCATCAAAATGGGATTACGACAC
>Ga0315274_10017731_pt1 | contig 10036 bp, 9 predicted proteins | sample YL17G02_20_MG_FD_203700 | JGI IMG/M metagenome (GOLD analysis project Ga0315274, IMG submission 203700) | Sediment microbial communities from Yellowstone Lake, YNP, Wyoming, USA - YL17G02_20 | ecosystem: Environmental > Aquatic > Freshwater > Lake > Sediment | place: USA: Wyoming | collected... | reverse complement strand
GCGGAGCGGCGGGACCACCGCGATCCTGCGTGGCAGCGTGGAGGCCTCGGGGACCACCCCGCTGCGACGACTGAATCCGAAGCGGGACCTCGTTCTGGATCTGCAGATTCAGGTGAACCCGGCGCGCGCGGCCGACCTCGTGGCGCTCCTGCCCGACGACGTCCAGATCCAGGGGGCATTCCGGGCCACCGGGCGTGTCAAGGGGACGCCCCAGGCGCTGAACGGCGAGGTCGAGGTCGCGTTCGAGAATGTCCGGACCTGGGAGGAGTCATGGCAGCGGGGCGAGGCCGTGTTCCGTCTCCGGCAGGGTGATGTGGAGATCAGCCGCATCTCCCTGCGGCGCGGGGCCGAGCAGGTCACCGGCGAGATCGGCATCGGCCCGGGTGACGCCCTGCGGGGGCGCCTCACGAGCACGGTCATGGATGTGGCGAAGGTTGGCTCGCTGTCCGGCAGTGAGCTGGCAGGACGGGCCACCTTCCGCCTGGATTTCCAGGGGACGGCGCGCGACACGGTCATCCTGGGTCAGGCGACGGTCAGCGCGCTCTCCTACCGGGGGATCCCGGTCGGCCCGGGGACGGCGACGTTCAAGGTCCAGCGGAAGGCCGTGGACGTGGATCTCACGTTTCGTGAGGGAACGCATCGGTTGCGGGTCAACGTCGGGCCGCCGTGGGACCCAAGCGTGAAAGGGGAGCTCACGCTTTCCGATGCGGACCTGGATCTGGTGGTCCGGGCGGGAGGGGTCGAAGCGTTACGCGCGTGGCAAGCACGGGGCAGCGGTCGCATCCTCTTCGGTGGCGCGGCGCGCCCCCCTGCCTTCGGAAGAGGCGAGGCCGATTTCACACATCTGAGCCTCCGGTTGGGGGGCGAGACCTGGGAGAGCCAGGGTCCGGTTCGCGCCAGTTGGAGCGGGCCGACGATGACCGTGCACCAACTCCGCCTCCGCTCCGGCAAAAGCGAACTCGAGGTCCGCGGGACACTGGGGGAGGGGGAGCAGACCGACCTCACCGTGACAGGGCAGGTGCCCCTGGTCCTCCTGACGGATTACCTCGCCGTCGTGCGCTCCACGGAGGGTCTGGCGACTGCCAACGTGCGCCTTCGCGGGAATCGCGGCGCGCGGATACTTCACGGCACGCTGGAGATCCGGCAGGGACATCTGACTCTGTCAGGGCTGTCGGCGGATTTCCGGGAGGTCCAGGCTGGCTTGGAGCTCCAGGGCACCCGGACGCAGATCCGTGAATGGCGGGCGCGGCTTGCCGAGGGGAACTTCCGCGGGGCCGGCGAGATCGGGCAGAGTGGCGGGCGCTGGGACCTCCGCCTCACGTTCCAGGAGGATGACGGGCGGGCAGAGCAACTCCTACTCGGGCTGTACGGAGGGAAGGGGGAGGTAACGGGCTTCCTGTCTCTGGGGGGGCTCCTCACGAGCGAGGGGGAGGAGACGGCCGACTTCTGGCGGAACCTGGGTGGAGATCTCAAGCTCGTCATGCGGGATGGGCGGATCGGACGCTACACCGTCACGGCCAAGGTCCTTGCCCTGCTGAACGTGGCGCAGCTCTTGGACCTCAAGGGACCGGACCTTGCCGCCGAGGGCATGCCGTACGAACGCCTGACGGCCGACATCAAGATCGCGCGCGGCATCGCCCGCACCGACAACCTCGTCCTGGATAGCCGGGCCATGAAGGTGACCGCCGTCGGCACAGTCAATCTCGCCGAGGACACGGTGGACCTGACCGTGGCGGTCAAGCCGTTCCATAACTTGGACCGCATCCTCACCAACATCCCCGTGGCCGGGTGGCTCCTGGGCGGGAAGGAGAAGAGCATCCTCGTGGCCTACTATCACGTCACCGGCTCCCTGAGGGATCCTCAAGTGGCAGCGGTTCCGCTGAAGTCCGTTGGGCGAAGCGTTTTCGGCATATTCCGCAACCTGCTGGAGATCCCCGAAGCGCTCACCGGGCCGTATGAGGGCCTGCCCCCGCAACCGGTCAAGCCGGACGAGAAAAAAAAGCACTGACGGCTCGCGGGCCTCAGCGCGCTCTCTGCGGGGAGCCTGCCGGTGGCGCCGGCCGGACGCTTCCCCGGATCGGGGATAGCAGCGAGCGTTGCCCGCGGATGTCTCCGGGCAGGACCGGCCGCTCCGGCAGGGTGTATTCCACGTCCCGGTAGTTCCCATCGCGGAAAACCGTCAGTCGAATCGTCGTCCCAACCCGAAGCGGCCGCATCGCCTGGCTGAGCCTGTCCGGCGAATCCAGCGCCACGCCGTTCACGCTGGTGATGATGTCACCGCCGACGAGGACGGAGCGCCCGGCGACCACGATCTCGAGCTGCCCCCCGCGGAGTCCCGCCTGCTCGGCCGGACTGCGCGGCTCGAGGACCTCGACCAACAGGCCGTCCACGAGCGGGATCCGCAGGAGGTTGCGAAGCGGCTCGCCGACGAGCTGCCCGTGGAAGCCCAGCCAGGGGCGGATGACCCGGCCATGGTTCAGCAGGGACGGGAACACCGCTTTCGCCAGGTTGATCGGTATGGCGAATCCGATGCCCTGGGCCTCGGGCATGATGGCCGTAGTGATTCCGATGACCTCGCCGCACCGGTTCAAGAGCGGGCCCCCGGAGTTGCCCGGATTGATGGGCGCGTCCGTCTGGATCAGCGGCTCCATGAGAGAAAACGGGGTTTCCGGGAGGATGCGGTTGATCGCCGAAACGATCCCCCGGGTCAGGGTCTGGTTGAGCCCCATGGGGTTCCCGATGGCCAGAACCTCCTCGCCGACGCGGACCCGATCAGAATCCCCCGGCGTCGCTGTGGGAAGTGTTCCGGCCGAGGGTGGCGGGATGCGGAGCAGGGCCAAATCGAAGATCGGGTCGGCCCCCACGAGCTGCGCGGGCAGGGTCGTTCCATCGTCCAGCGTGACCGTGACGGACTGGCGGCCGAAGGCCACGTGGGAGTTGGTGAGGATCAATCCGAAGGGATCGATGAGAAACCCCGACCCCACGATGCGCTGGACGCGATCGGAGAGCGGGTAGGGATTGATGGAGGTCGCGGTGATGAAAACCACGGCCGGCGAGACGCGATCGTAGATGTCCGAGATGGATTCGGAGCACGTCGCCGCCTTCGGAGGTTCTGCCGCCTGCCCGCCTGGGACTGCCGCACAACAAGCGAGCGCGCCGATGAGGAGCGGGAGAGCCAGCCTGCCAACGCGGACGGCGCCAACGATCTCGCAGTCATGCGTGAGCATGGTCACACCTCCAGGATGAGAGATGCGGGACAATCGAATGCCCCGTCACTCTATTCGAGGCCGGAGCGGGTGTCAATTCTCGCCGCTCGGCCACGAGCCGGCGGCGCCGTTCGCCTTGTGCAGAGAGGCGCGCATTGATAGACTGGCCCGGTTCACCGGGCCGGGAGGCCGCGCTGTGATGGGCGGCTGGCGGACTGTCAGGGAGCGTTGATTCCATGCCTGACCTGAGCCAATTGATCGGCCACTGGGGTTACCTTGCCATCTTCGTGCTCGTCATCCTCGGGAACATGGGCGTCCCCCTTCCCGAAGAGACGATCCTCCTCCTGGCGGGCTACCTCGTCTGGCAGGGAGACCTCCGACTGCCAATCGTCCTCGCCATCGGCATCCTGAGCGCGGTGGTGGGTGACAACGCCGGCTACTGGATCGGACGGCACTACGGGCAAGGGGCCATCGAGTGCTACGGACACTGGGTGCTGGGGAATTCAAAGCGCTTGGAATCCATGCGGGGCTTCGTGACCCGCTACGGCCCCATGGGGGTGTTCGCCGCGCGGTTCCTTCCGGGGCTCCGCTTCATGGCCGGCCCGCTCGTGTTGCCGCTCACTCAAGAACGTCGGTTTCTGGACGAACAGCCGCCAAGGACGTGAGGAGGCAACGGCCGGTATGGAGCTCACGGCTTGTCACGGCGCGCCTTCTGCGCCGCCTCCGCCTCGCGCCGCCGGTAGCTCTCCCCGGCAATCGTGATGATTTCGGCGTGGTGGGTGAGCCGATCGATCAGGGCGGTCACGCAGGCGGCATTGGGGAAGATGGTCCCCCAGTCCTTGAAGGCGAGGTTGGTGGTCAGGAGGATGGAGCGCCACTCGTAGCGCCGGCTCACCACCTGGAACAGGAGATCGGCGGCCCGGTTGTCGTAGGTGAGATACCCCACCTCGTCGATGGCCAAGAGTCGCGGCTCCACGTAGTGCCGGAGCCGCCGCTCCAGAGCCCGGCTCGTCTCCTGGCCGCCGAGATCCAGCAGCAGATCCGCTGCGGTCACGTAGAGCACCTGGGCGCCGTGGAGCACCGCCTGGTGCGCGATGTTCTTCGCGAGCATGGTCTTCCCGAGCCCCTGGGCGGCCGCCAGGATGACGTTGCTGCCGCTCGCCAGGAACCCGAGCGCGAAGACACGCTCCACCGCGTCGCGGTCGAGCCGCTGCGGCCAGTCCCACTCGAAGTCGGCCATGGGCTTGAAGCGACCGAGCCGCGCCCGGCTCAGGCGCCGTTCCAGGCTCCGCCGGGCGCGATCCTGCGCCTCGGCCCGGACGAGCTCCTCCAGCAGCACCGCGGGGCTCCAGCGACTGCGGGTCGCCCGGGCCAGGAAGTCCGGCAGGTCCGCGGCGGTCCGGCGCAGGCCGAGGCTGCGCAGGGCGTCAGGTAAGGTCGGGGGGGTCGACGGAGCTAGTGAGGTCATCGTAGGTCTCCAAGGAATGCGAGGGGACGTCGAGGTCCCGGATCCGGGGATCGTCCGGGAGGACCACGGGCACCGGCGGCCGTTGCCCCCGGGCCCGCCGGCGCTGCTCCAGCAGGTGGGCAATGACCCCAGCCCCGGGCGCCTCGCGCTCGAGGGCCGTCGCCACGGCCACGGCGAGCTCCGCCGCCCCGTAGTCGTCGAGGAGCCGGAGCAGCCGGGTCACGTGCGGGCCGAGGGGCTCCCCCCGGACGGCCAGGCGCTCGAAGAGCGTGGCGACCGCCGGGACGGCCTGCCGAAGCCGGTCGCGGCGCGTGAGGGGGCTGGCCTGCCGCTTGGCGGCGACGAGCGCCTGGAGGTGCTCCCGCGATTCCGTGGTGAAGTCGGCATCGTAGCTGCGGAGGTGGTTGGCCACTTCCTCGGTGCCGTGGTAGAGCCGGACGCTCTCCGGGTCGGCCACGAGGGTGAGCGGCACCTGGACCAGGGTATGCGGAATCGAATACCAGTTCCGGTCGAAGCGGATGTAGGGGGTCTTCCCGGAGGTCACGGCGCGCACCAGGGCGGCCGGGAACGGATGCGTCGGCACCGGGAGGAGCCGGGCCTGCTCCTCCGCCAGCGCTGCGGCGACCGTCCGCGTGGGATCGCCGGGAACCCGCCGGGCGTGCGCCACCGTGTCGCGCCAGTGGACGAACTGCGGGTTCAGGTCCTCCACATCCTGGAAGGTCCGGGCCGCGAAGAACGCCTCGCGGAGGTAGCGGATCGCCCGCTCCACGCGCCCCTTCTGCACAGCCGTCAACTACAACCCATGCTGTTGATCCGGCGCTGATTCGGATCACTCATCCCTTCCACCCGCTCCGCGGGCAGGCCTTCCCCTTCGTTGTTGCCAAGCAACTCTGGGGGGAGGACCGCGTCACCTTCCAGCATCCCGATGGGTCCCTCTGCTCGGTCCCCGTCGGCTGGACGGACCGGCTCCCCTCGGATCCCTACCTGAGTATCGGCCGGGGCCGCTCCCGATTCCGCGTCGAAGACTTGCTGGCCTTGGTCGATCTGCTGGCCGCCCGGAGGACGCCATGAGGGCCGCCGGACAGGACCGGGGTGTCAAGCGGATTCCGTCCCATATGTCAAGAGAATTACGTCCCATGGGGGTGATGGAAGCGGGCGGCCGGAGGGCGACAATGAGGCATACTACATGCATAATATCCACACGTTGGGGGATTTTACTCTTGACAGTCAGTCGAATGATGTACATATTATACTTGACACATTCTGACCCTGTTCTCAACAACAGGAGGCCCTATGCCCCCACGGCGGCTCCCACCGGAAGATGGCAAGGCCGCGGCGCTCCGCGCCGCCGGGGCCTTGCACCCGCACCCGGAGGCCGTGCAAGACGCCCTGTTCGCCCGCTCGGCGTTCTTCGACCGCCGGGATCGTGTGCAGGTGAAGTACGAGATGCTGCGCCGCCAGCAGGTCGACGGCCGGCCCGTCACGGAGGTCGCGACCACCTTCGGCGTGAGCCGCCAGGCGTTCTACCTGGCGCAGGCGGCCTTTACCGCCGGCGGGATCCCGGGCCTCCTGCCCCGGCCCCGCGGCCCGCAGCGGGCCCACAAGTGCACCGGCGCGATCCTGGACTTCGTGGCGCGCTGGCAGGCCGGCACCAACGCGGGGGCCGGGGGCACCCTGGCGGAGGCGGTCCAACATCGCTTCGGCGTGAGGATCCATCCGCGGTCCCTCGTGCGGGCCTTGGCCCGGCGGGAAAAAAAACGACCGACGCAGCAGCCGTCCCGATGAGGCCACCGGGCGCGGAGCCGCAAGCCGTGTGGGAGCAGTACGAAGCCCTGCGGCGGGAGGCTACCGCGGCCGCGCCAAACGGATCCCGCGGCCACGGGCTCGCGCTGTTTCTCGCGCGGGGCCTGCCGGCGTGGCTGGCGGCGCTATCGGCCCTGACCCCGGCGGTGCGGCCGGCGCGAGGGTCCGAGGTCGCGACCCAGCTGCCGGTCACGGTGCCGCCCACCGCCCGGATGGAGTTGACCACGGTATTGGCCGGCATGGTGCTGGCGTGCACCAAGCCAAGGGAAGGATGGGACGGTCCATGTCCACAGCCAGCAAGGTGACGTCCGACCATCTGCGACGAGCGGCGTATCTCTACGTGCGGCAGTCGTCGCTCCAGCAGGTGCATGACCACCGGGAGAGCACAGCTCGGCAGTACGATCTCCAGCATCGCGCCCAGGCCCTCGGCTGGGCCGCGGACCAGCTCGTGATCATCGACGAGGACCTCGGGCTCTCCGGGGCCTCGGCCGTCGATCGCCCCGGCTTCCAGCGCTTGGTCGCCGATGTCGGCCTGGGCCGGGTCGGCCTCGTCATGGGGCTCGAGGTCTCCCGGCTCGCGCGGAACTCCACCGACTGGCACCGGTTCCTGGAGATCTGCGCGCTCGCCGAGACCCTCATTTTGGACGAGGACGGCGTGTACGATCCGAGCGCCTTCAACGACCGGCTGCTCCTCGGGCTCAAGGGGACGATGAGCGAGGCCGAGCTCCACGTCCTCCGCGCCCGGCTGCAGGGGGGCATGCTCAACAAGGCCCGCCGCGGGGAGCTCTGGATGCCCCCGCCGCTCGGCTTCATCTACGATGCCACCCAGCGTTTGGTGTTCGATCCCGACGGGCAGATCCAGGCGGCGGTCCGCCTGCTGTTCGCCACCTTCCGGCGGACGGGATCCGCGGGGCAGGTCGTCCACCACTTCGCGCGCGAGGGCCTCGGCTGGCCCCGCCGGCTCCGCACCGGTGTCCGCGCCGGGGAGGTCGTCTGGGGCGTCCTGACTCATGATCGGGTCCTGGGGATCCTCCACAACCCGCGCTACGCCGGCGCCTTCGTGTACGGCCGGAGCCGCCAGCGCAAGGTCGTGGTGGGTGGCCAGCCGCGCTACCGAAAACTCCCGCGCCAGGAGTGGAAGGTCTTCCTCCCGAATGTCCATCCCGGGTACATTACGTGGGAGGAGTTCGAGGCCAACCAGGCCACGCTCGTGACCAACGCCGCCGGGTACGGGACCGCGCGCTGGCGGACGCCGGCCCGGGAGGGGGTGGCGCTCCTCCAGGGCCTAGTCCTCTGCGGCCGCTGCGGCAATCGGATGACCGTCCGCTACGTGGTCCGCCAGGGGCACCCCAGTCCCGACTACACCTGCCAGCGGGAGAGCATCGCGGCGGGCCAGCCGGTCTGCCAGATCGTCCCCGGCGCCGGGGTGGACCAGGCCGTGGCCGCCGCCGTGCTCCAAGCCGTCACCCCGGCGACCCTCGACGTCGCGCTCGCGGTCTTTGACGAGCTCCGGGCACGCCAGGCCGAGGTCGACCGGCTGCGCCGGGCCCAGGTCACCCGGGCCCGCGAGGAAGCGGAGCTGGCGCAGCGCCAGTTCCTCTTGGTGCGTCCGGAGCATCGGTTGGTCGCGGATAGCTTGGAGCGGCAGTGGAACGAGAAGCTCGCGCGGCTCGCCGAGCTCGAAGCGGAGTCCCAGCGGGCCACCGCGGCGGACGGGCCCGCCCTCGCGGCGGTGGACCGGGAGCGCATCTACCAGCTGGTGACCGATCTCCCGCGGGTGTGGTACGATCCCCGCACCCCGGCCCGGGAGCGGAAGCGGATGCTGCGGCTCCTGATCGACGACGTCACCCTGCGCAAAGGCGACCGCACCATCGCCCTCCAGATCCGCTGGAAGGGGGGGTGCGACGACGGCGTTGGAGCAGCCGCGCCCCCTCGGGGCCCCCGATCTTCGGCGCACTCCGGCGGTGACCGTGGAGATGATCCGCGCCCTCGCCACGGAGCAGACGGACCGGCAGATCGCGGCGACCCTCAACGGCCGGTGCTTGCGCTCCGGCACCGGCCAGCCCTTCACCCGCTTGCGGGTCCGCACACTCCGGGAGGCCTACGGAATCCCAAGCCTGGCCGCCCACCTCCGCCGCGCTGGCTGGCTCACGGCCCCGGAGGTCGCGGCCCAGCTGCACGTGCATTACACGACCGCCAAGCGCTTCGCACGTGAAGGCGTGCTCCGCGCCCGCCGCGCCGACGATAAGGGCGATCTCCTCTTCGAGCCGCCCACCGGCCCGTTGCCGCGGGCCCACCCCGGCAAGCGCTTCCGGGACCGTCGCCACTATCCTCCGTTATCCTCAGTGTGCACCGCAGATGCGGGAGGAGTTGCAGTATGAAGCCTGAGCCTTCTCGTGGGCCGCCGCCACCGCGCAGGGCCGGGGGACGAAGTGGTAATGGCCGCACAGCTCCAGGAGGCGGGGGTGGAGCCGGATCGCGTCGCCCTGCCGCTCCAGGACGGCACTGCGCAGGTTATCGTACAACACAACCCTGGGAACACCCTGAAACGCCTGGAACGCCTCGACGTGTCCGCGGAGGAAGCTCTCCAGGGTCTGGTCCAGGGTGAAGACCGCATGGAGCGCCCGCGACCAGCTCAGGACCAGTACGAAGGCCGAGAGGCGCCGGGTGGCGTGGCCGATCGTGACCGTCCCGAAGCTGCCCCAGTCGGCCTGGCCCTGCTCGCCCACCAACAGGGTGAGCCGGAGATACGCCTCGGCCGCCGGGACCGGGCGGAGGGTCCGGACCACCCGCCGCAGTTGCACGACGGAGCCCGGGTAGCCCCGCTGGCGGAGCATCTCGAACAGCCGCGTGGCCCGGAGCCGGGGGTAGCGCTGGAGGGTCTCTTGGAGGAACGGGCGGTAGGGATCGAGTTGGCTCGGCCGCATGATGGCCGGCCGCACGAAGCGCTCGGTGGCCAGCGCCCGGCGGACCGTATCGGGGTGGAGGCCGAGCTGGGTGGCGATGGTCCCCACCCGCCAGTGCTCGGCGAAGAAGAGCCGGCGGATCTCGGCCACCTGCGCCAGGGGGATCATGGTCGCTCCTCGGGGCCGCCCTCAGGGGGACCGGCCGGTGCGGGGCCGCTCGCGCGCTCGGTCCTCGGCCCATCGGGCGAACCGCCCGAGCCGGCCGCAGACGGCACAGCGCGGGGCCCCGTCCTCGAGAAGGGTCTCCAGTCTTCGTGGGACATCGCGACCTCCTGGCCCGCGGTGGGCACCCTCCGCGACGGGCGGTGTCGGCAGGCACGGGAGCACGATGCCACACTGCGGGGGAGGCTGGGAAGGAATGGGGGACGGTCATGAATTTATGCGATTCTCTGAGCTGGGAGCCGAACCTCCACTCATCGACGGCCATGCGCGGCGGACGAGGCGCGCCCCGGTCCGCATGATCCGGAAAAGGCGCTGCGCCGTTGTAGAGCAAGGGCAGATGATCGTGGTGCAGCATCCCGAGGGTTTCGACGCGGGTAGCACGGCGCGTGGTGGCTCCTGTACACCCCGGTGAAGGAGGAGAAGAATTTCAT
>Ga0315274_10017730_pt1 | contig 10037 bp, 14 predicted proteins | sample YL17G02_20_MG_FD_203700 | JGI IMG/M metagenome (GOLD analysis project Ga0315274, IMG submission 203700) | Sediment microbial communities from Yellowstone Lake, YNP, Wyoming, USA - YL17G02_20 | ecosystem: Environmental > Aquatic > Freshwater > Lake > Sediment | place: USA: Wyoming | collected... | reverse complement strand
TGCAAGATGAGGCAGAAGGAAACGGTAGAAGTATAGTTCCTATTCCTTCATCTTTTACTACTCCTATATTTTCATGGGTAGCATTTCCACCCAAACCAAACAGAGGTTCAATGCCCTCTCAATTCATTAATAGATGGGTAGATTTGCAAAGGATAGAACCTGATTTTGTAATTACAACTGGACAACCAGATAGATTTGAAGTTCTAGTTAATACGCAAGAATATGCTCAAAGTCCAGTAGTTACTAGTGCACCGGTACAATTTTCAAGGGATACAGGCAAACTTGATATGAGAGTGCAAGGGCGCAATATGAGCCTTACATTTAGATCGATAGATAATTTTGAAGTTGGGCACATAATACTATTACTCGGTATGGGGGATGCAAGATAATGTTAGTAATTTGGCCAGAGTATATAACTTTAAACAATTGGGCAGCTGCATTAGTAGCTGATCGCCCTAATGCATTTCTACCCCTTCTACAAGATGAAAATAAATGGCAAGAATGGGGAGCTGCTGTAGTTGGAACTGGTGTTTTTGCACGTAGTAGGGTTCCTTCGCCGTTTTCTATTGTTCAAGGAGCTAAAAAAGAAGACTTTAAGGAATGGCAAGAATGGGCGAAGGTCGTCTATTTAATTGTTAATAATGAATCTAATACAGAAGAGGGTCAAAATGTTTGATACAAGATTTAATAATGGTTATCAAAATACAGTTATGCCATTAAATACAGATACATATCTTAATCAAATGCCGCAAAATTCTTATGGGCAGAATCCTTATGCTCAAGGGAATGTACTATCTAATATGATGAGTAATAATGCTCCTTATCCCACTCCGCCATCTCAATCATTTCCTGCTGCTAATATGCAAAATCCCAATAAGGTAAGTTATGCTGATGGTGGAGCTGTAAAAAAGAAAAAAAATAAAGTGGAAAATAGCCCTTATCCAATGTTAGCTGAGATGATTAGAAAACAAGGGAAGGGTGAAGATACTATACTTGCTCATATAAACCCGCTAGAAGCCATGATATTGAAAGATCTAGGGGGCAGTGGTACTATTAATCCTAAAACTGGATTGCCACAATTTGGGGGGGATATTTTTGATAAGATAATGGATGTTGTTTCATTTGTACCAAAAACTATAGGGAGAGTAGTAGGAGGAATGACGGGGACAAAAGGGGGGATGTTAGGTAGTTCGGGAAGTTATTGGGAAAAAAAGGGAGCAGGGGGATTTAGAGGGGATCTTTCTAACACGCTATCTTATGGGTTACCTGCAACTGTTGGAATGAAACTTTTACCTAAAAAATCACAAAAGGGAATGACTTCTTTCGGTCAAAAATATGTTATCCCTACGGCGGCAGCTGTAATCGGTAATGCATTTCTGCCAGGAATAGGTGGAACTATAGGAGGCACTTTAGGAGGAACCGCCGGCGCAGGGTTACGTGGTTCAAGTCTAGGGGAAGGAGCTTTAAGAGGTGGGACAATAGGTACGCTTCTTCCAAGCGCGGCCTCATTAGGAGGATCCGCAGCAAGTTCTTTGGGATTTAATAGTCTTGGTTCGAGTCTAAGTAATTATGGGACTCAGAATGCAATTTTACCTTCAATTGGTAGATTATTCGGTATGGAAAATACGGGTAATAGTTTCTTGTCCAATGCTGGTGGAAGTGGGAATATTTTGTCTAATTTAATGGGTGGAAGTGGAGAAGGTGCTGCGAACCCCAGGATGTTTGAAGCTAACAATCAAGGATCTGCATTAGAAAATTATAATAGATATCAAAGTGGAGTAAGTGCTGGTGACGAGAGTTTCACCGATAAATTACTAGGAAACACTAAAGACTTTCTGACTAAACCTAAAAATCTTTTAACTCTAGCGTCAGTTGCTAGCTCATTTGCGAACCGACCAAAAGAAAAGAAAGAAAAAACACCAGAACAACTAGCGGATGAACAAAAACGTTTAGAAAGGGCACTTAGATTAAGCCCTGCTGATAGAGCTGGTATGGAAGCTAATTTGCTGGCAGAAGAACAGATGAGAAGAAGGATCGCTCGTCAAAAGTTCTTACCGGAAGAGCGGCTAGGTAATATCGAACCTATGTATCGAAAAAGTAATACTCCAGAAGAATATAAACAGCATGGCAAATGGCTAAGTTATTATAACAATCCTCAGTTTAGTGGCGAACCTATACCTTATAAAAAAGGCGGCTCAACACTTCCCCATATGATGTATGAAGCAGAAGAAATGGAATATCCCTCAGGACTAGGGCGTTATATAGCAGGGGATACTAATGGACAAGATGATAAAATACAGGCTCTGCTTTCTGACGGTGAGTATGTTATCCCTGCTGATGTCGTAGCTCATTTAGGAGACGGCAATAATACTGCCGGTGCAAAAAAATTAGATATGGGTTTAAAGAAAATACGTAAGCATAAAGGTGGTATAATCAATAAGTTACCGCCAAAGGCTAAATCGTTAGCAAGTTATTTAAAATAAGAGGTTAGTATGGGTAGTGAATATGGTAGGGGGTATGGATCTGATTTAGCTCCCGAGCAACTTCTTGAGGAAGGAGCGAAGATTTTAGCTAGAGATCAAGCTAGACTTTCGGGCTTAAGTTATCCAGTATATAAGGGGCAAACAGTAGCTCCAATGTCTAGCCTTACCCAAAGAGCAAGAACTTTAAAGGAAGGCTTTGCTAGAAAACCAGCTCCATACTCACGAAAATTAGAGACTGTCTTAAATCGTTCTAATGCAGGGATTGATCCAACTCGTCAACTGGGGATGTTAGGACAACGGCAACAAGATTTTAGTGACAATACTATGCTAGGTGCTTTGCGTAAACAATTTAGAGAGTCATACGACCCAAGAATTGATAGGTTTAGAGGTAAGGGTCAAAGAGATGTTCAAATGGGGCTACGTGAAGCTTCAGGAGAGCTTGGAGATATAGGTCGAGCAAGTGGGGTTTTAGAACAGTCGAGTAATGAACAGCTTGTAAAAGCTCTTCAAGCATTACAAGCTCAAAAAGAAGCTCGTAGAGAGGGTTTAACCGGAACGCTTGAGCAATTTGGTGCTCAGAAGCATGGGTATACTAATTTAGTTAATCAAGCTCAAAGAAATCAATTTAACGAAGAGGCCGCTGCGCCATATAGAAGAATGGAAAGACTACGAGAAGCTCTTGGGCCTTTAAGCGCAAATATGGAATCAACACACCCAGACATTCAAGCTCAGTCAGGAAAAGATGCCTTGCAAGCTCTAAGAGCTTATGGGGTAGATGTATCTGCGCCAGTAGGAAGCTGGGGAGACGCAAGAACTGCTCCTGCTACATATAAGGGGCAATTAATGGCAAATCTTCCTCCAGAAATATTAGCCTCGCACAGTACTTTAGAAGCTGTAAATCCTAAATTTAAAGATACTTCTTATGACCAACGCAAAGCATTACTTAGGCAATTAATGACGGATAGGGGTGTTGGACAAAGAGCTGAGGAAGCAGTGCCGGAGAGAATGCGTGGTGCTGTTGAAGGCCTTGAGTACGAGGCTAAACAGAAATTAAAAAAAGATTTAGCCGCTATTAATAATCGATTTATTCAAGCTAATCAATACGGCTCGCCACAACACATGAGGGAAGCGGAAAGAAGAGCTAGAGAAGTTTCAAAGGCTACTCTTGGAGAGAGAAATAAATTGCTACAAGAGTCAATGAAATCTGAATTAACCTTAGGGCACCAAGGCCAACTTTCTAATCTTCGGCAGTTAGGTCTCTATGGAGATCAGGGGCAAAAAGAGTTTGGTGATACACTTAGTAAGATTAGGGATATGAATAAGCTAGGTTCTACTAAATGGGGGAATGAACAAGCTGAAAATGAAGATTTATATAAAAACTATCAAAATGAAGCTGCTTGGGAATGGCCTCACATGAAAGGGGTAATTGCAGGAAATGCTAGAAGTGGAGCTTTAGGCGATGTATTTAGGGGGTTGAGTAACAGAGGGATAGGTCTAGATCAATTAGCAGCACTAAATACTAATTATAGTGAATTGCAAAAAGAAAACGTTGCACGTAGAGCGGAGTTAGATACTAGAGACAGTACAATAAATGATTTATATAAGCAATTAGGAGTATTTGAAAAACAAAGAGGCAACGATTTAATGAATCAAAGGTTCCTTGATGCTACTAGGGATTCTGATGAAGCTACTAACTGGTGGAATACTACTGGATCCAAGAGTGGCGACTCTACTGCTAATTGGAAGAGAGTAGAGGAGGCGAGAGCTAAATTAGCTGCGGCTGAAAAAGAGATACGAGCAGCCGGAAATATTTCGCAAATTTGGGGTCAGTCAGCCAGAGAGTCTTCTGCAAGACATGCGGGTTATAATAAAGCTTGGGATGCAAACTTGGCACAAAGAGCGTCAGAAGAAACAGCAAGATTAGAGGCTTTAAAAAAGGCGGCGAGTCCAATGGAACAATTTAATCGAATGAATAAATATCAACAGTATGCTTATAGAAATTATCCCTCAGAAGGTGAATTCTTGGCTGATAATGCGAGGCTTGGTAGAGAATACTTTGGGTCTGATGATTGGAAAACATATCAAGGACAATTCACAAGAGTACCAGAGGCTCAGCGTGCTGCTTTTTGGAATAAGTCATAATAATATTGAACAAGAATTATTTATATAAATAGGTAATAAATCATGGTAGGAGCTAAAGAATTCGCGATAAGACGCAAGATAATCGAGAAAAAAACGAAGAATCCGCTTATTGAAGGGATATCTATACCAAAATTTATGAAATCTCATGAAAGTGATATGAAAGAAATTGCGGGATCATTTTTAGATAAGCAACCTAAGAATAGTTTTAATTTGCCTAAAATAGCTGAACGCAAAGAAAATATGGTTAGACGCTTTCCTCAAGCTGCACAACCTTATAATACTCGTACAGCTAACCCATTAATTAAAGGGATTGCTATGCCTAAAGTTATGAGTGGTCATGAAAACTCAATTGATGGTCTTATTCATTCATTTTTAGATAAACAAAATAAAAATAGCTTTAATCTACCTAAAATGATTGAACACAAAGAGATTATGGTAAAGCGTTTTCCTAAGATGGACAAACCTTATGATGCTCGCAGTATAAATCCAATTTTAGAAGATTCTAAGGACAAAAAAACTATTGCCTCTAAAAAGCCAAGACAAATAGATAATAACATGTTTAATATTTCGCCTGTATTTGACTTTATGAGATCAAATATGGAAGGAGAAAATAAACATGAAGAGCATGAGGAATGTAATGATTTGTCTGATGAGTTAGCGAATCATATTACTTATAAAGTTTTCCAAAATATTAAGAATTATCTGGATAGGGATTTAGACAAATCTATGGGAAATAGGCAAATTAAACTTGAGATTAGCCTGTAGTGTTAAAACACAAATTCAGAGCAATTCCTACAGAACTTGATGGTATTAAGTTCGCCTCAAGAAAAGAGGCGAGACGCTATAAAGAACTTAGACTACTCGAAAAATCAGGTGAATTATTATTTTTTCTAAGACAAGTCCCTTTTCATTTGCCTGCTAATGTTAAGTATGTATGTGATTTTCTGTGCTTTTGGCAAGATGATACCGTTACTATTGAAGATGTTAAGGGAATAAAAACGCCTCTGTATGTTTTAAAGAAAAAGCAGGTAGAAGCTATTTATCCTGTAAAAATAATGGAAGTCTAATTTACATGAAAATATCATCAAAAGGACTTGAATTAATAAAAAAATACGAAGGGTTTTCTTCTAAAAAGTATTTATGTCCAGCTGGTAAAGCTACAATAGGTTATGGTCATGTTATCCAAAATGGCGAAACTTATACAATGCTTACAGAAAAGGAAGCATTAGCATTGTTAGATCAAGATGCAGATATTGCTGAAAACACAGTAAATACTTTAGTTAAAGCCCCTCTAAACCAGAATCAATTCGATGCTCTTGTAAGCTTAGTATACAACTGGGGAAGCGGTCATTTTCTTCGTAGTTTAGGATTAAAAAAACTAAATAATAAAGATTATAAGGGGGCTATAACAGAATTTTCAAAAATAAACCAAGCTAATGGTAAGGTTTTACGTGGCCTTGTTAACAGAAGGCTTGCCGAGGCTAATTTATTTAATGAGGGAAACAATGCTTAGAGAGCGTATTGCCAATTTCATTGCAGAATCTAAATTATTTATTGCTTTGATTATTTTAAATTGGTCTTTCATATTTGGTATATTAGCTGGGACTGTTGTTTTTTCTAAATATATATTTGGCTCTAACAATTTATATGAAGAAATCGTAGAACTTGCTAATAAACTAGTAACTGGTAATGATATTAATTTATCACCAGAACAAGAAGAAGATCCTAAAAAAGATTTAAATAGATTAGTACCTAAGGTAACATAGATCTAGAATCACAAGCTAACGACTTTATTAAAATATTGACTGCCGTTTGATGTTCAGCGCTTTGTATTTTCATAAAATTACGAGATACTTCGATGCACATGCGTTGATGTTGAGTTACCATAGGCTCATTATCATCACATAACCCTTCGTAGAAATAAGATACGCCTTGCGACAAAGCTTTTGCGATTACAACCAATCTACTGACAGAAATCCTATTTGTACCTTTCTCATATTTTTGTAGTTGTTGCTGAGTGACATCGAGTTTCTTTGCAAGTTGATCACGAGAAAGTCCTAGAGCAAGTCTTAGTGAGAGTATTTTACTCCCTATATGTTTGTCAATTTCGTTACAACCCCTTCTCATTTTTAATCTCCTTTATTTGATAATCTTGCTAACATCGTTTCTGCTGTTTTAAACACTATAAATCTTTACAACTCAAGGTTTCTGCTTCATTAATATAATTGTTATTGATATATTCTATACATGATGTAGCTTTTTGGTCATCTAACTCATTGAGCGCGGAAACTCCTGCTTTTTCACACCATTTATAAACTACCTCATTTGGTACGTTGTGAGTTAAAACTAGTTTTGAAAGTTTTGCTGCCACAGGGATATTTGTTTCTTCAACATTTATTAAATCATCTAATCTTGCGCTTAAAGTTTGGGCTTTTGGAGTAATGTTTTTCGGCTCATTATTTGCGGAGCATTCATTAAATTCATGGAACGTTTTACCCTCCATTTCTTCCGCCGTAGGTTGTTGGCTTATGATCTCAGGGAAAGCTTTACGTAAGGCCTGAGCCTCTGCGCATTTAGCAAGTTGTCCGTACGGTCTTTTTAGCCACATTGTATTAGGAGCACTAGAATCCTTATTTCTTGTTGCATAGTTTTCTATCCAATATTCTTTTGCGCTAAACTCGACAATAGTATTATGGACTATTTTTTTAACTACAATTTTACACCACTTTGGATAAGTTATTTTTACTCCGTCTAAAGTAACTTGGACATCCTCGCCGTATTCAGGCTCACCTACACCTGCATATTGATTGCTACGAGCCGCTTGTATACGATAGAGGCCAATTCCGGGCATTATCGTATCTTTGTACTCATACTTACCTGTTTGCGCATTTTTTACACTCATCGGAACTATATGAACAGGTTTTTGCATAGGGTCTAGTTTAGCTGCCTTACAATAGTCAAGCACCATTTTTATACTCTCGTCTTTTGCACCGCTATATAAGCTGCTCTTTAGAGCAGACCATACATGCTGGTCTATTTCATTGGTATTTGTTGGCATTATATTATTCATAATCTTTTTCCTTATTCTTAACTGTTTTTAGAAGTTCTACTATTTCCATCTGCTCCATCATCTCTGCGAGCATTAGAGTGGTGTACCCGTAATTGTTTCTAAGGTTTATATCTGCGCCTTTATCAAGCAGCCATTGTACTATAACTTTATGTCCTGCCGTAGTAGCCCACATTAACTGAGTATTACCTGAATCATCTTGAAAATTAATTTCTGGAAGTTTAAATTTATTTATTGATTCTAACATTTGTTCTATATCTTTAATGTCGTTCATAATTTTCTCCATTACTTAATTAAAAACATTCTTGAGCCTTCTTTCTCCTTAGCGTATTGCTGGTAGATATCATTATGCTCTTCTTGTAAACGCTTAACATCAAGGGCAACCCTCGGACTTGAATTTTTCCAAGTAGCCAAGCAATTACCAGAATGATCTACTAAAATATCCGCATCTTTCATAAAGTTTTGTATTTCAAATTGGAGACTTCGGGCGGCGTTGCATATATTCTTTTCCTCATTCTTTAGCTCCTGCAACTTCATAACTTTATCGACTATCTCATTATCAGCTTCTAGCATAAACTCTTGAGCTTTAGGATAGAGTGCCAATATGTCATCTGTTGAGGTTGCTTCAGGCGGAATCCCTTTTAGAACATTGTTATGCCAAAAGTTATATGCTACTTTAATCAACTTACTTTCAAAGTCTCTATTACGATTATATGTATAGATACGAAAATTTTGGCCCCCGATAAGTACTGCAATATCTACTTTCTCAACATCACAAATAGCTGCATAATAAGCGACTTGGCACAAATAATTTTCTGGAATCTGATCGGTATATTCTTGCCCCCATTCCTTAGACATCATATAACCCGCCGTCTTACATTCTAAGATATGTTTCTTCCCATTTGCCCATCTATCTATATTAGCAGCGATAAAGCTATGCTCAGGGTGGCGTATAACATTAAGCTCAACCTCAATAGTAAAACCAGTTTTTGCTGAATAAGCCTCGGCAATAGTATCCTCTAAACGAGTTCCCCATTCTATAGCACCATTAGTTGGAGTTTCTTCAATATCGCTAGAAGTCTTCTCTAGATATATTCCCATAGCCGACTTGTATTTGTTTAAGCCGCAGATAGAAGCAACATCACTACCGCCAATATAGCTTTTTCTCTCTCTTAGCCAATTCTCTTTTTCCTGACTACGCATAACCCCTCCAATTCCATTTTTCAGGAATAAAAAGATTTTTGTCTTCATTTTTAATAGTTCGTTTTTTTTCAATTGCCATATGTGTGTAGCCAGTATTGACATTATTAATGATAGTTATTTCTTCTTCGCGGGGTTTTTTGTACTTAGTAGGTCTTTTTGTTTCGAGACCATTTACTTTCATAAAAGTAGATAACGTCTTCGCTGTGACACTCAGCTTTCTCGCGATTTCTTTTTGGAGCAACCCTGCTTCACGCAAGGCAATCACTTCTTCTCTGTCTAGTTCTACTCTCATAATACCTCGTTAGATAATTTATGTGGATACTCAAATTCGATATTCTTAAATTCAATATCGGCAATAAAAGCAACGTATTCGCCGAATGTTAAATGACCTACTATCTTACTTGAAACATCTTCGTCAAAAACTAACTTCCGAGATACAAGGCCTCCTTCTCTTACTCTAACATCACGGAAATGAGTTTTTTTCCTGAGTACTTCTTTCCCGTACTCGTATCTCTCAAATACCGCCGTAAATAAAGATTTACTTTCTACATTATGATATACTTCCCAGTCATCCTCTAACATTTCGATATCAGGTTTATATTCTGTCCAATCACTTTCGGTAGTATAATGACGCATTGCGCTATGCGATCCGCCTTCTATCCAAGCTTTATCTTCCCAGGCTTTTCGACGAATCTTGTTGGTTTTATTACTGTTTTCGTCAATATCTTTAAATAACGCTTCTAAATACTGCATATTTCCTCTTTAAATTATGCTCCACTTAATTCATATACACTTAAAAACTGCACATTTTTGAACTCAACATCGGCCAAGAATGCTACATATTCACCTAAACTTAACTCTTTTGGTATAGTAGAGGATACTTTTTCATCAAAGACTATATACTTTTTTACTATTCCTCCTTCTCTACTCCTCACATCACTAAAATGTGTCTTTCTTTTATGCGCCTCAGAAGCATTATCATATTTCTCAAATACTGCTGAAAACATTTCTTTTGGTTCTTTTGTCATACTACGCCTCCAAGCCACGAGTTGCGGCAAAGTCTAAATAGGCCTGCTTTCTATAACTAGCCTCTTCCTCTCTTTCTTCATCCTCAACTATTTGTTTAATACAGTTCAGTCCTA
>Ga0315274_10017728_pt1 | contig 10037 bp, 11 predicted proteins | sample YL17G02_20_MG_FD_203700 | JGI IMG/M metagenome (GOLD analysis project Ga0315274, IMG submission 203700) | Sediment microbial communities from Yellowstone Lake, YNP, Wyoming, USA - YL17G02_20 | ecosystem: Environmental > Aquatic > Freshwater > Lake > Sediment | place: USA: Wyoming | collected... | reverse complement strand
CGCGTTCGCTCGATCCTCGCCCCTCTCAACCCGATTCATCGTCGAACATCTCCCCCCGCCTGTCTTGCGCGACTTCGCCTGGCTCCATAAGTTTGAAAACGCCTCATGAAACTGTATAACGGTCAGGCCGCCCGCGCCTTGACTTTTCCGCCCGAAGTCTATAAAAGTTTAAGAGTACCGGAGGGAAAAATGAAAAAAACGATCATTCTGATGGGATTTGCCATCGCTCTCCTGACCTTGGCCGGGATCAGTTTCGGTCAGACCGCCGCCGAGCATATCCAGGCGGGAGATGGGTATTACGCCGGATTCGACGACCAGAAGGCGCTCGAAGAGTACCTCGCGGCCGTCCAATTGGAGGTCTCCAACTACGAGGCCCTCTGGAAGACGGCCCGGGCCTACGTGGACACGGCCGATCTCGTCGACTCCGCGGGGAAGGACGCCAAAGAGACGAGGAAAAAGATGTACGCGACCGCTGTGACCTATGCCCGCAAAGCCATCGCCGTCAATCCCAACGATACCTGGGGCCACTTCTGCCTCTCGGCCGCGATGGGCAAGAAAGTCCTCCTCCAGGGTAAGAAGGACCAGATTGACGCCTCGAAGGTCATCAAGGTCGAGATCGATAAGGCCATCGAGCTCGACGCGTCAAACGACCTGGCCTATCACGCCCTCGGCCGTTGGCACCGGCGCATGGCCGAGATCGGGGGGGCCAAGCGGGCCCTGGGCAGTCTGTTCTACGGGTCCATTCCCAAGGGCTCGTTCGCGGAGTCCGAGAAGCTCTTCCTCAAGGCCATCGAGCTCCATCCCGGGTACGTCAACCATCATTACGAACTCGGCCTGACCTACGAGGCCCTTGAGAAATTCGATCTAGCGGCCGCGGAGTTTCAAAAGGCGATTGACCTGCCCGTGAGTTCCTCCAAGGACAAAGGCATCAAAAAAGACGCCGGGATCGAACTCGTGAAGGCGCTGAAGAAAAAGAAGTCCTGAGGGTCCTACCCGCTCAACCCCGGGGTTCGCCGGTAGCCGAAGGGAGACGTTGCCTTTCCTGTCGCTTCTTCAAGCGAACCGGGTCCCGGTTCCGCCTCGGCTCGACGAGCGCCGCCGAGGTTGCGTCAATGATCCCCCAGCCGTAGTTGTTGTCCGGGCGGAGGCTGCGGTCGGCCGTGGCCAGCAGGGCCGACCGGACCCGGCGCGGCGTCCAATCCCGGTGCGCCTCGAGAATCAGGGCTACGGCTCCGGCCACGAGCGGCGTCGCGAACGATGTCCCACTCGCCCGTCTATATGCATCGTCGCCCGCGGCCATCCAGTCGTCGACCCCCAAAGCGCAGACCTCGGGTTTGGTCCGGCCGTCGAAGGTCGGGCCGGGCGAGCTGAACGGGGCGATCCGTCCCCCGGCGTCCACAGCTCCGACGGCGACGACACCAAAGCCGTCGGCCGGAGCGATGATGTGGCCCCAGGGCTCATCCCTTTCGTTCCCGGCTGCGTTAACCACAACGACCCCCAAACTCACCGCCCTGTCGGCGGCCCGGGTGGTCACGGCCGTCCTCCCGTCCATGTCTGCGAAAGTGTACCAGTCCGTGTAGCCGAGAGAGGAAGAGACGACCTCGGCGCCGAGGGATTCCGCCCACTCGATCCCCGCGACCCAGTAGTCCTCTTCGATTGGGCGCTCGAAACTTACAGTCTCCGTCTTGGCCAGGAGGAAGTCGGCGCCGTAGGCCGGGCCGAACAACTGGCCCGGGCTGAAACCGCCGAGGACGGACCACGTGCCTGTGCCGTGGGCGTCCGAATAGTCGTTCGGATCGGAGAGGTCCTGCTGAACATCGCCGTCGCCGTTCACGAAGTCCCGCTCGGCCAAGAGTCTGGCGTTCCGGAAAGCTTGGTGGCTTTTCCGGAACCCGGTGTCCAGCATGCCGACGATGACGCCGTGGCCGCTGTAGCCAAGGTCATGGAGCGGGAGGACGCCGATCTGTTCGAGTTGGGCTTGAGAGGGGCCGTAATCGGCGCGGAGGTCTTGGACGGAGATCCGGGCCCGGGACGATGTCGCTGCGGATAGCGGCAAAGGTTCATCCCGTTCGAAGGACGCGACGAGATCGATAGAACGGATGAAAGAATTCCGTTCCAGGGCTTTGAGCTCGCGGCCGGTGGCCTCGACACTCACCGCGTTGAGCCACCGGGAGACGGCGCGGACCTTTGTGACCTGACCTCCCACCTTCTCTAGGTAGGTAGGGGACAGGGCAAGATCGGCTTCGTCCACGAGATGGGCTTGATCGCGGACCTTCCCCCTCCTCCAGGCGCACCGCGCGTTGAGGTCCCGGCTCGCCAAGGCCAGCGCCTCATCTCTTTCGGACGGCGAGGCTGGACCCTTATCCTTGAAAAAAATCCAGAGTCGGGCGCTTACGGTATCTCCGGCGGAAGCGAAAAAAGCCCTGACCCCTGAGCTGACCACGGTCTGGCGGAAGGCGGACAGGGCGACGGCCGCCAGCAGGGAGAGGGCCAGAAGGACCGTGAACCGGCATCCGACCTCAGTCCTCCTCGGAGAACACCTTGGCTTCAAAGACCTCAATGTGGGCTCCTTTCTTCCAGGCGTCCCCGGGAAGGCCTGCTTTGAGGCAGCCGTGGCGGAGGAACGTCTCCCGGTCCCAGCCGTATTCGAGAGGGACCTGGGGGAGAAGGAGACCCCGGTGGACGCCTTTGGAGACGATGATCCCGTGCCGGCCGACCTCCACTTCACCGACGTCCTGGACCCGCCTGGGCAGGGAGAGGACCGAGATCTCAATCCTTGCCCGGTCAACCTCCTCGATAGTCAAGGGAGCGAACCTGTAGTCCTGACTGGCCGCGGCGACGGCCATCTCGGCAATGGTTTCATCGAGGGGTTTGACCGGAAGCGGGTAGCCGACGCACCCCCGGAGTTCGCCGTCTATCTTGAGGGTCACGAAAGCCCCACTCTTTTCCTTCATCACGGGATCCTTATTTCCGGGTTTGAGGGCCCCTCCGGCCCCGAAATGGTTTTCTATGGCCCGGCGGGCCAGCTTGAGAAGGGTGCTTTCCTGTTCACGGGTCAGCTCGGCGCTCATACTTTTCTCTCTTCCGGAGAAGATGCCAGTGGGACGGGCGAAAGCGTGAACCTGCCTTTATATTCAACGCTGAAGGCCTTAAGGGCCGGCGCCCTCCGGCCGCCCGGCCGGACTTCCAGGACGATCTTCCCATACGCGAAAGGCTGAAGAATACGTTTTTCCGCTGATCGTTCGCCCCCAAAAAAAAAGAACCCCACCGTCCGCCCATCGTAGATGGTATCGAGGAGATGGAACTGCTCGACGGGGAAAGCGTGACCCTTGCCCGCCGGGATGACGGACTCAACATAGACGCGCGGACCCCGTCTGTGTCCGATGAGATAGCCGCATTGCCCGGCTGCGAATAAGAGAGATAAAGCCTTGAGGGACCGTTCGGCATCGTCCATCAGGCAAACATCCACAATGTCATTATATCAGGTTGAGAAAAAAGAATCCTATCGGCAATTTTGAGATTCTTTCCTGGCCCACACAATGATGCTGTATCCCTTGAGGAAGAAGAGGAGGAGATCCAGGCGGGAGATGAGCCGGATCAGAGGATAGATGACGGCATAAACACGCAGTTTTCCGGCCTGGGCCTTGTATTCCTCGCCGGTGGACGGCTTGATGCGCCCGTCCCGCAAAACCCCTCCCGGGGCCTTCCCTGAGGACAACTTGATGTAGGCGAAGTTCAAAAGAAGCTCGATGAGTTCGGAGACGAACTTGGAATAGGTCCTGGTCCTGACGACCTCGAATCCCGCTCTCCGGAGCTTGCCGCATAGGTCCCTCCGGCCATAGCCTTCCCGCTTGTGACCGTAGAACTCAAGCTTCATGCCGAGGGCGGACCTCAGTCTGTGGAGGAGGAAGAATCGCCCCGTGTGCGGAGTGACGACGATGAGTTCTCCGCCGTTTTTGAGGACCCGATGGATCTCCGCAAGGCACTCATTGTCGTTATCGATGTGCTCGAGGTAGTCCAGGCAGGTCGCGAGATCGAAGACTCCGGAGCGGAACGGGAGAATGCCGGCCGGCATTTGGACGAGGCCTTTACCGAGAAGCTCCCGGGAGGCGAGCAGGTTGGCCATGTCCTGGTCCGTGCTCGTCCAAAGGCCGCCCTTCCGGCGGAGGAACCAGCTCAAGGTCCCCTGGGCGCAGCCGATGTCCAGGGCCGTGCGATGGGCGTCGAACTCCAGGCTTTTATCGAGGAGGCGGAGCTTGTCCCTCTTCTTGATGGACCGTTTGGCGATCCGGATCTGCCAGGGAACGTTCTCCATGGGTATCATTATATTTTCCGGCGCGGAAAATGACAAGACAGAGGTTCATATTGACTATTCCGTTCGATTGGAATTAAGATGGTCTAAAGGCAGAAGCGATGAAATACGAACTCGTCATCGTCGGCACCTTTGAGACGAACTGCTACCTGGTCTATGACGAAGGAACCCTCGAATGCGCCGTCATCGACCCCGGTGCCGAACCGGAAAAGATCTTTCCGGCCATCGCGGAGTTCAAGCTCAAGCCGATCGTGATCCTCAATACGCACGGGCACGTCGACCACGTCGGGGCCAACCTCGACATGAAGGAAAGGTTCTGCGTCCCTCTCTGGATCCATTCCCTGGATAATCCGCTCCTCGAGGCCATGAAGGGCTCCGAGCTGAGCCTTTTCCTGGGGGCGAAGGACTCCCCCCGGCCGGACAAGTTCCTGAAGGACCGCGAGATTATCACTATCGGAAAGGTTTCGCTCAAGGTCCTCCACACTCCCGGACACTCGCCGGGGAGCGTCGGGTTTTACGGCCACGGGATCCTCTTCTCGGGGGATACCCTCTTCTGCGGCGGCGTGGGACGGACGGACTTGGCCGGGGGCTCGCGGAAGGACCTCGAGAAGTCCATCCGGTCCAGGATCCAGACCCTTCCCGCGGAGACGGTTGTCCTCCCTGGCCACGGTCCCATGACCACCGTGGGCCAGGAGATCGTCTTGAACCCCGATCTCACATGAAGGACCTTCGGTCCCCGGCCGAGGACGCCCTGCGCTCCTTCATCGATTTTCTCTCCGTCGAAAAAGGGCTGTCCCGGAATACCCTCCTTTCCTACGAGCGCGACCTCGCCAAGCTCCTCCTCTTCTTCCGGAAGGAGAAACTGGCCTGGACGAATGCGGGAGAGATGGACCTCGTGCGATTCATCCATGAGCAGAGCCGGGCCGGCTTGTCGGCCCGATCCCTAGCCAGGCTCGTTTCGTCGATGAGGTCCTTCTACAGGTACCTTGTCCTGGACGGGATGATCGACAGGGACCCGGCGGCCGGGCTTTCTTCGCCCTCCGTTTGGCTCTTCCTGCCCAAGTTCCTGAACATGAAAGAGGTCGAGGCCCTGCTGGCCGCGCCGGACGAAGGGGACCCCCGGGGGGTCCGGGACAGGGCCATGCTCGAGGTCCTTTACGGCTCTGGGCTCCGGGTGTCCGAACTCATCGCCTTGAGGCCCAAGGACCTCAACCTGGATGAGGGATTCCTCCTCTGCCGGGGAAAGGGGGGAAAGGAAAGGATCGTCCCTTTGGGCCGATTGGCCTGCCGGGCCGTCCGGAGGTACGTGGATGAGGCCCGTCCCCTTTTCGAGAAGGCCGCTTCCGAGTTTCTGTTCCTCACCCGCCGCGGCGGCCCGTTCACGCGGCAGGGGTTTTGGAAACTCCTGAAGGGGCACGCCCGGGCGGCCGGGATCGCCTCCAAGATCAGCCCGCACATCCTGAGGCACTCCTTCGCGACACATCTCCTCGAGCGCGGGGCTGACCTCCGGTCCGTCCAGCTGATGCTCGGGCACAGCCAGATCACGACGACCCAGATCTACACCCACGTCAGCCGCGAAAGACTGCGCCGGGTCTACGACCAATTCCATCCGCGGGCATAATTATTTCTCTCGCCGGCCGGTCAGCAATGCCTTTCGTGTGAAAAGGAATTTCAGGCTGGGGGCGCTCCCTCCGTCGGTCGCGTCCTTTTTCGGCTCTTGAGGACGAGATCCATCCCCTTGACGCGGTTCTACCGCGGTGTTATCTTTCTCCCAGCAGCTGAAAAGGGAGGCAGGGCTATGAAATGTCCCAAATGTCACTCCGATAATCCCGATACTTTGAGGTTTTGTGGCAGTTGTGCGGCGTTGCTCGCCCAGGAAGGGCAGGCATCCGTCTCCCTGACGAGAACGCTTGAGGCCTCTCTTCACGTCTTGACCAAAGACAGCCTCATCGCCGGGAAATACCGGATCGTCGAAGAGATCGGCCATGGAGGAATGGGCGTCGTATAGAAGGCCGAGGACATCAAGCTCAAACGTTGCGTCGCCCTGAAGTTCCTCCCGCCCCACCTGATGAACTCGCCCGAACTCAAGGAGCGATTCATTGTCGAAGCGCAGGCAGCTGCAGCCCTCTCCCACCCCAACATCTGTGTCATCCATGAAGTCGGGGAGGCAGAGGACCGGTCCTTCATCGCCATGGAATATGTGGAGGGGGGAACCCTCCGGGATAAGATTAAGAGGGGACCGCTTGCCGCCGAGGAAGCCCTCGATATATCCGCCCAGATTGCCGCCGGCTTGGGCGAAGCTCACCAAAAGGGCATCATCCACCGGGACATAAAGAGCGCGAACATCATGGTGACGGACAAGGGCCAGGCTAAGGTCATGGACTTCGGGCTGGCCAAGCTGCGGGGCGGGAGTTCGCTGACCAAGAGCCAGACGACGCTGGGCACGGTGGCCTACATGTCCCCGGAGCAGGCGAGGGGCGATGAGGTGGACCAACAGACGGATCTCTGGTCGCTGGGCGTCGTCCTCTACGAAATGTTGACCGGCGAGGTTCCGTTCAAAGGCGACAGAGACCTCTCCATCATCTATTCGATCGTCCACGAGGAGCCGAAGTCTCTCAAGCTCCGGAGGCCCCCTGTGCCCGTGGAGCTGCAGCAGGTCATCGCCCGCGCCCTCAAGAAGAACCGTGATTCGCGCTACGGCTCGGCAGAGGAAATACTCAAAGACCTGAGGGCCTATCAGACGAGCCTTCAGCTCGCCGAATCCGGCGTTCTGAACCTGAAAACGCTCGGCCGCCGTCTCCGGAAGCCCCGGGTTGCTCTTCCTACGGTTGCCGTTCTGGCCGCCCTGGCCTTTTTCGGGGTCCGTTTTTTCAAGCATCAAGCCCAGGTCCGCTGGGCTAGGCAAGTGGCGCTCCCCGAGATCGAAAAGCCCATCGTGGAAAACAATGCCTGGCGTGACCTCATCCCCGTCTACAGACTCGTGGAAAGAGCGGAAGCTTACATTCCGCACGACCCCAAGCTGGCCGAACTCTTCTCCAAATGTTCTGTGCGCATTGACATAAAGACGGAGCCTCCCGGCGCCAAAATATCCATGAAAGAATACATGGCTCCGGCGAGCGACTGGATGTATCTTGGTGTTTCGCCGATCGAAAAGATCAGAGTCCCCGTCGGGATCTTCAGATGGAAAGTGGAGAAGGAGGGCTATGAGACGGTCCAGGCCGCCGCATCGACTTGGGGCATCGATCCCGGGGAACATGATATCCTTTCGGCCAATAAGCTCATGTGGACGCTGGACAAAAGCGGAAGCATCCCGCGGGGCATGGTTCGTGTCCAGGGCGCCGAAACGGCCGTCGGGAAGTTGACGGAAGAGAGCTGACCTGGGAAGAAGCCGTCAAAGGATTCGTGGACCAAACCGGTCAGCCCGGCCCTGCCACATGGCAGGCGGGGGACTTTCCCGAGGGACAGGACGATTATCCGGTTTCGGGCATCAGCTGGTACGAGGCGGCCGCCTACGCGGAATTCGCCGGGAAGAGTTTGCCGACAGGCGAGCATTGGGGCACGGCCAGGGGCGAGCACACGACCCTTATTCAGGTCCCCCAACTCGGAGGTTTCGCCATCCTCGCTCCGTTCAGCAATTTCACGGGCCGGGTTTCGTTCGTCCGCAAGGTGGACGCCCACGGTTGCATCGAATTCAACGGCGCCGAATACTTCATCCGCCGGAAACTGGAAAGGCAATACGTCGTGGCCACGCTCTCAACGCACCATCGCCGGGTCTTCGTCAAGTTTGAGGGAAAGGTTATCAAGACGTTTTCATTTCCGTTCGTCGGAAAGACCGTTGATCCGATCGCTTGATCCGTCAAGTGTTCACGATGTCCTTACGGCTACCACCTACATGTTCGAGAGTATGAGTCAAGCGCCCGCTTTGGACCGTTCCGCCAAGAACGGGTTCCGCTGCGCCGTTTATCCTGATCCCGGGAAAGTCCTCGCCAAGTCGTTTCTCAGGATCGATTCTCTGGGCGTCCCCGGCCTCGGCGAAATAGAGAATTTCGCCAAACAGAAGCCGGTCCCCGATTCCGTTTTCCAAGTCTACAAAGAACAGTTTTCATACGATAAAACCGATTTGAAGGCCAGGGTGGAATCGAAGAAGGAAGCCCCCGAATGGACTCTGGAAAAGATCAGCTTTGACGCCGCCTACGGCGGCGAACGGGTCATCGCCCGGCTTTTCCTTCCCAGGAACGCGGCGCCGCCGTTTCAGACCGTGATCTATTTGGGCGGCGACGTTCCCGTGTTTCAGCGGTCGAGTCAGGACATCGAGAACTATTGTGAAGTCTCTATGTTCTTTTCTTTTCTCGTCAAAAACGGTCGGGCCGTCCTCTATCCCGTCTATAAAGGATTCTTCGAGCGCGGGAATGATGCCCTGATTCCCGTCATCGAGGGCGACTGGTCTTCCCATCAGTGGACGGAGGTCCTTATCCAACAGGTCAAGGACCTCAAAAGAAGCATCGACTATCTGGAGACTCGTCCGGATATCGATAGCCGGAAACTTGTTTATGAAGGTATGAGCTATGGTTCGGCCCTCGGACCGATCATCGCGGCCGTGGAGGACCGTTTGAAGGTTAACGTCTTTTTAGCGGGAGGTTTCGGCCTTATGGGACAGGGACGCCCGGAAGTGAATCAAATCAATTATATCAGCCGGGTGAAAAAACCTACTTTGATGCTGAACGGCCGATACGACACATTTTTTCCTCCCGAGACGTCGTCAAAGCCGATGTTCGACCTTTTGAGAACTCCGGCCGAGCTCAAGCAGCAGAAATTTTACGATACGGACCATATCCCCCCGGTCAATGAAATGATAAAAAAAACCCTGGCCTGGCTCGACAAGTATTTGGGGCCGGTGAAGAGATAAGTGTCTCACTTCAAATGGAAGCGAAAAATGAGCTTGACTAGTTCCGTGCTCCGATTTATACTTCCTCATGAGGATTAGATGGGATCATCGAGGCGAAACCGAGGCCCGGGGGAGGTGCAGCCAAAAAGCAAATTCTTATCCTCAAACCCATTTTCAAAGAAAAGGAGAAAAACTATGGAACAGCAGAGGATACCCCCCACCGCGCCGAAGACCGAGGCGCAATCCATGCCCAGGCGGCCCTACGCACCGCCCAAGGCAACTTTCGTCCCCCTCAAGCTGGAGGAGAGATTGCTGGTCTGCACCAAGATGTCGCCTTCATCGTTGTGTGAGCTAGGGTTCGACTTGAGTTGACGCCGCCCCTGCCCCCTAGCCCTTGATCTCTTGGCCTTTGGCGCGTGGGAATCCGTGATGGAGGGCATGGTCTACGGACCGTGCCGCGGATGGCAAGGGCAATGATCAAAGAAACCCTGGCCTGGCTCGATAAGTACTTGGGGTCGGTGAAGAGATAAATATCCCACATCAAATGGAAGCGAAAAATGAGCTTGACTAGTTCCGTGCTCCGATTTATGCTTCCTCATAAGGATTAGATGGGATCATCGAGGCGAAACTGAGGCCCGGGGGAGGTGCAGCCAAAAAACAAATTCTTATCCTCAAACCCATTTTCAAAGAAAAGGAGAAAAACCATGGAACAACAGAGGATACCCCCCACCGCGGCGAAGACCGAGGCGCAATCCATGCCCAGGCGGCCCTACGCGCCGCCCAAGGCAACTTTTGTCCCCCTCAAGCTGGAGGAGAGATTGCTGGGCTGCCTTAAGCCAG
>Ga0315274_10017725_pt1 | contig 10038 bp, 6 predicted proteins | sample YL17G02_20_MG_FD_203700 | JGI IMG/M metagenome (GOLD analysis project Ga0315274, IMG submission 203700) | Sediment microbial communities from Yellowstone Lake, YNP, Wyoming, USA - YL17G02_20 | ecosystem: Environmental > Aquatic > Freshwater > Lake > Sediment | place: USA: Wyoming | collected... | reverse complement strand
GCTGGTTTCGCGGCGGGCGTCGCGTTGGACCAGTCCTTCGTCCCGCTGCGGATGCCTGTCCGGGCCCATCGGTAGTGGGCGCCGGCACACGAGTTGACGTAAGAAGCCAGCGTGTTGGTACCGATCCACGCGTAGCGCCCGGGCGTGAACAGCTCCTCCTCCGACAGTGATGCGACCACGTCCAGCATGTGCCTGTGCGATGCGTCCAGCTGGCTCCTGACGTCGTCCAGCGCCACGTCCTGGCACCGCTCGTAGATGGCCTGGTTCAGCGCAGGCAGTTGACTCCAGTTGTACCCCTCGGCTGGGACGGCTGGCGTCTCGCCGCGCAGTTCCGCCTCATACCAGTCCATCAACATCCTCTGCCATTCCAGCAGGTGTGCCAGGATATCCTTGATGGACCAGGTGCCGATGACTCCCGGCCGGACCATCTCCTCCGGCGTGAACGATGCGAACTGCCGCCCCAGTGCCTCGTACTTCTTCTGAGCCTCATCCAGCAGTTGCTGTTTGTTGGTCAGTTTTGGCATGGCTACCCCCTTGCGTGACATTCCCGAGGGTCTGCCACGGTTGCCCACCTCAGAATACACTAGATTGCACGTTCTTGCTCATTGGGGGCTGGGCCGAGGCACGCACATCTGCGCCGTTCTTATCCCGAAGAGTGGCTTTGGCTTGTCGGCTCGTCCGTCTTCTCACCCTCGTCTTTCATACTTTATTCACAGAGGATTTTGACACAGCGACCAGTGTTCGCTATCATCAAAGCGAACACTGGTCGCTTAGAGGAGATAAAGATGCCCAAAGGAATTCCACTGACTGAAGATGAGGTTTCCCGCCGCCGCTACGAGATCTTCGCCGCCGCTACGCACCTCTTTGTTGAGAAGGGGTTCAATGAAACCTCGATGCGCGAGATCGGCGAGGCTGCCGGTATGGGCAAAACGACATTGTACGACTACTTCCCCTGCAAGGACGAGATTCTGATCTCCTTCGTCATGGAGGAGGTTCACCAGATGACCGCGTGGGCAACGGAGATCATGGCACAGGACACGAGCGCCGGCGAGAAGCTCCGTCGTATCCTGAGCAAGCATCTCGACTACATGGTCGAAAGCAAGCTCCTCTACTTGAAGCTCACCTTCGAGACGCAGCGCCTGAGCTTCGAGAGTCAGCAGCGTGTCCAGACACTCCGCCATGCCTACCAGGACATGCTGTGTAACCTTGTCCGCGAGGGCATCCAGAACGGCGAGTTTCGACCGATCAATCCGCTGATAGCGGTTCGTGGCATGTTCTCCATGCTGACGTCCGCCATCTACACGTCGCGTCCGACAGGCACTCCGCAGGAAATGCTGCACGATGCCTTTGACATCATCTTCAAGGGTCTGGAAGCCGGGTAGCTCTACCGCCCGCGCATTCACCAAGGAGGTACTGATGAACCTATTCGTGCTCGCATTGTCCGATCCACAAGCCGACCTGGCAACCGTCGGTGGCAAGGGCATGTCGCTGGCCAGACTGACTCGGGAGGGTCTGCCCGTCCCAGATGGATTTCACGTGACGACTGAGGCCTACCGTCGCTTCGTCGCCGACAACGACCTTCAGCCGGGCATCGTGACAGCGCTGGAGCAGGTGAACGTGGCGCAGCCTGCCACGCTTGAGGTGGCAGCCAAGACGATCGGCCGTCTGTTCGGGAGCGGGACAATGCCGTCAGAGATTGAAGGGGCGATCCGCGCTGCGTACGATGAACTCGAATCCCGGCATCATCCAGCCGCCGGTTCTTCATCGTCTCCGGTTGCGGTCCGTTCGTCCGCGACGGCCGAGGATCTGCCCGGGGCTTCCTTTGCCGGCCAGCAGGACACATACCTCAACATCGTTGGTGCAGACGACGTCATACAGGCGGTCCAGAGATGCTGGGCATCACTGTGGACTGGGCGCGCCATCGCCTACCGACTGCGTCAAGGCATTGCCCCGGACAGCGTCGCCCTGGCCGTAGTGGTGCAGCTGCTCGTCCCCGCTGATGCGGCAGGCATCCTGTTCACTGCCAACCCATTGACCGGCAAGCGCAACGAGGCTGTCATCAATGCCGCTTGGGGCCTGGGCGAGGCGATTGTCGGCGGTCTGGTGACGCCCGACACGGTAACAGTCGACAAGAACACTGGTCGCGTGATCCGGCGTGAGACATCCGGCAAGCAGGTGATGACTATTCGCACCGAGAAGGGTACCGAGGAACGGCCCGTCCCTGATGCACTCAAGAACAAGGCCGTGCTCAGCGACGAGCAAGCCGTCGAGCTGACACGCTACGGTTCCAGGATCGAGGAGCTCTACGGCATGCCGATGGACATCGAGTGGACCCTAGAGGGTGGACGGTTCGCCATCGTCCAGGCGCGCCCGATTACCACGATGGGTGAGGCTCCCCTCGAATGGAACCCTCCAAACCCCAAGGGCATCTACATGCGCGCCAGTGTGGTCGATCTGATGCCCGACCCCCTGACTCCGCTGTTCGCCACCCTGGGCATCCCGTCCCTGGTGGAACAGATGACACCCGTCGGTCAGTATGTGACGCGCGCAAGGCCGGCACTCCACAAGGACTACTACACGACGATCAACAGCTATGCTTACATGAACCTCCGCTTCCCGGCGCGTACATGGTGGTGGGTAGTGACGGCGATGCTGCCGTCGTACCCTCGTATGTTGCGACAAGGGCTCGCGTATTGGAGGGAGAAGGCACGGCCAGACTACCAAGCAGAGGTCGGACGGTTGCGCGATACGCCATTGGCCCAGATGCCCAGCAGTGCGCTCTGGCAAGCTGTGAACGAGATCGTCGACGCAGCCATGTCCTACGTCGCGACATTGCTGTTCGTCACAATGGGTCCCATGTCCGGCTCGGAAGTCTTGCTGACCAAGGTGTATGACAAGTTTGCGCGGCGGGAGGGTGATCCACCTGCCACCGCCCTGCTCATGGGTTGGGACAACATCCCGGCGCGGGCTGAGAAGTCGCTGTATGACCTGGCTGTATGGATCCAGGAGGATGTAGGACTGACAGCGTACGTCGCATCGACGTCCTCGACCGAACTTGCGATCCGGCTGAAGCCGCCTTCGTCCGCGGTCGACGTGCCCCGATTCGCCGAACTGGCATCGCGCTTGGGACAACACTTGAACGAGTTTGGTCACGCTGTCTTTCAGCTGGATTTTGCCGAGGACTTGCCGCTCGATCATCCTGAGCCCATGCTCGAGACGATCAAGATGTACCTGCGTGGAGAAGGGGTCAACCCGCACGAACGCCAGCGTACCAACGAAGAACGGCGCATTCAAACAGCCGAAACAGCATTGCAGCGCCTGAGAGGATTCAGACTGTGGGCTTTCCGCAAAGCCCTCAATTGGGCACAGCCACTGTCGGAAGCACGTGAAGATGCCCTGGCCGACATCGGTCTCGGCTATCCGCTGGTACGTGAGATGCTGCTGGTACTGGGCGGCCGCCTGGCGGACGCGGGCACCCTGCGAGAGGCCGGGGAGATCTTCTGGCTGGAGAAAGCCGAGGTCGTAGAAGCTGTTGCCGCGCTGGAAGCCGGGACTGCCCTGGAAAGCATGCTGGGGCGGGTGGATCAGCGCAAGGCCTTCTGGCAGAACGCGAAGCAGACCGTTCCCCCGCCGATGCTGCCGTTCCGCAAGAGGTACATGGGTATGAAGACCTCCGTGTGGCTGGCCGAGACGGAAGGCAACCGGGCCGGCGATACACTCAAGGGTGTCTCTGCCAGCCCGGGCAGGGTGACTGCCCCGGCATGCCTTTTGCACGGACCGCACGACTTCGACCGGATGCGCCCCGGCGACGTGCTGGTGGCCGGCACGACGACGCCCGCGTGGACGCCGCTCTTTGCCATGGCCTCGGCCGTGGTGACCGACATCGGGGGACCGCTCTCGCACGGCAGTATCGTTGCGCGCGAGTACGGCATCCCTGCCGTGATGGGTACGGGCGTCGCAACCAGCCGCATCCGGGACGAGCAGACCATCACCGTGGACGGGACGGCCGGCACCGTGACGCTGGTCGAGGAAGGAGGCTAGCATGCCCCTGACGACAGGTTACGATCCACAGACCGGCGAATGGAACGACTCCCTGCTGGGTGAGTTCCTCTGGTCCAGCGTCAACGTCAGCGAAGCCGTGCCTGACGTGATGACGCCTGTCACGTGGTCCCTGTGGCAGATCTTTCATCACGATGCCAACCCGATCAGAGTCCCCGGCGGATATGCGTTCTGTGGCAACATCTGTGGGCGTCCCTATCTGAACCTGAGCCTTGTGGTCTCACTGTATCGCGCACTGGGCAAGGACATGCGCGAGGAACTGCACGGCGACCTGATTGCCTCCGCCCCGGCAGATCTGGACGTGCCGATCATACACTTCTCACCTCTTGCGGTGCTGTGGACGGTCGCACCGGGGATGCTCAAGGCTCAGCGCTACGCCGGCGCAGATGTGCAGCGCATCCCTCGGTTCGTAGCCGGGACGCCAGATTGGTGCCGCGACCTGCAGACGAAGATACACGATGCGGACTCCGGTCAGACCTTGCTGACTCTGTGGCGCGACACCATCAGGCCCACCTTCTTTCAGGCGTGCCGGCTGCTGCGCAGTGTGACCATGTCCTTCTCCGACCCTGCGACCAGTCTGCACCGGGAGTTGAACCGTCTGGTCGGCGAAGCGGATGCCAATACCCTCCTGTCGAACCTTGCCGGTTCAGGCGCCGATCTCGAGAGTCTCGGTCCGGTGCTCGGGTTGGCGCGGGTGGCAGACGGTACCATGAAACGTGACGAGTACATGAAACGATATGGGCACCGCGGCCCGCACGAGATGGAGCTGTTCGCTCCGGGTGCGGATGAGGACCCCGACTGGCTGGAGAAGCGGCTGGCGGAACTTGGCCAGCCCAGCACTGGCGTGGAGTCCCTGCTAGAGAACCAGCGTGGCGAATGGGCGTCCGCGTGGCAGCGGTTTGAGATCCGCCACCCCCAAGCAGTGGCCGGCGTCCAGCGCAGGCTCGAAGCGGTCGCCGCCGCTGCTCGTACCCGCGAGGCAGTCCGCTCCGAGGTCACGCGCCTCACACGCCTTGTGCGCCGTTACATCCTGCGCTGTGGGGAGCTCACCGGCCTCGGTGATGGCGTCTTCTTCCTGTCCCTCGATGAGATCGCCGCCGTCCTGTCCCGTGACACAGCGTCCGCGGTCCTGATCCCTGCCCGTCGCACAGCATACGATAGGTACGTTTCCCTGCCACCTTACCCAGCGATCATCGTAGGGTGCTTCGACCCGTTCCGCTGGGCATCCGACCCGCACCGGCGCGCCGACTACTACGATTCCCGATCTGAACGTGCTCACGCCAACCTCGCCACGATCAAAGGATTCGCAGGGGCGGCCGGCTGCGTGGAGGGTGTGGTGCGACGGATCGACCGACCCGAGGATGGCACGGCGCTGCAGCAGGGCGAGGTCCTGGTCACGGTCACTACTAACGTCGGCTGGACGCCGCTGTTTCCACGCCTGGCCGCTGTCGTGACGGACGTTGGCGCGCCGCTGTCGCATGCCGCCATTGTGGCACGGGAGCTGGGCATCCCGGCGGTGGTCGGTTGTGGGGACGCCACGGCACGGCTGAAGACCGGCGACCGGGTCCGGGTGGACGGCTCGCGTGGTTTGGTCGAGCTCCTGGGAGATGAGCACCGCTAGCCACAAGAACGTCGGCGTCCTGGCGTTCACCCTGCTGGTCGTCATGCTCGGCTACGGGATCGTGTTGCCTGTCATGCCGTTCTACATCGAGCGGCTTGGCGCCGGTGGGCGGGAACTGGGCTGGCTGACCTCCACGTACTCCCTGATGCAGCTGGTCTGCGCGCCCCTGTGGGGCATGCTCTCTGACCGCGTGGGACGCAAGCCGGTCATCGCTGTGGGTGTGCTCGGCTATGCCGTGACCCTGTTCCTGTTTGGCCTGGCGACCGAATTCTGGATGCTGTTCGTGGCGCGCACCCTCTCGGGTATGCTCTCCTCCGCGGCCATGCCCACATCGATGGCGTACGTCGGCGACAACGCACCAGAGGGCGAGCGCAGTGCCCGGATGGGTCAGCTCGGGGCGGCGATGGGGGCCGGCATCATCGCCGGTCCACTGCTAGGTGGCCTCCTCTCGGCACGGTCGCTCTCCCTGCCCTTTTTTGTCGGCGCTGGGATGGCCGGCATCTCCTTCCTGCTCGTCCTCCTCCTTCTGCCCGAATCGAGACCTGCCCCCGCCCCAAACCGGGAGAAGGTCAGGGTCACCGGTGTGGCCCTCCGCCGGGCAATCTTCGGCCCGACTGGCTTGCTGCTCCTGCTCATCTTCATCATGAGCTTCGGGCTGGCCAACTTCCAGGGCATCATCGGGTTGTACGTCGTGGACAAGTTCTGCGCCACCACCAGCCAAGTCGGTACCCTATGGATGGTCATCGGGGCCGTGCTCATCCTCGGCCAGGGTGGACTCACCGGTCCGCTGACGAAACGCTTTGGCGAGTTGACCGTGATCCGAGTCGGACTGGCGATCGGGGCTCTGGCGTTCGCCAGGATCGCCCTGGCTGCGAGCTTTGTCGCGCTTCTGCTGGCCGTCGCGTTCTTCGTTCTGACGCTGGCCCTTATCGGCCCCGCACTGAACTCCTACGTCTCGCGTCTCGCCGGCAACCACCAGGGGACCGTGATGGGGCTGAGCAGTGCCGCCGCCAGCCTTGGCCGTGTGGTTGGACCCCTGCTGGCCGGGTTCCTGTTCGACCGCAACATGCAGTACCCCTTCTGGAGCGGGGCGGTGACGCTGATGCTGGGAGCAATCCTGGCCGTCAGCCTGCTGCGGGGAGACAGGAAGCTCCAGCCGCCGCATGGGGCGGGTGCTCAGGTCTTGTTGGCTGGGTTGCTGGTCGTTTCGCTCGGATGTTCTGTCGCAGTAACGTGACGCAGTAGGGTGTCGCAGTAACTTGACGCAGCACCTAGATGTTGGCTTCGTAGTGAGCAGTGGGGTCGTGAGTGCCCGACTGCACGGCTCGTATAAGACCAGCTCCAATGAGGCTTCTCAGATGCCGTTGCAGGGTACTGCGACTGATATGAAGCTTGACTGTGAGGGCCGATGGCGTGTTGATGCCATCCCTGAGGATGGCCGAAAACACGCTCAGAGCGGTCCCCGAGAACCCCACAGCCCCTGCCTTGATCTGCAGGACGCCAGTCTTGATGACTTGTTCGCCCTTGCTCTGTACTTCCTGCATCTGTGTGGCCAGACCTCCCACGTAGTATTCGAGCCAGCCGGTCATATCCATGTCGTGTTCACGCACGCGTTGCAGGGCTGCATAGTATGCCGAGCGATCCCGGTCATAGAATTCGCTCATGGTGAACAGGCGCTTGAAGTCGTAGTTGCCACGATACATCACCAACGTGGCCAGCAACCGAGCCGTGCGGCCATTACCGTCGATGAAGGGGCGAATGTGCACGAGCTGGAATTGCGCTATGCCGCTCACCAGGACCGTGTTGATGCCTGTGCCTGCGTTGAGCCATTCCACGAGATCGGCCATCAACGGCTGGACTTCATCAGCAGGCGGAGGAGTGTACACGATTTCCTTGGTCACCGAATCAACGATCAGATTCTGACCAAGTCGATACTGGCCAGGTGCCGCCGAGCCTCCACGGACGTCGGTGACTAACCGTTTGTGGATCTCGCGGATCAACACCTCGCTCATAGGCTCGACGCTGCCGATATGTCCAGCAACCAGGTCAAATGCGGTGCGGTAGTTGAGCAGTTCACGCACATCGTTCGGATTGGCTTCTGGTATCGTCTGCCCAGCCAGCAGCTGCGTGGCCTGCTCAAGCGTCAGCTGTGTGCCCTCAATATGCGTCGTATGGTGTGCTTCCAGAGTCAGGGCGTTTGCCTGCATGTCGCGGATCCAGTCGTCCGAGAGCCGTGCAGCCGACATAAAACCAACGGCACGCTCGATGCGTGTCAGACCTGCAACAATTGCATTGTTGATCGTGAATCTTGGTTCAAACATAGCCGCCTCCTGTGTCCAGTATAGTCAAGCGGCGAACTGGTGCCAGCCCGTTGATTCGTCATGCCCGCGCAGACGACAGCCATCTCATCGAGTCTGGCAGAATCGAACCTGCGAGACTGAACGTACACTTTGAGCGTCTCGAGCGCAAGGTCCTCGCCTAAGGACCGCCCCCGTTCCTGGCTTTCCGGCGTTTGGACACGCCTGGTGGCGACATACAACGTATTGTTGGCACGGGGCACGAAGGGGATACGGGAGTGAATGGGCCTGTTGTCGCAAGTTATGTCACAAGTCTGTCGCAAGTTGTCGCTGGGGTGTCCCGCAACAACGTGTGCCAGCGACGTGTCCAGGCAGGTGTCGCAAGTTGTCGTGATGCCTCGGGATTCTAGTCTCGTCCCACATGAAGCACGTAGCGCAACTGGTTCGTGGCGCCAGTAGTCGTGACAAGTCCCTTTTCCACCAGTCTGGCCAAATCCCGCTGCACCGTTCGCCTGTGCACATCGGGTACAGCCTGCTGAACCTGCTCGATCGAAAGCGAGCCCTCTGTCGCGAGACGTCTGACAATGCTCCGCTGACGTTCGGAGAGCTCGAAGCGGAGTGCCAAGACATCAGTCTTGATGATTTGTTCGCCCTTGCTGCGCACTTCTTGCATCTGCGTGGCCAGACCACCCACGTAGTACTCGAGCCAACTGGTCATGTCCATGTCGTGACCACGTACGCTCTGCAGGGCCACATAGTATGCCGAGCGATCCCGGTCATAGAATTCGCTGAGGGTGAACAGACGCTTGAAGTCATAGTTGCCACGGTACATCACCAACGTGGCCAGCAACCGAGCCGTGCGACCGTTGCCATCGATGAAAGGATGGATGTGCACCAGCTGGAATTGCGCTATGCCGCTGACCAGGACTGTGTTGATTCTTGTGTCTGCGTTAAGCCATTGCACAAGTTCGGTCATCAACGGTTCGACTTCATGAGCAGGCGGAGGAGTGTAGACGGTTTCCCTGGTCACCGAATTGACGATTAGGTTCTGTCCCAGTCGGTACCGGCCGGGTGTTGCCGAACCTCCACGTACATCCTTGACCAACCGTTTGTGAATCTCGCGGATCAACGCCTCGGTCATGGGCTCCCCACTGCCGACATATTCAGCAACCAGGTCAAACGCCGTACGGTAGTTGAGCAGCTCGCGGACATCGTCCGGGTCGGCCTCTGGTATCGTCTGTCCAGCCAGCAGCTGGGTGGCTTGCTCAAGCGTCAGCTGTGTGCCCTCGATATGCGTCGTATGGTGTGCTTCCAGAGTCAGGGCGTTCGCCTGCATGTCGCGGATCCAGTCGTCCGAGAGCCGTGCAGCCGACATAAAACCAACGGAACGCTCGATACGCGTCAGATCTGCCGCTATCGCATTGGTGATCGTGAATCTGGGCTCAAACACGGTTGTCTCCTCTATTCAGTATAGTCCAGCGACGCACTGGTGCCAGCTTGCCGCTTCGTCACTCCCGCGCAGGCGGGAGTCCATCCTATTCGCAACACGTCGCTATTCCGCCAGGAGAGCTCTGAGGTAGGGCTTGATGACCGAGGTCACCCTGCAGACGGCAGCCATCTCATCGAGTCTGGCAGAATCGAACCTGCGAGACTGAACATACACTTTGAGCGCCTCGAGCGCAAGGTCCTCGCCCAGGGATCCGCGGAGCCTGAAGCAGTCGCAGATCGTCTTCTCAGGTGAGTAGACCCGGAAGCGTCCCGCGCCCACCCTTACACGCTCGATACCGGGTGAGTAGAACCGCTCCGAGAAACGAAAGGCTTTGACTGGCGGAAATGACATGCGTGCCGGCGTCATGTTGCGAAGCAACGCAATCGCAACATGTGGTGGGTTGAATGTCGTGAGATCGTAGTAGCTAAGGGCGGAGTATAGGCAGATGACGGCCGACGGCATGGCTGTGCACACATCGACGAAGTCCTCCCACGCTCCCACGGTTGCACCAGACGATGTAAGCTTGTAGAGGCCGGGTTTCACCTTGTGCGCAGTGCCTTCGGCTACCAGGG
>Ga0315274_10017722_pt1 | contig 10039 bp, 8 predicted proteins | sample YL17G02_20_MG_FD_203700 | JGI IMG/M metagenome (GOLD analysis project Ga0315274, IMG submission 203700) | Sediment microbial communities from Yellowstone Lake, YNP, Wyoming, USA - YL17G02_20 | ecosystem: Environmental > Aquatic > Freshwater > Lake > Sediment | place: USA: Wyoming | collected... | reverse complement strand
CCCGCCGCCGTCCTGGAACAGGTCGAGGTAGCGCGCCCCCGATGCGTCGTACAGCCGGTAGCCGCGGGCGCGGCGGATCGGGGGGAGGCCTTCCACGGGAGGGTTAGACGTCATTGCACCTCTTCGTGATGACGGCGTATGCGCTGTGGTTGTGGATGGACTCGAAGTTCACCGCCTCCACCGTATAGAACCGGAGGCCCGGCAACCGGTCCAGGCGGAGGGCGACCTCCCGCACGATGTCCTCGACGAAGCGCGGGTTCTCGTAGGCCCGTTCAGTGATGAGCTTCTCGTCCTCGCGCTTGAGCAGCGCGTACACGGGGCTCGAGGCGGAGGCCTCCGCGATCTCGATCAGGTCCTCGATCCACGTGAACTTCGTCATTCCCACCGTGATGGCGACGGTGCCCCTCTGGTTGTGCGCCGATACCCTCGCGATCTCGCGCGAGCACGGGCAGAGGGTGTGCACGGGGACTTCCACCCGGGTGGAGATTTCGAGATGACCGTCGTAGGCGGCTGAGATCGCGCAGTCGTAGGACATCAGGGACTCCAGGCCGGAGACCGGCGCCTTCTTTTTGTGGAAGAACGGGAAGGAGATCTCGATGTGGGACTCTTCCGCGTGCAGGGCCTTGCGGATCTCGATCAGGATGAGATCCAGCGTGTGGTAGCTCACTTGGTTCTTGAACCGATCGAGGACCTCGATGAACCGGCTCATGTGCGTGCCGCGGTAGTGGTGCGGGAGGTTCACCGACAGAGACAGGGTCGCCACCGTCGACTGCGTCTCCCTGCTCTTGTCGCGGACCGTGATGGGGTAGCGGATGTCGCGGATCCCCACCTTCTGTATGGGCAGGTTCCTGTCGTCGGAGCTTCCCTGGACGTCCTTCATCCTCTCATTCACCGATATGTATCCTTTCCAGCCGCGCGTACTTCGGCAGGAACTTCGCGACCCTCCCCGAATGGAACCGCACCTGCACCAGGAGCGAGCCGTCAGTATACCACGTCCGCTCCACCACGCCAGGCCCGTACTCGTCGTGGTACACGCCCGCTCCCACGGGGTACCCCTCGCTCTCGCCCGCGGGCGCCGGCTCTCCGATCCTCCGGACCGCCGCCTCGGGGATTTCGTCCAGGAAACGGGACGGCGCCATCTCCATGGTGCGCCCGAAGATCCTGCGCCGGAGGCACCAGGTCATGACCAGCGCCTCCCGCGCGCGCGTGATCCCCACGTAGAAGATGCGCCGCTCCTCCTCGAGGTCTTCCTCGTCCGCGACGCTCGACTCGTGCGGGAAGATGCCCTCCTCCAGCCCCGTGATGATCACCCGGTCGAACTCCAGGCCCTTGGTGTTGTGCAGCGTGATGAGCGTCACATGCGCCTCCTCCCCCGCCTCCTCCCCCTCGTCGAGGGGGCTCGCGAGCGCCACGCTCTCCAGGTAGCCGGCGAGCGCCTCGGCGCCCGAGCCGTGGGGGGCCATGGCGCTCACCATCTCCTCGAGGTTGGCGGACTTCGAGGTGCCGTCGGCCCGGTCCCGGCTCCTGTACATCTCGTGCAGGCCGGTGCGCTCGAGCACCACGCGCGCGAGCTCCGGGAGGGCGAGTTCCCCCAGCCGCGAGGCGCAGTCCTCGAGGCACACGAGCAGCGCGGAGAGCCCTGTCCTGGCGCGGGGGGCGAGCCGGGGGGCGGCGCGCCGGCAGGCCTCAGGGAGCGTGCCGCCCCCCACCTTCCACTCGGCGATGATCCTGCCCACGCTCGCGGCCCCGACGCCGCGGCCGGGCGTGTTGACCACGCGGCGGAAGGAAACCTCGTCACGCGGGTTCACGATCAGCGAGAGGTAGGCGATCGCGTCCTTCACCTCTTCCCGAGAGTAGAAGCGCACGGTCCCGATGAGCCGGTAGGGGATCCTGTGCTCCCGGAAGAAATCCTCGAAGTGCCGGGACTGCGCGTTCATCCGGTAGAGGATTGCAGTGGTGCCGGGAAAGCCGTCGCGGAGGAGCCTGCCGCAGAACTCCGCCTCCTCGTCCTGGTCCTGCAGGCAGGCCACCGCGGGGATCTCCCCCGCGGGTTTCCCCGTCCACAGGGTCTTGCCCAGCCTGCCCTTGTTGTTGGCGACGACGGCGGAGGCGACGTCCAGGATCGACTGGGTGGAACGGTAGTTGCGCTCGAGCCGGATGATCTCGGTGCCCGGGAACACCTTCGGAAACGAGAGGATGTTCCCCACCTCCGCGCCCCGGAACCGGTAGATCGACTGGTCGTCGTCCCCCACGACGCACAGGTACGTCTCCGGGCTCCAGAGCTCCCGGAGGAGCTCGAACTGCGCGATGTTGGAGTCCTGGTACTCGTCCACGAGAAGGACCCGGAACCTCTGCCGCGTGCGCTCGCGCACCTCCGGGTTCTTCCTCAGCAGGCCGAGGGGGAGCAGGATGAGGTCCCCGAAATCCACGTTCCCCGTGGCGCGCAGTCTCTCCTCGTACTGCCGGTAGACTTCCGGCGCGCAGCCCGCCCCCGCGATCTCCTTCGGAGCGGCCTCCGCCGGGACCCCGAGGTCCTTGACCCTCCCGATCTCCTCCATCGTGCGGCGCAGGAATCCCCTGTCCTCGCCAGTCCCGAAGATGCTCTTGAGGATGCCGAGGGAGTCCTCCTCGTCGTAGATGAGGAACCGGGGATCGAGGCCCGCGAGGCGCGCGTTCCTCCGCAGGAACCATGCCCCGAAGGAGTGGAACGTCCGCACCATGATGTCCCCGGCGTGCGGCACGAGGGAGAGGACCCTCTCCCTCATTTCCTGCGCGGCCTTGTTCGTGAAGGTGACCGCGAGGATCGCCCGCGGGCTCGTGCCCCGGCTGTCCACGAGGTGCGCGATCTTCGTCGTGATGACGCGGGTCTTGCCGGAACCGGCGCCCGCGAGGATCAGGAGCGGGGGCCCCTCGTGGAGCACCGCCCGGCGCTGCTCCGGGTTGAGCGCCTCCAGGTAGCCCGGCCCGCCGGCCGCGCCGTTCAGTGCGTCCATCTCACCGCTGCCCGGAGCCGGCGGCGTCTCGCGGCGGGGCCTGCACGGGCTCGCCTTCCAGGTCGAAGCCGTTCCTGCGCGTGAAGCGCACGCGCGCCACCGTGCCCGGGGGCAGGCTCCGCTGCACGACCACAAGGCCGTCGACGTCGGGCGCCTGGAGGTACGCCCGCCCGAGGCTCATCTCCTCTCCCTCGATGCGCTCCTCCATGAGGACCTCCCGCGTCGTGCCGACATGGCCGTCGAGCGCGCGCTCGGTGAGGGGAACCTGGCGCCTTTCCACCTCGGCCTTCCTGCGCCCTGCCACGACCGCGGGCACCCTCCCCGGCATGCGGTACGCCGGGGTGTCCTCCTCGCGGGAATAGGCGAAGGCGCCGAGCCAGTCGAGGCGCGCGGCTCCCTGGAAGTCACACAGGCGCTGGAAGTCCGCGTCCGTCTCGCCCGGGAAACCGAGCAGGAACGTCGAGCGGACGACGGCCCCGGGGAGCTGCGCGCGGATGCGCGAGACGAGCGCGAGGTTCCTCTCGGGGTCGCCCCGGCGGCCCATCGCGGCCAGCAGGCGTGGCGAGGCATGCTGGAACGGGATGTCGAAGTACGGGAGGAGACGCGGGTCGTCCGCCATCACGTCGAGGATCTCCTCCGGAAAGTGGTCGGGATGGATGTAGAGGAGCCGCACCCAGAACTCGCCCTTCAGGCCGGACAGCCGCGCGAGGAGACGGGGCAGCCGCGGTCCGGAACCGCGCGCCCCTCCTCCGTCAGTCCCGTAGGATCCGAGATCCTGCGCGATGAGCACGAGCTCGCGGGTCCCCCGCGCGAGCAGCCCTTCCGCCTCCGCGACGATCTCCTCCGCGGGACGGCTCGCGAGATCGCCGCGGATGAGCGGGATGGCGCAGTAGGTGCACCGGTTGGCGCAGCCTTCCGCGATCTTCACGTACGCGCTGCCGGGGAAGGAGAGAAGGTGCCGCCTCTCGCGGGGACGGGGAGGCGGCGGGGTCTCCCCCGGGGGGGAGACGCCGTCCAGCAGCGCGACGATCGCCGCGGGGTCCCGGTTTCCCAGGATGCCGTCGATCTCCGGGAGCTGGCGGCCGAGATCCCCCCCGTAGCGCTCCGTGAGACACCCCACCATGACCACCTTGGCGCCGGGGTGGCGCGCCTTGAGCTCGAGTCCCGTCTCGATCGATTCCTTCTTCGCCTGCGAGATGAAGCCGCAGGTGTTGACGATGATGACCTCCGCGTCGCCGGGGCCCCGGGACAGGGACCACCCCGCCTCTTCCAGCGCGGCGATCATGAGCTCCGAGTCGACCTGGTTCTTGGCGCAGCCGAGGCTTTCGACGTGGAAGGAGCGGGGGCTAGTACTGCGGTGTGATCTCGAGGACATATCCGCCCGCGGTCGCGTCCTTCCGCCAGGCGATCCTCCGGGTGGCGACCTCGCCCAGCCTGCCCAGCTCGAAGTCCCTGCCCCCGATGCGCACGCGCGCCGCCCCGGCGTTGGACAGCCAGACTGTCGCCTGCATCTTCGCATCCAGGCCGAAGGTCTCCCCCTTCTGGAAGAAGCGGTCCTCCCTCTCCTTGCCGTCGAGCTGGAACCGGAAGAGACAGTCGCTCTTGAAGGTGAGGTCCAGCGTGAACGGCGCCGCGGCGGCCTGCGCGGGCGTGACGACGATCGTTTTCGCGGACGCCGCCCGCACGGGCGGGTTTGCGACGGAGGCGGGGATGTCGCTCCCGCCCTGCCCCGCCGCCGCGCCCGCCTCGCCGGAGGCGGAATCCCCGGCCTGGCCGGTCGTCCGGTAGAGACCCAGGTTCACCCTCTTCGGTGAGGACCTGCGGTCCACGTCGTTCCACACGATCTTGATGTCCGGGCGCGAGTCTCCATCCAGGTCGATGAGCCGCTCCTTCCCGAGCCCGAGGTCCGCCGTTCCCCCGGGGACCTTCAGTGTCAGCGCATCCCCGATCGCTCCCACCTCGATCTTGAAGGAAGCGGCGCCGAGGGGAACCGTGATGGTGCTGCCCTGGGCGAACCACTTCGTCCGCACCTCGTCCTGGAACACGAACGCCTCGACTCCCCCCGCGGCGGGCGCGGCCGATGCACCCGCGCCTCGGGAGACCGCGCGGGAGATGAGGTAGCCCGCGAGAGCGAGGACCGCGACCCCGGCGACCACGGCGCCGATGACCAGCGGCCGCGGGAGCCGGGGACGGGCCGCGAGAAGCTCGTTCATCGGCAGCGGCTGCTCCTGGATCTTGATGTTGCGGTAGATGCCGATGAGCTCCTCGGGGTCCAGGCCGAGGTACTCCGCGTAGCTGCGGAGGAAGCCCATGGCGTAGGTCTCGCCGGGGAAGGCGGAGAACTCCTCGTCCTCCAGCGCCTTGAGGAAGCGCCGGGCGACGTGGGTCTCCCGCGCGACCTGCTCGATGGTCAGGTTGTTCCGCTCCCGCGCGAGCCTCAGCTTCTCACCGATCGATTCCATGGCCCTACTCTTCCGGATCGAAAAGGAAATCGGGGATGACGCTCGCGTACGCCGGCGGATCGTACTGGAACCGCGAGTCGGGCACGCTCTGGTTGGTGCGCACGCCGGTGAGATCGAGAATCACCCTGTCCCCCGCGGTGGTGGTGCCCTCGATCCTCCGGATCAGGGCGTCCTTCGTCGAAAGGATGGTCGAAAGGATGAGCTGCCGGAAACCCGTCGTGCCGCGCGGGGTCAGTTTCAGCTTCCACACCTGCTCCCGGGATCCCTCCTCGAGGGGAACGGGCGTGGGCTCCGAGAGGAACGCGACGGAGTAGCTGCCCGCGAGCGTCTTGAGACCCTGCGCGCTCGCCATCGCCGCGACGACGCCGGCGCCCCGCTTCTTGTACTTCTGTTCCAGCACGACCTCGTACTGGGGCACGAATATCGTGAGCTTTTCCCCGTCGATGACGAGGACCTGGTCCTTGGGGTCGTCGAAGTCCATCCGCAGCGACACGGGTGACTTGTAGGAGATCTTCCCGCGCGAGACCGTCTTCCCCTGCGTCCAGGTGAACGAGGCCTCGTAGTCCTTGACCTTCCCGAACCCCGCGGACAGGTCGGAGAAGAATTTCTCCGCGGACACGATCTCCTGCGAGAAGGCGATGCGGGGGACGAGTGCGAGTGCGGCGAGAATGCAGAGCGCGCGTTTCCTGCTCAAGGCTCACCCCATAGTACCGATGCCGCCGGCTTTGTCAAGGCGAGCGGGTTCCGGCCTCCTCCACGCGGCGGGAGAGGATCCACCTCAGCGCGTCGTCGGAGAGCTTCAGCGGCTCCCCGCAGTCGGGGCAGTGGAAACGCGCGCCGCGGAGGTGCGCGGAGGCGCAGGCGACGCAGAGCACCTTCCCGCAGCGCGGGCAGCGCCCCGCGGGCGCGTCGGCCGGGGGCTCGCCCCGCACCACGAGCGGCGGCTGGGGGGGGAGGTCCTTCGGGACACGCCACTGCCGGGCGCACGCGGCGCAGGAGAGGGCCCGCTCGTGCTCGGCCCTGAAACGGTCCAGCGCGCGCCGCGCGCGCTCGTGGCCGGGGTGCGCCGCCGCAGCCCGCTCGAGCAGGGATCTCGCCTGCGCGGTGTCGCCCTTTCCCGCCCGGAGATTCGCGAGGCTGACCATCAGGTCCGGGTTCTCCGGCTCGAGGCCGAGCGCCGCGGCGAACGCCGCCTCCGCGCGCGAAGGCTCGCCCTTGAGCACGGCGACGTCCCCCAGGAGCGCGTACACGGAGGCGGAGGGATGGGCGAGATCGAGCTGCGCGAGGAGCTCCTCGGCCCTGTGCACCATGTCGATCTGGATGCACGCGGCAGCGCAGTTCTCCTTATACGCGGCGTTCCCCGGGTCCTGGCGCATCGCCGCCTCGTACTCGCGGACCGCCCCCTCGCCGTCGCCTTTCCGCGCGCGGACGGTCCCCCGCTGGTTGGACAGGCGCGACTGCGCCCCGGTGTCCGCGGCCGCGCCTTCGAGCGCGGCGAGCGCCTCGTCGTGCCTTCCGGCGCGCGAGAGGGCTTCGGAGAGGTTCAAGCGGATGTCGGCTTCGGAGGGCGCCGCGTCGCGGGCGCGCTGGAAAAGGGCCAGGGCTGCCGCGTGGTCTCCCTCCTCGAGGAGTATCTGGCCGGCCAGGTTGCAGATCCACGGGTCTTCCGGCGCCAGCGCGCGCGCCTTTTCCAGCGCCTCTCCGGGGTCCCGGCCCAGGAGGTGCAGCGTCTCGGCGAGCCGGAAGTGGTACAGCGGGAAGGACGGCTCCATCTCCGCGGCGCGCGCGAGGTGGGGGAGCGCCTGCTCCCTCCTCCCCGCGCCGCAGAGCGCGATCCCGGCCAGGTAGTGGATCGAGCTGTCGGCCGCCCCGGCATCCGCGAGGGCGAGCAGCTTCCCGAGAGCCTCATCCCCTCCACCCTCGTGGAAGAGCACCTTCGCCTCCAGGGCGCGCGCGTCGGCGCTGCCGGGGTCGAGGGCGAGCACCCGGGGCAGGACGAGTGAGAGCTCGGCGTACTCCTCCCCGGCGAAGAGGGCGCGCGCCGCGCGAAGGTACAGGGCGAGCGCCTCCCGGCCGCGGCCCGTCATCTCGAGGCTCCTGCCCGCGTTGCGCAGGAAGACCGGCGCCTCGGGCTGCGCCTCGACCGCCTTCAGGTACGCGGCGGCCGCCTTCTCCCAGTTGCCGAGCGCGTACTCCGCGTTCCCAAGGAGATTCCACAGCTCGGGATCCGGAGCGAGGGAGCCGTCGGCGAGCCCGGCCGAGACGAGGTCCCGCGCCTCCAGGAACCGGTTGGAGAGGTAGAGGACGCGCGCCATCTCCCGCGCAGCCTCGCGGTTCCCCGGCTCGCTGCCCAGGATGCGGCGCAGCTCCTCGAGCGCCCCGTCGTGGAGCGAGAGCTGCGCATAGCAGCGGGCGAGGAGCAGGCGCTCGCGCGCGGTCCCCTCGCGGCCCTTGAGCGACTTCCGCATCTGGACCGCGGCGGGGCCGATGCTGCCCATCGCGAAGAGGGTCTCCGCGAGCTGCGCGCGCGCGCGAGGGGGCACGGGGAAATACCAGGTCCAGCGCAGGTGCTCCTTCTCCACGGCGATCGGCCTTGCGTCGACGCACAGCCTGCGCAGCCGGAAGGCGCCCCTGCCCGACCCGGCGAAGTTCTGCGCGGCGAAGCCGATCGCCCCCGCGGGCAGGACCTCGTCGTCGATCTCCCCCACCCACTCGTCGTCGACGAGGAAGGAGAAGTGGGATCCGTGCGCCACGATCCGCAGCCGGCGGACGGGCCCGTCCGGCTCGGGCAGCCTCGTCCACTCGACGAGATGCACGGGGTTCATGTTGACCAGCAGGTCGAAGCGCCAGTTCCCCCTGGTGGACACCAGGAAGCAGTAGAAGCTCTCCTCGTTCACGTGCCGCAGCACGACGCCGGCCGCGGAGTGCCCGTTCGAGGGATCGAGCTCGATGTCCGCCTCCAGCACGATGTCGGAGAATCGCCGGTCGGCCGACAGCGTCTCCCAGGCGAAGTAGCTGTCGCGCTCCAGCGAGAGGAGGTAGCACCCCTGCGCGTACCGGGCCGTGTAGGCCTGCGCGCGCGACTCGGGGAACGGTCGGGGATCCAGCCAGCGGAACGAGGTGGCGAGCCTCTCCGGCGGCCGGCGCGGGCGGAGGAAAGGGAGCATCAGCGCCGTCTCAGTACACGAGGATCGTCGCCAGGAAGTCCAACGGCTCGCCGCCCTGGTTCTCTATGGAGTGGCCGCCTCCCCCTCCGGTGAGCACCGCGTCGCCCGGGCCGACGCGGGAAACCACGCCGCCCTCGGTGACGACCCCCGAGCCGGAGAGTATGTAGAAGATTTCCTCCTCCCCCTCGTGGGGGTGGTAGCCGATAGAGCAGCCGCTCCCGAGGCGCAGGCGGGCGAACAGCCGGACCTTGCCCTTCAGCTCCTCCTTGCGGAAGAGGTGGAGGATCTCCACGGTGCCCTTCCCGTCGCGCATGCGTTCGCGGACTTCCTTCTCCATCTGGGCGCTTCGCTTGATCATCGGGTACGCTCCGGGGACGAGGGGCACGCCACCGGTTATCCGCCGGCGCCCGCGGAGGGGCCGTCGCCGGCATCCTCCACGCCTGCCGGGGCTTCCTCCAGGTCCAGCGCGCGGATCCGGTCCCGGAGCGTCGCGGCGCGCTCATAGTCCTCCTCCTCGATCGCCTGCTGAAGCTCCGACTTCAGGCCTTCCGCGGGGGAGGGCTTCTTGTCGTGGATCTGCTTCAGCGTCGCCTTGAGGTAGTTGAGCGAGCGCACCCGCTCGAACTGGAAGGCGGGCGTGTCGATCTCGTGCATGGACTCGATGGTGGAGATCGCGCCGTTGAGGATGTCCTCCGCCGCCGCCTTCATCTCCTTGTGCAGCGATATCATCGCCTTCGAGATCGCGTTCATCCGCACCACGTAGGGCTTGTACTGGAGTATGCTCTTCCTGTCCTCGTCGTCCTGCACGTAATTCTCCACCAGCTGGAAGAGGGCGAGGTTATGGTCCGTGTCACGGCTGGAGCGCACGAAATCGCCGATCTGGAAAAGGACGAGGTAGCGGAAATAGAAGAGGAGGCCCTCGCTCTGGAGAGCCCCGAAATCCTCGTGGGAGATCTGGAAGCCGTCGTCCGTCCCCCGCGCGGAGCGGTGGGTCTCCCGCCGGGCCTGGAGCTCCTCCAGGATGCTCTCGCGGCCGAAAGGCTTCTTCCCGTCGGGACGCCCGTCCAGCTCGTACTGCTCGATTCCCATGGGCTGGCGGACTTGGAGGACCTGCCGGCCGTCCTCGGCCTGGATGATCCGGATCTGGTTGTCCGAGTCGAACTCCCACTCCCTCAGGATTTCCGTGATGTCTGCGCTCATGCTCCCGCTCCCGCCTTCATTGCAATGGAAATGTACCCCCGGGCCTGGAAAACGGCAACACGGGGGGACGCGACGCCGGGGCTTTCACCGAGTTGATGATCTCCCCGTTCACCAGGAACGCGCCGATCTGACGGGCGATCATGACGGAGACATTGACCTGCGCTTCCGCGGTCGTCGCCCCGAGGTGCGGGGTGGCGATCACCTTCGGGTGCTTCGC
>Ga0315274_10017721_pt1 | contig 10039 bp, 15 predicted proteins | sample YL17G02_20_MG_FD_203700 | JGI IMG/M metagenome (GOLD analysis project Ga0315274, IMG submission 203700) | Sediment microbial communities from Yellowstone Lake, YNP, Wyoming, USA - YL17G02_20 | ecosystem: Environmental > Aquatic > Freshwater > Lake > Sediment | place: USA: Wyoming | collected... | reverse complement strand
GGCGTCGGCCAGGGGGCCGGCCAGGGCGGTCGCGGCGATGCCGGCGGGGCCCGCCAGCCCGGGGTCAACGGCAGCCGCCAGCTTGTCGGCGGCGGCCGCCTGAGCGGCCGCTGCCGCGGCGAGCTGCTTCGACAGGTCTGCGGCGGCCGCTTGGACGGCCGTGGCGAGGGTCCGCAGGGACTCGGCCTGCTCGGTGAGCTGGCGTGAGAACTCCCAGGGGAACTGGGCCACGGCGATCCCAGAGGGCGGGATCAGGTCCATGCGGATCGCACTCAGAACCTGGACGGCCGCGGCGGCCGACTGGTCTAGAGTCGGATAACCCGGTTCTCCCACTGGCCACGCTCCTGTAGGTTGGCTCGGACCGCCTCCCGGATGATCGTTTCCTGCTCGCTGTCGCTCTTGCCCTCGAGCGACTCGGCGGGGAGGGTGAGCCGGATGCGGCGCGCGTCGGGGAACTCCACCTCGAGGTAGAGGTCGCGCTTCATCAGGCGGGCGATGTCCCGCGATGGGAGGATATCTCGCGCCTTGATGGTGAATTGGGCTGGCGCTTCGGCCATGAGTCGCTTTCCTAACAGGGGGTCGGGGGTAGGCGAAAACGTAAGGGGGGAGGCCCGGCCAGGGCGACCGCGTCGCGACGGGGGGGCGGCCCCCCTGGCCAGGGCTGCGGCCTCCCCGATCGTCAGGGCGACGGCGGCGACCGCCGAAATTATATGACCCTCAGCCAGGTGGTGCGGACGTGGGCGACGTGGGCGGCGGCTACGTGGGCGGCGACGTGGGCGGCGGCGTGGCCGGCGGCTGGGGCCAGAGCGAGTCGATAGCTCTGGCCACTCCCGCCACCAGGCGCGCCACGAGCTCGGCCACGAGCGGGGGCACGAGCTGGCGGAAGAACAGCGTCCAGAAGCCAATCAGCGGGGGCACCCTCGACTCCTTTGTGTCTCCCCCTGGACTCAGGAGAAGGACGCGTACCGGATGCAGTGGGCCTTGCCGGCCGCGCCAATGCTCGCCATATCCAGGAAGCCGTTGGTCATGCACAGCACTCGCACGTGGCCGGGCGCCACGATCCCGACGGGGGTGGTCTTGGCGCCGGCGGTCGCGGAGTCGTAGAGAAGGACTGGCCCGGTCGAGGCAGACACGGCCACGTAGGTCCCTGAGCCGTACCCCGTGGTCCACGTGTCAACGGCGCCACCCCCGGTCAGGGACACCTCCGCATAGGTGGCCCCGCACTTGGTTCCCAGGGCGCTGAGTAGCGCGCTCGTCACCTCGGTGAGCGACGCTACGACCCCGACGGTAGACACGGCGACGCGGCCCGTCGCGTCCATGGTCAGCACGCGGCCGCTCGCGTCCTCGACTTCGGTGCGCTGCACTCCACCCGGGGTGCAACGCAGGAAGCGGCTCTCCGAGCCGTCGAATCCGAGCAGGTGCGCCAGCGTTTGCAGCAGCTCGTTGGCCTGGCGCAGCGGCTGAATGTCCGCGGGTTCGCGGGTCAGGTTGCCCTTGACCTCCAGCTCCGGGCCGTAGACGACGCGCTCCTTGGGGGTGGCCACGGGCAGCTCCTACTTGCGCTCGACCAGGGCGGTCGCGTAAGCGGCCGCTGCCGAAGCGGTCTGGTAGACGTAGACCCCGAGCGTGCGGCCGATCGGGACGTCCGCCTCGATCGGGACGGGGACAGTCTGCGCGTTCAGGGTGGCCAGGTCCGCGGTGGCAACGCAGTTGCCCTCCATTATGAGCTTGACGTAGCCCGTCGCGGAGCAACGCAGGATCAAGGCGACGAGCTTCCGCTTCGTCTCGGGCGTGCTCGTCACGCCCTTGACCCCCGCGTCGTCGCGGTTCGCAAGCTGCGTCAGCACGCTCGCTGAGGGCGTGGCGCAGTAAAGGTCGATCCACTCAGTCGCGGCCATTCGGGGCCGTCCTTTCTCCCTCCGGTGTCACGTGCATACCCCAGCGGTCGGGGGCCTACTTGCCGGTGAACGTGCGCTCCAGCAGGAGCGCTACGTCGAGCTGGCCGGCGGCGATCCCGCCGGACGCGGCCCCGGCCAACACGACCTGCGGGGTCAGGGTCTCGCCCGGCCCGAGCTCGAGGGCCGGGAACATCAGCGGCGGGTAGGGGTACTCTGCCGTCAGAGGCCCCACCACGCTGGCGATCGGTGTGTAGGTCGCGGCATCGGCCGTGATAGCCGCGTCCCCCAGGAAGCGAACGCCAACCTGGGACTCGTCCCAGAGCCAGTCCGAGCTCCGGATCAAGGCCAGGTGCGTCGTGTAGCCCTTGTTCGCACTCGCGTTCCCCCTGGACACCGGGCAGCCGAAGACCCCGAGCAAGCGGTACTTCGTGTTGCCGGGGACCTGGAGTCCCCCGACGGGCCAGAGGCTGCCCCAGCCCGTGGGTAGCAGCGACGTGTCCAGCGCGGCGGGCGTGGCCGTCAGAGCGGCCGCGTTCGTCATGTAGTGCAGGAACGTGTGCTTGGACGCGGCGCGCCCGTTCGGCTCGGTGTCCTTCACGTCCCCCGCGTCATAGACGTCCTGCTTGATCGTCACCTCGCCGGCTTCGGCGTAGCGCGCGACGGTCAAGGTCTGGCCCTTCGCAACCGGGATGCTCAGGTCGATCCCCCTGGTGCGCAGCCAGGCGAAGAGGCCCCCGGTCAGGGCCTCGTACGCGGCCGCCGTTTTCACGGCGGGGTACGGCAGGTGGTTTCCCGACAACCCCTTGACCCTGAGCTTGCCGATCGTCACGCCGTCCACGCTCAGGATCAAGAACGTGTCGGACGAGCTGGGGACACAGAAGATGTCTGTGATCCGCAGGGACTCGTAGTCCTTTGCCGTGAGTGTTCCCCCACCGGACGCGGTGATGGTCGCGAAGCGCCCGGCTTCTCTGAGGGCCATGGCCGACTCCTTTCGTGATAGGGCCGGGGCCGGCCCACGCGCCTAGCTGGCCGGCCCCGGCGATGAGTGCCCCGGTTTGGGGACTCATATTCTGAAGATGCGCCCCACAGCTGCGTTACCTGGTGCGCAGCGCCTTGCCCAGCGCTCGCATCCCCCTGATGTGGGCGAGAACCTTGTTGTCGCGGTCCGCCTCGGTGGCGTTGGCGAGCTGGTCCTCCTCGTTCAGCAGGGTCAGCAACAGCGGCCGCATCCGGGTCACGCGGCTCTTGATCTTCGACGTGCGGCGGGTCACCCCCTCCACGTAGGTCGAGTCCGGCGTCGCGCGGATCGTGTCGTACATCGCGGCCTCGTCCACGGCGTCGATGCCGGCCTCAAACCGCTTCTCGTCCAGGGCTTGCCGCATGCTGGCCTCGAACTTCGGGCCGGCCTTCTTCGCTTCCACCAACGGACTCTTGGTGGGGGCCAGCGTGTTGCGCTTCCACTTGGCGCCGGAGTTCTTCACGCCCGTCACCATGTCCCCTACCCACGTCTCCACGTCGGGGACCCGCGGCGAGAGGGACACGGGGTTGCCTGCGGTGAGCTCCCCTCGAGGTGCGTCCTCGGGGTGGGCTTTCACGTGGAGGAGCTTCGCGGCCAGGCGATCCAGGAAGCCCTCCAGGGGCGCAGCCTGTGCCGCTGCCGCGGCCTGTGCTTTGCGGGCCATAGCCGAGTCTCCATGTGGCGCGTGGGGGTGACAACGGCGGGGCGGGCGTCGGGCTAGGCCGGCGTCCGCGTTATGATGGGCCGGCCCCTCGGGCCGTCCCCTACCCAAACGATCTTGAAGCGGGCGGACTCCCACCCCGGGGACTCCAGGTGTCCGCGCAGGGTGCTTACCGCGTGCTTGCTCGTGATGTCGTACCACGGCGATCCTGCCGGCTTGTCGGCAGGAGCGACGTGCAACCTGAGACAGAGGACCTCCTGCGCGGGGCGGCCGTCCGTGGGGTGAATCGTCATGCGGCCCAGTTCCCACTTGACGGGCCGGACGTTCAGCTCCCTGGTGAGCGTCCAATCCACAAGCTCAAACGGGCCGGGCATCTCGGGGGCCGTCTCTACGCTCGGCAGTGCCACGTCCAGGGCCTCCACAGAGGGTCACAGCCTGGTTCTCAGGCGGTCGTCCGTCCGATAACCTAGCATACGTAGCTGTGTTTGTCAAGGGGGGGGCCGGGGGTGCCAGGGGGTTTAAGAACAATTTTGGCTTCGCACGACACCATACGATAATCTTTCCGGCGGCGCGGGCGTGGGGTTCCGGGGGGGCGCCGGCGGATTAAACGATGGGGGCCGGCGGGAGCACCCCGCAAACCGCTGCCGTTAAACCATCGTCTGCGGGCGGGAGGGGCGGCGGGCCCGGTAGGGCAGCCGCGCGAGGTATTCGTCAACCCAGGGGGGGCGGAAAAGCTCGATGTTATACCCCCAGTCGCGGGCGAGAACGGTCAGAACGGGGTCCGGGAGAGCGTAAACCAGCAGACCCCTATATCGGCGGTCGCGGGCCTCCGGGTACTCAGGGGTCGTGGGCCAGAGGCGGCAGTAGTAGGCGAGCTTCCCCAAGTCCCCTGGGTCGGGGACAATCCCCGCTTCGATCAAGATGCACTCGGCGGGCAGGAAAATCACGGCGTCAACCCACCGGCGGGTCCTCGACAGGGCGCGAAGTTCCTCGGGGGCCAGCGCGGACGTGTCCACGGCGGCGGGGATTATGCCCAGGGGGATGTTCTGGACGGTTCGGGCGGCGGGCCAGCGCTCGGCTAGGTACTGGGCCAACAGGCGCGTTTCCCCAAGCACCGTTTCGCGGCGGGTGGTGGGCATCCGGATTTGCCTTGACAGGGGCGTGGGGACTCGCTAGATTGTAGCGCGTGGCTATGGTCTCCTGCAACCCTGTTGCACTTCACGCCTACAACCTGCCGTAGGACACAAGAGGGGCTGCCCCCGTGATCACACCGTTCAACCTGCAGGGTCCGATAATATCTCTTAGACCGCGGAGGGGCGCGGCACACACAAGAGAGGGAAAAACCACCAGGTGCGCAGGGGGGGGGAAACAGGGCAAAACCACAAGAGGGGGGGCGCGGAGGGGGCCAGCTCGGAGCGGATCGCGGCGGAGCGCCGGGGGGGAAACACAATTTTCCAGCAACACGGTCGGTTTCAAGAGGGTGGGGCCGGGCCTGTCCCACCGTCCCCGTAGCCACACAGCAGCGCCCGGCCCCACCCGTCCTCGGGCTCCCTACAGTCCCCAGGGGGCGAGGGGAACATGGCTCGGCAGTTTAGTCCGCTGTTCGCGGACCTGGCCGCCATTCCAGGTCTGAGCTTGCTGGCGCGGAATGCCTACGGGGTTCTCGCGCGGGAGGCGCGTTGGCATCCCGCTCAGGGAATACCTGCCCGGATGCTGGCCGGGGAACTCGGCAAATCCCGCAACCATGTCAAACGTGCGTTGGCCCAGCTAGAGGGGGCTGGGCTGTTGGACGTAACTCGTCCAGGGAACGGCCTTTCCACACTCTACGCCCTAAGTACCCACAATCCCGGGGAGCAAGCCCTTTGCTACCCTCGGACCTGCCCGCGGGCGGGCAGGCGCCTGCCCGGCGGCGGGCAGGTAACCTGCCCACTGGCGGTCAGGGTCCTGACCGGGGGCGGGCAGGACTCTGTTCTAGATAGAAGGGTAGAACATGAAAGACAGAGAGAACAGGACGCTCTCTCTAGTTCTGCGATCCAATTCGGAGCGGAAATACAGAAGGGAGTCGGAGTCCGGCTTTCGCCGAAGGCGTTGAGCTGGATCGACTTCGCCTTACGGCGGGGCGCTCCCCTCGGTTTCGCGGTAGAGGTTGCACAGCGTTTTACGTGGGCACGGCACATCCGCGAGCTGGCGTTTGAGATCGTCGCGGAGTGGGAGCGCGTTGCGGCGACGGCCGATCTGATTCGGCGAAAGCGCGCCGGGGACTCGGTCGGGACGATCCGGCCCGAGGCGGTCGAGCGTGTCCGGCGCTACGCGGCGCCGGAGGTTGTGCGGGAGCTCTTTGGGGAGGCAGAGAAAGGGGGTTGAGCGATGTTGCTGAGGCGGGAAAACACAAGCGGGACAAGTCGGTCCCGGGATCTGGCCCGCGGAAACGTGGAAAATGCCGGGGCAGTCCGGTTGGGACTTGCGGGTCTGTGTTTGACGATCCGTCGTGGGGCGGTGGTCTTTCGCCTCGGCCTGACGATGGGCGAGACCGTCTGGCTGAGGAACTGGCTGAACACGCAAGCGAATGAACGGCAGCAGATCGAGGACGAGCAGGCACTCCAGGACCTATGATAGTGGTCAAGGGCGGGCCGTGCGGCCCGTCCCAGGGCCGTTTTTGGGGGAACGCGGATGCTGAAAGAGGATGTGGAAGCGCGGCGGGCGATCGAGGGGCTGCGCAAGCGTGTCTTGTCGGCGGGCTTGGTCCTGCGGCGGGTTTCACGGGATCGTTACGTGCTGTGCCGGCGGCACGGGGGGCGAGCACTGGCAATGTACAGGGCCGATCTGTGCGTTCTCTACACACGGCCCGCCTTCGCGCCGGAGGCGCGGCTGTTGGCGCAGGGCCTACAGGTGGCCCTTATTTGGTAGCGTGTGAACATGGGGGGCCGGCGGTCCGTGTTGACTCCCCGGCGTGCGGAGTGTCCACGGCTCGGGGACTCCGCCGGCCCCTCTTTACCCAGGGGAGGGGAAGGGGGGTGGGCATGATGAGCGGAACGGTTCTGTGGGTCCAGCGACTCTCTCCGCGCTTCCACGTCGTCTATGCGGACGTGAGCGGCCTGTGCTCGGAAATGACAGGGAGGTTTTTTCGGCGGGAGCCGATCTGGCGTGCGAGGGTGTGGATGATCCGCTACGTCGTTCAGGAGCCGTGCGAGATGCACGCGAACGAGGTGTTCATCATCTCTACCGACAACTGAGGAGTCCTGCGATGGAAGCGAGAAGCCGGACGGCGATCTGTCTGTTCTGCGGCGAGCGGAGCCGCTGGCAGACGAAAGGCATGGCGGCCCTGAGGATCCTCCAGTGCCCGCGGTGCAACACGGTGGGGCAGCTCCGGCGCTTGAAGCCGGTTCCTCCGCATCCGTGGGGCCACTGCCGGGTGTGCGGCTGCCGGCTGGACCAGAGGGAAAAGGATAATCTGTTCTTGCATCGATGCTGCCTGCCGTGTGCGATGTCGCAGGGCCTCGTCAGGGGGCCGTTCTCCTTGACAGGCTGAGCCAGGGGGATATAATGGCCGGCGTGGCTATGCACCCCTTGGACGATCCGATCTGGCTCATTGTGGCCCTCGTGGTGGCCGTGGTGCTTTTTTTTGCCTTCGCGCGGGAGCGCTGAGAGGGGGTGGCTCATGGCGTCAGAACGGGCGGTGCCGGTGGCGGGGCGGGGGGTGCCTCCGCCGGTGCGGCTGTGCACGTGGTGCCGGAGGAATCCAGCAACCCTGTGCTGGCCCTGCGTGGAGCAACAGATCGCGTTGGCGTCGCAGGGCGGGCGAGACTCCGCGGAGCGGTTTTGGGAGGGGGGTGTCCGAGTTGCGCAGCGGGAGGGGCGGCGGATGATCCGGCGAGCTCTCCCCTGGGTGATCATCGGGCCGGTGGTTTTTGCGGTGCTGGCGGTGCTGGTGTTTCTGCTGCTGGCGCTGTCGCTGCCGGGGAGACGGTACGGGGAGCGGATCGCATGGGACGCGGCGCAGGCGGGGGCTGACGCGGTGCGCAGGGAGTTCAAGCCGGCGGCGACTCCCCGGCCAGGGACGCAAGCGCCGAGTCGAGGGAAGTGAGCAGGGCGGCGAGAACGTCCACGTCGGGGCCGGCGGGCTTGCGGCACTCGTCCTCGATTTCGGTCCCGAGCCAGTACGGGGAGTCGGGCAGGATTTCCTGAGCGTCGGCGTAGATGTGCTGGATTCCGGCGAGCAGGGCTTCGGCGTCGGCCGTGCCGGCCAGTCCCTTGTCTTTCAGGATATCGCTTGCGGCCACGGCGAGCGCGTGGGCGGCCTTCGCGGCCTGGCGGGCACGTTCGGCGGCCGCTTTGGCCTCGCGGGCGTCGGTGCGGAAGTCCGCCGTAACCTTCGCGGCCTTGCGGCGGTTCAGCTCCGCGGCCCGGCGGCGGTCGAGGTCTTCCATCTGATCCTCGCGTTCGGAGGCGGTCAGGCCCGCCTCTTGCATTAGGGCCGTGACACAGGCGCGGTCCGCGAGTCCGTAGATGTACGCGGACGCGATCGGGGGCAGCTCGTAGCGCTCGATCCGAGCGGCCAGGCGGCGGGCCAGCAACGCGGCGACGTATTTGACCTCGACCTCGAGGTAGTCAACGGGGAAGTTGGCCTTGCGGAGCTTCTCCCGATAGGCGCCCGTGTCAATCTCTCCCATGATGACGGAGTCGCGCAGGGCGGGGAGTCCATAGGTCCGGAACTGCGCCAGGACGTGCTGCCCTCGATCGTACTCTGCGAGCTTCAGGTACGAGTAGAAAAAGTCCTGTGGCATGCCCGAATCCCAGAGCACGTCATGAAGCTCCTTGTACGTGTAGGCACCCACCACAAAGAGCTTGCGGTAGATGGGGAGCGCCAGGCGGGCTTCCTCAAACGCGTGCAGGAGGGGCACCTTGCGGTAACGCTCGAGCGTGGCCGCATCAACGGTCAGGCTCAGAACTTCGTCGTCCTCGATGTACTGGGCGAGCTCCATTTCGAACTCGGCGTCCGTCGTGATTCCCCGCTGGTAGCTCGAGATTGCGGCGTCCACATACTCCCCGCGGATGCGGAGCTTGCGGCGGGCGTCGGCATACTCGAGCCTGAGCTTTTTCACGCGCTCCGGGAAGGCGTTGTCGGTCATCCATTGGGTGTACTCATCCTTCGGGATGAAGCCGCGCTCGAAGAGGGACTCGTAGACTCCGCCGATCGTCTGGAGGTCCGTTCGGATGGCGGCCCACTCGATAGAGGGCTGGATGATGTCAATGTCCGCATCACAGTACTGGAGCCGTTCCAGGATTTGCCGCGTCCACTGCGGCGGGCAGGTCCCGGTCTGTAGCACACGCGAGAGGTCTCGCAGGGAGGGCTCGCGGTCCGCGTCGTCCACGAGCGCGCTGATCCACGGGTCGTCAAGCCCCTGGTAGGCCAGGACCTGCCGGACGTCGTAGGGGACCTCGTAGGCTGGGACCCCCGCGCGAGAGCCACCCAGGAGCCGCTTGGTGTAGAGGCGGAGGATGTCGCCGGTCCCGGGGAGGGTGGGCCGAGCGCGGCGCTGCGCCCAGAAGGTCATCGGGGTTCCGCAGTACGCGCGGTAGAGGGCGCCCAGGGCGGCGTCAATGGCTTGATCCCATCCCCCGATTTTCCCGAGCAACCCCGCGATGTGGCCGAGGCCGGGGACCCCGGACCCGAGGACGTGGACGCTGGCGAGCGCTGCCGCGCCGCTGGCGCCCAGGCCGGAGAGAATAGCGATACCCAGAGCAATGCCGCAGTTCCGCAGGGCGTTCTCAGGATCGCCGGGCGCCTCCGTAGTCCCCAGTCCCTTTGCCCCAAGCACGTCCTGCGCGTCCTGGAGAATGTCGCCCGCGGGGCCCCGCTTGCCGTCCACGGCGGCCTGGTGCCCATCGGCCGGGGTCGTGGCGCCGAACATTGCCCCCTTGACCTTCTCCGCCTCCGCGGGGAAGTCCTGGGGATACCCTGCCAGGGAGAAGGGGTTTAGGGTCACTGCGCGGCCGGTCTTGAGCGCTATGTCGGGCGCCCGAAGGATCGCGTCAACGATGGACTCGCCGATTGTCGCCTCAGAGCCGTGCGGGAAGAATTCCGGCTCCCCCAGGTGCCCGGCGAGCGGGTCCTTGAGCATCTTCTCGATCGACCCCACCAGTTCGGCCCATCCCTTGCCGGCGTCCACGGTCCCGCGGACCTCCCCGTCGCGGAGCTGCGTGCCCAGGTCGCGGATCGCGTAGGCCACCTCGTAGGTCCCGCGGGCCTCGAGCTCCTGGTAGACGCGGCTGTCGCGCTTAAGAGCGTCAATGGCCTCCGCGATCTGGTAGGTTCCGCTGGCGACGGCGGCGGCGGCGTCGGCCAGGGGGCCGGCCAGGGCGGTCGCGGCGATGCCGGCGGGGCCCGCCAGCCCGGGGTCAACGGCAGCCGCCAGCTTGTCGGCGGCGGCCGCCTGAGCGGCCGCTGCCGCGGCGAGCTGC
>Ga0315274_10017720_pt1 | contig 10039 bp, 12 predicted proteins | sample YL17G02_20_MG_FD_203700 | JGI IMG/M metagenome (GOLD analysis project Ga0315274, IMG submission 203700) | Sediment microbial communities from Yellowstone Lake, YNP, Wyoming, USA - YL17G02_20 | ecosystem: Environmental > Aquatic > Freshwater > Lake > Sediment | place: USA: Wyoming | collected... | reverse complement strand
TCAAGGGCAAGGAGGAGATCGCCAAGACCTACGCAAAGGAGGTCGTGAAGACCCTCACCGACGCTGGCATAAGGACGGCGGTCGACGACGACGACCGCCTCCGCCCAGGCGAGAAGTACTACAAGTGGGAGATGTTCGGCGTCCCGCTCCGCATCGAAGTCGGCCCACGCGAGGCGGACTCCAAGACCGTGACCTTCGTCCGCAGGGACACGTTCGAGAAGAGCAAGGCCGAACTCGAGGACGTCCCCACCGCCACGAAGAACCTATTAGCCGCCATCCAGGAGAACCTCGCCTCGAGGAGCAGGAAGGTGCTCGAGGACCGCCTCACAACGGCATCCTCGACCGATGAACTACGCGACCACATGGAGCAGAAGAAACTCGTCCGCATCAACTGGTGTGGCGACGTCAACTGCGCCGAGAGGCTCAAGGAACAGGTCAGTGGCGAGATCAGGGGAACGCTCTGGGACCACCGCGAGGAGCCCACAGGCCCCTGCATAGTCTGCGGAGACCCGGCGAAGAGCATAGCCTACGTCTCGAGAACCTACTGATTATTTTAAGAAAGTGCCTGTACAAGGCCTCTACGGTCTTGTTGATGGCTCCGACGGTTCGTCTGATGGTCACGGCGCCGCCCTGTGTCGGCTTCAGGGTGATCTGCCACCACTCATACGGGTGAGGGTATAGTCCCCACGCCGAGATCGTGCCAAGGGTCACCGTCGACGAACTCAGGGCAGAGAAGTTGACGTAGACCTCGAAGACCTCGCCCCGTTCAAGAGAGTGGTCACCATCGCCGTTCACGCATGTGATCGTGCCGACGGTACCGTTCGACGGGAAGATCACGCCGTGGCACCTCACATTCGTGTAGGTGATGGTGAGTTTATCATCACTAAGGGCGAGGTAGTTACTCCCACTGCTGAGCCGCAAGAAGAACTCGGCGGATGTCATGTTTACACGCGTCTGGTCGTCGTTGAGCTGGAACGTCCCCACGATGGCGTCGACGACTTGGTGCGCGGTCGTACTCTCTTCGAGGGAACTCGCTATGACGGTCTGTGTTTTCTGTGAGGTCAGGAAGCCCATGTTGAGCAACATGAAACGGAAGGCTGCCGCCGTGATGACGAAAGCAACTAAAAGAATCGCGGTCTCAAGGTTAGTCATCCCCTTTTCTGGCTCCAAGAAAACGCCTCATATCGTGTTTGGCACTTCTCGCAACGCGAGATATGTAAAGTGTAAGATATTTAATGAAAAGGGAGGGGTGAGATGAATCACCGTTCCACAAAGCGGAATACCCATCTACGGCCTCGGCGTCTAAGAGCGTGTGGTCCCAGTCTACCAGCCATCAGAGGACTCCTACCTGCTGCAGAGGCACGTCATGAGGCTGGTTACAGGTAGAGTGTTAGACATGGGAACCGGGAGCGGTATACAGGCGGTGACCGCGGCCCAAAAGCATGAGGTTGACCACGTCGTAGTGGCGGACATCAACCCTGAGGCCATCGAAGCCGCGAAGAAGAGGGCATTCGACGCGGGCGTCCTCCACAAGATGACCTTTACATTATCGAGCCTTTTCGAAGAGATTGATGACCAATTCGACTGGATCATTTTCAACCCACCGTATCTGCCGTCAGAGGAGGGATTGATGGACCCCACTTGGGCCGGCGGGAAGACGGGAGGTGAAACCATCGAGCGTTTCCTCAGAGGAGCCGGTGAGCATCTTACCGCTGGAGGCTCGATCCTCCTGATCTACTCATCTGAGACGGGTTTATCCCGGGGAGGATTCGGGTATGACTGGGAGGTTCTCGAGGAGAAGCCCATCTTCTTCGAGAGGCTCTACTGCGTTCGCCTCAGCCCATCTTGAGGCCTATGGCGAATCCTACGAGGAAGCTTGCGGCGAAGGGGAGGTTGCCGATGATGACTGTGAGGATACCCTCAGCTACGCCTACCTGTCCGATTAATTCCGTCGCCCACTCTTCGAGGGCTGTGTAGTTGATGTTTATTATGCCCTTGTAGGCGAGCAACTCAAGTCCGAGGAAGGCTAGGCCAAGTAGGATAGCGAACAATTTCCCGATCTTCTTTAGGGCGTACCCGACGCAGAGGCCGGCGACGCCACCGACGCCTAACTGGGTTAGGAGGGGCGTGAGAATTTCAACCAAGTTTAGTCGAATTAAGAATGGGGTTTAGGGGAATATAAGTTGGAGGCTCTTAGGCGCGGACGATGTGTGTCCCAGTCTTGTCCTCGAGGGCGTCGACGGCCTTCGCGAGGCTCGTGATTATCGCCCTCTCGCCGCCACGTTCTACGAAGCCTAGGGCGGCCTCGACCTTGGGGCCCATGCTGCCTGCGCCGAAGTGGCCTTCGGAGAGGCGCTTCTTCGCCTCGGCGACTGTCATCCTCCTTATCGGGGCCTGCGTAGGCTTGCCGTAGTCCATCATGGCGTATTCGACGTCGGTGAGGATGAGCAGGACGTTTGAGCCTACTTCCTCGGCGAGTTTCGCGCCGGCTCTGTCCTTGTCGATGACGGCGTCGACGCCCTCGAGCCTGCCTGACTTGTTCCTGTAGACGGGTATTCCGCCGCCCCCGGAGGCTATGACTATCATCCCGGCCTCGACCATCGTCCTTATGGCCTTCGCCTCGGCGATTCCGAGGGGGGCGGGGGAGGGGACTACGCGCCTCCAGGTCTTGTCGCCTGTTGGCCTGACCTTCTTGACGACCCAGCCGCGCTCGGCTGAAAGCTTCTTGGCGACCTCCTCGGTGTAGAAGGGGCCGACGGGTTTTGTTGGGTCCTTGAAGTCGGGGTCCTCCGGGCTTACGAGAACTTGGGTGACTATGGTGGCGACCTGCTTTCCGTCTCCGTCGAGGATGTTGTGGAGGCTCTGCTGCATCATGTAGCCTATCTGGCCCTGCGTCATGGCGCCGAGGACAAATAGGGGCTGGGACGGGACCTGGTCCGCGGCTGCCTCCTGCTGGATGGAGAGGTTCCCCACCTGTGGGCCGTTGCCGTGTGTTATGACGAGGTCGTAGCCGTGCCTCACTAGCTGCGCGATCTGCTTGGAGGCGGTCTCCACGTTCTTCATCTGTTCCTCGAAGGTCCCCTTCTCGTCGGGTTGCTTGATGGCGTTCCCGCCTAGGGCGACCAAGACACGCTTTCCCATAGTTTACGCTTCCTTGGAAGGAATAAGCGTTAAACGAATGTCGTTAAAAACAGTTGCCCTAAATGGGGCAGAAAATGTGGTGATAAGACGTGGATGGAGCTACTTTATCTCCATCTCGATGTAGACTTCGTTGGGTACCCTGATGCGCATTATGCTGCGCATCACGCGGTCGCGTGCATCGATCTCGATGAGCCTCTTGTGTATCCGCATCTCGTACTTGTCCCAAGTCTTGCTGCCGTCGCCGCATGGGGTCCTCCTGGTTGGGACCAAGAGCTTCTTCGTTGGCAGTGGTATGGGTCCTACAAGTTTGACGCCTATCTTCTGGGCGATTTCCCTTATCTCGTCGCAGACACCCTCGAGCTTCTGGGTGTCGGTGCTTGTGAGTTTGATACGTGCGCGCCGCGCCATACCTATTCCCCGTCTTGTCAGATTGCCGAGAACTTAAATGTATCGAAAAAGGGTGGGTGAGACCGTTTAGGTCTCGACTTCGAGGACGATGCCGGCGCCGATGGTCGTGCCCATGTCGCGTAGGGCGAACCTGCCGAGCTGTGGGAAGTCCTTGAAGGCCTCGATGGCGATTGGCTGGAGAGGGATGAACTTTACGATCGCCGCCTCTCCCGTCCTGAGGTAGGTGGGGTTCTGCTCCACGACCTGTCCAGTCCTGGGGTCGAGTTTGGACTCGATGGCCTCGAACTTGACCGCGATCTGGGCGGTGTGGATGTGCAGTACGGGGGTGTAGCCTGGGCCGACTGCGGTGGGGTGGTGGATGATGAAGATCCTGCCCTTGAACGACTTGGCGACCTTGCAGGGTGTGTTGGTGTGGCTTGCTACCTCGCCGCGCTTTATCTTTTCGCGGTCGACGCCCTTGACGTTGAAGCCGATGTTGTCACCAGGACCAGCCTGTTCGAGGCGTGTGTAGTGGGTTTCGATGCTGTTGACCTTGCCCTTCTCGCCGCTTGGCATGAAGACGATGTCGTCGCCCACCTTCAGCGTACCGGTCTCGACCTTGCCGACTGGGGTTGTACCTACACCGCGGATGGTGTAGATCTCCTGTACGGGGATCCTGAGGGGCTTGTCGGTTGGCTTAGAGGGCATTACGAAGGTGTCGAGTGCCTCGATGAGTGTCGGGCCCTTGTACCAGGGCATGTTGGCGCTCCTCTTGACGAGGTTGTCGCCGCCCCAGCCGCTGGTTGGGACGAAGTTGGTCTTGCTTGTTTCGTAGCCGACCATCTGGAGGAGGCGGGTGATGCCGTCCTTTACCTCCTGGTAGCGCAGCTCGCTCCAGGCGACCGTGGCGTCGTCCATCTTGTTGATGGCGACGACGATCTGGTTTACGCCAAGCGTCTTGGCGAGGAAGGCGTGCTCCCTCGTCTGGCCTCCGGGGCTGGTTCCAGCCTCGAACTCGCCCTTCTTGGCGGAGATGAGGAGGATCGCACCGTCAGCCTGACTTGCGCCCGTGACCATGTTCTTGACGAAGTCGCGGTGGCCGGGGCTGTCGATGACTGTGAAGAAGTTCTTATGGGTCTCTAGCTTGTAGAAGGCTAGGTCGATCGTGATACCACGTTCACGCTCCTCCTTGAGCCTGTCGAGGAGCCATGCGTACTTGAAGGACTCCTTGCCCATGGCCTTGGACTCGGCCTCCATGTCCTTCGCGTACTTCTCGTCGATGGCGCCGGCGTCATAGAACAGGTGGCCGATGCTTGTACTCTTACCGTGATCAACGTGTCCGACGATGATCAGGTTAATGTGTGGCTTCTCTTTACCGCTCATTTCTCTAATCTCCTACTCAATCCGACTTGGATGGTGGATAAAAAGGTTCGGTTCACATCTATAAACCATACTGATCCCCACGGGCTTCAGGATAGGATCGTCGTTTTACCTACTTCCCGCGACAACTCCCAGGGGATGCGTAAAGTTTAAACATGTCAGCCGACACCGGAAGGTGGAGAATCGCTTGACTAACGGTATGTTCGCTGGCCGCAGGCTCAAAAATAATAGGAGAACAATGCGGTACAAGAGCAAGGACTACGTCCTCCGTCAGAAGCGCAAGACGGATAAGAAGGACCTACTCCAGGGCGCCCCGATGGGTAGGGGCATCGTCCTCCAGAAGGTCGGCGTTGAGTCCAAGCAGCCAAACTCTGCTATTCGCAAGTGTGTCCGTGTCCAGATCATTAAGAATGGTCGCCTCGCCACGGCTTTCCTGCCCGGCGACGGCGCCCTCAACTTCGTCGACGAACACGACGAGGTCACCATCGAGGGCATAAGTGGTCCCCGTAGTCGCAGCATGGGTGACATCCCCGGCGTCCGCTACAAGGTCAGCGCCGTTAACGGCGTCCCGCTCAACCTCCTGGTTGTCGGGAAGGTCCAGAAGCCCGCCAGGTAAAAATAGTATGGTTTTTTAGTGGACCGCCACGGTCCCAACATTCTTCGTCTCAGCCACCTTGAGACATGGGACGAAGGCTATCGCGAGCAACACCGCAGAGAGGTAGAAGCAGACAGATGTACCATATACACCCATGACGTACATCATTATTATCGGGCCGAATATGGAGCCGAGATCGAAGAAGGTTCTGTAGGTCCCGATGGCCGCTCCCCTGTTCTCCGGCTCTACTACTTCCGCGGCAATGACGGGGCTTACGATCCAGATGGCGCCCGTGGTTATGCCTAGAACGAAGAGGATGGCGGACATCATGATGAGACCTGAAGCGAAGTTTAAAATTACAGCCATGACTGCTGTGCTGGCGACTCCGAAGAGTAGGACGGGTTTCCTGCCGATCTTGTCGGCTACTGAGCCCATGACGAGCAGGGCGATGACGTAGCCGAGGGATCTAGCGCCCATAATGAGGCCGATGTCTGTGAGGGACATACCGAGGCTCTCCTTGGCGTAGAGGGGATAGACGGTGTAGATGACGCCGTTGCTGAGGATGAACTCCATCAGTGTTGCGAAGGAGACTATGAGCAGGATCTTGTTCTTGAAGACCTTTGGCAAGGAGGAGAGCTTCATAGCCGGTATCTTCGGCATCGACGCGGATTCGTGTCTTACGTATGGGGGTAGAACGAGCAGCACTACGGCAATGGCGCAGAGGAGGGTCGATAGGAAGAAGCCGCCCTGGAAACCGAGGAGAGTTATGATGTAGCCGCTGAAAGTCGAGCCTAGGATGCTCCCGCCGAACTCGACGCCCTGAAAGATGCCCATCGCTGCGCCGCGTCTCTCGGTTGAGAACATGTTGACGATGAAGGTCATCGAGACCGCGAAGAAGAGCGGTGCACCCAGCCCCTGTAGGGCTCGGGCGAGGATGAGCTGAAAGGGGTCTGTGACGAACGCGTTCCAGAAGGTGCCTATGGTCGTGAGGACTAGGCCCAAGAACATGGGCCAGTAGTACCCGTAGCGCGCGGAGATGAAGCCGCTGGGTATCTCAAGCAATACCCGCGCTATCCAGTATCCGGCGACGGAGAGACCGATCATCACACCGGTGGCTCCGATCTCCTTAGCGAATATCGAGAGCAGTGGATTAATCAGGCTCGTGCTGAACATGGCGGCGAGCCCGATGACGCATAGTAGTATGTAGGATAACTTGTAGTCCTTCAGGGACATGTTGCCTAGGGGGACCGGGTGTAGAGTTAAAAGGTTGTTTCCCTTCGGTAACCCTTTTATTCACGTTCCCACTCTTCCCCTCTGCAATCCGAGGGGAATCGGCCAAGTGAGTGAGGAACAAGAAGTAACAATCGAGGCCACTACGGCGGGAACCGGCGGGATAAAGCTGTTCGGCGAGTGGAGCTTCGAGAACATCGAGGTCCGGGACCCCGGCCTCAAGAGGTACCTAAAAGTCGCGCCCGTCTTCATGCCCCACTCCGGTGGTCGCCACGAGGCCAGGAGGTTCCAGAAGAGTGAGATGAGCATCGTCGAGCGCCTCATCAACGACATCCTCAAGCCTGGGAGCAGTGGCGGCGACAAGCCCCGTGTGACCAACGCGGTGAGGACGGCGTTCAAGATGGTGAGCGTCAAGAGCGGGAGGAACCCCATCGAGGTGCTCGTGCGCGCGGTGGAGAACTGCTCGCCAAACGAGGACACGACGCGCATCGGCTTCGGTGGCGTAGTCTACAGGCTCGCCGTGGACATCTCTCCTCAGCGTAGGATCGACCTCGCCCTGAGGTTCATAGCGAAGGGGATCAAGGAGCAGACATTCGGGAACAGGAAGACCTTCGAGGAGATCATCGCGGACCAGCTCATCGGCGCCGCCCAGAACGACGGCAACAGCTTCGGCGTCCGCAGGAAGCGCGAGATGGAACGCGTGGCGTTCGCCTCAAGGTAAGCCTAGTTTTTCTTTTCTCTTTATAGCAGGGTCCCCGCCGCGAAGGCGAGGAGCCCGAAGAGCATCCAGTAGAGGATCTGATTCTTGACTTTTCTGCTCGATTCTCGGCTGTGGTCCCGTAGTAGGGTCACGGCACCGTGGATGAGCCCGGCGTCGGTCACCGCCACGAATGGGATGTACCAGAGGGTGACTAGGTTGAGCAGTAGGGGGAGGATCGAAGCCGCCGCGGCGACGATGTAGAAGGCTGAGGCGATGTACGCCGCCTTTTCCACGCCGTATGCGACTGCGATCGTCTTGACGCCTCGGGCGCCGTCGCCCTCGGTGTCGACTATCCCCTTCGTGACCTCCCTCCCCGTGTTCGAGAGGAAGGCGAGGACGCTGAACAGAAGCGAGGTGGAGGCATCCCCGGCTATGACGCCGCCGTAGATGAATGGGAGGCTGATGCAGGTGCTCACTATGAGGTTTCCGGGGAACCCCGTCCTCTTCCCCCACGCCGAGTAGACCATCATGGCGAGCCATGAGAAGACCGCTATGGCGAGGCTTGGTATGCTGGTGAGGTAGGCGGCGGCGAGGCCGGCGGCGCTCAGCAGGAGGGAGTAGGCGATTGCTTCACTGGGTTTTACTTCGCCACTCGGGATTGGGCGGCTGGGCTCGTTGACGGCGTCGATCTCCCTGTCGTAGTAGTCGTTGATGACCATGGCGCTCCCGGTGAGGGTGAAGCCCGTGACGAAGGCGAGGGCGAAGTATTCTAGGGGAATACTCGATCGAAGTCCGCCGGCAATGACGACGCCGACGAGTATGCTGAGCCCCATCATGACCGAGTTGACCGGTCTGAGTATCCTGAGGAAGCCCCCTATCCTGTCCATCGCATAGGCAGACGCCCCTCTATCTTATTAAAAATGCCCCGTGTATGTTTAATTATAGTTAAACGTTATATTATTGGTCCGGGTGATCAGTGTCGATGGATGATGGAGATTGATGCCTTTAGGGTAACCCAGCGGGGTGGGGCGGAGGGCTTCGAGATCTACGTCTCGTCGCTCAGGGCGGTGGACCTCGTGAACAGGTGTATCTTCGACAGGTGGAGCCCCGAGAACCCACTCGGTTACCAGCGCCTCCCCGTCGCCAACCGCCTCGGGGACAAGAGGGGCGGCGCCCTCAGGTATCTTCTGCGCGAGATGGGGTGCTTCCCCACCTCCATCCTGCTCAACGTCAGGGGGGAGATCGGTTTCAAGCCCGAGGGGGAGACGAATTGGTTTACCAAGGGGAGGCTCGACCTCGGGGATGAGCGGCTGTGGGTCATCGACGGGCAGCACAGGGTCGAGGCTCTCAGACTGGCGATGGAGAGGAACGCCGACTTCGAAGACTACCCAGTCATAGTCAGCATACTCAGGAAACCCGAGAGGTTCGACGAGTTGATGCTGTTCTACGTCGTAAATCGGCGGCAGAAGGGCATATCCACCGACCTCGCCAACAGGCACCTGCAGAGGATGCTCTGGGAGAAGGGGAGCGGTTGGCTCTACGACTTCGAGGGGCCGAGGGCGGTGAGGCTGGGTCTCGGGAGCGAGGTCGTCGACGAACTAAACTCGAACCCGGAGTCCCCTTGGAGGGGGAGGATAAGGAGGGTCGGCGAGGACGAGCTGCCGGGTCAGGTAACCACCGACAGGGTCTTCGCCTCGGCGGTGGCGGAGGTGCTTCGGGAGAAGGCATTCATAGGTGTCCCGGTCAGGGACTTCGCCGCTGGCCTCGCCTCGTACTGGGGGGAGTTGAGTAGGATCTATCCGGAGGCCTTTGACGAGCCGACGGGTTATGTCCTGCTATCTCCAACCGGGATCAGGGCGTTCACGCTCCTCTTCGCCAGGGTCTACCAGCTAGCCAAGGAGAGTGGGCCCGTGACGGGGGAGTCCCTCGCCGCCATCCTGGGGGGGCTGCTTAAGAAGACCCAGGGACATGGCAACCCAGTTTTCCGCCAACCACTCAACGTCGGGGTCTGGTCGAGGGAGATTGGGTCGAAGACCCTGGACCTCGGCTCCTCTGAGCTTTTCCGGTGCCTCGCGGAGAAACTGCAGCCGGCCCTCACCTAGGCTTTCTCGACGCGGATCTTCTCGCCGGGGCGCACGAGTTTGAAGAGTTTGGCGTTGTTTTCTATCTTCGCGAAGACGTTGACCGGGCTCGCGGGGCGTATCTCTCGGTCCCAGCTGGCGGGTGTGGGGCCGAAGAAGAAGCAGATCGCCTTGCCGGGGGGCCAGTATGCTATGTCGCCGATGTCGACGAGTTGTTTTGTGGTCTCCGCCTCGAGGGTGACGGGGATGGCGAAGTAGATCTCCTCGCCCCAGACGTTTGCCTTGCCCTCGATTGGGAGCTTCTCCCAGACGGCGTCGGCTGTGGTGGTGTTCTCGTCGGTGAGTTCAGCGTTGAGGGCGCCGGCTGATGTGGTGATGATCTTCATTCTTCTCGGCAAATGGGGCGTCCTGTTTCTCTAGGTTCTGTGTGGTCTGCTTAAGCTTTTTACCAGTGGGGGGCGTCTATGGGTGATTTGAGGGTCCGGGCATGTGGACGCGTAGGCTGACTTCTCTGGCTCTAGGGTT
>Ga0315274_10017719_pt1 | contig 10040 bp, 12 predicted proteins | sample YL17G02_20_MG_FD_203700 | JGI IMG/M metagenome (GOLD analysis project Ga0315274, IMG submission 203700) | Sediment microbial communities from Yellowstone Lake, YNP, Wyoming, USA - YL17G02_20 | ecosystem: Environmental > Aquatic > Freshwater > Lake > Sediment | place: USA: Wyoming | collected... | reverse complement strand
ACATACAGCCATACCTCCTTGGGTTCCCCGTGTCGGACAAAACCTCTTCCCTTCTTGGTGTAGCCTTTGCTGCGTCCCACATGCATCCAACCCGCAGCGTGATAAATAGTCCCCCGATACCGGCGGGGATCCACGAACGTCTCCAGCAGGAACAGACGCAGGCCGTAGACCATATACCAGTCCCGCACCACGCGGCGCACGATCCGCCCAAGAATGTGGGAGGCAAGATGGGGTATCCGTACCCACTCCGGGATGAGAAACCGATTGTTGTTCGCCACCTCTCCCAGGTGCTGTTTCCTTTGCAGCGGCGACCACCCGATAAAACAATCGCGCGCTTCTAGCCTCAGCGCGGCCGCACGCCAGCCAACGGCCGCAATCGGTCGGCTGTGATGGTAGACAAGATATTTCAGTGATCGCCCCACCATCATGCGATACCCCAGATAGTGGTAGCGTCGAACCAGGTAATCCCAGAGCGTCGCGTCTTGCCTACCGGATACCAACTCAATTCGCAGTGGCCTGATATCGCTCAGGGGACAATCCAACACTGTCGTGTCGATTGAGAACTCGCTGTCGATAGTATCTGAAGTATGGTCGCTCATCCTTACAGCGGAGCCGGTAGAGTGGTATGCGAACCTCGTACGTCACAGAGCGATCGGTAAAAACCGCTCTGCAGCCACACAGGGTCTCTCTCAGTGGCTCCTAACGAAGGAAGATATCAAAAATGGATCGGAAAGTCTATAGCTAGGCCTAGCGCTGTAGTATTAGGCGCCGGCCACCTCCATGGCAATCCGGGCCCAATGGAACAGGCGCTCCGGCGCGTAGCCCACCGTGCTGATGTCCTTCAGGATGAACTCGAGCGGGCACCCGTATTTCTCGCAGACCCTCCTTGTAGCCCGCAAGTCCGCCCTCACCCTCTCTGGGTCAAATGGGTCTGTCGCCAGGAAGGCCGGATTCGGCTTTCGCGAGTAGACATAGTCCCGGCCGATCTGGGAGGCGCCCCGCTCTTCATCAGCCCACGGGCTCATGGAGACCTTCCGCACGTTCGGGATCATGCGCACCTCGTTCATCTTCCGGTCCAGGGGATCGCAGCAGCCGTAGTACACCATGCCGAAGCGCGCGCAGATTCGGCTGGTATAGTCCACTTCGAACTCCTTGAACATCGCCGGAGACACCGTGGAGAACATCTGCGCCAAGCCGAACATCCAGATGTCCTTGGTGCGCGGCCGGTCCGGATCATACCCGGGGGCGGGCAGTTCCTCCGTGTAGGCGCCGGTGCAGTGGATCAGGCTTTGCGGCTGGCACAGCAGCCCCTGCTGCTCCAGTTGGTCGAGCATGCGGAGATAGCCTTCGGTCATGCGGGCTACGAGCCGGTGCATGAAGTCCGGCGTGTCGACAAGCGCGTACAGTGCGGCCTCCACCCCCATCCATGTGCTGATGGGATCCCACAGGGACAGGTACGGGTCCGCTCCCCATGGCCGCACCTCCAGCAGCCCGTCGAACAGCTCGTGTGCCACGGAGAGGCGGCGCGCGGTTTCCGAGGCATCGTGGCTGATCCGCGGGATGCGGAGCTTTTCAAGATCATCCTCAGTGTGGAATTGGTTGATGAACTTGTGGCCGACCACCGCGTTGGTGGAATCCGTCACGGCGATCTGTTCCTGGACATCGATGCCGAAATCCATATTGTTGATCGCCTTGGAAACCCGCACAAAGCTCTCGACCACCATGTCCACAGGAAAATGCTTCCATTGGAAAAGGATGCGGCGCAGCCCTTCTTCATACCCGCGGTATTCTGGGTCAGCACAGCGCAGGGTCAACTCCCCGTCGACCTCCATTTCGTTCCAGCACACCTGGTCGATCATGACCATGGGACGTTCCGGTTTCCGTGCGTTGAGTGCGCGCCACAATTTCCTCTTGTGCTCCTGCACGGGCAGCGCGGCGATCTCCGCCACGCGCACGGCCAGATCGCGTATGAGTTTCTTGTCCTTTTTTCGGGCCATGGTGCTCACCTCGTGTGGAGCGGTCTGCTGCATCGTTTATAGCACGGACGGCCTCACAAAAGCCATGGTGATCCTCCTCTCTCGCTGACAAGTGCGTTCATGATATCGCGAGCAGATACGGGGGGAAAATGATTGCCAAATTTTTCTCGTGCCGCTACGCTTGCAGGGGCTTGTGTGTGCGGAAACCATGCTTCGGACAGGGAGTCTCGATGAAGGAGGGCGGCGAAACATGCCAGAAGAAGCTTACGACCGGAATGCACGCATGCGTGAAGAGCTCCTTGAAGCGTGGCGTACGAACAACCGCATCACGCTGTACCTGATCGACCGGATCAGCGAGGCTGGCATGGCCTGTTCGCTCTCGACGCGCGGAGGGCGAGACGTGGCGCGACAGTTCGCGCACCTCCAGAACGTGAGGGTGTGGCACCTGGGAAAAAGAGCGAAGAGGCTCGCGCAGGGAATGGTGAAGTTCCAGTCAAAGGAGCGGCCGGACAAGGCTCGCCTGAAAAAAGCCCTGAACGCATCCGGCAAGGCCGTGGAGGAGTTCCTCGCCTTGGTCCATGCGGGAGAGAAAGGCGCGCGCGGGTTCAGGAAGGGGATTTTCACGACCCTCGCGTATTTCGTCGCGCACGAGAGCTACCATCGCGGGAGCATCCTCCTGACGCTCAAGCAATGCGGCTGCGCACCGAGCCAGGAGTCCCGGTACGCGATATGGGATTGGGACAGTATATGACCCCCTTCTACCACTCAAGGAAGCCGGGAATCAGGCCATCGCCTATGCTGCGAGCCGGGACCTGTTGAACGAGTATCCTGGATCCGCCCAATCCCTATGGACCTCCGCAGAAGCGAATCGCCTGCTGAGGCGCCAAAGGCCCGATGGCTCGTTCCCCTACCCCGGCGGCGGCAAGGAGCACCTGCGAGAGACGGAGGACTACGACCAGCTCGAGACCTACCGGGTGCTGGGCTCCCTCGTCGATAAATACGCTGCCACGCGCGAGTTCGCTCCTGTTGAGAAGGCTGCCGGGTTCCTTTTTTCACGCCAGACCGAGGAGGGAGACTTCAGGGGTATTTACGGTCGGCAATACACGCTGAACTATTCTGCGCAATCATGGAGCTCCTGATCAAGGCCGGCTACAGCAGCGATCGCCGCATCGCGCGCGGATTCCTGTGGCTGCGCTCGATTCGCCAGTCTGATGGAGGATGGGCCATCCCCATGCTCACGGCGCGCGGCAGATGGGACCAGAAGGCGCTGTCGGAGCCGGCGATCAACCCTGACCCCGCGAGGCTGTTCTCGCACATGGTAACCGGCATAGTCCTCCGCGCTTTCGCCGCGCACCCAGCTTCTGGACGAGGTTTTCCTATCCCTTCTGGTTCACGGACCTCGTCTCCGCCCTGGATTCCCTCTCACTCAACGGCGGTGACATGGGGAGTACGAGGATCTCGGAGGCGCTTCGCTTGCTCGTCGAAAGGCAGGAGAAGGACGGCGCCTGGCGCCTTGCTTTCGGCCACCTAATTCACATATTTCGGTATTGACAGTAATCACTGAAACAAGCATATATCAGGCATGCGCAAGGCGCGGGCATCGGGGGAACGGCGGCAGCGAGCCATCGACCGTTTCAACGAGGAGATAGGGAGGTTCTACGAGGAAAGCGGCGTCCCGCGCATCGGGGGAAGGATACTGGCGCTGCTCATCACCGCGGAGACGCCGATGTCCGCGGAGCAGCTCTCCTCGCGGCTCTCGGTGAGCAGGAGCAGCATCTCCTCGAACTTGAAGCTCCTCCTCGCACGCGGGTCGGTGGAGCCGATCTCCTTCCCCGGCGATCGCCTCACCTACTACTCCTTCTCGTGGGCCACCTGGGAGCAGCGGATACTGCAGATCCTCGCGGGGTTCTCCCGGATGAAGGGCATCGTGCAGAGGGTGATCGAAGACCTTGGCGAGGGGGACCCCGCCCACGAGAGACTGGTGGAATACCGGCGATGGGTCGAGTTCTTCATCTCCCAGTACGAGGAGATGCGGAAGCGCTGGCCGGGCAATGGAAGGAAGGCGCGCAATGACTGAGGCCATCAGGTCGCGGAAGCTCACGAAATACTATGGGAAGCATCGGGGGATCGTCGAGCTTGATCTCGAGGTGCACGAGGGGGAGATCTTCGGGTTCATCGGGCCCAACGGGGCAGGGAAGACGACGACGATCCGCACGCTGCTCAGCCTCATCTTCCCCACCTCGGGTTCCGCGGAGATCTTCGGCATGGACGCGGTCCGGGAAGGCCCGCGGGCACGGCGCAATGTCGGCTACGTGCCCTCCGAGGTGCGGTACTACCCCGGGATGACCGTGCGGGAGATGCTGCGCTACGCCGCGGCCCTGCACGGGGTGCGCGACCTGGGCAGGGCCTGGAGCCTCGCGGATCGGCTCGACCTGGACGTGTCCCGCAAGGCCGAGGACCTGTCCACGGGCAATGCCAGGAAAGCGGCCATCGTCCAAGCCCTCCTGCACGCCCCGCGCCTCCTGGTCTTGGACGAGCCGACCAGCGGACTCGACCCCCTGGTTCAGCAGCGATTTGCGGAGATCCTGGCAGAGGAGAACGCCCGGGGAGCAACCGTGTTCCTCTCCAGCCACGTGCTCTCCGAGGTGCAGCGCCTGTGCCGAAGGGTGGCGATAGTCAAGGAGGGGCGGTTGGTGGCCTGCGAGGACATCGCCACGCTGCGGCAGAAGCATCTTCGAAAGGTCGCTGTCGTGACCCCGCGTTCCCTCGGTCCCGCGGATTTCCCTTCCGGCGCTGCTTCGGGCTTCGGCAGGGAAGGGGACACGACCCGCTTCCTGTACGCAGGGGACGGAAACGCGCTGGTGCGCGAGCTTGCCCGGCTCGACATGCAGGACCTTCTTGTCGAGGAGCCGAGCTTGGAGGAGATCTTCCTCCATTACTACCGGACGGAGGCCTGACCATGAACGCCGCGTTGTTCTTCAAGGAGCTGAGGCTGAACCGCACGCTCTTCATCGTGTGGGCCGCGGTCATCTCGAGTCTCATCCTCGTGACCATGGCAGCCATGCCCACGATGCTGAACAATTCAAAGGGCATGTCCGACTTGATGAAAGCCTACCCGCCGGAGCTGATGAAGGCATTCTCCTTCGACGCCGCCTCCTTTTCCAGCCCCCTGGGCTTCTCGGTGATCTACAACATGATCTACACGATGCTCCTGGGAAGCATCTTCTCCATCAGCATCACGGCCCGCACCTTGCACCGGGAGCAGGCGGAGCGCACCGCGGAGTTCCTGCTTGTGCGGCCGCTCGGCAGGGGTACGGTCTTCGCCTCAAAGCTCGCGGCGTGGCTGGTTCTCCTCATCGGGATCAACATCGTGGTATACGCAGCGGGAATCGGGAGCCTCGCGATTTTCACTCCTGAGGGATTCTCCTGGAGCATTCGTGATTATTCAGTGGTGTCGGCGTATGCGCTGCTCCTCATGCTCGGGATGGGAGGAGCGGGATTGCTTGTGTCGGTGCTCGCCCGGCGCGCCCGCTCGCTCACGGGGCCCGCCATCGGTATCGTGCTGGGATTCTACCTTCTCGACATTGTGGCCAAGATCACAAAGGACTACGGTAGCATCGGCTGGGTGAGCCCTTTCAAGTGGGTGGATATCGATGTTACACGGCAGGGGTACGGGTTAGAGCTATGGCGCGCGCTCGCCTTCGCGGCGTTGGCCGTCTCGACTGCGGTGATCGCGGCGCTGGTGTGGAGGAGGAAGGACATACTGACGTAACCTGCTCACCGGAATATCAGGAACGGTGCGTAGACGAGGAACGATATCACGATCGCCAATCCATCGAGGCTGAGAAGGTACCACGGCCAGGCACCCAGGATATCGTAGAGGGTCGCTTGCTCGGGCTTCCTGCAGAGGAACCCGTAGTTCGATTTTGTCAGCCCGTTGAAGACGAGAGCGAGAACGCCGTAGATGTTGAGCACGACAATGGACTTCAGGAGCGAGAGAAAGGTCGGCCGCATGCCGAGGACGAAGATCATGTAGAGGTTGGCGGTCACGATCAGGCCGTGGGAGATGAAGGTGGTCAGGTAGCGCCAGTGGGGGAAACCGAAGCCCTCCACGTCCGGGGTGATCAAGCCCTGAAGGGCTCCGCCGACCGCCCAGAAATAGGTCAGCTCGAATATCCCGTAGCTCTTCAAGGGCAGCATGACCGCCACGAGGATCACCGACACCCCGCACAGGTGAAAGGGAAGGGAATCCCGGAAGGTCCAGATGCCGTGCCGCGCCCGCCACACACCGAGCCCCGCCTCGTTCAGGATGAGGACCGCGGCAAAGGACCAACGCAGGACGATGTCGAGGGTTGTCCCGCTGATCCGGCTGCGAAACGCAATGAGAACAGCGTTGACCAGGACGATCGCGACCACGGTAAGGAGATGGGAAAGGGAGAAAGGGCGGAACTTCCGAATAGGGGAGTCGAGGCCGGCAAAGATCTGCGTCATGGACAGAGGCTACAGACGACCGAAGGTGTTGTCAATTTTACATTCGAGCCCGGCGGGCCGGGTAACACCGGGGCGCCGCTCTCGTGTTTAAATTATCATGAAAACCCTCGTCGTCTACTCGACGAAGCACGGTGCCACCGGGTCGTGCGCGCGAAAGATCGCGGCGGTCCTCGGCGCCGAGGCATTCGACCTGGGGAATGGGAAAAAACCGCCCGACCTCTCGCTCTTCGATTCTGTGGTCATCGGAACGGCGATCTACATGGGCAAGGGCATGCCCGCCGCGCTCCACTTCTGCGAGGCGAACCTCGCGGCTCTCGCTGAAAAGCGTCTGGGCCTTTTCGTCTGCGGCCTGAGGGAGACGGACGCGGAAAAGGAGCTGGCCGCGGCATTCCCCGCGCCCCTTGCCCAACGCGCAAGGGTCAAGTCGTTTCTCGGAGGCTCCATCGACTACCCCTCGCTGGGCTTGCGGGAGAAGCTCGTGACCCGGGCGATCATGGGAAAGACGGAAAGCTTTTCGACGATCACGGGCACGCGCATCAAAGATTTCGCGGAAAAAGTCCGCGCAGCGTGAATGGATGGACTCGGGCGAAGGAGCGCGGGGCATCCTGGCCCGGTCATTCGCTCGGCCCTCCCCTCGCCGCCCGCATGTCGGAGACCGTCACCTCGGGGTGATGGTACCGCTCGTATTTTGCCGTGTTCCGTCCCCACTGGATGTTTTTTTCCGGGCACCACTGGAGGCAGGCGAAGCACTGCTCGCAGCGGTGCAGCCACACGGGCCTGCCTTCCTGCATCTCGATGTTCCGGGCAGGGCAGATTGCCTCGCAGATGTTGCAGGGCGGACAGTCCCTGTCCGTGCGGAAGAGCCTATCGATCCGGGGAACCAGGGGGTAGGTGAGCCGATACACGGCCGCGCGGAAGGCACGGCCAGCGAGCGGTCCGTGGCGGCGGGGGGGCGTAAGCCGCCGTTCCCGCACCGCTTCCGCGATGCGCCGGATCTCCGCTTCGGCTGCCGAAAACATCCGCTGCTGTTCTTCTTTCGATCCGGGGCCTCCCCAGGGGATGTAGCTCGACGGCAGGGTGAGGGAGTGGAAAGCCGACAGCACGAGCCCCCTTGCCGCGAAAATCCTCTCAAGCTGCTGCCCTGAACCCGCGGGCTCGCCGCCGTTGGTCGTCACCGCAAAGATGAATCGGGAGGGTTCCGCCTGCAGGCCTCGGGCGAACTCCACCACGGGCTGGGGAACGCCATACATGCGCACGGGAAAGACGATGCCGACCGCATCCGCATCCCTCGGCGGTGGATCCTTTCCCTGATGCTTCAGGGACAACAACCGCGCGCCTCCAAGCTCGCGCGCGAGGAGCCGCGCTGCCCAGAGAGAATTGCCCGTGCCTGTAGAATAGAAGAGCTCCATGCGTCAGTGTCGCACGGAAAAGGACGGCTGAAAAAGAGCACCTGTGCGCTTTCTTGACTCCGAGGGGGAAAACCCTGATCCTCGCGGGCATGGGCTTCTGGTCGCTGTTCCCGACGGACCGGCTCCTCGCGGAGGGCTCGCTGTGGTCCGCGGACTACACTAATTTCGGCGGTGAGCTCCGCCGGCTCGACCCTTTCATCGACATGTACCACGTCGACGTGTCCGACGCGCACTTCGTGCCCGGGCTGCTGTTCTTTCCCGCCCTTGTCGCTGGCCTGAGGCCGCTCACGGAACGCCCCTTCCACGCGCACCTGATGACCGAAGATCCGCTCCCGCTGATCGACGAGTTCGCGGACGCCGGCGCGGACATGATCACCGTGCACTGCGAGAACGGTCACCGCGTTCCCGCAGCGTTCCAACGGATCCGCGACCGGGGAATCGCGGCAGGTCTGGGCCTGGGGCTTGATTCACCGCTGGAAAGCGCGGCGCCGTGGCTCGAACAGGTCGACCTCGTCCTCCTGATGGGCACTCCGATGGGCGTTAAGGGATGCGATCTCTCCCCGGATTCATTCGACCGCATCCGGCGCCTGAAGGCGATCCTCGCTGACCGCGGAGCCTCCGGCCGTGTGAAGATCGAGTCCGACGGGGGGATCCGCGCGCACACGGTCCCCGGCCTGCGCGCGGCGGGCGCGGACATCGTCGTGATGGGCTCCCTCGCGTTCAGGAGCGCGGACCTGGATGAGACATTCGGCTGGATCCGATCCCTGGGATGAAGGAGGGCGAGCACGCATGAGGCGCATCGTCAGCTCGATCGAAGCTGAATATCTGCGGTACAAGACCCTCGCTGAAGGGGCGATCCAGCAGCTTGGGGACGAAGATTTGTACAGGAAGGCTCCGGGGGACGGCAATTCCGTTGCCACGCTGGTCTGGCACATCTCGGGAAACCTCGCCTCGCGGTTCACCGATTTCCTGACGAGCGACGGGGAGAAGCCGTGGCGGGACAGGGAGTCCGAGTTCGTTCACCGCACGGTCAGCCGCGCGGATGTGCTGAAAAAATGGGATGCCGGGTGGGAGGTGCTCCTCGGCGCGCTGAAGCCGCTCACCGACGAAAACCTGGATGCGGCAGTCTCGATCAGGGGAATCGCGCTCGCTGTCCACGAGGCTCTTCACCGCTCGCTCGCGCACACGAGCTACCACGTCGGCCAGATCGTGTTCATGGCCCGGTCGCTCCTCGGCAAAGATTGGCAGTTCATGAGCATCCCCCCCGGCACCGGCGCGCGCAGGGCCGGGGCAGCATTCTCCCGCTGATTCAGCCGCCTGACAAGGCGCTGACGATCCTCTCGACCTCGTCGGTGACGATGATGCGCGCGTAGTCCCGAACCGCCTCGGCATCCTCCGCGTCATTCACCGTCCAGAACAGGAGCGAGAGGCCAAGGGCCCGAAGGACGCCGAAAAGACGCCGCGCCCTTTTTCTTCCAAGCACGGCGATCGTCTGGATGGGAAGGTTGATCCACTGCGGCCTCAGCCGGAATAAGAGCGCTGCGAGCGCCGGGGCGCCGAGAGAGACAGTCTTCTCGCCGACGATGAGACCCACCGCGTACCCGAGGCCGCGGAAAGGCGCAAGGAGCGCGGGTTCGAACGAGGAGATCATAAGGCTCCCCCGATCGAGGCGCCCGGCGAGGATGTCGATGATCGGGCCGCTGTCCTCCGGCGTGAGGGTCTCGGCCTTCAGCTCGAGATCGAGGTATTTCCCCGGCGGCAGCGCGGCGAGCAGCTCCCCAAGCTCGGGAACGTGCTCGCCTTTCCCGACGTCCAGCTGCCGAAGCTCGTCGTATCCCATCGTGCGAAGGTCCCCCGGCTGTCCCGCTGTCCGGTCGGTGGACGGGTCGTGGATGAGGACGTACCGGCCGTCCGCGGTCCTCTGCAGGTCGCACTCCACGCCGTCCGCGCCGGACTCGAAGGCTGCGCGGAAACCACGCAGGGTGTTCTCCGGGCACCGCGCCCTGTACCCCCTGTGGCCGAGCACGAGGGGCTTCGTCCCGTGCCCACTCACGCGATTCATGCGAGGAGGCGGATCCTGGTGAAGACGTAGTCCAGCAAGTCCTGCTTGAGGACCGTCCGGTAGAAGTCCGTCTCCCCCAGGCGCTCCGCCGCGCTCCCTTCG
>Ga0315274_10017718_pt1 | contig 10040 bp, 6 predicted proteins | sample YL17G02_20_MG_FD_203700 | JGI IMG/M metagenome (GOLD analysis project Ga0315274, IMG submission 203700) | Sediment microbial communities from Yellowstone Lake, YNP, Wyoming, USA - YL17G02_20 | ecosystem: Environmental > Aquatic > Freshwater > Lake > Sediment | place: USA: Wyoming | collected... | reverse complement strand
CTTAGGCGTATTGATTTTGAAGATAAAGACACATTCTTTTGTAATAGTCTTGTTACCGTGGTTTTCGCAGGCTTCTATTTAGAGGCAAGCCTTGACTACATAATAAAGGAAATGGGAGGTAAGGAGGAAATGGAAAAATTTTTAGGTAATAAACCAGGGATGCGAAACAAACTTTCTTGGTTTTATAACGTAAATGTTGCCCCGCCAAGAATGAATAACAAGAATATATATTACTCGAAAAGTTTCAAACAGAAATTGGAGGGTGAGTTTCCGGGTTTTGAGAAAATTGTTGATTTTCGGAATAATATATCTCACGGTGGTAATGTTTATAGGGCAATTGAACGCATTAAGGAATTTAAAACTCGTGAAGATATAGTGCAACTACGGACTCAGGCTAAACAAATAACGGATAAACTAATTGATATTGCTAATAAGGCTGAACATACAAATATAGAGAAAAAGATAACCTTTTCTGATGCTGTTGGAAGTATTACCAGGATGGAGAGTAGCTCGTAATATTTATGGTAAAATTAAAACGCTTGCTTTGGTAGTTTAGGAACTGTTGACAACAGGTGTTGACTGTCGGGTATAGCCTTTATATAGAAGAAACATCAGCAGGGCTGGCTATAATTTGACCGTCTCAAGCGGGTGTAGTTCAGTGGTAGAACGCTTGCTTCCCAAGCAAGATATCGTGGGTTCGAATCCCATCACCCGCTCATAAAAATCCGCTCACGTGGCGGGTTTTTATTTTTAAGTATTGCAAGCGCGTTTCTAAATCTTCATACCTGCAACATTAGTGTTACGCGCCAGAAAACCCCCCCATGCTACAATTTTATACAAGGTGCATTATGCCAGAAAAAGTGAAAATACTATACGTAGAAGATAACCCCGAAAACCGTTTGCTCGTTCGCCGCATTCTAATGGCAGAGAATTTTGATGTGTTCGAGGCGGGTGATGCATATCAGGCGATGAAAATCATCGAGACGACCCAGCCAGACTTAATCCTGATGGACATTAATCTACCAGAAATCGATGGTTACACTCTGACTGCCCGTATCAAAAAAAATCCAAAGCTCAGCCAGGTACCCATCATTGCTCTTACCGCAAACGTGATGAAAGGCGATCGTGAGCGCATCCTGGACTCCGGATGTGATGGCTACATACAGAAACCAATCGATGTAGATGCTCTGCCAATCCTAATTCGCAGTTACTTGGGAGATGTAAGCCATGGCTAGTAATCAATCCCTGACTTCCGATAAAACCCCTAAAAAAACATCCACTGGCGAACTGACACACACAGCCCGTAAAGAAATCCTGCCAAAGGATGTTACCGTCCTGGTGGTCGAAGACAATGTTTCCAATTTTGTGCTGATTGCCCGTATGTTGGGTTACATGGGCATCCACTGTGAATGGAAAACTTCAGGATATGAGGTTGTGGAATACGCCGACACACTGCCTCGCCTCGATCTGATCCTGATGGATATCCGTCTGCCATATGAGGATGGGTATGGCGCACTGAGAAAAATCCGCGCATCGGCAGCCCTTAAAGAAACACGGGTTGTGGCGGTGACAGCCGAAGCAAGCCTGGAACAACTCACCAAAGCGCGCCAGGCTGGATTTGATGGTTTTCTTGGCAAGCCGCTCGATATGGACAGATTCCCGGATCAGGTTCGCCGCATCTTGGCCGGAGAGCCAGTATGGGAAATGAGCTAACAACGGTAAAGGCGGGCAACAACCGCCCGAGCCCCTTGACTGTAAATAAAGTCGAACAACTTACACCAGGTAAAACGGATAACGCAGATCGAACTGTGGGGGATACAAACCATCCGGCGGTTACACCCGAAAGTCTGGTGCCACTCCTGGGGGATTACTTACTTGAAGCCGGGGTAATCACACCAGACCAATTACAACTCGCACTCGAATACCAAAAGAACCAGGAAGCCATCGGGAAACCACGCATGCTGGGCCAGGCTCTATCAGATCTCGGCCTGGTAGATCAAGGCATGTTGGATCAAGCTATAGCCAAGCAGCTCGTTTCTCTCCATAAAGCGTTAAAAGATTCCAACCGCCAGCTAGAGCTGCGCGTGAACGAACGCACCCAGGAGCTTGAACGCCGGATCGTAGAAATTCGTACTGCAGCTGATATCACTCAGCTGGCGATATCTACCTCCAGCCTGGATGAGCTTCTTAATCGGACCGTGAATCTGATCGCCGATCGTTTTGGATACAACCAGGTCATAGTCTTCTTGACCGATCCCCTGGGTGAATACGTGATATTGAGCGAAGCCAGCGGTCCGATGGGCAAGTCGCTGAAGGAAACAGGTTATAAACTCCAGATTGGCTCTCAATCCATGATAGGTTGGGTGGCAGCAAATAACGAGGTACGAGTATCTGCCAATGTAGGTAAGGATCCTTTTTACCTGGAGGAGGAGTTGCTCCCGGACACAAAGGCTGAAGCAACCATCCCCCTGTCTATCAATGGACACCAGGGTAACCCCCAAGTTTTGGGGGTCTTAGATGTCCAACACACTGAATTAAATGCATTCGACCAGAATGCGATAGCCACACTGCAAACTATTGCCAATCACATTGCTGCAACTATCTACAACTTTCGCTTACTTGAAAACGCTCAAAGAAGCCTTCAGGTGATATCTTCGCTATACCAAACCAGCCATCGGATTGCACAGGCGGGAAAAGTGGCTGACATAATCGATATCGCGGCAAACTCTCTGAAGCAAGCGCCATTTGTTTCAGCCGTGCTGCTGGCTGATCGTAAACACATGATCGTGTACGAAATACAGGACCGGGAAAGTACAGGTGAAGATGGCCAGGCGTATGCGAGCACCCTGCCCCGAACACCTGCACCTCAGGAAGGAAACCGCGAAGCCATCCATGAGATGCAACCGGATTCAGAATGGCCAGTAATTTCAACATCTGAGCTAATCCCCCATTTTAGAACCAGCGAATATCAGCTCGTTGACCTGGAAAAAACAACCATCCTGCCTGAGGCATTATTAGCGATTCCATACAAGTATGGTTGCAAGACAGCGGCATTTTTCCCAGTACTCGCGGATGGAAATTTAGAAGCTGTCTTTATATTGGGAGCCAGGCTCAAGAAATCATTGACAGAAACATCTATCCAACCCTACGCCAGCCTGAGCGAACAAACGAATACCGCTCTTGAAAAAGTATATGCTTTGCAGAAAGTAGAAAAACGACTCTCCGCGTTACAAACTCTGAATACGATCGGCCAGGCTGTATCCATAGAAACTGATCTGCAATCATTGTATCGATCTGTGCATAACGAAGTCAGCCAAATTATGGGCGACATAAATTTCATCATTGCACTATATGACAAAGAAACAAATCAAATCAACATCCCTTACATGTATGAAGAACATGCAGTAAGGACAGTGGATCCATTCCCTCTGGGTGAAGGTTTAACTTCCATCATCATCCGTACCCGCCAACCGTTGATGATTGTAGAAGATACAGAAAATCGGACGCGTGAACTAGGGGCTATAGTTCTAGGCGCGCCCGCGAAATCCTGGATGGGTGTCCCACTGCTGATTGGCGGTGAAGCGATCGGAGCGATGATTATTCAAGACCTCGAGATAGAGTTTCGCTTCGATGAAGACGATCTGCGTTTGATGAGCACATTGGCCTTGCAGGTAGCCGCAGGTTTCCGGAATGCACGCTTGTTGGAAAATACTTACCGACAGGCCGAACGCGACCGCTTACTTCATGAAATTTCCCGGAAAATACGCAGCTCCACCGATATACACACCATTCTAAAGACCACTGCCCAAGAGCTGGGAAAATTCACCGGGGCAAGGCGCGCACGCATTGAGCTTTATGGCGAAGATGGCGACGTCGGTACAGAACACCGTGGTACACAACACCGTGACGGTACAGAACACCTTCCCCCCCGGTGTTCTGTACCGACATTCCCCCCGGCGGAGGATAATTTATGAAACTTCCCTTCTTCCGGAAGCCTGTCCGCTACGTTCCCTCACAACAAGAGGGCAGTCTGCAAGCTTTTCGTGAACGGAACATCTCTATCCTGCTCGGTAGTGCGAGTACCCTTGGAGCGTTGGCATTCATCGCCGCACTCATTCCCGCCTTACGTGCTCACCAATATTGGGCAATTGTTATTTATTCTTTTTGTTATGCGTGGATCCTGATTGTCACCTTACAAAAACAAAGATTTTCCTACGCGGTCAAAATTTATAGTCTTGTGTTCCTGTTTTACATTCTCGGGCTCCTCAACCTGGTACAAAACGGATTATCTGCAGATGCAGGGGTATTTTTACTAGCGTTTACAATTGTTGCGAGCCTGATGATTGGGCCGCGCAGCAGTATAGTTGCTCTCGTTATTAGTGTGGGAACATTTTCGCTAGTAGGCGTTCTGATGAGTTCTGGCAAGCTCGCTCCCACTCTTCTGACAAGTTATCGCGAACCTTTGGATTGGATAAGCGGGGGTGTAGTACTGATGTTAATAGGTACCATTTTTGTGCTCTCGCTGAATACCATCTTACAGGGCTTGAATGATAGCATAACTAAAGCCAAAATGCTTGCCATGGATGCCGACCGCGATCGAGATCAACTCCAGCAGCGCAGCCAAGATTTACGGCGTCGTTTAGCCCAACTCCGTGCAGCTGCAGAGATCGAACACACCACCAGCGCAGTCCTGGATCCGCATGATCTCATGCAAAAAGTGGTGGATTTACTAAGTGAGCGTTTCGGGCTGTATTTCGTTGGAATTTTCTTGCTCAGTGAAAACGAGTTAGCTTTGGTGCAAACAGAAGGGGAGGGGATTTCTCACAGCGGAGCGGTGATCGGTCGGTCTTCGACCGCCTGTACCGCCGCTGCCCATGACGGTACAGAACACCGTTTAGACCGGTCAGCCACCGAGGTAGTCTTACAAGCTGGAACCGATAAAATTGTCCCGGAAGGATATAAGCTGGCTATAAGTGAGTCTTCTAGTCTTGGCTGGCCAATTTTTAACCGTAAACCGCATACGGTCGATATCAGCAGTAAGAAAGATGAGTTTACCACCACTTACCTGCCCCTGGCGCGCACTGAACTGGTTTTGCCTCTGCTCAATCATAACCGTGTGTTTGGCGCACTCATGATCAATTCCACGCAAGCGAACGCGTTCGACGTGGATGATATCGCCCTGTTCCAGAGCTCGGTAGAAAGTTTAATGACTGCTTTGGAAAATGCTCGCCTCTTCAAACAGAACCAGGATGATCTCGAGGAAATTCGCGCTCTCCAAAGACAGTATTTAAGTCGTACCTGGGCAGAAACTGAACAGGTACATGGCAATCTGAGTTATACCTACGAGGACGGTACAGAACACCGGGACGGTACAGAACACGGAGAACAAAACACCGTCACAGATGGAACATTATCTACTTACAGCATTCCTATCAGTCTTCGGGATCAAACGATAGGGAAGTTTATCCTGGAAGCTGCAAACCCTACCTGGTCAAAGGAAGAACGAGTTTTTATCGAAGCAATGCTCACCGAAGCGGCTCTGGCTCTCGAAAATGCTCATTTATTGGATGTAACCCAGCGTCAAGCGAACCATGATCGGTTTATAGCAGATATCACACGAAATGTGCGGACTTCTGCGAGTATTGAATCCATCCTCAGCACAGCTATCCGCGAGTTGGGGCGTAATTTGGGAGCTTCGGAAGCGATCATTAGCTTGAATGCGGTTTCTGGCAGCAAGGGACAAGACTCGATGGGATGGACAGGTGTACCTGGCAGCAGCCACGGAGATGGTAATAAAGATGTTGCGGGCAGGGAAAATCCAACCCAGCTAGCCGATGATGGGACAGTGGCGGTTAAGGCGGGCGAAGACCGCCCGATCACCGCTCAGCGAGAGGTTACCGAATGAAGTACCGTTACCGTATTTGGTTAATACTCCTCTTGATCGGTCTTATTCCTCTGGTAGCTGCCGGCCTCGAGACCGATCGAATGGTGAATCATATACGCTCTATGCCGCTAGATCAGACTCATGCAGCAGTGAGTGATGCCGCGATCGAGGCTGTCAGATTACGCTTCATACTCACTTACACATTGTTTGGGATCATCACGCTGGCAGCAGCTTATATCTTGAGTAGTCGAGTGGCTTCCCCAATCGAATGGATAGCGGCCTCAGCGTCCCAATTCTTGCGGGCAATGCAGAAAGTATGGAAATCATTACACCCGCCTGATACGCAGGATGAAATAAAGACATTAAGTTACACATTCAACGTTTTTACCCAACAAATACGTGAGGAAATTTCGAACCTGGAAAAACAAGTCGAAGCCCGTACGACCGATCTCGCCGGGCGTACAGCACAACTCGAAACAGCCGCCCAGGTCGCTCGTGAGTCTGCGGCTATTCTGGATATCGATCAGCTCCTGACCAAGACTACCCAGCTTATTTCCGACAGGTTCGGCTATTACCATGTAGGGATATTTTTATTGGAAGAGTCGGTAGCAGACAGCGACGGTACAGAACACCGTCCGGCGGTTGCAGACAGTCAGACTGAAAAATGCGTTATTTTACAAGCTGCCAACAGCGAAGGCGGACAGCGCATGCTGGCAAGAGGGCATAAATTGAAATTGGGTCAGGGTATTGTTGGTACAGTTGCCGTGAAAAAAGAACCGCGAATCGCCACGGATGTTGGGTTGGATGCGGCCTTCTTCAATAACCCTGATCTACCACAAACCCGCTCCGAACTGGCGCTGCCGCTGCGCGTGCGTTCTAAGTTGATCGGCGTTCTGGATGTTCAATCTACTGAACCAGAAGCATACCAGGAAGAAGATATAAAAATCCTTCAAATTTTGGCGGACCAATTAGCATTAGCAATTGACAATGCTCGTCTCATCAAAGACAGCCAACGCACATTAAACGAACTAGAAATTGCCTACGGACAAGAAACCAAACAAGCCTGGGAACATCGCCTGGCCGGGCCTCTCGCGTATGCCTACAACCGGATTGATGTCCGTCCGGTGTCCATACTGCAAAGCGGCGCGTCAGGATCTAATATGACGGATGCAGACGGGGTCCGAACTGAAAACGCCTCCGATGATCGCCCGATCAACACAGCGGGTAAATCCAGTGATGAGGATCAATACAAGATGACAGTTCCGATCCTGATCCGTGGACAGGTGCTTGGTAACATCAATCTCCGGCGAGAGAGTGAACTGGCTCCGTGGAATAAAGACGATCGGACGCTGGTCGAGGATGCTGTTGTTCAGATTGCATCGGCACTGGAGAATGCCCGCCTGTTGGAAGAAATTCGATCTCGCGCCCGGCAAGAACAGCAAATCAATGTGATTTCGACACAGATCCGCAGCTCGCCTACGACTGATTCTATTCTGCGGAATACGGTACGGGAATTGGGCAATGCACTGGGTGCTTATCGGACATTCATTCAACTGGGTGTACCAACAGATGAACCTGGAAACGTGGACCTGCCGACAGAAAGCACCGATGACGGTAAGGAGCATCGGGGATGAAGATTTATACCAAGATCTTATTGATCACTTTACCGTTAATTGTCATTCCAGCTGTAATTGTGAGCCTTATATCATTCCAGGTTTCACGGACTGCGATCCAATCGATGGCGCAGGATACCTTGAAGATCCATTTATCGAATGCGATTGATATTTGCGCTAAGCAAGCGAGTACCATTCAAGAAAAAGAATCGGTGAAGGTAACGGCGGTAAACTCCACCGCGACTGAAGCGCAAACGGCAGCGGCAGATGCGCTGAAATCAGTTACTTTTGGGGAAACTGGTTACACGATGGTGGTAGATGCCACTGGTTTCGTGATATCACATCCGGTTCAACATTACATCCGGCAAAACATCAGTGGTGAGTCATGGTTTTATGATATTTACGATAAGGCTAATGGCTCTTTTTCCTTCTCCTGGGAAGGTAAAAAACGCCTGGCTAAATACCAACGGTTTTCAGACTGGGGATGGTATGTGATCAGCAGCGAATCCGAGGGCGAATTGCTGGGACCTGTAGAGAGAATAGCAATCTATAACGGCGGACTTCTGGCGCTCAGCTTGTTGATCGCATCTGTATCCGTCCTGTTCCTGGCTCGCCGGTTAACCAGTCCGATTCAAGCTCTGCTTGCTGGCACGGAACGTATCCGGAATGGTGAGTTGGCAGTCCAAATCGGGGTAAAAACTAACGATGAAATTGGTATCCTGGCGAACGCCTTCAACAGTATGACGGGGCAGTTACGAGAAGTTATCGGCAGTCTGGAACAACGGGTTACCGAGCGCACACAAGATTTGGAAAAGCGCGCTTTGCAGCTGCAAACCGCTTCCGAGATCGCGCGGGAAGCGGTTTCTACCCATGAGCTGGATACGCTGCTTTACCGGAGTGTCAACTTAATCCAGGAACGTTTTAGCTACTACCATGTCAGTATACTCTCGCTGGATGACCAACGGCAGTTTGCGATACTGACGGCTGGAGCAGGCGAAGTCGGCAAGATAATGGTGCAGCGCGGCTTCCGCGTCCGTATTGGAGAGTATGGCATTGTAAGCCATGTTGTTGAGACGGGCGAGTCACGAGTGATTAACGATGTAAAAACTGATTTCGCTTATGTGAAACATCCCTTACTGCCCGACACTGCATCTGAAGCTACCTTACCCTTGAAAGTGGGTACCCGTATCATCGGTGTTCTGGATGTTCAAAGCCAGCGGGTAAATGATTTCACTCAAGACAATGTTGATGTTCTACAAACACTGGCCGATCAACTGGCTGTGGCGATTGAAAACACACGCTTGCTCGAAGAGCTGAGAACCAGCCTTCAGGAAACACGCACCCTTTACCAGCAGTACATCCAGGAGTCTTGGTCTCATGCTTCCAGAGGTGCTCAAATAACAGGCTACCAATTCGACCTCTCCCATATCACTCCGTTTACACGGCTTCTGACTGTGGAACTACGAACTCGCTTACTTGCAGGCAAGGCAATTCCCATCCGTGATCGTGAGGCAAATGAGGCGGAACCAGGCATTGACGGTACAGAACACCGTGCGGGCGATCGCGCGGTACTGGTCGCTCCGCTAATCATGTACGATCAGTTAATTGGAGTACTTGGTGTTGAAGCAGAAAACCCCGATCATCAGTGGACTCCGGAAGAGATGGCCTTGTTAGAGGCAATATCGAACCAGGTATCGCTGACTCTTGACAATGCCCGTCTGGTGGAGGTAACCCAGCGCCGGGCAGCGCGTGACCGCATGGTATCTGAGATCACGAATAAAATGCGCCGGGCTGTTGATATGGATACCTTGATCAAAACCACCGTGCGCGAAATTACAAGCGCCATCAATGTACCAGAGGCTTTCCTTCAATTAGGAGTACCGGCCTCGGTTATTAATGACAATGAATCCCAGCAGATCCTAAAACAAGGAGTTGAACTCTCCAGTCGGGGAGCAAATTTAGGCGGAATGCAGGGCGAGTCACTGCCATCCGAACGGGTATGATGGAGATTCTTCATGAGTATTAAAAAGCACAAGAACACCCGTTACACGATTGGTTTGTTGAGCCGAGATTTGGGATTTCAGCTTTTCCTGGGAGCTGTGCAAGCTGCACGAGAGCAGGATGCCAACCTGTTCTGCTTCCTGGGTGAAACTATAAATAACCCAGATCACTTGTTAATGCAATCAAACATAGCGTATGATCTGGCGGATCCACAACGCCTGGACGCTCTGGCATTGTGGGGTGGAAGCGGGGCTGCTGTCGGCATGCATCTCGATCAATCCGAGATGGCTCGCTTCATACAACAGTATGCTTCCATCCCTGTGGTTAATTACGAGAGGAAGATCGAAGGTATTCCCGTCATACTCACGGATGTTTACCAGGGCATGTGCGAGGCAGTCAGGCATCTGATCGAGATCCACCAATGCCGTAAGATTGCTTTGATTTGGGGCCCAGCGGGGCATTTCGAAACCGAAGAACGGGTTCGCGCCTACCGTGACACCCTGGCTGAATACAACCTGCCCGTCAACCCGAAACTCATCAGC
>Ga0315274_10017715_pt1 | contig 10042 bp, 8 predicted proteins | sample YL17G02_20_MG_FD_203700 | JGI IMG/M metagenome (GOLD analysis project Ga0315274, IMG submission 203700) | Sediment microbial communities from Yellowstone Lake, YNP, Wyoming, USA - YL17G02_20 | ecosystem: Environmental > Aquatic > Freshwater > Lake > Sediment | place: USA: Wyoming | collected... | reverse complement strand
GGGAGTTCCGCTGCTCGAACGGGATGGCCAGTCGTTTGTACCATAACATTTGCCAGACGCAGCGCGCGAATTTCATCGACATTCCGACGGATTGCCCGCAGCGCGATGAGCGGCTGGGATGGATGGGTGACGCGCAGATCTACATCCGCACCGCCGCGTGCAACTCGGACGTGGCGGCGTTTTTCACCAAGTGGCTGGTGGACGTGGAGGATGCGCAGAATCGGGACGGTTCATACCCGCATGTGGCGCCGCAGAAGGTTGCGGAGGGCGGCGGGGCCGCGGCGTGGGCCGATGCGGGGATCATCTGCCCGTGGGCTATCTACCAGGTCTATGGGGACAAGCGCGTGCTGGAGCGGCATTACGGCGCGATGCAGCGTTTCATCGAATACTGCGAGACCAACAGCAAGGGTCTGCTTCGCCCGGCGGAGGGTTTCGGGGAATGGCTCAGCATCCAGGCGGACACTCCGAGGGACGTGCTGGCCACGGCCTATTTCGCGCATAGCACGGCCCTGATGGCTCGGATTGCCGAAGTGTTGGGCAAGCGGGATGACGCGGAGAAGTACCGCGGCTTGTTCGAGCGGATCCGCGAGGCGTTCAACAAGGAATATGTCGGCGCGGATGGGCGTATTCGCGGCGAGACGCAGGCGGATTATGTGATGGCGCTGGCGTTTGACCTGCTGGGTCCGGAAAAGCGCGAGATGGCGGCGCGGCGGCTGGTTGCGGACATCGAGTCGCGGGGTTGGCACCTTTCGACCGGTTTCGTGGGGACCAAGGACTTGATGGCGGTGCTAACAGACGCGGGGCGAGTGGACGTGGCGTATCGCCTCTTCCACAACGACACTTTCCCGTCGTGGGGCTTCTCGATCAAGCAAGGCGCCACGAGTATCTGGGAGCGGTGGGACGGTTGGACTCCGGAGAAAGGTTTCCAGGATCCGGGGATGAATTCCTTCGCCCACTACGCGTTTGGCGCCGTGGGGCAATGGATGTTCGAGACGATAGGCGGGATCAAGACGGAGGGGCCGGGGTATGAGAGCATTGTCATTCGGCCGCGGACCGGCGGAAAGCTGAACTGGGCGGTGGTTCGCTATGAGTCTATACGCGGCATGATTTCGGTGGACTGGAAAAAGAAGGATGACAGGCTCTTCCTGAATGTCACGGTGCCCGCCAACACGACGGCGAAGGTCTATGTGCCGGCGGCGTCGGCGGAAGGGGTGCGTGAAAGCGGAAAGCCGGCCGCGAAGGCGGAATGGGTGCGGTTTTTGCGGATGGAGAACGGCGCTGCGGTCTATGAGGTGGCTTCAGGGACCTATCGGTTCGAAGCGGCATTGCCGTAGTTCTGAATGTGAAAACGTCTGGCAAGATGCCTTGCCTACACCTCTTCTTCGGCCCGCAAACCGCCGCCCAGTCTGGTCGAGGTGGGACCCCAAAGGCCCCCCGCAGATTTATCGGCTTGTTAGCGGCTCATGCTTCGACGTCCAGCTAGCAAAGAACCGACGACACCGGCAGCCAGGATTATGAGCACCACCAACAGCAAGTACAGGTTGAAGTGCCTACCGAGCGCGATCTTCAGCCATCCGGCAAACAGCATCTTGAAGCCCACGACGATCAGGACCAGGGCGAGCGCGACTTTGAGATAACGGAATTTCCTGATCATTCCGGCCAGCACGAAATAGAGCGACCGGAGCCCGAGAATTGCAAACACGTTACTTGTGAAGACCAGGAACGGGTCGGCCGTGATGGCGAAGATTGCCGGGATGGAGTCAACGGCAAAGATCACATCCATCGTCTCGACCATGATGAGCGCCAGCGCCAAGGGCGTGAGGAACAGCGTTCCCGGCCGAGCCTTCTCCACGACCTCATCCGGCATCGCCGGCGTGCCTGAGATCTCGCTCTCGTGCGCCGCGGGTGTGCCGGCGCGAACGATGAAGTGCTCACCGTGAAACCTGGCGGTCACGGGGAACAAGCGGCGCGCCAACCGGACCGCGACGTTCTTGCTTGGATCGGTGTGCTCCGTCTTGAGGAAGAGCATCTTAATCCCCGTCAGGATCAGGAAGACGGCGAAGAGGTACAGAATCCAGTGGAACTCGGTGATCAGCTTCACCCCGATACCGATCATCGTGCCGCGCATGAGCAGAGCGCCCAGTATGCCCCAGAACAGGACGCGGTGCTGGTAGAGCGGCGGCACGCCGAAAAAACTGAAGATCATGGCGATCACGAAGATGTTGTCCACGCTGAGCGACTTCTCGACAACGTACCCGGTCAGGTACTTCCCCGATGCCGTTGCGCCATCGTTCACCAGTCCATCGCTGACGTCCGCCACCGCGCCAAAGCCAAACCAGTGGCCGTCGTAGGCGAAGTACACGAACACGGAAAACGCCAATCCCATGGCGATCCACACGGACGACCAGGCGAGGCCCTCCGTTACGCTGACGACGTGGGCTTTGCGGTGAAAGACGCCCAAGTCCAGCGCCAACATCATCAGGACAAACGCGATGAATGCTATCCAGATCCAGATCATGCGACGTTCTCCTCTGCCATGAACGTGAACCGCCTAACCATGATTATACAGTCTATACAAAAGGCAAACACACACAGTCTCTTTCCGTATAAGAAGTTGCCGCAGCTTCTTGTCCCGTATTCTAACCTCTTACATATCCACCCGTTGATCGGGATGAGAAAGGCATAGGCGGTGGCCATGCCCAGGAAAAGCAGCTCGGTGCGCCGTTCCTTCTCCAACCGCACCTCGCGCCCGAAGCGGAACCAGTACACCGCCGCGATCATCCCCCAGGCCACGCCGATCAGGAGCCGGTTGGCGCCGGTCATGTTGGCTATGGCCCAGTGGGCGTATTCGCCCTCCGGATGCTTGCCTGCCATCCAGGTGAAGTACATGTCCACGGCGTATTCGGGCAGAACTGCGATGAGCGCGACAACGGCCAAGGCGAGCGTTTGCGAGAAGTCCACCTGGAAGGCATCACAGGCCCACAATAGAAGGAAGGAAGCGCCGAGGATGGCCATGCCGGAAACCAGGGTCATCTGGGGCGGCGGCAGCTCGATCCCCGCAAGGCGAATCACCACTCCCGGCACGACGGTGAGCGCGGCAACGAGGATGGGAAGAAGACCTTTATGTTTCATCACCGTTCCTTTGAGTGTTGTTGCCGCTTTCCGTTGCCGCTCCTTTAATCAAACGGCGGCCAAATGCTACCACCCCTTACCCAAGGAGACAACCACAAACGGACCGCAAACGGACCACAAACGGACTACCCAAACACAAAGTGCCGTAGGGTGCTGGTGAGCGTAGCGAACCGCACCATCCCTAACCCTGTGATGGGATGTGGTGCGGCGCGCTTCGCTTGCCAGCACCCTACAAAGGGCTTGATCGTCGGGGGTGGGTATCGTGTTTGTTCCCTATCCCGTCATCGAGCGGATTCCTCTCAAGTTTGATCCCTCGCCTGCCGATACGCTCGTAGAGGCAAGGAAGCCTCCGGTAAACCTCATGGAGGAGGTGTTCTATGGACGTTCTGTCCGCAGGTTCGCCTGCATCCCAGGCACGTTGGGATAGCGCCAGTCTTAGTCGCGCGTCTTTGGTTCCCCTTGAGATAACATCAGCACCCCCCGGTGGCTCGCCGTCCGCCGAGGAGATTGTCCCGTTCGGCGAAACCGGCGACCGCGTCACCCTTTCTGGCGATCCCGCGCCCCCTCCGGACGAGCAGGGGGGCGGAATGGACTGGCGGAGCCTGTCCCGGATGATGCGGCAGATGCGGCCCGCGTTGGGCGCCCAGCTCCGCGCCGGCGGCAACGCGACGGGCGGGATGATGGGCGCCGTCATGTCCCTCACATCCTTCTCGTTCCAGACGCTGTTCTCTCAGCAGCTCAAGAACAACCCCGGCAGCCGGATTTCCAAGATCCTCGATCAACTGCAAAAACGTTTCGACAAACTGAGCGGACTTGCCCCCAAGGAAGCCCAACGCCTCGGCATTCTGCTGCGCATGCTGGCGGCCCTCAATCCGGACAAGGCGGACGAGATACTCGAGAAGATATCCAGGGCTCTCGAGAAACTGGACAGCCTGTCGGTCTCCGCCGGCGAACTTCCCGCCGCCGAAGTTCCCGCCGCCGAAGTTCCCGCCGCCGTGCCGGATGCGCCTGCGACGTCCTCCCAGCCCCAACAGCCGACGCAAGAGTCCTTTTCGATGATTCACTTCAGTCTGGATGTGGAGGTGACGTCCTCGCAGGAGATGTCCTTCGCGATTGCCGAGCTCCGCGATCAGGGCATCGAGGTCCAGTCCGTCCGCATCGAGTCCACCCAGACGTTCAAACTCCACATAGAATTCACCGCGTTCCAGCAGCAAGTGCAGCAATCCGACCCGCTCGTGGTGGATCTCAGCGGAGACGGCGTCCGGCTGACCGGGTTGGAGAACGGCGCCCGCTTCGACATCAACGCCGACGGAAAGACCGAGCAGACCGCCTTTGTGCAGGGAAACGACGCCTTCCTGGTTCTGGACCGGAATGGGAACGGCCGGATAGACAACGGCTCGGAGATGTTCGGGGACCAGAACGGGGCGGTCAACGGCTTCGAGGAACTAAGGAAGTACGACGGCAACCGGGATGGCGTGATTGACGGGAAAGATGCGATCTACGCCTCTCTCCGGCTGCTCCACGACAGGAACGGCGACGGACGGGTCGGCCTGAGGGAGATGTCCACCCTCGCGGAGAAGGGCATTGACTCGCTGGACCTGCGCTACAAGGCGGGGCAGCGGGTGGATGATACCCACCGGAACACCCTGGCGGAGCGCTCCCATTATCTGCGGGGCAACGGATCGCGCGGGGCGCTGGTGGACGTGTGGTTGGGATACCGGGTTTGAAAGGGAAGGATGAAGGAGGAAGGAGGAAGGAGGAAGGATGAAGGCAGAATAGCGAATGACGAATGATGAATGATGAATGATGAACGAAGAGGTCTGACCGCCATTCGAATTCGCCTCTATTCATCCTTTGCCGCTGCCTCTTTGCCTCCCCGTGCCGGGTTCTGTTCTTCTCCCTGGTTCCCGTTCATGGTATGCTGCCGTGTATCATGTGGAAAGGAGGGGAAGCGATCATGACATCTTCACCGGGCCGCACTTTTCTGGAACAGACCAGGTACTGTAATCTCGGCCGGTCCGCGCAGCAGGAAGGCGCTTCGCCGCCTCCCGTTGAGCAGCCCTTCTCCGGCGCGGACCTCATCGAGCTGCCCCCGCCGGAGCAATGCGATCTGCCTCCGGTGGACGTGAGGAAGCTGATCGGGCAAAGGACCAGCGTCCGCGAATACTCCACCGAGCCGCTCGATCTCAAGACCCTTTCCTTTCTCCTTTGGGCCACTCAGGGCGTGAAGGAAGTGGTCCGAGGTTACATCACCCTCCGGACCGTTCCGTCCGCCGGCGCGCGCCACGCGTTCGAGACTTATCTTCTGGTCAACCGGGTCGAAGGACTCGAACCCGGGCTGTACCGCTATCTTGCGCTCGAGCACAAGCTTGGCGCGGTGCGGCCCGGCCCGGCCGCCGGCGGCGAAGTCCTCGCAGGCTGCCTCGGCCAGGAGATGGTCCTCGGCAGCGCGGCCACTTTCATCTGGACCGCGGTTCCCTACCGCATGACCTGGCGCTACCAGGAAAGAGGATACCGGTACTTGTATCTGGACGCGGGGCACGTGTGCCAGAACCTCTATCTGGCCGCCGAGGCGGCGGGTTGCGGGAGCTGTGCGATAGGCGCCTTTGACGATGATCGCATGAACGGCGTCATTGGGGTGGACGGAGAGAAGGAGTTTGTGATCTATCTTTCGTCCGTCGGGAAGAAGCGGGCGGCATGAGGGGACGGAGAAACGAAGGGCACGCGGATGCTTGTGCGGCTTATAGCAACTTAAGTCTTCACGTATCCGCTAGGCGCGGTTTTGTGGGAGATTTGTGACCTGCGCGGGGATGTGAAGAGAACGCCGAAGGCGTTTCAGAGCAAAGCCCAGAGTTGCGAAGCTACCCTGGGAAAAAGACGCATCCCCCCGTGAATTCCAACCCTGTAGGGGTTGCATGGAATATGGAACCCCTACAGGGTTCACACGAGAAACCGAACCCGCTTTCCCAGGGTGGCGCTTCGCTGACCCTGGGCTTTGATAGGGAACCGCGTTGCGGTTCACTGGTGTTTTGCTATCCGATCGCGTACAAGGAACCGCGTTGCGGTTCACTGGTGTTTTGCTATCCGATCGCGTACAAGGAACCGCGTTGCGGTTCACTGGTGTTTTGCCATCCGATCGCGTACAAGGAACCGCGTTGCGGTTCATACGGGTGTTTCTCGATCTCCGGCGAAACCGGTTCCAATGATGCGGATACGTATGAAATTAAACTGCTCTAGCGCCGCGAACCGTCCTATTCCACGTAGATCATCTTGCGGGTCATGCCGCCGTCAATCACGATGTTGGCGCCGGTGACGAAGCCGGACTCGGAACCGATCAGCCAGGCCACGAGGGAGGCGACGTCGGCCGGGATGCCCACTCGGCCCGCCGGGTGCTGGAGGCGGTCCTGGACCGTGTGCTGAACCGGGCGTTTCTTGGCGCGCTTGCGCCAGTCGCCGGTCTCAATCCATCCCGGGCTGACGCAGTTGACGCGGACCTCGGGTCCCAGGCTCACGGCCAGGGCGTGGGTGAGAGCCACCAGGCCGCCCTTCGCCGAGGAATAGGCTTCGGTATTGCGCTCGGACTGAAGCGCGCGGGTGGAGGCGATGTTGACGATGGACCCGCGGCTGTGGCGGAGAAGGGGAGCACAGTACTTGGCGCAGAGGAAGGGACCGGTCAGGTTGACGCTTATGACGCGGTCCCATTCCTCCATGCGCAGCTCTTCCATCGGCTTGTTGTCGCTGATGGCGGCATTGTTGATCAGGGCGTCGAGGTGGCCGAGGATCTTCCGGGCTCTGTCGGCGAGGCGGACCACGTCCTCCTCGCGGGCAACGTCCGTGGGAATGAACAACACCTCCCCCAGCGCCGACAGTTCGTTCTGGGCTTCTCCTCCGGCCTCGATGTCTATCTCCGCCAGGATTACCCGCATGCCTTCTTCGAGGAAACGGCGGGCGATGGCACGCCCGATTCCCTGGCCGCCCCCCGTCACAATGGCGGTCTTGCCTTTCAGATTCATGGCCTTGCGTTCCCTGTCCCCAAAGGCTAGTGCACCGTCACACTTGAATTGATGAATGCCCTCGTTAACCCGGTCAAGCCGTAATCAACGGCGTCGGGGTCGGTATCGCTATCGGGGTCGAGCGGCTCAAGCGATCCCGACACCGATCCCGACGCCGATCCCGACGCCGATACCGATCCATCAAATCAGGTGTGACGGAGCACTAGGCCGCCGCTTAGATCAGCTTCGTCTTGCCCGGTACTGCGATTTCCTCAACGGGCAGCGGGCCGAACTCATACTTCTCCGGACCCAGCCGCAGCTTCGAGGCGTTCATCGCCCAGTCCCACTTGAGTTCCCGCCCGGTGTAAGTGCTCATCCGTCCGATAATGGCATTCATGGTGCTCTCGGCGACGGTGCGGCCCTCGTTGAGCGGTTTGCCCGACCGGATGCTTGCGATCAGGTCGGTATGCTCCTGGACATAGGGATTCCTCCCTCGACCCTCGAATCTGTAAGGCTTCTCGCCCGTGATCTCGCCATCCTCGGGAGAGGCAATGCCCTTTGTGCCGACGATTCTCTCCCCGACCCGGTTGGCGCTCCCCTCGATCTGGCGGCACATGCTCATCACCCGGGCTCCGTTGGGATACTCGTACTCGATGGCGAAATGGTCAAAGATGTTGCCGAACTGGGGCTCGGTGCGGACTTGGCGTCCGCCCATTCCCATGCACTTGACCGGCGTGGCGCCCAGGGCCCAGTTGACAACGTCCAGATTGTGGACGTGCTGCTCCACGATATGGTCGCCGGACAGCCAGGTGTAGTAGAGCCAGTTGCGGCACTGCGTCTCCATGTCCGTCCAAGCGGGCTGGCGGTCATTGACCCACAGACCGCCCTGATTCCAGTAGCATTGTGCCGCCACGATCTCGCCGATGGCGCCGTCGTGAATCCGCTTCATCACCTCTATATACTCAGTTTGGTGACGCCGCTGCGTGCCGGCCACAATTCCAAGCCCCTTGGCTTTGGCCTGTTCCGACGCCTCGATCACAATCCGAATCCCCGCCGGGTCCACCGCCACCGGCTTCTCCATGAAGACGTTCTTGCCCGCCTCGATCGCCGCCCGCAGATGCTCGGGCCGGAAGTGGGGAGGTGTGGCCAGAATCACCATGTTCACGCCGGGCACGGCGAGCACCTTCTTGTAAGCATCAAAGCCCACAAAGCAGGTTTCATCCGTGACTTTGACACTCGAAGCCTTCCTGCCCTTCCGCAGTTCCTTGAGGCATCCATCCAGGCGGTCCTTGAAAAGGTCGCCCAACGCCACGATCTCCACGTTCTCAGACGACGCCAGGCAATCTCCGGCTGCCCCGGTGCCGCGCCCGCCGCAGCCGATCACGCCCACGCGGATAACGTCTGTGCTCCCAGCCTTGGCCGGCCCGCCCGCCGGAGATTCCCCGGGGGCGGCCAGCCCATACGACGTAAGCACCGCAAGCCCCGCTGTCAATGCCGACGTCTTGATGAAGTCCCTGCGGGTCAACCCGCTGATCCCCTGCTTCTCATCTTCCCTTTCCATGATACACGCTCCTTGCTTGTCTGGTATGCACTTCCTGGATATCCTTCTCTCTTACACATCATCCGCACTCATGTCCCGGCCCCTGACAACCCGTCTAGAAGCTGTCGCAAGCCTTGTAGGCCTCGATAAGGGCCTTTTCCCCTTCCGCCCCTCTCTTGCTGGCGCCGTGCTCCATGCAAAGGACCCCCTGGTAGCCCTTCCTGTGAAGATGCTTGAAGATGCTCTTGAAGTTGATCTCGCCCGTCCCCGGTTCCATGCGGCCCGGGTTATCGCCCAGGTGGAAAGCCGCGATCTCGCTCCACGCCCGGTCAATGTTGGGGATCAGGTTTCCCTCGGTGATCTGCTGGTGGTAAATGTCGTTGACGATCTTGCAGCTGGGGCTGCCCACTGCCCGGCAGATCTGGTACGCCTGCGGGATCTTTGTCAGGAACAGGCCGGGGTGGTCGTGGGGGTTTAGAGGCTCGATCACTATGACCAGGCCGGAGGGTTCGCACACCCCGGCGGCAACTTTGAGGTTCTCGATCACGTTGGCCGTCTGGTAGTCCCATTCGAGGCTGGTGTCGTAAGCGCCCGGCACCACCAGGGCCCATTTGCAGTTTGTCCGCTTGGCCGTCTCCACCGCGCGCTGCATCGTGGCCTTGATCGCGTCGCGCGTCTCCTGGTCCGAGTGTACATAGTCTCTCTTGCCAAAGTCGGCATGGGCCACAAAAGGCCCCAGGGTCATGCCCAGGCGCTCCAGTTCCTTGGCGATCTTCTCCTGTTCTTCGGGCGAGCGGCCCATCATGCCATTGTCAAACACGGCCGAGAAACCCTGGTCCGCCATGAATTGGAGCTGCCCGATCTGGTCCTTGCCGCCGAGGTTTGGGAATGAGCCAAAAGAAGGCGCGTATTTCATTTTGAACTTGCCTCCCGTTGCGGTGCCCGCAGCCGGCTTGTCTTGTGCCTTGACCATGGAGCATGCCGCTGCCGTGGAAATCGCGGCACCCGCGGCCAATCCTGTTGCTATGAAACTCCTGCGGTCCATAATCATGTTTCCTTTCCCCTATTCTCTGTGAAACGAATAGGCGCGAGTGAGTCCGATCCGCTTCCATCCTACACACCCGGACGGGCGGGTCAAGGTTTTTGGCGCAGAAATCCGAGAAATCCCATTCCTGAGTCCAAGCAACCGCCCCGTACAAAAACGAACAGGGCGCGGAGAATGATGTCTCTGCGCCCCGATCATCTGCTGAAGCACTGCGCCGGCGGCTAGAGCATTTTAACTTGATTCGTATCCGCGCGACAGCCTCGTTCGTAGTGAGCCCCGTAAGGGGCGTTTTCTCCGATGCTTTTGACTCCGCGCTCCACAAACGCCCCTTAC
>Ga0315274_10017713_pt1 | contig 10044 bp, 11 predicted proteins | sample YL17G02_20_MG_FD_203700 | JGI IMG/M metagenome (GOLD analysis project Ga0315274, IMG submission 203700) | Sediment microbial communities from Yellowstone Lake, YNP, Wyoming, USA - YL17G02_20 | ecosystem: Environmental > Aquatic > Freshwater > Lake > Sediment | place: USA: Wyoming | collected... | reverse complement strand
TTGTCCTTGTCCTGCCCCGGTGCTACCTCGCTCGGGCTCTCGCCCTGCTGGATCTGCTCCAGCACTTCCTGGCTGTGGGATGTGCGCTCGAGCGCGCGCTCGACGGCGGCCTGTGCCTGCGGAGGTACCTGCTCCCGCACGCGCTCCAGAACGCGCGCGTGCTGCTGGACCTGCTCCTCGGCCTGAGCGAGCACGCCTGCGCGAATACCCTGCGGCAGGCTCCCGGCAACCGTCTGAAGCTGCTCGAGCGTCTGCTGGTACGCCTCGAGCGTCTGGGCAACGAGGATGTCGCCACCGGCCTCGGCCAGCGCCTCGACCTCCTGTACGCGTGCCGCGGCGAACTCCGACAGCAGCTCCACCTGCGCCTCGGGCTCAGCCGTGAGCGACCAGCGCGCCGTCTCGATGCCGCGCTTGACACCGTACAGTGTCTCCCCGGGCAGAGCATCCTGCGCGGCGTAGGCCACGCCGGCGGTCCCAACGGTGAATGCGACAAGCACGGAGGCGGCGGCAAAGGCCCACCGTCTCATGCTACCGATCGGAATCCCTGGCCGCGCCGCCGCATGCGCCGGCACATGGGTGAGCAGGCGCCGGCGGGCCGTGGCAGAGAAGGCTGCCCTGGGAGCCGGAGGGATGAGTCGCTCTCGTACGCGGAGGGCCAGGTGCGCCAGGCCCTCATCGCCGGATTCAGGGGGCGATGGAGATTGGGCGACGGCGGCCTGTGACTCCAGGCGGCGCTCCAGATCGGCGGCGCGGGAGCGCTCGTCAGCCATCGCCCACACCCAGTTCGCGGCGCAGGGCCTGCATCGCCCGGTAGAGCAGCACGCGCACTGCCCCCTCGCTCCGCCCCAGCCAGACTGCGGCGGTCGCAGTGGGCAGCGACAGCAGCAGCCGTAGCCGGATGACTTCCTGGTAATCCAGCGGGAGACGATCCAGCGCCTGCTGCAGCCGTTGGCGGTCCTCGCGCTGGATAAGCGTCTCATCCACCGAGGGCGCGGGGTCGGGGTGCTCCTCGGCCGCTTCGACCGGGGCATGCGACCGTGCCCGGCGGACGTGGTCGATCACCAGGTTGCGGGCAATCCGATACAGGAAGGCCGAGTAGGGCCAGCCGCGCGGCCGGTAGGAGGCGAGTGTCCGGTAGGCGCGCAGGAAGACCTGCTCGGTCAGGTCCTCGGCATCGGCTTCATCGAACACTCGCGCCCGGACGTAGGCATACATCATCGGCAGATACCGCTGGTAGAGATCGGCAAAGGCATCCCGGTCGCCTTGCCGGGCCCGCGCGATCAGTTCATCCTCGTCCAGCATCGAGGCCACGCGTTCACCCCTGATAACGGAAGCGGCATCCAGACGTTACGCCTGACAGCAGCAGGGTACCATGCCCGCCGCCCGCCGGGGTGCCCCCGGGCCTGCTGGCCGCGTGGTCCCGAAGTACTGGTCACCCGGCGTAACGCCGGCTTCGGTTGCCCGTTACCACCGGTGTAGGCAGGTTGCGCGGCGCCAGCACCTGGGGACACCGTGCCCATCGACGGGAGGATTCTACGATGAATGCGTTCCGAACCATGACCGCCCTGGCAATGCTGGTGGGCCTGCTGGCAGTTCCGCTGCCGGCGGCCGCTCAAACCGGGCTCGCGATCACGGTGGGCACGGCGGCCACTTGCGGCGAAGCTCACTTCATCGTGAGCGTCGAAGGCGGGACCGCGCCCTATGAGCTGACGGTCGACTTCGGCGACGGCGAGACACTGACCGCTGCCGGTGAGGGCATCCCTCCGACGATGCTGACGCACACGTACGTCACGGCTGGCGCCTACCCGTGGGCGGTGACTGCGAGCGACGGGACACTTCAAGGAGAGGCGAGCGGGACGCTGCTGATCGGCCCGTCGGTCACGCTGGCCAGCGAACCGTTCCCGCCGCTCTTGCCGCTGGTGGATGGAGGGGCGACGATCTCCCTGACGGCCGGGGTGACAGGCGGGACGGCGCCGTTCGCCTACGCCTGGACGCTCGACGGCGCGTCTACCTCGACGTCCGATCCGGCTTCGCCGACGGCCAACGCTACGTACAATGCCGGTGGGAAGTACACAGCTGCCGTGATGGTGACGGATGCCTGCGGCCTGTCGGCCGAGGACACGCTGACGATTGTCGTCGACGACCCGCTGGCCGAAGGCTGCCATCCGATGGCGAATTGGATTGCCGATGCGGTCAACACGCTCTTCCCGCAGCAGGCGGAGCAGCTGTACACCTGCGAGGATATCTACGGCTTCTTCACTGGCGGGCTGACCGGGTCGCAGCTCGGCTTCGGCCAGATGAAGCATGCTTATACGCTGGCGCTGACGATCCCCGACCTGACCTGGGAGGAGATCCTCGACTGGAAGCTGGACGGCAACGGCTGGGGCCGCCTGGTGCAGCTTGACCGCATGGCGGATTCGCTGGGGGATGTGGGCATCGCTGAGCTGATCGCCCGCGTCACCAGCGGCGAGAACAGCGTGGCGGACATCCGCGCTGCAGCGCGTATAGCCGTGCGCTATGAGGCCGACTTCACCGCTGCGCTTGACCTGATGGCCGCCGGAGCCAAGAACGGCGAGCTGGGGCAGATCTACCGCGCGGCGGACGAACTGGGCGTCGACCCGGCGGTCGTGATCGGGTACCAGGAGATGGGGGTTCGCGCCGTGGAGCTCGAGCAGGCGGCGCGGCTGGCCGGGCGGCTGGGGTCGGATTGGGCCTCGGTGCTCGAGGCGCACGCCGCCGGGGACAGCTGGGGCTCGATCCGCAAGGGGCCGGCCGAGACGGATGCCCAGGCGGGTCAGGGCCAGAGTCAAGGTCAGGACCAGGCTAAGGGTCAAGATAAAGACAAGGGCCAAGGCCAGGGCTCGAAGCCAGATGAGCCGAATGGCGAGATGCAGAATGAAGTGAATGCGCGGGTGGCGGCGCAGCTGGCGGCCCAGAACGGGGTCACGGCCGAGCAAGTGATGTCGATCTACGCCGGCGCTTGCTCCCAGGATTGGGGCTGCGTGCGCACGACGCTGCGCGAGCAGGCTGGGGAACACGGCAAGGGCAAGAACAAGTAGGCTGACTGGGCAGTTGGCCAGGTTGGGGGGCTGCCTCATGAGAGGCAGCCCCCCGGCGCGTATGGCACCCGCGGCCGGGCTTCGATGGGGATGTCGCACGGCGTAGGCCCGCAGGCGACACAGGGTCATTCACTGGGAGAATGAGCCTCGGTAGGAAGAGGAGCGAGCCGTTCCAAATAGGAACGGCTCGCTGCATCGCAATGCTTAATGCAGATTGGCTGTGCCAGTCCTACTTCTTCTTCAGGTAGGCTCCGAACGTCGAGTACAGCCAGTTCAAGTCATCGGCGCGGTCGACGCGGTACACGCCGCCTGTGCCGGCGCAGTTGCCGTTCATGCCGAACGACGTTACGCCACCGACGACGTTGGAGTTGCCGATGAAGTTCGGACCTCCTGAGTCGCCGAAGCATGTGCCTCCGGTGTGAGCGTTGTTGGAGAGCAGGAGGGAGGAATCGCCCACGATGCCGCCATTGATCTGGATCAGGCTCGGGTAGGCCACCATACGGATCTTGTAGGATTCGTTCTTCCAAGAGGCAGCATCAGGAAAGCTCTTCTGCATGCCGTAGCCTACGGCGGTGAATGTGGCTCCCCGGGCCAGGCTGTCCAGGGCGTCCAGTCGAGGCAGAGCGCCATACACCTTGGTCGTGTAGGGCTTGTCCAGAATGACCACACCCAGGTCATAGAGATAGAAGGCATTGGGGTCGAACTGAGGGTGTGTGTACGTCTTCCCGTCCACGCTGGTCTTGCCGCCGTACGGGTAGCCAAGCGCAACCTGGCTGCTCTGCACATCTGCCTCAAACCAAATCGTGGCTCGAACTGCCGGCGCCTCGGTACAGTGTCCGGCCGTGAGGAACACCTGCGGGGCGATCAATGTTCCGCCGCAGCGCCACAGCGGGCTGCCGTTAGCATCGTCCGCCACCATCAGCCCGACGTATGGGTGGCCGTTGCCATCCGGCTCGCCGTCGGTGACGGCGAAGGCGGGGGCAAAGGTCACTGCCAGCAGCGCCAACACGGTCAACACCATCAATCCGGTCCGTCGCATGAGCTTCCCTCCTCTGGGAAATTGGATCGGCGCGCCCGGTGGACGACCAGGGTTCCACCATGAGTCCCCAGGTCCCTCTGGGGCGTATCTATTGGAACGAGTATAACGACCCAAATTGGGCGAGTCGAGCACGCTCAGCCCACGCGCGGCCTACGCCCGGAGCGGGCAAGGGTATTGACAGCCGAATCCAATAGTAGTACAGTTGTTCTAGAAGCACCGATGGGGTACGAGACAGAGCACCGGCCAACCGGGCCGGAACCGGCACACAACCCCCACCGGACAAGGAGCTCCCCATGTTTCACAAGCTGATTCTCGTTGGCAACCTCGGCCGCGACCCCGAGATGCGCTACACGCCCGGCGGCCAGGCGGTGACCACGCTCAGCGTGGCCTCCAATCGGACCTACACCGACAGCTCCGGCAACCAGGTCAAACAGACGATCTGGTTCCGCGTCTCGGTGTGGGGCAAGCAGGCCGAGTCCTGCCACCAGTACCTGCGCAAAGGACGCCCGGTGCTGGTCGAAGGCCGCCTTAACCCGGACGACAACGGCAACCCGCGCATCTGGACCGCGCAAGACGGCACACCGCGCGCCTCGTTCGAGGTGACGGCCGAGACCGTACGCTTCCTGGGCAGCGGGCGCGAAGAGGGCGGCGCCGGCGGCGAAGAGGGCGGGCTTGTCCAAGGGCCTGAGACCGAGGACGAGATCCCGTTCTAACCCCAATCGATCGACGATCCCCCAAGCCGGCCTCCCGCCGGCTTGGGCGTATTTGGGGAGGTGACCCCGATGTCTACCCAGCCCGACACCCCGGCGCCCGTCGGACGGATGGCCGTCACGCTATCCCCCAACCTCGAGCCGGCCTACTCGAACTTCGCGCTGATCACGCACTCGCCGTCCGAGTTCGTCCTCGACTTCGCCCAGATGATGCCGCAGACGCCCCAGGCGCGGGTCGTCGCCCGCGTCGTCACCACGCCGGTGCACGCCAAATTGCTGCTGCGCGCCCTGGCCGAGAACATCAGCCGTTTCGAGACGCAGTTCGGCCCGATCGCCACGCCCGACACCTCGACCCTGGCGGACCATCTCTTCCGGCCGCCGAGCCAAGGGGGGCCGGCCGGGCAAGCCGGTCCACCCGGCACGGACGGATCACCGAATCAAGGGGGATCGCCGGCCGCCGGGTGAAGCGGACACGCCGTGGACGGACGATCAAGCGATAAGATCGCGGAGGCGTTGGATGGAGCGCTTGGATGAGATTGGTGAACGGATCCGGCAGCACCTTGAGGAGAAGAACGCCGCCCGCGACGGGGCGCTGCAGCAGTCACGCACGCTAATCCGCCACTGCTCGCTGGCTATCCGCGCTGCGCACCGCGACGAACGGCCGGAGGCGCAGGCCGAGCTGGCGACTGCCTCCCAACTGCAGGCGGATATGCGCCGCAACCTGGACGGCTTCCCGGACCTGTACCATGCCGGCTACACCCAGGATGCGCTCAAGGAGTACGTGGAAGCGAGTATCGTGACCGCCATCCTGGCCGGCGAGCCGCTTCCCGCCCCGGAGGACGTGGGCATCGACAACGCCGCCTACCTGTGCGGGCTGGGCGAGGCCGCCGGCGAGCTGCGCCGCCGCGTGCTCGACATCCTGCGCCACGGCCAGACGGCCGAGGCCGAGCGACTGATGACGGTGATGGATGACATCTACGGCCTGCTGGTGACCATGGACTTCCCGGACGCGCTGACGGGCAACCTGCGCCGCATCACCGACATGGTGCGCGGCGTCGTCGAGCGCACCCGCGGCGACCTGACGACCACGTCGCAGCAGGACGACCTCAAGCGCGCCCTGCGCTCGCTGGAAGAGAAACTCCCCCGGCCGTGAACCGTCGCGTGCGGGCGTCCGAAATCGGCGCCTTCGCCTTCTGCGAACGCGCCTGGGGCTATGCCGGGCGTGGCGAGCCCAGCCAGCGCCAGCCCGAGCGCAATGCCGGCCAACTCCATCACACGCGCCTCCTGCAACGGGCCGCCTGGTCCAGCGCGCTCTACCGCCTCGGGCTGACCTGCCTGCTCCTTGCCGCGCTGGCCCTTCTCCTCGCCCTTCGCGCGTGAGACCGGGCTCTCATGGAATGGCTCTTCTTCCTTCTACTCATCCTGGGTGGCGGACTGCTCTGGCTCTCGCGCCGCTGGTCGGCCGACGCAGGCATGCCGCGCGGGCGGCTGATCTCCGTTGACCTGGAACGCCGCGGGCGCGCCGCACCGGTACTCGTCGATCCGCAGCTGAATCTGACCGGCAAGCCCGACTTGCTGCTGGAAACGCGCCGTGGGTGGGTTCCGGTGGAGATCAAGTCGGGTCCGGCGCCCGCCCGACCCCATGTTTCGCACGCCCTCCAGTTGACGGCCTACTGCCGCCTGGTGCAGGCCGCCCATCGCCGCCGGCCGCCGTATGGCATCCTGCAGTACGCCGACCGGGGCTATCAACTGCCCTACACGCGCCGGATGGAGTCCCGCCTTCTGCAGCTGATCGACCTGATCGAGGCCCAAGCGCAGGAACTGCCGGACCGCTCGCATAACGAACCGGCCCGCTGCGCGGGATGCGGGTATCGATCGACCTGCGACCAGCGCCTTGAATGGGCATAGGACGAAACGAGGGTTGGCTATAATACCTGCGATGAATGCTCGATCGCCCATCCCCAACCGCGTAGCGGTGTGCTCGTATCAGCGCATCCCGGGTTCGGTTGAGTTGGCCGAAGCCATCGCCGCGCGCCTGGAGAGCTCCGGTGTTGACGCCGTGCAGGGGACGCTCGTCGATCCGGCGCTACGCGGCGCCGTGCTCAATGGCGAGGTCGACCTGCTGATCGCGCTGGGCGGCGACGGCACGATGCTGCGCGCCGGGCAATTGTGCGGCCCGCAGCACGTCCCGGTACTGGGCATCAACCTGGGTCACCTCGGGTTCCTGATCGAGGTGGAGCGCGACCGGTGGGAGCCGGCGCTCGACCGTGTGCTGGCCGGCGACTACTGGCTCGAGTCGCGCATGATGCTGCGCGTCACCTGGCTCCAGGGGGAGAGGCGGCAGGGCGAGTGGGATGTGCTCAATGAGTGCGTCGTCGGCCGCGGGCGCAGCGTACGCCTGGTCGAGCTGGTGACCGAGATCGACGGCACGTACCTGACGACCTACGCCGCCGACGCGCTGATCGTCGCCACGCCGACGGGCTCGACGGCCTACGCCCTGGCCGCCGGCGGGCCGATCCTGCCGCCCGACCTGCGCAACATCTTGATCGTTCCGGTGGCGCCGCACTTCTCCGTCGACCGGGCCGTGGTGCTGCATGAGGGCTCGACGGTGCGCATCACCGTCCACACCGACCACCAGGCGACGCTGAGCATGGACGGACAGCCACCGGTCGACCTGGTGGACGGCGACCGCGTCGACGTGCGCGCCGGTGACCATGCGGTTCAGTTTGTCCGCCTGCAGGATCCCGGCTACTTCTACCACGACCTGCGCAGCCGCATGCGCCGGAACCAGACCCGCGGAGACGAATGATGACCGACGCCGCGCTGCGCTGCGCCAATCATCCGGACCGCGAGACCACCCTGCGCTGCAACCGCTGCGAGAAGCCGATCTGCACCAAGTGCGCCATCCTGACGCCGGTCGGCTACCGCTGCAAGGAGTGCGTGCGCGGGCAGCAGGCGGTGTTCGAGACCGCCCGGCCCATTGACTTCGTCGTGGCGGCGGTCATCTCGGCCGTGGGCGCCGGATTGGGCGTCGCCCTATTGAGCATCGTCGGGTTCTGGGGTTTCTTCGTAGCACCGGTGGTCGGGGGCGGGCTGGCCGAGATCGTGCGCGTGGCCACGCGCCGCCGGCGTGGACAAAGGCTGCCGCTGGTGGCATCGCTGGCCGGCGCGGCCGGCATCCTGCCGGCGCTCGTCCCGGCGCTGGGGTTGGCCTTCTTGGCACTGACCGGTGGCAGCGGGCTCAACGTGTTGGGCGGCGTGCTGTTGAGCCTCGTCTATCCGCTGGTGACCGGAGGGCTGCTGCTCAGCACGCTGTACTACCGCCTGCGGGGCATCCGCCTCTGATGCTGACCGACCTGCGCATACGCGATTTCGCCATCATCGATGACCTGGGCCTGGAGTTTGGCCCGGGCTTCATCGTGTTCACCGGCGAGACGGGCGCGGGCAAGTCGATCATCATCGACGCCGTCGAGCTCCTGCTGGGCGGCCGGGCGGACAGTTCGATGGTGCGGGCCGGGGCGCCGGCGGCGCTGATCGAAGGCGTCTTCCGGCTGGACGAGACCGTCGCCGGCGATGTGCGCGCCGTGCTGGAACGTGAAGGCTTGGTCGAAGACCCCACCTTTGTGACGCTGGGACGCGAGGTGCGCAGCGAGGGGCGAAGCATCTGCCGCGTGAACGGCCGGAGCGTCAGTCTGGGTTTGCTGCGCGAGCTGGGTGAGTTCCTGGTGGATGTGCACGGACAATCGGAGCACCTGAGCCTGCTGCGCGTGCGCGAGCATCAGGCATTGCTGGACCGCCATGCCCGGAACGAGACGCTGCGCCAGGAGTTCACCGGGCTGTACCGGACGCTGAGCGACGTGCGCGCCGAGTTGGAAACACTGCGTGTGAGCGAGGCGGAAGCCGCGCGCCGCGCCGACATGCTGGCTTTTCAGATCAACGAGATCGAGGCGGCCGCGCCGCGCCCGGGGGAGGAAACAACCCTGGCCGAGGACCGCACGCGCCTGGCCAACGCCGAGCAGCTGGCGCGCCTTGCGGAGCAGTCGCTGGCGGCGCTCGACGAATCGAGCGATGAGCGGCCGTCGGCCATCGACCTGCTGGGGGAGGCGGCCGAAGCGCTGGCGGCGCTCGCGCGTGTCGATGGGAGCCTGGCCGGTCTGCAGGCGGAGGGGCAGGCCTTGGAGGAGCAGGCGGCGGAGATCGCCCGCCGGCTGCGGCTGTACCGAGAGGCCATCGAGTTCAACCCGCGTCGGCTGGACGAGGTTGAAGAGCGACTGGCAGCGTTGCGCAACTTGCAGCGCAAGTACGGCACGTCGCTGGAGGCCGTCCTGGCGCATGCGGAGACAGCGCGTCAGGAACTCGAAGCCATCGCGCACGCCGACGAACGCGTACAGGTGCTGCAGGGCAAGGAGACGGAACTGCTGACCGCCCTGGGCGCCGCCGGCGCGCGGCTGAGCGAGTCCCGTCGCAAGGCGGGCGAGCGGCTGACCAAGGGCATCGAGGCGGAGCTGAACGATCTGCGCATGGCCGGCGCGCGTTTCGGCGTCGACCTGCATTGGGAGGACACACCAGACGGCGCCGTGGTGGGCGACCGGCGGGTGGCGTTCACGGCGACAGGCCTCGACCGGATCGAATTCCTCATTGCCCCCAATCCCGGGGAAGGCTTGAAGCCGTTGGCCAAGATCGCCTCCGGGGGTGAGACCTCGCGGCTGATGCTGGGCCTGAAAGGCGTGCTGGCCAAGGCCGACCGGACGCCGACCTTGATCTTTGATGAGATCGACCAGGGAATCGGCGGACGAGTGGGCGCGGTCGTGGGCTCGAAGCTGCGCGGGCTGGCGAGGGGGCACCAGGTGCTGTGCGTCACGCACCTGCCGCAGCTCGCCGCCTTCGGAGACCAGCACTTACGCGTGGAGAAAGAGACCGGCCGCGGCCGGACGACGACTCACGTGCGCGTGGTGACGGGTGACGAACGGGTAGCCGAGCTGGCGCTGATGCTCGGCGGCGACAGCGAGTCCAACCGGCGCAGCGCTGCCGAGTTGTTGGCGCAGGCGCGCGCCTGACACACCCGCTCACCCAAGGGCTCGAGAATGATCCGGGCGCCCACAGGGCGCCCGGATGTCTTGTACGCCCAACATGGGCGCTGACTAGGAAGGTGGAAGTCCTTCCCGGGGGTTGATGGTACCCACCGTAGCCAAGGGCAAGGGCGTCGTCGTGAGGCGGGGTCCGGAGGAAGCCGGAG
>Ga0315274_10017711_pt1 | contig 10045 bp, 6 predicted proteins | sample YL17G02_20_MG_FD_203700 | JGI IMG/M metagenome (GOLD analysis project Ga0315274, IMG submission 203700) | Sediment microbial communities from Yellowstone Lake, YNP, Wyoming, USA - YL17G02_20 | ecosystem: Environmental > Aquatic > Freshwater > Lake > Sediment | place: USA: Wyoming | collected... | reverse complement strand
GCTTCGCTTTTTGGTCTTTGTGTGTAGAGAGAGAGAGAGAGAGAGAGAGAGAGAGAGAGAGAGAGAGAGAGAGAGAGAGAGAGAGAGAGAGAGAGAGAGAGAGAGAGAGGGAGAGCAAGGAGAGAAGAAGAAAGCAGGAGCGAAAAGGTTCTTTTTTCTTTTTTTTTAACTGCTTCTCTCGCTCATTCATTGTTTTCCAGCTCCACAAAGGTGGGTGTCTTTTCGCTTCTCGTTTCTTCTCGCGCACACGTGCCATTCCCTCCTGTGTGCTCTTTTGTCCCCTTGTGATTGTTGCTGCGGAGGAGGGGTTGATAGGGGCCCTCGAAAAGTGGCGCCTCACGCTTGAAAACGAGAGAGGAGCAAGTTCAGCTGAAGCAGACTGTTTTGCTTTGTCATCGCTGGCAACTGATGCTTCCTTCGCGCCTCTGAGTACCTTTCGCGCCTCTGATGCTTTTCGCGCACTTACCCCCGCTTCAGAGGATTATCCCCGTCGACATCATACATCTGGGTGATTGATCGGGGGTTTTGACGCCGCGGCGACGAGAAAAAGAGAGCGCGATTGCGACTAGAAAAGAAACCGGAAGCGCCCCACGTCGTCCGCAAGGCGACTTTTTCTCTCACCCTTCCGCGCCGACCCACCACCCTCTTCACCCCCTCGAAACAAGAAAAAACAGCCCTCTTCCTCTTCCTCTTCCTCCACCCTTTCTCCCGCTCTCTTTCTCCGGGGGGGAAAAAAACTTCTTTGCCCCCCCAAAAATGGTTTCCTCCAAGACCCTCCTCGGCGCCGGCGCGGTCCTCCACCGCGGGGAGAAGCTCGTGTCCCCCAGCGGCAAGTGCGAGGCGGTGCTCCAAGACGACGGCAACTTCGTCGTCTACGTCGACAAGAAGGACGTCTGGGCGAGGTGCGTCGAAATTAATCGCGTCTTTGTTTTGCTTTGGTGATGGACACGCGTTGGATAAAGAGAGAGAGAGAGAGAGATGGAAAGGAAGAGCGCGCGAGGAGAAGGACAAGGGGAAAAAGGACCGGGGGAGAGAACGGACGAGAGAAAAGCTCACGAGCAAGGGTGGAACGGAAAAAAATCTTGGGACTCATTTCAAAAAACAGCCACACGTACTTGGGCTCCAAGGAGTCCTCGGTGCCCGAAGCCGCCGGCAGCACCCTGGTCCCGCAGGAGGACGGCAATTTGGTGATCTACGCCGAGGACGGCAAGCCCGTGTGGGCGAGGTAAGAGCGGAAATGGTGGGAGAGAAAGAGGGGGAGTGGAAGAAGGGTTTTTTTTTCCAAAGCTTTTTTGTGTCCCTTTTTTGCTTCCAACCCTCAAAACCACCACACACGAAAAAAAATCGAAAAAAACAGCAACACCGTCGGCAAGGCCACGGGACGCGTCACCCTCGCCCTCGGAGACGAGGGGCTCCTCGTCCTCGTCGACGAGGCCGAGCCGCCCGTCGCCGTCTGGACCTCGGGCCCGCACGGCCTGAAGGCCCTGTTCGAGTCCGTCAAGAGCGGGGCGACGCACCTCGCGGAGCGCGCCGCGTACTACTCTTCCGCCGCGTACACCGAATCAAAGGCCAAGTCCGCGGAGATCATCGAGAAGGCGAAGACGCACGGGGAGGCCGCGTACGCAAAGGTGAGACAGAGCGAAGAAGGAGAAGGTTTTCCCTTTTCTTCTTCGAGTTTTCGGATTTTTTTTACGTGCGTCGGAGTCAAGGAAGGCATCAGAAGAAGAAAAACTCACCCTCTCTCTCCCTCTGTCTCTTCTTCTTTTTCAAAAACAGGCCGCCGAGGCCACCACCAAGGCCCTGGACGTCGCGGGAGACTACGCCGGCAAGGCCAAGGACGCCGCCGCCGACGCGGCGCACGCGGCGACGGAGAAGGCCAAGGAGGTCGCGGCCAAGGTCGACGCTGCGATCCACTAAGAGATAGTTTTTTTTTTCTTTGGGAGTTTTTCTTTTCTTTGGGAGTTTTTCTTTCCATAGTCTTCTACTAAAAAGAGAGAGAGTTTGATACCTCGCTTTTTTTTCGGCGGATGGCGAAGGCGTCGCGGAGAGAGGGAGTAGAGGGAGAGAGAGAAGAGGAAAAGGCTGCTACTTTTTTCTCGTTTTTTTCTCTCTTTCTTTCCTTCTTTTCTCGCTCGCCCTTTTCTCTGCCGTGAGGAACCGAGAGAGAGAGAGAGAGAGACAAAGAGAAAACGTGCTTCTCGCCGCTCCCACCTTCTCTTCTCTTCTTTCCTTGTTCTCTGATCGCCTTTTAATGTGCGTTGCCTGTGCTGCAACCGTGAAAAGAGAGCGACAAAAGACATGGAGAGGAGACAGAGAGAATGAAAAAGATGTTGAGAGAGAGGGAGAGAGCGCTAGTAAATAAAAAAAATAAAAAATAAAAACGTCTCTCCGCCTCTTTTTTCCTTCTTCGTCCCTTCCGTTCTCATTTCCATTTGTTCTGTACACCTCGTATAATTTACAGGTCCCATCCTATCTCGTCGACGCGCCCGACGATGGAGGCCGGGGACCCCGCCGCGAGGGCGCCGGGGGGAACCTCTCGCAGCACCAGCGCTGCCGCGGCGACTTTCGCGTTCTCCCCGACGCGGATGTTGCCGAGGACCGAGGCGCGCGGCCCTATCATGGCGCCGGCGCCGACTTTGGGGTGCCTGTCTCCCTTTTGCTTGCCGTTACCCCCCAGTGTCACGGCGTGGCACAGCACCGCGCCGCTCCCGACGACGCTCGCCTCCCCCACGACGATCCCGAAGGGGTGGCAGAGCAGGACGCCCGGCGCGAACCGGGCCCCCGGGTGCAGGTCGGCGCCCAGCACCTCGGACGCCCTCGCCTGCAGCGCGAGCGCGGCGCCCCGCCGGCCCGAGGCGAGGAGCTGCGCGGCGATGCGCTGGGCCGAGAGGGCGTGGAGGCCGTCGTGGAAGAGGAGGACCTCTCCCGCGGTTCTGTCGGTCGAAGTCGAGGTCGAGGGGGGAGGGGGAGGGGGAGAGAGCGGAGGCGGCGGCGACGGCGGCGGCGGCGGCGACGGGGAGCAGTCGCCGCCGCCGCCGTCTGCGACGGCGGCGGCTCCCGGCGGTGGCGGCGAAGAGCAGGGCGAAGGGAACACCAACGAGTCCAGCGGCCTCGGGGACGAAGCGCTGGTGCCCCCGAGGGAGGCGAGCGAGGACGTGATGGTTATCCGCGGCGACCGGGCTTTCTTCGCGCTTCCGCTTCCGCTGCCTCTGCTGCCGCCGCTCCCTTCGCCGTTCCCTTGAAAGAACCTGCCGCCGCGGGCCGGAGGCGAAGCGCTGCCGTTGATCGCCGCCGTCGGCGAAGACGGAATCATCCTCTCCACGCCACTGACGACGCCACTGCCGTCGCGAAACAGCGCCGCGGCAAGGTCCGCCGCCGCGGTGAGCTCGAGCGCCGCCGTCGCCAGAGCCACAGAGGGCAGCGGCGGGGTCGCGCCGGCGACCTCGGCGTCCCCCGAGGCCCCCGAGGGGAGGAGCCTGTCGAGGACGACAGCGGCGAGGGCCTCCGGCAGCGACGAACAGGCGGCGACGACCCGCAGAATGTGCGGCGCCAGCAGCGGCTCCGCCTCGGCCGCGGCCAGGGACGACCCCGCGCAGGCCGCCCACAGCGCGGCCTCCGTCGGCAAGGGGTGCGGCAAGGGGGGGCAGCAGGGGTAGATCGATCCCGCCGCGGCGGCCCACCAGGAGGCCTCTCCCCCCAGAAGCCCGTCCGACGACGGGGCGGGTTTGGCCTTCTTCGCGTCGTTCCCGCCCGCGTTCCCGTCGGCGGGAGAGGGCGAGACGGCGGAAGAGGGGAAGGCGGCGCCTCCTCGTGCCCCCCAGCCGCCGTGGCCTCCGACCGTCGCGGCGACCGAGGCGCCGACGGCGTCCGCCCCCGCCCCCGGCGTCGCCCTGGACAGGGCGTCCTCGAGCGTCAGCGAGCTGAGCCTGCTGACCGCCGGGGGAGTGCCGCTGCACCTCCCCCCCTCTCTCTCGACGCCCAGCCAGCCCCCGGGCTCGGAGTCGCGCGGCGCGCGGGCGACGGGCCTGCCGCTGCCGCCGAGGACCGATCCTTCGCCTCCTGCTCCGGCTGCTGCTGCTCCGTCGTCGCCGTCGTCTTCGATGCCCTCGAAAGACCCCAGAAAGTCGGGAACATAGGCCGCGGGGGGCGCGGTGAGGTGCGGGGCCGGGGACGGGGCTCTCGCCGGCGCCGCGAGGCGGGGGCCGTCGCCGTCGACGGTGCCGGCCGAGGCGGCCGCGGGGGGCGCGGTGAGGTGCGGGGCCGGGAACGGGGCTCTCGCCGGCGCCGCGAGGCGGGGGCCGTCGCCGTCGACGGTGCCGGCCGAGGCGGTGCCGTCGATCAATGCTCGAGCGACGGGCATTTCGCCCAGTTCGCTTGCTGCCGTTTCTCTCGGCTCTCGGCTCTGGGAGCGCGCTGTCGGTTCTCGTGGTTCCCTCTGAGCATCGGCGGGGGCGACTCCTGGCCTCTCGGCAGGAGGGTCTCGCATGCCGAAGAGCTTACTTCTTCGTCTTCTTTCTCCTTGATGGGTCGGGCGAACGGAAATGACAAGGGGCTCACAAAAAAAAAAAAAAACTCGACGCCGAGCCGGGGCGGGGGAGGAAACCGATTCACCATGTCTCGCGCCTCGTACGACACCTTTAACGGTCTCAATGCCGTCCTCGAGTCTCCCAGGTGGCCCGTCGACCAGGTCGTGCTGGCCGTGGAGCGGTGCCTCGAAGTGAACCGGTGAGAGAAGGCGGAGAAAGAAATGGGCGAAAAGCGAGTCGTCGATTGAGAGCGCGATTGCCGCCGGTGCCCGTTGTTCCCTCTCTCGCTCCCTCCTCTCCTCCCCTCTCACCGCCCTTCGACCTCGACGACCCCTCGACGCCGACGACCAAAAACGTACAAAACAGGGACAACCTCCGCGGCTTCTTCGAGGCATGCTTCCCCACCCTCCTCCGCGAGGTCTTCGGCTTCGACGGCTCCTGCTGGCTTGCCCAAGCGGCCCGCCCGGGGCGCGAGGGGGAGGCCGCGGCCGCGGCGCTGCTGCGGCTGCTCGACCCGGCCTCGGGGGCGCTCCTGCGCGCCGTGCGCGCCGTCGACGCCGAGGGGGGCGTGCTCTTCTCCTTCCCCGTCGAGAGGCTGCCCGCGAGGACCCAGCTGCTGCTGGCGAGCCCGACCGGCAGGGCGGCCCTGAACGCGAGCTGGCCGCAGTACCAGGGGAGGCTCTCGCTGAGCGACTCGAGCGCCGCCGCCGCTGCCGGGGGGGGTGCTGCCAACGGTGCTGGCGGCGGCGCGGGCGCCGGCGGCAACAACAAGGGCGGGGGCACCGTCGTTCTCTTGGACGCCTTCGGCTACTACATCCACTGGGTGGCCTACTTCGCCGCTTCTGCCTCGGCGACCTCGGCGGAGAGGGCCGCGGCGGGAGGGAGCGGAGCGAACAGAGCCGGAAGCGGCGGAGGAGCATGCGGGCATGACGCCGCCGCGTCCACGACCCAAAGCGGCGGCCACGACCCCTTCTCCTCCCTCCTGGGGAAGCCCGCGGCCTCGGCCCTACGCACCTCCGCCGCGCGGGCCCTCGGGGCCGCCCTGGGAGCCGCGACGACCGCCGTCTCCGCCGTCGGAGGCGGCGGGAGCGCTAGCGACGCCCCCGCGGCTCTGCTGGCCGCCGCTGCCGCCTCCGCGCCCTGGAGCCACTACTCCTCTTCGAGCTCGAGCGGCTGCTGCTGCCCTCCCTACCAAAGGCTGGTCGCAGACCTGCTGGAGGCGTTTTTGCAACACGCAGGGAGCGTCACGACGGCGACGGGAAGCGGCGGAGGAGTCGGGTTCGGCTCGGCTCCCGGGGGGATTTTCTCCCTCGGACGAGGAGGCGTTGAAGGCAGCCCCCAGCGTGGAGCGTGCGGCTTCGGCAGGAACAGCAACGGCGGCATCGCAGTGTCCCCGCTCTTCAGCCGCCAGCAGCAGCAGCAGCAGAGTCATCAGCAGCAGCCGCAGCAGCAGCCCAGGCGCTTGACCGCGGCCGACGCCGCGCGCGGCCGCGTGCTCGCTTGCACCCTGGTCGAGTTCTGGCTGTCGGACCCCAACGAGCCCGAGCCCGCGGCCATCGCCGCGGCCGCCGCGGCGATTGGGAGCGGGAGCGGAAGCGGAGCGGCGAGGGCCGGGGCCCTGCAGGGCGGCTTTGGAGCCTCGGCCGCGGGCGGCGGCCTCAGCGACGACGACTTTCTCGCGTCGCTCGGGTTTGGAGGCGCCCCGACGGCGGCCTCCCGCCCCTCGTCCTCCTCGCTGCCCCTCCCCCTCCCCCTCCCGGGCCCGCCCTTCGCCTTCCCTTACGAGCCCCCCTCGGACGAGGTCGCCGCGAGCGTGGCGACGCTCGCGAGGCACCTGGCGCTGGAGAAAGGCGCGTTGGCGGCGGCGGCGGCAGCTTCTTCCGAGGCGGCCGCCCAGGCCCCTCCGCTGCCGGCGCTCGCCCTCTCGCCCGCGGCGGCGGGATCCTCCCTGGCCTCCGTCATCATCTCGGCGTCCTCCTCTCTCTCCCTCTCCTCCTGGCTGCCTCCGCTCCCTCCGGCGGCCCCGCCGCTCCCGCGGGCCTCGGGCGCGCCCCCCGTGCCCGCTCCGCCGCGCCTCGTCGGCGCCTGCGGCTCCCCGGCCCCGCAGGCCTTTGCGCGCAGCCTCTATCGCTTCCTTCGCCGAGGGCTCGAGAGCTGGCCCCCGGCTCCCAGGGCGACGACGCCGCTGGTCGACGTGTGGCTCGCGTTCGCGGCTCCCTGGGCCCCGGAGGCGAGCTCTGCCATGGGCTTCTCGACGGCGGGACCGGGGGTGGGAGCGGCAGCGGCAGCTGCCTCTCCACTGCAGCAGCAGCAGCAGCACCGCGTCCACTTTGCCCGCCCGCTCTCCGCCGCGGCCGAGGGCATCACGCAGAGGCTCTCCGCCGCCGTGGCGTCGGCGGCGGAGCAGCACCCGGGGGGGACCGCGGGAGGCAGCGGTGGCGGCGGCGGCAGCGGCGGCCGTCCCGGCTCGGCCTCCTCCGCCGCCTCCGCCGCCGCGGCGTCGGCGCGCTTTTTCGGCGACCTGTTTGCGACCTCCTCCGACGGCGGCGGCGGCGGTCACGGCGGCTCGAGCGAGGAGCTCCATCAGGCAGGCGCCCCCTTTCCCTACCCCGACTTCTCCGCCGCCGACTGGGCCCCGCACGTCCTGGCCTTCTCTCCCTTATGGTCCGGGCTCCTTCCGCTGTTTGTCGACTGCTGCTGCGCGAGGCTGCGGGCCTCGCGCGCGGCCGCGGAGGACGCACTGGCCTCGGCGGCAGCCGCCGCGGCTGGGGCGACGGTTGGGACGACGGCGGCGACCGCCGCCGCAGCGGAGACAGCGGCGGCAGCGAGCAAAGGCGCCAAGAGGGCGGCCCGGAGCTTCCTCCTCTCCGCGGCCTCGCGGCACCCGCCGCCGTCATGGATCCTCAGGGACCTCGTGCGCGTCCTCAGGGTCCTGCAGAGATCTCGCGGGCTCGTGAAGCTGCTCGAGGCGGCCGAGGCGGCGGCGGCGGAGGCGGCCGCGGACGCGGCGGAGGCGAGGAGCTCCGGCAGAGGGAGCCTCGCTGCTGCCTCCTCCGCGGCGGCGGCGGCGAGGCGGCGCCGCGCCTCCCCGCTGGCCGCCGCCCTCGGCGCCGGCGGCGGCGTCCTCCTCCTCCTCGACGACGGCAGCAGCAGCAGCAGTAGCAGCGCGGGAGGGCTCGGGGCCTTCCTGCTCGACCAGGCCCGCGAGTGGGACGCCTCGGCCGAGGCCGCCCCGGGCAGGCCGCCGGTCGTGCCCGCGGACGGGGGCGCCGCCGCGCCGCCGCCGCCCTTCTACGGCCGCTCTGCTCCCGTCCCCGCTCTGCCCTCGTCCTCCTCCTCGACGCCCCCCAGGCCCTCGGCGTTCGGCGACGACGAGGAGTGGGGCGCCGCCGCCCGCCTGCGGGACGCGGTCGCCGCGGCCGGGGCAGCGGCGGCGGCGTGGGCCAGAGTCCTGCCGCGAGCCTCTCCCTCGTCGCCGGCGCCGTCGCGGGCCGCTTCGCCTCCCGACGGCGGCCTCTCCGCCGCTGCCCCCCCGCCGCTGTCGCCGCCGCCGCTCTCCTCGGACTTTGAGCTCGCCGCGGTGCGCGCCCTCGAGTCCGCGGCCGAGGCGGCCCTGCCCTCCTTCGCCGCCGGCGCCGCCAGAGCGCGGCAGGCGGCCGCGGCCGCGGCGGCGGCGGCGGCCGCGGCCGCGGCGGCGGGAGGCGGCGGCGGCCTGAGAAGCAGGAGGAGGAGCGACTCTGACGGCGACAGGAACGACAGAGACGGCGACGACCAAGCGCCCCTGCTCCCGCCCCCGCGCTTCCTCCGCCGCGCCCGCCCGGCCGACGTCGCGCTCTACCGCGGCGACTGGATGCTTCGCCCCGTGGGGCGCAACGAGGTCGAGTTCCTCGCGAGGCTGCTGGTGAGGCTCTCGTCCGCGGCCAACAGGGCGCTCGGGCTGTCCCTCCCAGGCCCGGAAGACCCTCCCGCGGCGGCGGCGTCGGGGAACCCGCGGCTCGGGAAGCCCTCGCTGGGGCACCCCTGGCTCGCCGCGGCGCGCGACGCCGCGGCCGGGCGCGGGCTGCGGGTCAACCTGCGCCCCTTGGCGGAGAAGGCGACGCTCCTGTGGCTGCCGGTCCTCTTCGTCTCGCTGAGGCTGTCCTTGTGGCTGCTTCGGGTGGTCTGGGAGGTTGTGACTGCTCCGTACGAGCCAGGGGAGTGGGAGCTGAGCCAGCAGCAGCAGTTGAGCGAGCAGCAGGCGGCGATGACGATGAGCGAACATGAATGAAAGAAAAAAAAAATGAATTGTTTTGTCGTTTTGTCTTTTCCCTCTCAGGCTCTCTCTCTCTCTCTCTCTCTCTCTCTGCCCTCGCCTCTCCATTCGTTCCCCTCTCTTTCTCTATTATTTCGGATGCCCTACAAAGAGAAGAGAATAGAGAAAATAGATCTGCGCGCTGCTTTCTCTACGTTCTCTTCTTCTTCTTTCTCTCAACTTTTTTTCAAAAACTCCTCCCGGTGCTGTTGCCGTTGCTTCTCAGTTCCTCCTCCTCTTTCTCCCTCGCCTTCTCCCTTTCGCTCCGCTGGTCCCTGTTTCTGGGCGCCAGCGCCTCCAGCCTCGCCAACTCCCGCCGAAGCCTCTCTGCGATCGCAGCCCAAGTCGCCTCTCGGACCCTTTCGTCGGGGGAAGAGCACCCAGGATTCAAATCAGAGACGTCGACCTCGCGGCCGACGACGACGACGACTTTGGCGTCGTTGAAGAAGAAGCGGGGGACTCTGGCTCCACGGGGCATCACGTCGGCCATCCCGGAGTGGTAGAAGGGGAGCAGGGCCGGGGGCTGCCCTCCGCGGTTGAGGCAGTCGCAGTAGAGGGCGCCGACGCCGCGGCGGAAGGCACGGGGGCGGCGCGGGGGCGGAGGAGGAGGAGGGGGCGCTCGGGTGCTTCCTCCCTCCTCCTTCTCCGCGCCTTTCCCCGTGTTCTTCTCCTCCTCCTCGCTGCTCGAGGGCGGCGGCGGCGGCGGCGAAGAGGAGGAGGAGGAAAACAGGCCAGAGGCCCAGAGCCCCCGGGCCCGAGAGAGCATCCGGGAGGGCAGCCGCGGCGGAGAAGAGGGAGCGGAGTCTTCTCTTCCCCCCTTCCGAGTCGTCGCCGCCGCCGGCGGCGGCAGCGGCGGAGGCAGCCTGCCGCTCAGCTCGACCCTCCCTTCCGGGAACACGTGCACCCACCCCCCGCCCCGGAGCACCTCCGCGGCGGCCTCCGTCGCCGGCTGCGCCACGCCCCTGTTCGAGTCGCGCTCCACGGGAAGGGTCTTGCCGGCCAGGAAGAAGTCGGAGAGCAGCTTCCCCCTGCTGAAGCAGACGTCCCGCGCGCAGAGCGACCACCGCACCGCGCGCCCTCCGCCGACCGCGAAATCCCCCGCGCCGCCGTCGGGCCCCGGGGCCCCCCCCCCCCCCCGCCGCGCCCCCGGCGCCCGCCGCCCCACCCGCACCCGGGGCCATGCCTGTGACAATGAACAGGTTGCCCCGGGCGACGGCGACGGCGGTGA
>Ga0315274_10017710_pt1 | contig 10045 bp, 4 predicted proteins | sample YL17G02_20_MG_FD_203700 | JGI IMG/M metagenome (GOLD analysis project Ga0315274, IMG submission 203700) | Sediment microbial communities from Yellowstone Lake, YNP, Wyoming, USA - YL17G02_20 | ecosystem: Environmental > Aquatic > Freshwater > Lake > Sediment | place: USA: Wyoming | collected... | reverse complement strand
GCCTCGATGTTGTTATTGTCCAATTCAAAAGCGTTATTTAAGTTTTGTCTTTTTTTATTACTGTCATTAACGGTAAAGGCATAGAGTGTTTTTAAAAGAGTTGATTGGGGATTCTTTTCTGCGAGTTCTTCAAAGACTTTTGAGTCCTTTTCTTCGAGTTTATGGTAAGGATTAAAATAGTTGTAGATAATGCCGAGATGGAACTTATTGAAGAAAGAATTATCCGCAGATTTTTCTTCAAAAGTTTTAATTAAATCCCGCCTGAATGTGTTTTTATCAGTTATTTCTGATTCAGCATAGGAATTTTGGATAGAGGAAGAATCTATTTGTAGGGGACGCATATATGCGTCCCCTACATCCAGAATGGTCACCGTATCTTTAGTAACAATTCTTAATGAGAACCCCCAGTCGCTTTCACCCTTCGCAATTTTCACTATAATCTTGTGCCAACCTTGTTTAATCACAATCTCAGGGCTTGTATCCTGGTCTATGGCTCTTCCCCAGCAGGAAGCCTGCATTTTCCGCTTCACATCTTTATCGGTGATAATTTTATTATCAAACCAGACCTTGATGGCTCCTGAAGAAGCTGTTTTAATCGCAATTTCGGTATCCTGAGAGGCATAGAGATTTGTAAAGCAGTAGGATATCGCCTCTTTCTGACTGAATAAAAGAGTGTTTATGTCAAGATAACCATCATTAGGTTCAACACCGATTTTATGCCAAAAAACTTCCCTTTTGTCTCCCTCGTAAGATTTACTCAAATCGATGGTTTTTTCAGGTTCATAAACTTCCTTCCATCCGCTATCACCCTCATTTTGGAAGGGACCGATGATTTGCCAATTCGTAATGAAATTTAATTTGCTAAAACAATCCTTTGCCTCTTTCAATTTACCTATTCTCAGATATTCATCACCAGCGCAGTAATTAGCAATATCATATAAGCTTGTTTCGGGTTTACTGTTTAAGATAATTCTATTTAATGCCTCGATATATAATTTTCTTTTTGTTAATTCATCCTTAAGGGAAGAGGCTAATAATGTGTAGACGACGCCTTCAGGCTGGTCTGAAGCGATTATGGCGGCGTTAATTATTGATTCAAATGCCTTGTCGAAATTGCCATTGAATCTTTCTATGAAATAAATGCCCTCATAGGATTTTACAAGAGATGTAGACAGTGATGGATCTTGAAGTGAATCCCCCTTGAAACCATATTTCTCAGCAATCTCATAAAAATCTTTAATCGCAAATGAACTATCTGAATCTCTTACATATTTATCCCAAGCTCGAGTGACCTTTAAATTAAAAAAATTGGATTCAGAAGTATCCGCAAAAATAGATATCTCAAGATTCACAAGAAAAATTAAGAGGATGACTATGATGATATTAGAGGAGAAACTTATCTTAATTCTTCTTCCCATAATTACAATCCTGACTGTATAAAATCTAATAATTTCTCAAAACCCATATCTGGAACGGTTTTTAACCATGCCCGAATAATATTTTAAAAATCATACATACTTTGAAATAACAGAGCTTTGCTTTCTCTTGAGTATTATTATAAAGGATAAGATATAAAATGTTATTGATAAGCAAGGGGAGTTTAAAAATAATAAAATCAAATCAATCGCTTTAACCAATATCACAAATGAAGGAACAGTTAAAAACCGTTCCCTACAATTATCGATTAGACTAAATTGACTTCTATTTCTTTAAACGCTTCATCATCGTATCTTTGGGATGATAAATATGAGCACTTTTTACAAAGTTCTCTCATCTCAGCTTTATGTCTATGTTCAGCCCTCAATCTTTTATATCGAGTGGAGTTCCATATTTCATCAAAAGTATTGTTAGCAATATTTCCCATACTCTCCTCATTGATCCAGCCGAAACAGGGTTTTACTTCACCATTCGGTGCAAAAAGGATATACATCCACGGTTTTGAACACTGAAAGCCCTTGTTTTTCACAAAGATTGATTTTATTTGGCTTAAGATATTCTTATTCTTCTTGGTTCCATTAGGAAATTTTGGCATTTGGGTTACCTCAACCTCTAATTCCCTTGCCCGTTTAATAACCTTATCCATAACGCTATTCACATAATTGTGATCCATATAATACAGTGACTCGTTATGAACGTCTAATCCTTTGATAAGAACAATATGCCGAAAATCTAATTCATCGATACAATATCTATCCGCAAGCTCAACTATTTCTATCAGTTCTTCAAGATTACTACGCATCATAATAACATTAAATCTTAGTTTCGGCTTTTTAGAATTGTACTTTTGCTTGATCTTATTTAATGTCTCGATGTTATCCAGTAACTTATCTATACTTACACCTCGATTGTATTCATAGGTCTTAGGTATTACACCTTCTATAGATATAGTCACACGGGTAATCCCCACTTGCACAATTCTCTCACAGACGTTATCTAACATCAATATACCATTTGTAACAATATTGGTATTCGGGACATTATATTTCATCAATGTATTTAAGAACTCCACGAAATCAGGATTCATAAAAGGTTCTGCTGAGCATGATAGATACATTGATTCAATACAACCATCAAATTCCTTCAATATCTTTTCAAACAACGCTAACTCCATCACCTCTCTCTTCTGCTCTAATCCTCTCTTTTCAAACAGTGTATGATAACACATTCGACATTTCAGATTACAGATGCTGATCACATCTAACCCGATATGAAATTTTAACTTTCGCCAATCTTCTATATTGATTAATTCATTATAATTTTCCATGAAATTAACTCTAACTATTGTTCTATTTAATACTAATCATTTATTATCTATTGAAGATAGTATCCTCGTCTTTTTAGTGTCAAGAAAATTGTAGGCAGGATAAAAACTTCCCATTTACAAGCCCAATTCTATAATTCAGGATTTATCCCGTTTAGAAATCAATTTCTAACGGGATTTAAGCCCATCCTCGCTATTTGAACACATCCTTTACACTCGATGGGAATACTATTCTTCATCCACCCACCGACAAATTTTCGATACTGTTCATTAGATAAAATCCTGCTTAGGGAGTTCTCCCAAATGTTCCCAACGACAAAATTTTCCGTTTCGGGATTTTTCAAATATGGTCTAACAGAATGCGTAGTTAAATAACAACAGGGTGAAACATTCCCTTTATAATCAATGAACAAATTCTCAACAGGATACGCAATGCAAGTTTTAGTCTTAATCGGATGAATAACCAGATACATCTTGAGTTTCTCAGCCCAACTCTTCAGTTCATCTAATACCTGATCCCTTTTCTTTATCTCTTCTTTGCTTAAATCTGGTGCAAGAAATGTATTAAAGAGAGCTTGAGTAAGCTCATTTGTATCTGTTGCGGTTTCCATATGCTTCACTACAAATCTTATTACACCCAATTCTTTTGATAACCGTAGAGCATCCACAACTTCATCGAGATTATTTTCCATCAGGACATAAATCCACTGCGTGTAGGTATTACAACCTTTCTGGAGGCATAAGTTTGTGAAGTTTTCAATGTTTTCAAGCACTTGCTCGAAGCGACTACCCCTGCGAATTTTTTCGTACGTTTCTTTTTTCGCCGCATCGATTGAGAAGGTGATTAAATCTAAGTTGGCATCAATTAATTCTTTTGCGAGATTGGATGATAATAGTAACCCATTGGTTGACATATTTGTAAACACACTGTGTTTCTTAGTCTCATAAACCATTTTCACAATTTCTTTATGAATGAGTGGTTCACCAAACCCTGATAATGCTACCCTTTTGAAGAGGCTTATATTGGGTAGGATTTTACTGAAAGTTTCATAGTTCATTAATCCTTGTCCTTTGATTTGAGCGCTCATCGGACACATAATACAACTCAGGTTACAGGCGAAACTTGTCTCGATATGTAATTCTCTAAGATAGCGTTTTATCGCCATTTTCTTTCCAAAAATCTTCTCAAATAATGATGCCATTTATACGAAGCCTCTTTAGTTGGATGTGTGTAGGGAACGGTTGCGACCGTTCCCTACATCAGTTTTTGAAACACTGATTATTAATTTTTAACTGATTGAATTCTTATAATACAATTTTTACCCATTTTCAAACTATAAATATTATTTTCTTTTGTGTGGTGCGACATTTATGTCGCATAAGAGAGTGCGAGATAAATCTCGCACCACAAGTGTTATCTAATAAGATGTCGATTATTCAGAATCAGAGTCAGCTTTTGCCTCATCGAAGAATGCATAGATATTTTCTATCGGTGTCTCTGGCATAACAGCGTTCGTCGGACCAAAAATCAGTCCACTCCCATTATCAAGAGTAAATAGTTTCTTAATTTTTCTTACTTCTTCTCTGACCTCATCTGGAGAAGCAGTAATAAGAATTGATTGAACGTCTACGCCCGTGAAAAAGCAGACCCTACCTCTATATTTTTTAGCAATATCGTTTGTATTCATACAGCCTGGTTGAATCGGATGCAGGACATTCACGCCGATCTCGATTAAATCATCCATAATCTCTTCTATCTTTCCGCAGGAATGAAAAATCACATCCATATCAAACGAGTGCACTTTCTCAAAGAGTCTCTTATACCATTCCTTGAACACTTCTCGCCATATTTTCGGGCTCATCAGTAGTCCTTGCTGATACCCATAATCATCATTGAATAAGACCCCATCAACTCCCAACCAGCCCAAATTTTCCACAATCTCCATTGCCATTTCAAACAATTTATCACCTAATTTTTTTATACAATCTAAATCGGAAACCAAAGACATATAAAATTTTTCAATTCCGACAATCCCTTGCATTCTTTCGGAAAAACCAATCCCAATATCGCCAAGAATATATTTGTCCGGGTGAATCATTCGCAATTTTTCTATCTCGGTGAAGCGTTTTGGGGCATTGCCTGATATTAATTTTAATAAATAATCATCAAGATCTGACCAATCCCTTATCGCAGTATCAATGGGATATGCACCAACACTGTTTTTAGGGACAGCTTGTTTTACACCCCATTCATCCACGTCTTTTGAAAGCATAAGGACTGTGACTTTACAGATAAAATCAGGCGGATAATTTTTTAGAATAGTTTTTAATCTTGAACCCAATTTCTTTTTGGTCTGAGATGCAAAATCAGTGTACCAGAGTGGAATATGCTTTGTATCCTTAAAACGAATTGCTGATCTGACCTCTTCTTTAGTCAACACAGGTCTCATTTTTTTATATGCCGTTTCTCAAGAGTGGAGAAAAAATTTTTAATTTTAAGATTTTTAATACCGATACTATTTGTTTTGCAAGAATTATATTTTGTTATTATTGTTTCAAGTTCAAAGTTTCAAGATTCAGGTTGAAAAAATAATATTTCCTTAAAATTGAATACTCTGTCTGATGAATGGAGTTGTTACATTATGAAAAGATAGTTAAAATATCCTAATGGTTGTTTAAAAACCCCATTGTTTGTTATAAAAACGAGATTGCTTCACAATAAGACTGTTTGCAATGACACCTCTGATGAGTAATTGCGAGGAGCGTTAGCGACGAAGCAATCTCGCATTTATGTGTTTTTAAACAATCACTATTCTATTGTTTTTAATTTTTTTTGAAACTTTTTCTTGCTTAAAATGTCTAATTTGTAAATTCTTATTAATCATATTAACCCAATTTTAAATGATTAAAGTTCTAAAATAAAAACGGAAGGGGTTTTATATGGCATTGAAAAAAATCAGAATTATTTTTCTTCTCATCTTAATTGTTAGTAGCTTCTCACTAATATTTGCGAGGAATCTTCAATTTTCAAACTATTATGACATTCAATCTTTACCGATGCAGAAAGAGTTGTTTAATGAAAGTGAAAAAGCTATCGGCGAAAAATCAATTCAAATTAATTTTTCAATCAGCGAATCGGATTGCGAATTATTATCTTCTTCTTCAGGCTTTGAGTCTCTTAAGATTAAGGAGTTAAACTCCACAAAAGATCCAGGGAAACCGCAACTACCAATGGCTTCTATAGTGAAACAATTCCCCTTGAATACGAAGATATTAGGAGTGAAAATCTACTCTGGTAAATACGCAGAAGTTTCTGAAGCAATTGACATTGCCCCTGCTCCAGAAGCGGTTAAGTGGGATATGTATGATAATAAATCTCCCGAAAATATCAGAGCTAAGGCAATATATAGAAAAAATAATCTTCTTGAAAAAGATACCAAAATATATTCTTCAAATAATTTTTATCCCGACAAATTATTTTCTTATGAAACGGGAAAGGACAATGAAGCATTGTATCTTTATTTAAAAATATTCCCCGTCCAATATCAACCAGCATCAAAAAAATTGTCCATAATCACAGATTTGGTCATTGATGTTTATTATGTTGAAGTAGGGAACGGTCGCGACCGTTCCCTACACAAATCTGAAGCATCTCCCGAAGCAACGAATGACCCTTGCATAATTATTTGTCCTTCTTCATTTAATGCACCGGCGTTAGAGCTTGAGAATTTTCACGAAACGGGGTTGGGAACCAACACTACAATCATTACTACTGATTATATTAATACTAACTTTCCTGCGGCTGGAGATCCACCGTTTCCGGGGTATAAGAATTCGTCATTGACTGGTTGGGGAAATATCTCAGGTTATAATTATACACTTGCGAAGAAAATTATTTCCTATCTGAGAAATAGTGGTGAACATCCGAACCTCCAATTTATAGTCATTCTGGGTGATGCGGGAATAGTTCCTCCTAGCTATTACTGGTCTGAAAGTGGGGGGAGTTACGACAGTTGGGTTCCAACAGATTTTTTCTATGCATCGCCCGATTATGACCTTACGCCGAATTTCAAGATTGGAAGAATTTGCGTCAATAATACTACTGAAGCCTCGACTTATGTGACTAAACTCTCTAACTGGTATCCGGCGGATTGGAATTGGTTTAAGAAGGCTACGATATTGGGCGGTCAACCTTTTGGTGATATGTATTATTATGGCGAAGTCATTACAATTGACCCCGTCAATAGTGAATACTTCAATGGAATGGATATAACAAAATGTTATCTCACAGATAACAATTTTACGAAATCAGTTGCTGAACCATATTTGAAGACGAATGATGGGGGATTTTTCTATGACATCTGTCACGGTTCAGGTTATGCTATTTATTTTGATGATGGGACATATATTTCGGCATCGAATCTTCTGAGCTATTCTGTCAACCCAGAAGTTCCAGTTGTAGTTTCAATTGCCTGCGATGATGGATATTTTGATTCTGACTTATATATGCCACCTTATCAGTTGCCACCGTATGTCTCTTTTGGTGAAGGAATTATCAGGTCACAAGCAGGTGGTATAGCTTATTTTGGTGGTTCAAGAACGAATTATGGTGAACCTGATATTACCTTTAATAGTGGCACGATGGTAATTGGTGAAGAACCCTTTATGGCAGGGATGCTGACATATCTTTTTAAGAGTTATCATAGTGGTAAAACAACACTCGGTGATTTAGGTCAGGATGCAATAAATGATTTTATTGCTAATAACACAATGACAGGAACAACAGATGAAACTATAACAAATAGAACGACACTTTTTGAGTTTGTTTTATTAGGGGACCCTGCATTAAAGATTCCTCAGCGGCAAAGTGGGACTTCGTATACTATGGCTCAATGTTCTGCTCTTAATCCGGACACATATACAACAAGTAACTGTCCGAAATACTCTGATTTACCTCTGGATTTATCTGAATCAGTTACGATTAAAACCACCACTACGGATTCGCCAACGTTTGATGTAAAACTTTTATATACCTGGACAAACAATTGGTTGGATAGACAATATGATAAAGCAGTAACTTATGATTATACTTTTAATCCGAACCTTTGTGGGTATCATTGCTATAGGGTTGTTCTTGAGGATGGTAAAGAAACATTGTTTTACTTAAACACACAAATGAAATTCGAGAGAAATGCCTCTATCCTGTTAATTGACAATGATGGTGGTTCCAGTATAGACCAGTATTACACAGATGCTATTCCAAGTTACTATCCATACTCTTACGATAGTTGGGAATTGGGCGCTCGAGATGAAGTTACTTCCTCATTATTAAATCTTTATACACAGGGAGTTGTTGTATGGTTTGACTCATATAGTTATCCTGTTGATAGTCAGAGAACTGCTATAACGAATTATCTCGACCACTATGGACATTTATTTATAACAGGTCAGGATATAGGATATTGCTTGGGAACTTCTCATCCATTTATGAATAATTATTTAAGAGCCCAGTACGTTCAAGATAATGTGCAGATGTGGTATTTGAATGGTGTGGGGGGTGACCCGATTACAAACGGATTACATCTTACTATAACGGGTGGTGATGGTGCTAATAATCAATATTGGCCAGATGAGATTGACCCGCTTGCACCGGCGGTGAAGATTTTTGGGTACAGTTCTTCCAAACCGTCTGAGAACAATGGTGAAGGAATTGTATCAAGTGGGTCAGGTGGGATAAGAGTAGAAGAAAATGGACATAAGGTTGTTTACTTATCATTTGGATTTGAGGGAATTAACAGTTCATCCGATAGAGCTAATCTTATGAAAAAAATACTTGATTGGTTATATCCGATTGTTACCGCCGCATCCGATGAGTGGATATTATATAATTAAATTGTAGGGAACGGTTCAAGAACTAAATTTAATCACGGAAACACGGAATTCAAGAATCACGGATAGCAATTATCAAATAACAATTGACAATTTTCTGTGCTTCCATTTTACAGTGCTTCAGTGATTTCTCTAATGCCTTTTCTTGTCACACAATAATTTTTATTTTGGTAACGTAGATTTTCAAGTCTGGCATTTGTGTCAAGTGAACCCCATTGATTGTTCCATTTTAATCCTTCATTTAATGTTGCATTTACACCAAATAATGATTCAATGAACATCGCGGGATGAGCCCCATTAGAAGCAACAGTCCAATCTGCTCCGTAAGGGAAGTGAGGAGCGCATTTATAAGCCCCGCCCTTAAAAGGTGGCACAATTGTTTCAATCCAATGTGCCTGTCCTAATGGCCCTTGTAAAGCTATTGGAGCGATTTTACGAAGCCATTTTAATCCGATTTCACCGTATCCAATTTTGTATAATCCATTGATAACCTGTGCTGGTAAAGAAGGATAAGAACCTGTCCATTGCAAATCAACCCTGAAACTGCGATGAACATCATCATCCCAGGTGGAAAGCCCACGCATCCAGCACTCAGTCTGATGTTCACGCTGAAAGTATTCTACCATTTCCTTCTTAGTTTTTTCAGGCAAATCAGCAGAGATACTTTCAAGCACAGCTATAAAATCGTAAATATGTCGAACATCATTAAAAGAGCTATCAGGCTGTTTGCATCGCCAGTAACCTTTGCCATCGGCATAAAGTGCCAGCACATTTTTCAGTAGATTTTTGGCATCTTCTTCAAGAGCCTTTGCCTTTGATAAATCTCCTTTCAAACGGCGGAATCCTGCCACTTGTCGTAATGCGGCAACCCACATTGCATTAAAACCGGCGACTTCGTGAATATAAGTTGTTACACATTCAAGAAGATTCAAAATTCCACCACAATCTGCGAGTCCGTGACCATTTTTATCGAGTGTATGCCACATCAATGCGTGTTTTTCAAGATGGTCAATAATAGGTTTTTCCATTACTATTTTATCAAGCCACAAAAAGTCTCCTGTCCATCTGAGATAGTTATATGCAAGACGAACTATGGCGGTGTTATTCACTGCGTACCAGTATCCTAAGCCTTTGCCTGTTACATAATCGGTCGCGAGGTATTTATTCAAATCAACTGCAAGCCATACTTCAATCATTTTTCTTAATACATCAGGGTCAAGAAGAGCATAAAATGTTGCGGAAATCATCATATCCCAGAGGAATGAGGCTGTTGTCCAGTGATTAGGCATCAGGGTTATATAAGTAGTTCCATATTGACTCAAGGGATTGGAACGCCTGCAACACAGTGAACCCATAAATGCTATGTAATATAAGCGAGCTAAACCTTCTTCTTTT
>Ga0315274_10017709_pt1 | contig 10046 bp, 6 predicted proteins | sample YL17G02_20_MG_FD_203700 | JGI IMG/M metagenome (GOLD analysis project Ga0315274, IMG submission 203700) | Sediment microbial communities from Yellowstone Lake, YNP, Wyoming, USA - YL17G02_20 | ecosystem: Environmental > Aquatic > Freshwater > Lake > Sediment | place: USA: Wyoming | collected... | reverse complement strand
CCTGCACTCCAGGATCGCATCACCGCCCTCAGCCTGATCGGCGTGGTTCCCGATGCGGCCCAATCGCTGCATGCCTACCTTGTCCAAAACCCAGGCCGCTTCTTGCAAGCAGATGACACGAACGCAGCGGTCATTTCCCAAACCCTGGCTGATGCCTATGGCGTCAAGTTGGGTGATACGATCAGGATCCCATCGGTGAACGGCAATGCAACCCTGACCGTGGTCGGCATCCTGCCGCCGCGTACCGTCCCCGGCAATGAGGAAGTGCTCGTGACCCTTGCACAGGCCCAGGCCATGACCGGCCAGATGAGCCAGATCAATACCATCGAGGTGGCCCTGACCAGCATGGACGAAACCCTGCGAGGTGAAACGCTTTCCGCCATTGAGTCCGCCCTGGGGAGCGAGTACCAGGTCGGCGCCGTTCAATCTGGCTCGGAAATGTTCGCCAGCATCAAGATGGGGCAAGCGGCCTTCAATATGTTCGGCGTACTGGCCCTGTTCATGGGCGGGTTTATCATCTTCAACACGTTTCGCACCGTGGTAGCCGAACGCCGGCGCGACATTGGCATGTTGCGCGCCTTGGGCGCCAAAGGCAGCACCATCACCGGTATGATCCTGATCGAAGGCCTGTTGCAAGGGCTGATCGGTTCTGGTATCGGCCTGCTACTGGGCTACCTGATGGGAGCAGGCATCCTCCGCCTTGTCCAGCAACCCGTGAGTGAATTTATCCGCCTGACGATGGGTAAGCCGGTTGTCTCCCCCTCGCTGGTGGTTACCTCAGTCCTGCTCGGTGTGGGCATCACCATCCTATCCGGGCTGATCCCGGCCCGCAACGCCAGCAGAATTACCCCGATGGACGCCCTGCGCCCCTCGGTGGCCGAAGTGGAATACAAACGCCGCGCCGGCGCCGGGTTCATTGCCGGTGTGGTCATGATCGGGATCGCCATTCTGGCGCTTGCAACCGGGAATATGGGCTTCATCTCGCTGGGCGGACTCCTGTTCCTGCTCGGCCTGATCCTGGCTGCTCCTGCGTTGCTGCGACCAATCGCCTTCGTGTTTGGACGGCTGACCGCCCTGCTGTACGCCCGGCAGGGCACAGGTGACCTGGCCCAGGGCAACCTGACCCGCCAGCCGTCACGCGTAACCATCACTGCCAGCGCCACCATGATCGGCCTGGCTATCGTCGTCGCCCTGGGAGGCATGACCACCAGCCTGAGCGGGATGATGAGCAGCGCCCTACATAAAAGCCTGGGCAGCGACTACCTATTTATACCCCCATCCGTTTCGATCTGGAACAGCGATATGGGTTCCGGCTCGAACTTTACCAACCGATTGCAGGCCATCGAAGGTATCGGCGATATCAGCACTCTGCGCTTCTCTGGCAGCATGGTCAACGGCCAGACCGTTTCATTGCTGGGCATCAATCCCGAGACCTATCCAAAGGTCAGCGGTCTGGACTTCAAACAAGGCGATGAATCGGCGTATACCGCACTGGCAAACGGGCGGGCCATGATCGTCAACGGCGCGTTCCTGATGGCGATCCCCGTCAAGGTGGGAGATGCCGTCGAATTGGCCACCCCCGCTGGCCCGCAAACATACACGATCGTTGCCATCGCCTCCGACCTGCTGAACGCAAAAGTTGTCACGGCCTTCATCTCGCAGGCCAACCTGGCCGCCGATTTTCGCCGCACAGATAATATATTCATCCAGTTGAACCTGAAACCCAGTGTACAACTGGCAGATGTTGACGCGCAGATCAAGGCCGTGGCCGTCGATTACCCGCAGTTTACGGTCATTGCCGGGAAGGGTTACATTGACCAGATGCTGAAACTATTGAAGGCCGTTTTCGCAGGTATGTACTTCCTGCTGGCTTTCCTGGCATTTCCTTCCCTGATTGCCATGGTAAACACCCTGACCATCAACGTGCTCGAGCGGACGCGCGAGATCGGCATGATCCGTGCCGTGGGCGGGACCCGCAAGCAGGTCCGCCGCATGGTGGTGGCCGAAGCCCTGCTGCTGGCCTCCGTCGGGACGGCCTTCGGCATCCTCTCGGGCATGTACCTGGGTTATGTGATCGTCAAGGCCCTTGGTGCGCTCTTCCCGATGGAGTACTCGTTCCCGCTTTCGGGCATCCTGGCTGGCATCGCCATCGGCCTGATCTTTGGGGCGCTGGCGGCGGTCATCCCAGCCCGGCAGGCAGCAAAGTTACAGGTGGTGGAAGCGTTAAGATATGAGTAAGTAGGGAATAGAGTTTGGAAATAATAAACCGACCGAGGACACAGGCTCCCGGTCGGTCTTTTTCATGATTCGGAATTTAGACCTGGCAATTCGGGCAGAAGTAACATGCCTCGCCCAGGTACAGTTTTTTTTCCACCATCCGACCGCACTCGGGACAGGGCTTGCCGGCCGCGTGGCTGTCCATCAGGCGGATATAGCCGCCTGGTTTGCCAAACAGGTCGGTTTCGTCGTTGCGACCACCCTTCCTGATCACTTCGCGGACTGTGTCCTTGATGGCCATGTACAGATCGCGGCACTGGCGAGGGGTCAAGTCCGCCAGGGAGCGGCGGGGATGGAGATGCGCTTTGAACATGATATCCTGCGCAATGGCATTCCCCAGGCCGGGGATGAGCTGGTCCTGGGTCAGCAGGCTCTTGACGTTGCGTTTCCCGCCCAGTTGGAGTTCGTCGATCAAGGCGGTGAAATAATCGAAGGTGAATTCCGGGTCTACAGGGGTGGGACGCATGCCTTTGATGTACTGGCGCTCCAGTTCCTGCCCGGCTTCGTAGAGTTCCATCGCACCCCACATGGCGGTCATAATCGTCAGCGCCGAACCATCATCGAAGGTCAGGAACATGTGATATTTTGCGGGCAGGGGCGCGCCCGGGGAGTGGTACAAGATTTTCCCGCCGCACTCGCCCAGGAGCAAACGGTAACCAGGCTCCAGGTCCAGGGTGAGCCAACGGCCGCGCACACGCGCCGTGCCGAGGCGTTTGCCGCACGTCAATCTTTTGAATTCCTCGTGCGTCCGGTTGTACCAGACAAATTTGTGAGGTGAGTTCCCGAGCGTCCCCCGCTGGATGGTTTTCCCTGCCAGGGATTCGTTCATCTGGCGGGCAAGGGTTGTGTATTCAGGTAATTCGAACAAGGCCCATCTCCCCGTGGAAGTGATCCAATATTAGAATATTTATTCTATTTTGTCAAACGCTGCTGGTTTATTATTTGGTTTTCCCTGCAACAACCGGAATGCCACGCCACCAACTGCCAGCGGAAACCAGAATGTCAGGGCGCGGTAGGCCATGGTGATGAGTACGGCCGCATCCAACCTGACCCGCAGTGTGTTCAGTGCCACCGTCAGCATACCCTCCACGATTCCGAGGCCAGAAGGAGTTGGGGAAACGATGAGGAACAAATAACCAATACTGAACCCGCCCACCAGCGTCCCGACCGTGAACGGTGTACCGAGCGCCAGAAAGCAAAATGCCATGACACAGATGAGCAATGCCTTGTTATTGAGTGCAAACAGGAACGGCCAGATTAGTTCTTTCTTTTTGCCGCGGATGGTCGAAAGTCCTTCTCCCATCTCGGCAGCAAATTTGTGGGCGCGGGCTTCACTGAGGTATTCCCGGTGGATGAAGGGGTGCAAGATGTGGTTGACCAGGCGTGCCATCCAGGCTAAGGCATTCCCCAGGGCCGGTACCGACCGGTAGCCCAGGAAAAGCATAACAGCAAAAGTAATTGCCAGTCCCAGCAAGATCAGAGAAGCAGTAATTTCCCCGGCGTTCAGATTGTTACGCCGGATGAGCACCACCCATCCCAACGCCAGGACGCAAAGGAAGGCGACATAATCGAACAGGATAAACAATGCACCTACCACCGTCACGCGACCCGAGGAATGGTTACGCCGTTTGGCATCGTCCAGAAACACTGCCATACCCCCGATGCCTGCTGTGGGTGCGATCACGTTCACGAAAGTTGCCGCTGTGGAGACCAGAAGCAGTCGTTTCTTTTCCTCGTGCAAGCCCACCAACCGATATAAGATGCCGAAAGTAATGGCGACGTTATAAAGCCAGAGACATTCAAAGAAAAGAGCAACCGCTAAAAAGCGCCAGTTGCTATGCTTAAGGGTATCGCTGATATTTTTAAGTTCGGCAAGACTAAAAACAACGAGTGCGATGCCAAGTAACACGACAATTACAATGACAATTTTACGCATTGCAGAATTATACTGGATTTTTTTCGCAATAAAACCTCCCGTAGACGCAAGGTCTGCGGGAGGTAATTGGGCGTTGGCATTGCTGGGTGAATCACCTGCGCCGGCGCCCCAGACCTATAACTAAGCTTGCGTAATAAAGCAATTGCAGCAGCGCCGTTACCAGCGCGGCCACATAAGTCAGCGCGGCAGCGTTGAGGACCGTATTGACGCCGTGCTGCTCGTCGGAACTGGAGATGATTCCAGTCTCAGTCAGCAGACGGCGGGCGCGGGCGGAGGCGTTCAGTTCCACCGGCAGGGTTGCCAGGGCAAAGACCGCCCCCCCGGCGAAGATGACGACGCCCAGCCAGGCAATATTCGTTCCCAGTGCCATGCCAGCATAGCTCAAAAACAAGCCAAGCATGACCAGGATCCAGCCCAAGTAGGAGCCGATGTTGACCATCGGCACCAGGGCGGCGCGAAAGCGCAGCGGAAAATAGCCTTCGGCATCCTGCTGGGCGTGACCGAGTTCATGGGCGGCAACAGCCAGTGAGGCAACGGAAGCATTTTGGGCAACACCTTGTGACAGGTGCAGGATTTTGGTGCGCGGATCGTAGTTGTCAGTCAGGTTCCCAGACACATTCTGGACTTGTATCCCGTATAAACCGCCGCGGGCAATCAGGCGCTGGGCGGCTTCGGAGCCGGTCAGCCGGCTGCGTGCCGGGACCCGGCCCCATTTCTGGTAGGCAGACTTGACATACCAGGAGGTTAGCAGCATCAGCAGGAATGCTGGAGCCATGAAGAGCAGGTACTGCGGGTTAAAGAACATTTTCTCTCTCCTTTCGTCCAACAAACCCAACTGGTCTACTGTTGGACCGGTTGGACTTGTATCCTTCGTAAAACCTTACGGTTGTGGGTTCAGCAGATACTGCACTGCCGCGTCCAATTGCGGATCGCGACCGGCCTGATAATCCTCAGTGGTCATCTCAACCGTTATATCAGGGGTCAGGCCTGTTCCGTGGATGGAAGTTCCGTTCGGGGTCAGCCACTTGGCGATGGTGATGCGGGCGGTGCTGCCATCCGAGAGGGGGATCCAGTTTTGCTCGCTACCCTTGCCGTAGGTCTTGACACCCAATAGTTTGGCACGCCCGGTGTCTTGGAGTGCGCCGGAAACGATCTCGGAGGCGGAAGCACTGAACTGGTTGACCAGCACCACCATTGAGAGGCTGCCGGTCGCCAAGCCGTCCGGTTCGGCGTTATTCGGGGTACGAGTGCCATCTGCGGTCTCCTCATAGAAAATGACGCCATTGCTGATGAACTGCGAAGCCACTGTAATGGCAGCGCTCACATAGCCACCGCCGTTGTTGCGCAGATCGAGGATAATGGCGTGCGGGTTCTGAGCCATCAAGGTGCCCAGCTGTTCTTTGAAGTCGTTGGCGGTGTTGTCCCCGAACAGGATAATCTTGATATAGGCAATGTTGTCGTCCAGCATCCTGCTGGTCACACTCGGGACGACGATATGGGCCCGTGTGATATCGAATTCCAACGGTTGTTCCTGACCCTGGCGGAGGACCGTCAGGTGGATGGATGTACCGGCTGGACCCAGCACCTTGAGCTTGCGCACCAATTCAGGCTTCATACCGGTCACATCCACGCCATCCACGGCGATGATCTGGTCGCCGGTCAGCAGGCCGGCCTTCTCGGCTGGGGAGCCGGTCATTGGCTCGGTGATGGTCAGGTAATCTCCGGAAATATCCACCCAGGCGCCGATGCCGTCGTACTCGCCTTGCATAGTATTATTGGCATCAGCGGTCTCAGATGGGTCCCAGTAACCGGAGAATTTGTCACCAATGGCATCCATCATGCCGCGTACGGCGCCTTGCATGAGTATGGTGTCGTCCAACTGGCTTTTATCCACATAGTACTGGTGGACGAGGTCCCAGGCCTGCCAGAAAGGCGCGAACTGCGACTGCAAATCTGCTGGCGTGCCACCCTGGTTATTTCCGGGGGTTGACGAGAGTGTTGGTACAGAAGCAGGCTTCAAAGCCGGGACGAAATTCCCGACAACGAAGCCGCTGCCGAAGACGCACACGACCAGAACGATCGACACAAAAACAATCAAAACTGAGCGCAAGGTTTTATTCTGCATAGAAATCTCCCATTAAATAGTATGTTACTATAACATGTCAGGATTAAAGCAAAATGAAATTCAATCCTCTGGCAATGACCATATTGATGGGGGAGGATCGGGTAGGTTGGGCAGGCTTCATCTGACCAACACCGCCACAAACTATCTCTCAATCACGGAAATTCCCAAAGACCCTGAAATATTAACAGCCCGGTGTAAGAGCAGCGTTAGAATTGTTCGTCAAGTAAACCGGGTAAATCGGCCCATTTTAGGAGGGACGCATTGGCATCCTCGCCTGCGGCCATTTTCCCCACCAGGATCGTATACAAGCCCAGGCTGCGAGCGGCACGTGTGATACGGACCTGGTCGTCGAGCAGGGCGCAGGTACACGGGTCCGGGGAGCCAGCGGCTTGCAGGGCCAGTTCAAAGGACTCCGGCATCGGCTTGCAGTATGGGGCTAAAGTATGCACATCCAGGATTCCATCGAATAATCCCTGCAAGCCCAGCACATCCAGCACCCGGTTGGCGTGGGTACTATCGGCGTTGGTGAAGATGAATTTGCGGGCAGGGAGGGCCTCAATGACACTGCGCAGTTCCGGGTCAGGGTGGAGATGCGCCTCCAGCGGCACGTTGTGTACGAATGCCAGGTATTCATCCATATCCACTGTGTAGTTTACCTGCAGGCCGCGCAGCGTGGTCCCATACTCGCGAAAAAATTGTTCGCGCAACACCTCAATTTGCTCTGGCGGAAATCCCATGCGCTCTTGCATGAAGGCGTTGATACGCTCCCGTATGGCACTCCATAATCCGCTGGAGGTTGGGTAAAGAGTCTCGTCAAGGTCGAAGAATAAGGTGTTAAAACGCATGGCGATATTATACGGTAGAATAAAGGCATGACCATCCGTGTTTTGCCTCCTGAGGTTGCCTCGCAGATCGCTGCTGGGGAGGTGGTGGAACGGCCCGCCTCGGTGGTGAAGGAATTGTTGGAAAATGCCCTCGACGCCGGGGCAAAATTCGTAACTGTGAATATCGCCACTGCAGGCAGGACTTTGATCCAGGTGGCCGATGACGGGACCGGTATACCGGCTGAGGAATTAACGCTGGCCATCGAGCGGCACGCGACCTCCAAACTGGTCTCCGCTGACGATCTGTTCCGGATCGCCACGCTGGGCTTTCGCGGCGAGGCGCTGGCTTCGATTGGCTCGGTCTCACGCCTGACCATCACCTCGCGTACAGCGAATTCACCTGCCGGGGCGCGCCTGCGCGTGGAAGGCGGGACAATCGGCAGGCTGGAAATAGTCGGCGCGCCGGTGGGGACGGTGGTCAGCGTGGAAGACCTGTTCTACAACATCCCGGCGCGGCTCAAGTTCCTGAAACAGGATATGACCGAACGGCGGGTGATTGACGCCTTGTTGACGCGTTACGCCCTGGCATATCCGCAGGTGCGTTTCAAGGTATCGGAGGGGAATACCACCTCCCTGCAAACCAGCGGGGATGGTGACCGGCGCGCGATCCTGGTCACCCTTTATGGCGTGGACTCGGCCCGCCAGATGTTGGATGTGGTGGCGGAGGAGGACGACTTCAAATTATCCGGCTTTATCAGCCCTACAGCATTGACGCGCTCAAACCGCAGGGAAATCACATTCTTTGTTAATGGGCGCTGGGTACAGGATACGCCGCTGAATGCGGCTTTGCTCCAGGCTTATCACACGTTGTTGATGGTCGGACGTTATCCCTTGGCTGCGCTGTTTCTCGAAGTCCCGCCGGAGGAAGTGGATGTGAATGTCCATCCAGCCAAGGCGCAAGTGAGATTCCGGAATCCAGATAAAGCTTTCAGTTTCGTCCAGCGGTCAGTGCGGCGGGCAATCCTCGCTTTTACTCCGGTACCGCAGGTGGCGACGCAGAACCTGTGGGGACGGTCGGACGTTCGAACACAGACGGTGGACGGTAGGCCACAGATTGATGCCACCTGGGTACTCGGGCACGACGCAAACCGTGAGAGATTCCCTGCTGATGATCAATCTACCGCGATCAATGGTCAACCGTCCAAGGTCACCACGCAACCATCCGCGTTTGAAAAAGTGCCGCTCCTGCGTCTCATCGGCCAGATCGGAGCTACTTATCTCGTGGCCGAAGGCCCGGATGGGCTGTACCTGATCGACCAGCACGCTGCCCATGAGCGCGTTTTGTTTGAGAGGTTAATGACCCAGCACGAACAGAAGTCCATCTCCTCTCAGGCGCTGCTGACGCCGGCAGTTGTGCACCTGTCACCTTCCAGTGCCAAATTGCTCGAAGATCAATTGCCGGTCTTACAGCACTTTGGTTTCCATGTTGAACCGTTTGGGCAGAACAGCTATCAGGTGCGTGCCATTCCGTCCCTTTTTGCCAACTCCGACCCGGCGGCTGCCCTGCGCGTCCTGGTGGAAGATTTCGAGGAAGATGAAGCCCCGCTGCAGAACGAACTCGAATCGAAAATTGCCGGGCGCGTCTGCAAGCGGCTGGCGGTCAAGGCCGGGCAGGTGCTATCCCCCGACGAACAACATGCCTTGCTGAATGATCTGGAAACCTGCGCTTCCCCGCGCACCTGCCCGCACGGCAGACCGACGATGATCCATTTGTCAGTGAATATGTTGGAGCGGCAGTTTGGGCGCAAAGGCGCGAGATAGTTTTTCAACACTCTTGAAAATCAAACCCTTTCCCCGCGCGAAATCACCTCGCCGGCCAGCCTGGTGGTATGCTGATCCGCTTACGGCTGGCTGGCCTGTATGGAACTGACCAGGGATTGACCCGCGGGTATCATCCCTGCACCGGTGTCCGGTGATTAATTTATTGGGGAAATGGTGGCTGTTGTGGAGGCCGACTGCTTATCATTCCGGAAGGGGACCAGTTGTCAGAAACTCCGAAGTCTGGTCCCCTTAGGGGATGATAAGACTTCGGAGTCTGTTAATGGGTCGGTTAACACGTGGGGGGGAGATCAACGCCAATCGCGGCGAATGAGCGCAGCTCCGGTAATCCTCGAGTCGTTTCTCATTGTCATTCTATTTTTTCTTTTGTTTTTCATAGTCCAACATTGCAGCGGCCAGTTTGGTGAATTGCTGGGCAGTCAGGCTGTCGGGACGGGAGGAAATTGCCGTGGTTTTCGCGCGGGTGGCTGAATAAAGCAATTCGGGTGCGGGGGTGATGGCGATCAAGGGGGTTTGACCGAGGAGTTCTTCCATCTGGGTCATGTTGAGCTGGATATCCGAGCGAATGCGGTTGACCACGATGGCGTGGATATTCTGCTTGCTACCTGTCAGGTCAGCAAGATCGGTAATCAGCGCCCTGGATTGAACGACTGAATTCGTTACCGGTTCCACCAGCACCAGAATGATATTGCAGGCCGGCAATATTTTCTGAGTCAGGGGCGTCAGACCTGCCCCCAGGTCGAGAACCAGATAGGGGGTCAGGTAACTCATCCGGTTTACAAGTGCTTCCATCAGTGCTGGAGCGTTCATCAAAAGTCCGTCTTTCGCCTGAATTGAGCCGAACAGCAGGCGGAGTCCGGTTTTATGGGTATAGAGTTTCTCCTGGATTTTCTGGCGGGTCATGTCTGACAGGTTGGCAGACAGGAGTTCAGACAGGACCCTGGGATTGTCTTCGCCCATATCGGGGCCGAGGGTGCCCATTCCCGGACGCAGTTCCGCTACAATGACATCGCTCTTGGTCGCCATACGGAGGGCATCCCCCAAA
>Ga0315274_10017707_pt1 | contig 10046 bp, 8 predicted proteins | sample YL17G02_20_MG_FD_203700 | JGI IMG/M metagenome (GOLD analysis project Ga0315274, IMG submission 203700) | Sediment microbial communities from Yellowstone Lake, YNP, Wyoming, USA - YL17G02_20 | ecosystem: Environmental > Aquatic > Freshwater > Lake > Sediment | place: USA: Wyoming | collected... | reverse complement strand
AAACCCCCCCCCAGAAAGGGCGAGGTCATGAATGCCAGTTTGCAGGATGACGTTTTTCAGCCATTGCAGCACAACCTCTTCAAACAGACCCTGTGTGGCGGAACAGATGTTGTCAAACCGCTTCTGCGCAAGTTCATCGGCCAGCAAAGCAAGAAGCTGCCATTTCCAACGCCTACTTGTGTTGATGAATTGGAGAGGATTGCGATCAGAGACTGTATAGAATGTGTGGAAGATGTCCATGAGTTCGGCGCGGTGTTTTTCATCCGCATACGGGGCCATACCCATGATCTTGTACTCATGTGACATGGGCTTCATACCAAGATATTGGGTGATCCTTGTGTAGAACTCGCAAATAGAGTTGTAGTTGAAAACACTGGCAATCCGCCGTAGCCTTCCTTTTTCTCCGATCGTAACAGACGCACATACCCCATCACCCGATCCGTCAAGAGTAATCACGAGGCACGGGTCCGGCCTATACCAATTAGTATAGTATGCCGTCGAGGCATGAAGTTGATGGTGTTCGTAGTAGTGCACAGGACATGCAAAACCGAGGCGTGCCAATGCGTAGGTGTGAAAATGTCGTCTCGCTTGGGAGATCCGTTGTCCAATTGCCTGGACCATTCGAACATTGCTCTCCTTCTGCAAGAGGCCCTCGGGTAACACCCTGACTAGGCAACCACAGACTCGCTTCAACCAAAGAGGCTTGTTGTAGCCTTTGTGCCCGATCTGTGGCATGAGGGAGCAAATGCCTATCGCATCAAAATCCTCAGGCTGTGTTTTCGTAATTTCCAGGCATTTCGAAATCGCTAATTCAGGAAAACCTGCCCATTCCTTTTGTCTGTTCAGACGTTCTTCCGATATACAGGCGACGATTTTCCCGTTTTCGAAAACGGCTGCCGTAGCTGTGTGTCCGTCATGAATACCAAGAGCTAACATATTTTTCCTCTTTACCAAAAAGCAACAAATTTATGTTCGATTATGCCCTAAAACTCAATCTAATGAGAGTAAACAATGCCTACAACCCATTAAGTCGCTGTTCTATTACGGAGAGAATAAACCGAGGAATGTCAATATATCTACGCCAACGTCCTGGGTCGTGCGCTGCACGATATGCCCATTCCAGCCCCAAGCTACGGATCCACGGCCGAGCCCGGCGAATGTTGCCAGAATGAAAGTCGAAAGCTGCACCAACGCCGATCAGCGATGTGGCATCAACTCTCCTAACATGATCAGCCATCCATTTCTCTTGCTTCGGTGTACCCAATCCCACCCAGACGATGTCTGGGCGAACCTGGTTGATACGCTCTAGTATCGCGGCGTCTTCATCATCCGACAAATCCCTGAACGGAGGACAATATGTTCCCACTACTCGTAGTCCCGGGTACTTGCAGCAAAGACTATGTGCGAGCCTCTCGGCAACACCAGGCGCCCCTCCATAGAAGTAATGGTTATATCCTTCGGCCCGACCCCAATCACAACACTCCAGCATAAGATCCGGGCCAGGAACTCGACCGCGATGGGGATATCCCAATATGCGGGCCGCTACAATCACTCCAACAGAGTCTGGCAGCGTTAGCCCAGCGAGCATAGTGGCAGACCGAAGTTGCTCATCACGTCGGCAAAGCATTATACTTATGGCCGGTGTCAATGTGATGTAGTCCTTGTGCCCTTCGGCACGCCACTCACGAATTGTGTCCCAAACGGTCGGACAGTCCACAAAATCGAAGCGGACACCAAGGATTTCGCTGGCTTGTTTCACTTGTGAATCTCTGCTCAAGAGGCGTTGCGTCGGACTGGCCACCACGTTGTACAACAAATCGCGGGGAGTGTGTGGGCAACAAATATTAACAGAATCTTAATCTCACGGCTAAACGATCCATTGCTTTCCCACTAATTATCCATTAGAAGTTGTCCCGCTTCTCCTGGATTACCTTCCTGTACAGTCGCATGAGGCGAGTATAGAACCTCTCTTCGGAATAGTCGTTTAGCACTTTACTTCGCCCAGCTTCGCCCATACTATGACACAGGTCTTTGTTGTCCCACAAGGTGTGTAGCTTGTCAGCAAGATCCTGAACGTCACGAGGAGAAACCAACAGGCCCGTCCTCCCATGGTCAACAAGCTCCGGAATACCTCCAATCCATGACCCGATAATTGGCCGCCCCCGAACCATTGCCTCCAGCCCAACATTTGGAAAAACATCGTAACAGATGCTTGGTATAACAACAACACGAGCAGAGTTGTAGAACTCATCCAGTCTAGAGCCAGCCAATTGACCGACCCAAGTGACATTTGCGGGCAGTCTCTGCATACTGCGTTCCGACAGTTCTGATACTTGGCCAGCAAGCTTTACTGGTACTTGCTTGGCTTCGGCAGCGGCCGCGAGAAGCCAGTCAATGCCCTTCTCTGGACTTATTCGCCCTACATATGCCACGTAACTCCCAGTACCCGCAGGTGTTGGCTCATATGTGATTGCCCGAGCTGGAGTAGGGATCACAACTGTCTTTTCTTGAGGTATCCCCCAATCAATGAACTTCTGTCTCAGAAAGTTGGACGGGCAGAAATATATGCTTGTGTTTTTTTCGATGGTGCCTCTGATGCGATGGTAAGCTGTCCGCAAGGCGTAACCCGCAGACTTGCAGAACGATGCCTCACAGTTCTTTAGAACGCACCAGTATTCGCTGCCTCCCACGCACCTTTCGCATATCTCGCATGTCTTCTTGGACATCAAGAGCCCGGTTGGGCAACGGAGCCGATAGTTTGAACAACGCATCACAACGGGTATATCTGCCAACTTGGCAACCTCAAACACGGCGGGCGAGATTACCGGGTAAACGTTTTGAACTTGAACAATGTCAGGCCTTGTTGAAGACAACAGCTTGGCAAACTCACGAGCAATACGGTTATTCCAGATACCTGATGCAAAGGCCCGGACCTTCCCCAAAGGCGTCCTGAGAACATCGTTCGTATAATGGAAAAAAGATGTAACCTCGTGACCATTCGCAGAAAGCGTCCGTTGAACAGCCTCAACGGCTACCTCTTCACCTGCCCTAAAGATAGGATGGTTGTGGACTAAGCAGACTCTCATAGTTTTCCGCCAAGAAGAGTACATTCAGATATATAATCCTTCTATGTGGACAAGCACATTCGACCTCCGATCCTTGTGCTCAGAAAACGCAATAACTCATACGCTGTCACTGGCGAGAAGAGGGCCAATATTGTATAAGGTTGTCTATCCGCCGGAAACTCTACAGGCAAAGGTGGCAATGCGTTCCGGACAAAATGCGGTCGGAAAAGAATCGCTCTGTTGCCCACACAATTCACATAGGTACGTCCTTGGGATACACATTGCTACGTCAGGACAAAATGCACAATCTGGCTGAGTTGGTGCTCTGAAAAACGGATACGATCCTTCGGCATGACCATTCATGGCCTCTGAGATTTGGATTCATGTATCTCTGAGAATTCATACAGCGATAGGTTGCGACCATAGCGTCTGACGACAAAGTCACGCTGCTTCTTCAGAAAAGGTAGTACACAATTGCTGGAATCAGTCATTCTTCGTGTGCGAGAATCGTAGATCAGATATATCTTTCCGGAACAAGCAGCGTCAACGGAGGCCATGTATTCCCCGATATACATACCGTCAGGCCTGTCACGATACATATCCACAAAGCTTCCGGCCCCATCAAGGACTGTGAGAGGATTCGGTTGATTCTGACTGGGCCAATGGTAGCACATCAAGAGGTCATCATTCTTCAATGCATCCATCAAGAAGGAATTCAAAGCCGTGTAGTTGCTCCGCCTGGAATAAATCTCCGGCTGAAAATAGAAATGAAATAGTGAGACAGCAACGAGACAGGCGTACAGGAGAGCGGCACACTTGCCCCAAGAAAACCTGGAAATATGTACGATGATCCCGGCAAGCAGCACATAGTAAGCTCCGGCTACCCCGGCGAAGTGCTTCTCATTGAGCATGGAAAAGCCCGTCTCCTGGACCGCAAGCAAGATTAAAATTGGAAGAACCACGGCCCCGACCAGGAATACCGTTTGAGATTTGGTCTTCTTCAAAAGCTGCACGAAACCGACGAGGAGTGCACAGAAGACAATGCAGGCAACTACCACGGACGTCATGTTCTGCAACAATACCTCCCCCGTCGAAATGTTCCAACCGGCGTCGCGTTCCGGATAATTCAATGTGCAGTAACCATAGGTGAATGCCATCGGTAGACGGAAGAGGAGATTCAATATTGAGGGCGGCACATCCGATGATGCTTTTGGCAGGATGTTAGAGAGCTCCATCATGTTGTAATACATCCGGATTATGAGGGGTACTGTCGCCAGAGACACCAAAGCCAGCTTGAAGGTAATCCTTCTCTGTCGCACGATATGGTAGATAATACCGAACAGCAAAATCGCCACAAACATCGGGCGTGCCTGAAGTCCAAAGTAGGCTGAGAAGATCAGGAGCAGGGTATTGGCCCAACTATTATTCTCAATAAACCGCAGGAGTGCGTACAAGAAAAGGATTCCTGCGAAAATGAAAATAGCGTTGGGTCTGGCTTCTGTAGCGAATTCAATCAGATACGGTGAAAACGCCGCTAACCAGGCTGCAAGTGTTGCTGTTCTGGAGTCGAAGCAGTGCTTTGCAACCATCCAAATCAGGACAATGCTCCCCAAGCTGAGTATAAGGCTGTGTAATCTCATTGCCCACGGCTCTCCGAGTAACAAATATCCGATTCTGGCAAACAGGGTGTTGACATCCAGAGGATAATACGAGTTGTGAGTCTCATAATTGACAACCGAAAACCGATATTGGGCAAACTCATCCCCGAACAGATCGTCGGTGAGGGTGACAGAATACAGGAGACCGGCTACTACGAGTGGCAACACCAGACTGAGCACGATCTGTCTACATCGCGACATTCCGTGCAGAATATTATTGTCACCTGTTTTCCTTGTCATCGTTGTATCCTCGGAACTCTCCACATGAACCAACGGCATGTTAACATTCCTCGATGATAGCATCATTTCTCTCCACAATTCCCATTTAAGACGACGTCCCTCAACGTGCTGACTACAACAGTGAAGGAGCTTCTTTGCGGATGGCTCCACAATTACTTTCAGGAAAGGCCCAGCAGATCAGGAAGGCAGCTTACGGTTTTTGCGACGAGGCAGGTTCTTTCGTGGGTGGACCTCACCGGCTAAATCTGTTGCCCCCTGGGTTCCAAGCTCTTGAACTCGCACTGATCGACCTTCTTGATAATGGCGAGGATGTATGGACTTAATTTCTGCGCGTTTTAGTCTGAGAAAGGACCTTATTAGACCGATGATATTGTTCTGGTCTTCGCTGGTAAGGTCGAAGTAACATGGCAGTCTCACAATTCGAGAAGACATTTGTTCTGTAACCGGCAATTTTGCTTCTATCGAACTAAAGCGCATTCCCATCGGAGATGAATGCAGAGGTACATAGTGAAATACACTTTGGATTCCCTCGCTCTTAAGGAAAGCAATTAGGTTATCTCGGGTCTGCTCTGTAGGAAGAATAATATAGAACATGTGCGCATTATGGGTGCAATTTGCAGGGACAAAAGGCAGCCGCAGCAATCCTTCTTCCTGAAGCGGCAGCAACGAATCAAAGTAAGTACGCCAGATATATCGGCGTTTGCTGTTGATCGTATCAGCCTCCTCCAACTGGGCATAAAGGAAAGCAGCCACTAACTCAGAAGGTAAGAAACTGGAGCCGATATCGACCCAGGTGTATTTATCAACTTCGCCTCGAAAGAATTTCGATCGATTTGTCCCTTTCTCACGTATAATCTCTGCTCTCTCAATAAAACGCTCATCATTAATAACCAATGCTCCTCCTTCGCCAGAAATATAATTTTTTGTCTCGTGGAAACTGTAGCATCCCATATGGCCAATCGTGCCCAGATATCGTCCTTTGTAGGTTGCATTAACACCCTGGGCTGCATCTTCAATAACTAAAAGATTGTTTTTTCCGGCAATGTCCATGATGGTATCCATCCCGCAACCCACCCCAGCGTAGTGAACAGGGACTATCGCCTTAGTCTTTTTTGTGATTGCTGGTTCTATAAGACATTCATTAATATTTAAGGTGTCTTCACGAATGTCCACAAACCTCAACTTTGCCCCTCGAAGGACAAAGGCATTGGCTGTTGAAGCAAATGTATATGATGGTAAAATGACTTCATTGCCAGGCTGAATATCTGCCAGAATTGCAGCCATATCCAATGCGCCTGTACATGAGTGCGTTAGGAGCACCTTTTTTGCTCGGTATTTCTCTTCCATCCAGGTGTGACACTTCTTCGTAAAGTCCCCATCTCCAGCTAAATGTCCATTCTGCACAGCTTGGGCCATGTAATAGAGTTCTTTGCCTGCGATGAATGGGCGATTAAAAGGAATATTAGTCATTTATCTCGTTTCAATAAATTACAAACTGTCATTCCAGAGCAAAACTTCCATTGCCCACAAGTGTACAATAATGTTGATTCTGTATTGGATCGTCGTGAATCTGGTCATCCCACACTATGCCGCTGGTGATTTCTGGAAGATGCCAAGGATGGAAGTTCCCCAGGGGAATGGTAGATGGAGGCCGAGGGGGGATTCCATTGAGAAAATGCCCCGAAGCAAAGCGTTTAGTGATTTCGCTGGCACTTTGTGTGTCTGCTGTATTCGCTCTCGGATCTGTGCAGGGGACATGTTCTGTATCTTGGGGCCACAAAGTCGGCTGAGATACAGCAGCGGGCTTAAAAAGAACATGAAGTACCTGGCTTTTATCAGCTTCAAGTCGCATTGATCGGCTAGAGATTCTAGATCCTGCATTGAATATCTTCTTTGGTGTTTCGCCAGATCATCGTTGTAGCTCCAAAAAAAGTCTAACGCTGGGGCAGTAAAAAACAGAAAGCCATCTGGCTTCAGGCATTCACGTATCTGCTGCAGGACAGAGACTTGATCGGGAATATGCTCCAGGACGTCAAGCAGAAAAGCAACATCCCACCGGTTATTCCAGCCCAGGTCGTAAAGATCGACCTGAAAACGTAGGACCTGTGGACCAACAACTCCTACCGCAAGCTCCAATGATCTATAGGAAGAATCAGCCAGAGCAAGCTCCCGAAACCAATCAGGATGACGTCCTATTAGGTAGCCGATCCAGCCCCCGCACCCAGCTCCCAAATCTACTGCGCTGAACTTTTCGATCGGAAAACAGAGACTGGAAAGCTGATTCTCTAGGGCGCAGAGCAAAAAGCGATGGCGCCCACAGTACCAAAAATGCTCTCTCTGCATACGGAACAGAATGTCGAAGTTGCAATCATCGTACTCATCATTACGATGTAAAACGCCGGTTTTACGAACATATATTCCATTATTCTCTTCGAAAAGTCTTAAATCCTGCCGTATCGGCATCGTCCTGCCAAACTCCTAAACGTTTATGCTAACCGTCAATTTCAGGTTGGAAACCAACTTGGTTTGCGGTTTATTGCCTATATCAGAGTTCTGATGTTCTAATTTCCCAAAAATGTAATCAAGCTTGAGGTTTACTTTCTTAGAACATATGCCTGCTGAATACCAAAATCACCACCAGAAAATTCATTTTCTATTTTATAGAAGATTTCATTGATGGGATTCGAATAACCTGGATAATCCTGAGGATTAGTTATAATCTCCCTTAAAAATCTTGATCCTAAATAATAAACAGAAGAAAAATCAATGTTTACAAATTCGATGTTCAGGGAACGAAGATACTCCTCTAATCGCTGCTTCTTCAGGTATCTGTTAAAATCATGCTCGATTAAGGGAGGCAGTTGCTTTAAAGTGCGCATAGAATTCAGCAAAACCAGGGGTTCCCAGAACGCTTCGGAGAGAACAACTATTCCATTATTTCTACAAACCCGCAAGCATTCCTTTAAGCCCTTGATTTGGTCTTCCCATGTAGGAAGGTTTATCAATACGCGTGTTGTATACACTATATCAAATGAGCAATCGTCGAACCGAAGGTTTCTGATATCTCCAACTTCAAAACGAACATTGTCACCTAGACCCATGTCTAGCTTTCTCCTATTTGCACCCTCAATCATCTTTTCCGAAAAATCGACACCTATGATAGAGTTAATCTTCTTACTCAAATGCTGACATGCTGAGTAACCATTTGCACAACCCACATCAAGAACATCGTTTCCTTCAGAGATATAGTGTCCAATCGTCTGAATTTCCAAATCAATCGCAAAATAATCTCCCCAACTAGCCTCGTGTGAGTCTCCATACTTGATAGCTTGCTTTTCCCAATGTTCCTTAATAAAATCCTTACTCATGTTTTTGCTCCTCAATGCTAATTTCCGAGTCACACTTTCTTCTGGTCAAATAAAAGAATTACTTATCTTTGACATTTTCCCTTTTTTCCCGAATAACATATCCGGGGCGATCCATCAGCCGAAGGTGCATCCTCGCCAGGTATTCGCCGATGATGCCGAGAGAAAAAAGCTGGACACCGGCAAAAATAGCGATAATAGACGCAAGAAAGGGAAAGCCGGCAACCGGTGTGCCGGACATCAAGTATCGTCCTATTACGTACACCAATATACAAAAGCCAAAAAATGTAAAGGCAAACCCAAGAAAACTGGCAATTCTCAGCGGCAATGTACTGAATCCTGTAAGCATATTTAGGGCATGAATAACTAACTTGACAAAAGTATAATTCGATGTCCCTTGTTTTCGCGGCATGTGTTTAACAACAATGACAGCAAAACGCTTGGTAGCCCATGTCAGTAAAACATCAATAGATGGATAGCAACCTCTATAATCTGAAAATGCGTCCCTAAGGGGGGTTCGGAAAGCTCTGAAAGCGCTAACATTACGAGCTATTTTAACATCCATTACACTCCTAAAAACCATCTTTGTGACCTGAGAGGCAAGGTTGCGCCAAAGGCCATGCTGCTCTGCTTGGGGCCTGCCGTAAACAACATCATATCCCTCGTCTAATGTTTCAAGAAGTCTGGGAATCTCTTCAGGTGGATGCTGTAGGTCGTCATCGATGGTGACTATGATGTCATATCTTGCAGCCCGGATGCCCACCAATAACGCGTTGTGCTGACCATAATTGCGCATCAGGTTGAAGCCTTTGACAAAGTCATAGGTATCTATCAGTCCACAAATGACATGCCAACTGTCATCTAGGCTATCATCGTTGATCAGAATGACTTCAAAAGCATTGTTGCAAGACTCGAGGACGCCCTTGAGCCTTGCCACGAGTGACGCCAGGCTCTCTTGGCTGTTATAAACCGGCACTATTACTGACACTTCGCGGCTTTTTCTGTCCATTGTATATTCTCTCCCAACTGTTATCAGGCGAACAATCAAATACAAGAATTATTTCATAATCCTGAGTAATTTCTCTCAAACTTTTATGAAGACGAGTACAGAGTTCAGAAATTAGCTCCGGAGCACCGTAAACTGGAATGACTACGGACAAATGTGTCTCACGAATACTGCTCATGCTTTTATCTATGTCAGCAATCATGGCAAAACCTCTACTGAATTAGTTTCTTGAAAGATTATTGCCAAGCAGGGTTTTATAGCACTTGACAACCTTATCAGCATAGCCCTAATCTTCTCGCTCCTCTTCCTGAATCATCCAAGAACACCATAAAATCATACTGTTTCCGGCCCGCCCCGCCACAAAGGATGGACAAATCCACCAGGTGCTAGCCGATCCCGAACGATCAGGAGCCTGTATGATTGGCCCCTTGCACCCAATGTGATCAAGGGACCTCTGTAGATGGTTCGGGAGTTCTTCCATTGACATACAGTCGCGGTATCCGTGACCACTGTGCAGACGAAATGTTCAGTGGCTCAAGAGATATCTCAGCGGGGTATCTCACATGGTAGACGAACAATGCCAGCATGAAAGCGAAGGCAATGGTGTGTGGCGTCAGGATAAACCCAATCGTGGGTATAGACATGCCGTTGATTAGGAACACAACTGTGGCAACACAACAGCCCAAGGACCCGGTGGCATGTCTTTTCACGC
>Ga0315274_10017702_pt1 | contig 10047 bp, 9 predicted proteins | sample YL17G02_20_MG_FD_203700 | JGI IMG/M metagenome (GOLD analysis project Ga0315274, IMG submission 203700) | Sediment microbial communities from Yellowstone Lake, YNP, Wyoming, USA - YL17G02_20 | ecosystem: Environmental > Aquatic > Freshwater > Lake > Sediment | place: USA: Wyoming | collected... | reverse complement strand
ACGGGCGGATGACCCTGTTCAGCTCAACAATATTCTGGTGAATGCCGAATCCTGCATGATGAAACCTCGGTTTGTCCACCCGCTTCAGGAAACCCTTGAGGTTCTTCATGGCAATGGACACTCCGGTAAGGTAGTGCGTTTTGGGGACAGGTACATTAATAATCCGCGTGAACTCAAAAGCGAACTTGCTGACACTGAAATGAGTGAGCGGCTCCGGGAGCGGTACAAAGGGGTGCTCATCAAAGAGAATCCACCGGGCCCCAGTTCTCTCGGCAACCTGAGTCATTCCGGTAACCGTGAAGCATTCGACAAGATCTGAATCCGGCTGGAAATAGCTCGGCCCTTCGCCGATAGCTACAGATGCCGCCTGTTGATGATAACACCAGTTCACTACAGCCTCCACGATCTGGGGATTGGTGGTCTCGCCTGAGGTGTAAGGAAGGGGTTCAACCAAGTTGGGCTTGATGAGTACCGTGTCCCCCGGGGAGATCAGCCTGCCCTCGTAGGGGCGAAGAATCTCTTCCAGCGCAGAAGTAATATTGTCTCTGATTCTCTTAAGGTAAACCTTGGGCAACGAAACCCCTACTCCTTTTCAACCACCTTGATCTTTTCGCCCGCAGGCGGGGCTCCACCGGGGTTAAACCCGTTGATCAGGGCAAGGGTCTTGCCATCCTCAGTACCTCCCTTGATTTCTTTTGCAATCGTGTCGAAGGTTTCACTCTTCTGCACGGTGTAAAGCCTGACCCGGGCTGGCTTAATATTTTCCGCCTCCTCGAGGGACAGCTCCCGGAAACTGTAAATAGCCGAGGTGAAGAAGTGTTCAACCTTTTTGAACTCCTCAAGAGGGGAAAATCCCAGCAGGGGATATATCTTATCACCCCGGATAATGAACCCGCCCTTGATCCCGATTACACCGAGCTCCCGCATGTTTCCTGTGTAATTACCCACATAGGCCTCCAGGCGGTTGATCCGCGTGGCCATCCCGGATATTTCTCTCATGTGAAACTTCTGACTGATTTCCCGGGCGGCCTGCTCCACCGGTACCCGCTTCCCCATGTCCTGGGCCATCATCTGGAGGTAGTAATTCTTCTCAGGGTGCTTTGCCGAAAGGACGTCCCTTCCGTTGTTGATCTTCCATCCCTCGGGGAACGTGATCTCGATCCGGAGGTCAGGGTGACGGAAGATGTTCTTCACCACCACCCCTTCCTTCGGGTCAGGACCGTAGAGAAGTCCGTCGATGTGGGCTTTGTATTCAGCCGACATGACGGCAAACGTTTTGGAAGCAAACGCGGGATTACTTTTTACCTCTTTGATTGCCTTATCAATTCTGGTTCTTGTTTCCGGATGGGTCGAAAAGAGTCCATGGTACGTCTTCTCCTTGTTCTCCTCTTCCATCCGCTCGAGGGTAGTGAGAAAAGAATGAACAGACTGGGGGTCGTACCCGGCCATGGCCGCATACTTGATACCCAGCTGGTCAGCCTCGAGCTCATACTCGCGGCTGTACCCCCTGCTGATCCCCGTAAAGATTACATCAGCCAGCTGCCCGAAGTTCCGCGCTTCGGGGACAAAGATGGAGAGTATCCCTGAAGCAATCTGATAGCCTGCTGCCTGCGTGTACTGTCTCACGGCATGGCGGGCATTCACGTGCCCTATTTCATGGCCAATCACGCCCGCCAGTTCTGCTTCGCTGTTCAAGTAGGCAAGAATCCCCCGGGTTACATAGACATATCCGCCGGGGAGGGCGAAGGCATTGACATCGGGGGTGTTTACTACCTTGAAGTGAAAGATAAGGTCAGGCCTTTCAGAGATCCGTGCCAGTTTCTGACCAACCTGGTTCACATACTCCTGGAGCGCCAGAGATTCATAGTTTCCATATTCTTTGACGATTTCCGGATCGAGCCTGCGTCCGTACTCGATCTCCTGCTCCTCGCTCATCAGCACAAACTCTTTTTTCCTGGTCACCGGGTTGATTGCGCAGGATGCAATGAAGAGCAGAAGGAGAAGAAAAGTTAGAAATCGTAAGAGAAGCTGATTATTTTCTTTCATCGCCTTTTGATTTTTATTGACAATACCTCATCCTTATAATAATAATTTTTACTCTTGAATTAGTCAATGAGTGAAGATATTTACTTACACCTGTTCAAAGGTGTTTTTTATTTAAGGAGACTTTCAGGTATGGGTCTTAAATCTTGGGGAAAGCTTTTTATTATACTCCTGCTGCTCTTCTCCCTTTGTCCCCTTTCTTCCGCTCAGCAGAAAATAAAAGTGGCAATCATTCCCTTCAAGATGAATGTGGGAGAGGAATTGAAATACCTGAGGGACGGACTCATGGACATGCTCTCCACGCGCCTGACCCAAGGCGCTGATATCTCTACCATAGAAAATTTTGCCATAAAAAAGGCAGTAGGGGGCATGCCGGCAGAACTGGATGAGGAGACTGCCCGGAAACTGGGGAGCAACCTGGGAGCCGACTACATAGTCTATGGCAGCGTGACGAAGGTTATGGAGAGCCTGAGCATTGACGGAAAGGTGCTCAAGGTTCAGGGAGAAGGACACGCCACCCAGGTATTCACCCAGAGCTCCGGCATGGATAACGTCATTATCAAGATCTCTGAATTCTCACAGAATGTGCAGAATGCCATGCTGGGGAGACCTCTCATCACCATTCCCCTGTTCCAGCCCCCGCCCCAGCCTCAGGTCCAGGCGCAATATCCTCAGGCAGAGGCACCTGGCCCCCCTGCAGATTATTTCATCAGCACGAAGAGGGGGAGAGGTGTCGAGGAAGAAGAGGAGGACGGCTTCTTCGTACAGTCAGCGGCTGCCAAGCGGGCACAGGGATTCTGGAGGAGTCAGCTCTTTGAGACAGAGCTCTGGGGCATGGATATTGGCGATGTGAACGGCGATAAGGAGAACGAAATTGTTTTGATCGATGCTCACAATATTGAGATCTACAAGAAGGCCTCCGGCAAGCTTGAGCTCGTTAAAAGAATTGAAGGCAAGTTCTACGAGAAATACCTCAACGTGGACGTGGCAGACCTCAATAAGAACGGGATCAGCGAAATCTTCGTTTCAAGCATCAAAGACGAATTTGTGAATTCCTTCGTGGTGGAATTTGACAGGGACAGGGGGGAGTACCGGAGGATAGCAGAAAATATTCCCTGGTTCCTGAAGGTGATGGACCTACCCGGTCAGGGCCTGACGTTACTCGGACAGAAGACCGGTACGGATGTGGCCTTCAGCGGTGACATCACTCAGTTTGCCTACAAAAACGGGAAGCTTCTTCCTGGTCAGAAATATGATCTCCCCAGAAACGTTACCGTCTACGGCTTCAACCTGGTTGATATTGAAAAGACGGACGAAAAGGACGTGCTCTATATTGATGAGAGCGAGTATGTGAGGATTGTCTCTCCTTCGGGAGAGTTGAAATGGAAGAGTGATGAGCAGTACGGTGGCTCAGACAAGTACTTCGAGCGGTATTTCGAAAAGGACGCGACCAGCGAGAAGAACATCTCTAAAAAGAAAATCTATGTCCAGCCTCGCATCCTCGTTATGGACACTAACAAGGACGATGAAAAGGAGATTATCATCGGCAGGAATGATTCCCAGACCGGCAGGATCTTCAAGGACACCCGGATGTACCACAAGAGCGAGATCCAGAACCTGGGCTGGAATGGAATCAGCCTGGTAGAAAACTGGCGGACAAAGAAGATTGACGGGTATCTTTCAGACTTTCAGATCAAGGACGTAGATAACGACGGCGAGAATGAGCTGGTGGTCGCAGTAATCTTGCGCTATGACCTCATGCAGGTGAAGACAAAAAGTACCGTTTTAATATATGAGCTCAAAACCAGGTCCTGATCCCCTTTTCGATTGACACTCATCTTTACTTTCGTTAGGATTTCTTAAGGTGGCGGTGTAGCTCAGGTGGTTAGAGCATGCGGCTCATATCCGCAGTGTCCGGGGTTCGAGTCCCTGCACCGCCACCATATTTCATCCCTCTGTATAGTACACAGAGATCTTTTCTAGAGTCGATAACAGAGCCGTGTAGGGGCGTATTGCAATACGCCCTTACAGAATTGTCGAAAAAATGTTGAGCAACGAAGAACACTGTTATCAAGACTCTTATTATGAGTGACCATGGATTCAATTACTCACGTTATTGCCGGAGCAGCGATCGGCAGGCTGGGGTTCGAACATAAAGTCGGGAGATGGGGCATCCTCGCCGGCACCCTGGTTGCAGTATTCCCGGACGTTGATTATATCACGCTCTATTTCAGCGACCGGCTCTACCTGAAATACCACCGCAGCTTCACGAATTCCTTTGTTTTTCTGATCCCTCTTGCACTGCTTTTCTCCCTGCTCTTAGCAAACATCACCGGCGTCAGGAAATTCCGGGCTTTCTTCTTCCTCGCCTGTGTTGAACTCCTCTGTCATACCCTGCTGGACCTGATGACTTCTTCAGGCACGATGATCTTCTACCCCCTGTCCAGCCACCGGTATGCAACGGATACTATCTATATCTTTGATCTTACGGTAACCGCACTCTTCCTCATACCCCTGATGCTCTCCTTTATCTACAAACATCGTCGGGCAAGGATCATAAAAACGTTTTCCCTGCTTCTGGTTTTTTATCTCGGAATGTGCGAGTTCTATCACAGCAAGGCAACTTCCCTGTCAAGCAGCTTCGCACTGGTAAACGGTATTGCCTTTCAGCAGGTTGCCGCCTTGCCCCAGCCGTATTCGCCTTTCAGGTGGGCAAATCTCATCGAGACTCAAGATGAAATGTACCAGGGCTTCGTTGACTTTCTCAAAAAACCCGGCGACAGGAAAACGAGTGCTCCCTTTTGGTCCTGGCAGCAGCCCGGCATACAATACCGTCCTCCCTCACGGATGCACTACAGGGTATGGAAGAAGATAGAGAAATCGCCCTGGATTGAAAAGGCACTGGAGCTTGAGGGGGTAAAATTTTTCTACTGGCTGGCACGATTCCCCGTTGCCCGTTCCGGCGGAGAGGTGAGAGGTCATCACCTGGCGGAGTTCATTGACCTTCGTTTTCTCATGATTGAGGGGGTGCGGCCCTTTGCCTATCAGGTAGAAATGGATGATGAAGGCAAGGTGGTACAGGAGGGGTTTAAGAAATTGTAGGGGGGCCATGCCCAGGAAGGGCACGACATGTCGTGCCCTAAGATTACCCGAAGACGGGCCAAACGTTTTGTCTACCCGCCTTCGGCGGGCCTTCGGTCTTATGCAAGAGCGACCACCAGGTGTTATGGAGGGTAAAATGGGACCGTATGATTCATTAAGGGATTATCTGACAGACCTGGAAAAGAGAGGGAGATTCATCCGGATCAAGGAGATGGATCAGGACAAGTATGAAGCGACTGCCTTTGTTCTGCGGATGATGGACCGCTTGAGACACAGAGCTCCCGGTTTCATGATCGAAAGGGTTAAGCAGGACGGGCGCTGGTACGACACCAAGGTGGTGGGAAACATCTACAACGGCTACGATACCCTGGCCATGTGCCTGGGAGTGGACCCGGTAACCGATGACAACACAGAAATGTATTACAAATCCTTAGAGAAAATTGAGAGCTTTGCTGACGCCCAGATGAACTGGAAAAAGATCGCTCCGAAGACCGTGGACAAGGCGAAGGCGCCCTGCAAGGAAGTCATCATCAAGGGAGACAAGGTTGACCTCTTCCAGTTTCCCTGGATTAAGAACGGGCCGGAAGATGCCGGAGCATACATCAGCGCCGGCTGTTTCATCCTCGAGGATCCTGATATCGGCAGGAATGTAGGCACCTATCGCATGCAGGTAAAGGACAAGAACAAGACCGGAGCAAATTTCACGATGAACAGCCATGCCTACCAGTTCATGCTCAAGGCAAGTGAGCGGGGCAAGGAGAGTGTCCCCGCTGCGGTGGCTATCGGAATTGACCCGGCCTCGTGGATGATGAGTTCAACGCGCCTGGCTGAGCTGGGCGACGACGAGTTTGCCTTAGCCGGCGGCTTCCGGGGAAAGCCGGTTGAGCTGGTCAAATGCGAGACCTGTGACATCATGGTCCCGGCCCAGGCTGAGTTCATCCTCGAAGGGGAAGTGCCTGTGGACGTCGAGCCAGAAGGACCCTACGGCGAGATGCTCGGCTTCCTGGGGCTCCCCGGCGCCACCTTCTACTTGAAGGTGAAGACCATCACCCACCGGAAAGACCCGCTCCTCTACAACATCTGGTGCGGCATGGAGCGGAGCACCTACACCCTCCCCTGGGATGCGGCAAACTTCATGAGGCTAAAGAAGGTCATGCCCACCATCGTGAAGCTCTACACCCCGATCGAGTGCCCCCTCATCACCATCGTGAGCATCGACAAGCACCTCCCGGGGGAAGGGATGGAGGCAGGCGCGGCTATTCTGGGGCAGCGCATGATCGGCTTCACCAAAAAGATTGTTATTATCGTGGACAAGGATGTTGACCCCTTTGACCTGCCCCAGGTCATGAACGCCCTCGGGACGCGGTGGCAGCCTGTGCCTGGCACGCTCCTCATACCTCAGATGGTGTCCATGCCCCTCGATCCCTCGCAGAAGGAGAAGTTCCTGAGCAGCAAGGTGATCATTGATGCTACGCGACAGCTCCCGAGCGAAGGAGGGCCGGAGTCCTGGGTGCCGACCAACCGCTGCCTCATGGATGAGAAATCACCCGATTCCTTCAAGCTGGTGGACAGCAAGTGGGATGAATATTTTAAGAAAAAGTGATCACTAACTGAAAGCATGAAGAAATTAAAAGCGGATCTCCATATCCACACGAATGAAGATACCTTTGAGAAAATCCGCTACAGTGCAAAAGAACTGATTGACCTTGCCTCTCAAAAAGGATTTGATGTTCTGTCAATTACCAACCATGAGATGGTTACCTTCAACAGGGAACTGGAGGAGTATGCCCGGAGAAAAGGTATACTCCTCATCCCCGGGGTCGAACCAATCGTCCAGGGGAAGGACATCCTCATCTACAATCTCCCGGACTATCAGCCCGGAACAATAAAGACCCTTGAAGACCTGAAGAGATACAAGGGGGATGACACGCTCATCGGTGCCCCTCACCCCTTTTTCCCGAGCCCGAGGTCTCTCCTCTCGCTTTTTCAGGAGGCAGCTCCCGCCCTCGATGCTATTGAATACTGTCACCACTATACCAGGAGGGTAAATTTCAATCGGAAGGCGGAGCAAAAGGCAAGGGAGTTGAACCTTCCCCTCGTTGGGTCTTCTGATGCACACCTCCTCACCCAGCTTGGCACCACCTATTCACTCATTGAATCAGCAAAGGAAGTCAAGGCGGTAATCAGGGCAATTAAAGAGAAAAAGGTGGAAGTGGTTACCAGGCCTCTTGATTTTCGCCACGCTGTGGATGTGTGGGTTCAATTGTTCCGGCAAGGCCCGATCGACACCGTCATCGTACTTACCTGGACTTTCTTCTATCTCCTCTTCAGGGTAGAGCTCAACTGTATCCTAATCTCCTCAGCACTCTCTCGTCTTTCCGCCAGTCCTTCTCGACCTTCACCCGGAGATCGAGGAACGCCTTCTTCCCCATGAAGCCTTCGATCTCTTCCCTCGCTGCCTTGCCGATCTTCTTGATCATCTGCCCGCCTTTTCCCACAATGATCCCCTTCTGTGAATCACGCTCGACCAGAATCCGGGCACTCACGTAGAGGGGCTTTGCCTCCGCATCCCTCACCTCCTCAATCTCCACGGCGGTAGAAAAGGGTACCTCCTGGTAGGTAAAAAGGTAGACCTTCTCCCGGATGAACTCGGCAATGAAAGTGCGCTCGATCTGATCCGAGAGAATGTCCTCGGGGAACTGCTTCTCGCCGGGCTGAAGATGCTCAATGGTCGTGTTCACCAGCACGTCTACGTTGTCACCCTTAAGGGCAGAAACGGGGATAATTTCCTGGAAGGAATAAAGGTTTCTATAGGTATCAATCAAGGGGAGAAGCTCTTCCTTTTTCACACGGTCAACCTTATTGATCACAAGGAATACGGGCAGGTGAAAAGACGGCATGAGATTGATGAGCGCCTTCTCTTCGTCAGGCAACTCCCTGCTGTCAACCATCAGGTAGATGAGATCAGCAGTGCCGGAAGCGATCCGGGCTGACTTCACCATGGCATTACCCAGCCTGTCTTTCGGCTTATGGAAACCGGCGGTATCCAGATAGACAACCTGGGCATCTTCCCGGGTGAGTATCCCCCGGACTGTGGTCCGGGTAGTCTGGGGTCGCTCCGACACAATCGCCACCTTCTGACCGAGTATCCGGTTCATCAGGGTGGATTTGCCTACATTGGGCCTGCCGATAATCGCTACTATGCCGTACTTGAATGATCTCATAAAAAATTTGTAACACTTTTTGCTGTTAAGGACAAGGTATTTGCCTTTCAAGTCCATCTTGATAAAAGGCTTGAAATTTCTTGACATATTGATAAGATGAAAACATTTCAGGATCAATAAATATCCACGAATTAGAAAGTTATGGAATGAAGCCAATCAGGTTCTCCAATCATGCGAGACTTCAAATGGATTTGAGAGGCGCATCAGAAGCTGGAGTGATTGCGGCCATAAAATCTGGAGGCTGGGAACCTGCGAGAATGGCTAAGTTTAAAACAAGAATGAGGTTTGAGTTTAATAAAACAGCACCAACGAATCAGAAATTTTATAAGTATAAAATAGTCGAGCCAGTCTTTGCAGAAGAGCAGGATGAGACGGTAGTAATAACAGTCATGGTGTATTATTTTAATGAGGAGGTGAAACAATGAAAATTCATTATGACCCAGAGGTAGATGCCCTTTACATTGAATTCAGACCACTTGAGGCTGGTACAGCGGAAAATAGAGAATTAAGTGAGGATGTAATTGCGAACTATGGACCAGATGGCAAGATTGCAGGATTAGAGATATTGAATGCACGTGTTGTTGTTGGTGATACGCTAAAAAAGGTTATTGTGGAAGTTACTCCTGTTCAGCATGCAGTTGCTTAGTATGACTCAAGGTTACTCTCTCCTCCATAAGAGGAACATTTTCCCTGTGCTATAACATTCCTGAAAGAAGTAATTGACAGCTTTTTTTGAAAGATGTAGGTTTTTCCTATCATCAATAATTGATAGCGCCATAATGGAAACACGCATGTTTTAACCGGTGCGGGAAGGGAATACGCAGCCCTATGGAAGCCTTTTATTTGGCAAGGAAGATGGGATGTTATACGGAAACCATATAAACAATAGTTAGGTGGTCAAAGAAGAAATGGAAGAACCTATAATTCTTTGGAGTCCAATTCGCTCGGTTCTGTACGAGAGTTTCTCGTTCGGTACGATCAAGGCCATTATTGGTCTTGCCGGGATTGACATGACTAGGCTTGCCCATCTTGAACAACGAACAAGTGGCGGCTCTTCAAAGTCTGAACTACTGAGCGGCGTTGATTCACAGATTGCAAAGATGGATAAATCAACTCTGGAGCGGTTCATACGGATCACGACCGAGGAGATTCTCAGACGGAAACCGGATCTTGAGAGTTCGTTTCGCGAGTATTTGAATCGCTTAGGGTGGTCCATATATGAGGGCAACCTCGTTAAACTCGACATTCTCGACATTACAGAGCTTATCGAACTTCCGAGCGAAGCAAGACCGGATCTTATCAAGGCAGCCAGTCGGCTGAGGGATGGGGACCTTAGTGGAGCGTTATCATCTGCTTGTGCGGCAGTAGATTCCGTGACCACGAGAATCTATTACGATAAACGGGATTTGGGTGATCCCGGTCAGGCTTCATTTCAGGAAAAGGTTGCCAAGTGTATTAGGACTGCTGGGGTCATACCTAAACTGGAAGCAGAACTCATGGAACTCGGCTGGATCGAGGGTGAAATCAAAATATTAAGCGAGAATTTGTTGGGATCTCTCAACCAGGCAGCCTATGTGATGCCGACAGTGTCAAGTCTTTTCTGTAAATTCCCATCAGGGCTTTATTCTCAACGGTTTTCATGATTTCTATTATGCCGCAACCCTTTGAATCCTTGATG